>Ga0316204_10000719_pt1 | contig 109234 bp, 108 predicted proteins | sample 6monrhotite_MG_2_FD_205661 | JGI IMG/M metagenome (GOLD analysis project Ga0316204, IMG submission 205661) | Microbial mat bacterial communities from mineral coupon in-situ incubated in ocean water Damariscotta River, Maine, United States -... | ecosystem: Environmental > Aquatic > Marine >...
ACACTTCCCACAACGGCGGCGTGCGAAAGCGGGTTGGATCTTTCTGCCATTCAGCCTCAATTTGGGCATCACTTGGCGTCGCCACTTCGACCACTTGATCCAGAAGAACCCGGATCAGGGCCTCTTCGTCGGTTTCAAAACGCCCGGGGCCGACTTCTTCTTGTTCGGCCGTCACCCCGCGAGACTGGGCCTCTTGCAACAACAGCGTGCGGATCGCCACCGCGTTGGCGGCTTTGCGCCAAGCAATGCCCGGTTTACCCTTGGGGGCTTCTTGGTTTTGGGTTTCAGCGGCGACCACTGCATGGGGCACAAGTTCGCCGTTGATCACCAGATCAGGATATAATTCAGCACGCATGATTTTACTCCACCGAATTTGAGTTGACAGAATTGCGGCGAGGTAACGCTGCTTTGCGGCGCGAACGCACCACTTGGTACCCCGGACGCATCAGAAACCGGAAGGGTGCCGAGAAACCGGAAATGATGTGTACCAACCGGGTAAACGGAAACACCAGAAAGATCGTCAGACCCAGCGCAAGATGCAGTTTGAACACCAAGGCAACCTCGGCAATCTGTGCCGCCGCACCGGCGCGAAAGGTCAGGATCATCTGTGCCCAGGTCATGAATTTAACCATTTCGCCGCCGTCCAGATGCTGAATTGAAACAAAGATCGTGCCAATCCCCAAAACCAACTGGGCCATCAACAAGATCAGGATCGCGTGATCCGCAAAGCTCGAGGTTCGGCGAATGCGCGGATCGTTCCAGCGACGGTGCAGCAACATGCCGCCACCCACCAGCGCCATCACACCGGCAATACCGCCCGCGACCACGGCCAGGGTTTGTTTGAATTCATTGCTGACACCCAACAGGTGAAACAGGCTGATCGGGGTCAAAAGCCCGACCACATGGCCCAGAAAAATCACCAGAACGCCGACGTGAAACAATATCGAGCCGATCACCAGTTGCCGACGTCGCAGCAATTGGCTGGACGATGATTTCCAGGTGAAAGGGTCGCGTTCATAACGTGCGATTGATCCAATCAACAAGACGGATATTGCAATATATGGAAAGATTCCGAAAATGAAATTGTTCATCATAGCCTCCGTTATTCAGCTGCCGCGCCAGCGGCGCGTGTAATAGGGTCATCCATGCGCGCCAACATGTCGCGCACTTGTGGGCATCCGGCATTGGGGTCGGGGCCGAAAATTACTTCGCTTTCTTCCCAAACCTCGTCCAAGGCCTCCAGATCGGTGGGGTCGTCGTCGGGCTGCGCCAGCAGTCCTGCGACAATCTCGCTGTCGGCCTGCACACCGGCCAACTCTAGAAAGCTGGCGAATACCGCACTATAGGGGCTTTCCCGCCGGATCAGCCGCGCGCTCAATGCCTCAAAAATATGCGCCGCGTCCGCCAAAGTTTCCCGTGCCTCGGGCGCCGGACGCGTTGCCAGAAATTCCAGTAATACCGGCAAATGGTCAGGCAGTTCCGAGGTGACGGGATCAAACCCGCCCGCCCGGTAGGTTTCGACCAAAGACACCATCGCGCCACCGCGATCCCGGCTTTCGCCGTGAACATGCTCGAACAAATTGAGCGACAGGGTACGCGAGCGGTCAAACAACATCACGAAGGTTTCCTGCAACGCGTAAATGTCCTGCCCACCAAGTGCGTCGACCAGCGGGCGCAAGGTTCGCCGTGTTGCCGCGGTCAATCGTGTGTCCGAGGCCAGAACGGCCCCGATTTCGGGCATGGCTTGCTGTAACTCGCGGGTTGGGTAACTCAGGATCAGCGAAAACGCTTTTAATGTACGATCCATATCAGCGTACCTCCGATGGCATTTTAAGGGGCTTTTTCGAGCCGCCAAAAAGCGAGCCGCTGGAAATACCAGTCGAGCATCCGTTGCTGTCGGTAAACCCACAACCGCCCTTCAGGTCATAGGCTTCTTCGACCTGTTCGCGGTGCGTTGTCGGAATGACAAAGCGGTCTTCATAATCGGCAAGGGCCATGATTTTATACATGTCTTCTATAATTCGACCCGACAGGCCAACCCGCTCGGCGATGCCTTCGTCGATGACACCTTCAACGGTTTTTGACCGCATATAGGCCCGCATCGCCAGCATCCGTTCCAGCGCTGTCACAACCGGTGCTTCGTCGCCGGCTGTCAGCATATTGGCCAGATATTTGACCGGAATACGCAGGTTTTTCACGTCCGGCATGCCATCATTCGTGCTGATTGAACCCGCTTCGGCGGCATTTTGAATGGGCGAAAGCGGCGGGATATACCACACCATCGGCAAGGTCCGGTATTCAGGATGCAGCGGGAAGGCAACCTTCCACTCCATCGCCATTTTCCAGATCGGGCTTTCTTGGGCGCCTTTGATCCAGTCCTCGGGAATGCCATCGGCGCGGGCATTTTCAATCACCACCGGATCGTTGGGATCAAGGAAAACACCCAGTTGCGCATCATAGAGGTCTTGCGTATCTTCGACGTTTGCCGCGTCCTGGATCTTGTCGGCGTCATACAGCATGACCCCCAGATAACGGATACGCCCGACACAGGTTTCCGAACACACCGTTGGATTACCGGATTCAATACGCGGATAACACAGGGTGCATTTTTCGGACTTACCAGTTGACCAGTTGTAATAGACTTTCTTGTAAGGACAGCCCGACACGCACATCCGCCAACCGCGACACTTTTCTTGGTCGATCAGAACGATACCGTCTTCTTCGCGCTTGTAGATCGCGCCCGAAGGACAGGAAGAAACGCAGGTGGGGTTGAGGCAATGTTCGCACAACCGGGGCAGATACATCATGAAGGTGTTTTCATATTCCCCGTAGATTTGCTTTTGGATGCCTTCAAAGTTGTAATCCTGCGAGCGTTTGGAGAATTCGCCGCCCAGAATTTCCTCCCAGTTTGGCCCTTTTTCGATCTTTTGAATCCGCTCGCCGGTGATTTTGGAAAAAGGCCGTGCCGTTGGGAACGCCTCGAGTTCGGGGGCGGATTTCAGGTGGTCATAATCGAAATCGAAAGGTTCATAATAGTCATCGATTTCGGGCAGGTCGGGGTTGGCGAAAATATTCGCCAAAATCCGCCATTTGCTGCCTTGTTTGGGCCGGAGTTTGCCGGATTTTGTCCGTTCCCACCCGCCATTCCAGCGCGCCTGATTTTCCCAGTCGGTGGGATACCCGGTGCCGGGTTTGGTTTCCACGTTGTTGAACCAGGCGTATTCAACGCCCTCGCGGCTGGTCCAGACGTTCTTGCATGTGACAGAACAGGTGTGACACCCGATACATTTATCCAGGTTCAGCACCATGCCGATTTGTGCGCGGACTCTCATTCTGCGGCCTCCTTGGTGGTCGGTTCCCAAGCCTTTTCGGCATCGAGCCAGTCGACTTTGTTCATTTTTCTGACAACGACGAATTCGTCGCGATTTGATCCCACGGTGCCATAATAGTTGAAACCATAAGATTGCTGCGCATAGGCGCCAATCATGTGGGTAGGTTTCAGCACCGTGCGGGTGACCGAGTTGTGGATACCCCCGCGATGGCCGGTTTTTTGCGAGCCCGGCGTATTCACGATTTTTTCCTGCGCGTGATACATGAAGGTCGTGCCTTCCTTGATCCGCTGGGAAACAACCGCCCGCGCCGTCAGGGCACCGTTGGCGTTGTAAAGTTCCACCCAGTCGTTATCCTTGATGCCTGCCGATTTGGCGTCGACCTCGGAAACCCAGATCACCGGCCCCCCGCGGTTGAGCGTCAGCATCAACAAATTGTCGCTGTAGGTCGAGTGGATACCCCATTTCTGGTGGGGCGTGATAAAGTTCAACACCAGCGTATCACCGTCATCCTGCACTTCCTGCGTGATCGACTTGACGTCGATCGGTGGCCGGTAAGACATCAGACCTTCGCCAAACGCCCGCATCCACAGGTGATCCTGATACAGTTGCTGACGCCCCGTCAGGGTGCGCCACGGGATCAACTCGTGTACGTTGGTGTAGCCGGCGTTATAGCTGACTTTTTCGCTCTCGATCCCCGACCATGTGGGGCTTGAGATGATCTTGCGCGGCTGCGCGGCGATATCGTGAAAGCGGATTTTATTGTGATGTTCGCCCTCGGCCAAATGGGCATGTTCAAGCCCCGTTGCCTTTCCAAGTGCTTCCCAGGCCTTGACCGCAACTTCGCCGTTGGTTTCCGGTGCCAGCATCAGAATGACTTCGCAGGCATCGATGGCGGTTTCGATTTTGGGTCGCCCGGCGGCGGCGCCATCCAGATGCACGCCGTTCAGGGCCGACAGGTTGTCGATCTCGGTCTGGGTGTTCCAACTAATCCCTTTGCCGCCATTGCCAAGCTTGTCCAAAAGCGGGCCAAGCGCGGTAAAGCGGTCATAGATCGCGGTATAATCCCGTTCGACCGCCACAAATGCCGGTGCGGTTTTACCGGGGATCAGATCACATTCGCCTTTTTTCCAGTCTTTCACCTGATCCTGCGCAATTTCGGCAGGGGTGTCGTGCAGGATCGGCAAGGCAACAATATCGGTTTCAACATCCAGATAGCCCGGTGCAATCTCCTGGAATTTCTTGGCAATCGATTTGAAAATTTCCCAGTCCGATTTGCTTTCATAGGCTGGATCGATCGCCGCTTGCAGCGGGTGAATGAACGGATGCATGTCCGATGTGTTCATGTCGTCTTTTTCATACCAACTGGCGGTTGGCAGAACGATGTCGGAATAGACTGCTGTGGTGCTCATCCGGAAATCGATGGTCACCAACAGGTCAAGCTTGCCGCGCGGCGCGTCTTTGTGCCACTTGGCCTCTTTTGGCAATTGGCGGCCCTCTTCGCCCAAATCCTTGCCCATGACGCCATTGTCAGCACCCAGCAGGTGTTTGAGGAAATATTCGTGGCCTTTGCCGCTTGAGCCCAACAGGTTGGAGCGCCACACAAACAGGTTGCGCGGCCAGTTTGCCGGATTGTCCGGGTCTTCGCAGGACATTTCCAGATCGCCGGATTTCAGGTTCTCGGCCACATAGGCCGGAATGTCCTTGCCCGCCGCTTTGGCCGCTTTGGCAACCTTTAGCGGGTTGGTTTTCAACTGTGGTGCCGAGGGCAACCAGCCCATGCGTTCGGCGCGGATGTTATAATCGATCAGGCTGATATCCCAGTCGCCTTCCGGCGCGGTGGGGGACAGAATTTCATCAGCCGCCAGCGTTTCATAGCGCCACTGATCAGTATGCGCATACCACGCCGAGGTCGAATTCATGTGACGCGGTGGGCGGTTCCAGTCCAGCGCAAAGGCCAGCGGTTGCCAACCGGTTTGCGGGCGCAGTTTTTCTTGGCCCACATAGTGCGCCCAGCCGCCGCCGGATTGACCGACACAGCCGCACATCACCAACATGTTGATGACGCCGCGATAGTTCATATCCATGTGGAACCAGTGGTTCATCGCCGCGCCGATGATGATCATCGATTTGCCATTGGTTTTTTCGGCATTGTCGGCAAATTCACGGGCGACATGGATGATCTTGTCGGCGGAAACGCCGGTGATCTTTTCGGCCCAAGCGGGCGTGCCCGGCATGTCATTGGCGTAATCATCGGTAACCCAATCACCACCCAAGCCGCGATCAAGGCCATAGTTGGCACAGAAAAGGTCAAACACCGTGGTCACGGCGATTTCGCCATCGGCGGTTTTGATTTTCTTGACCGGAATGTTGCGGGTCAGGGTATCGGGGTGGGTGGCATCGGTTTTGAATTGTCCGAATGCTTCGCCGCCGAAATAGGGGAAATCAACGCCCAGAACATCGTCGTGGTCATCGTCAAGAACCAAGCTCAGCTTGAGTTTTGTTTCGGCCTTTTTCGCCTTTTCTTCAAGGTTCCACTCGCCGTCTTCACCCCAGCGATACCCGACCGACCCATTGGGCGCGACCAAACCTTTGGACAGCTCGTCATAGGCCACGGTTTTCCACTCGGGGTTGTTGTCTTCGCCCAGTTTGCCGTCCAGATCGTCGGCGCGCAGGAAACGGCCCGGTACAAGACGGCCGTTCTGTTCATCCAGCTTTACCAGCATCGGGAAATCGGAATATTTGCGGGTGTATTCTTCAAAATACTCGGTTTGGCGATCCAGATGGAATTCGCGCAGGATCACGTGGCCAAAGGCCATCGCCAGCGCCGCATCGGTGCCTTGTCGCGCATTCAGCCAAACATCGCCGAACTTTGCCGCCTCGGAATAATCCGGGCAGATAACGGCGGATTTGGTGCCTTTATACCGTGCTTCGGTATAAAAATGCGCATCCGGCGTCCGGGTTTGCGGCACGTTGGAACCCCAGAGCAAAAGATAGCCCGCGTTGTACCAATCGGCGCTTTCGGGCACGTCGGTTTGTTCCCCCCAAGTCATCGGGCTGGCGGGTGGCAAGTCGCAATACCAGTCATAAAACGACATGCAGACGCCGCCCATCAGCGACAGATAACGCGAGCCTGCCGCATAGCTGACCATCGACATCGCGGGGATTGGCGAGAAACCAAATACCCGGTCGGGGCCATAGGTTTTTGCGGTATAGGCATTGGCGGCGGCGGTGATTTCGGTGGCTTCGTCCCATGTGGCGCGCACAAAGCCGCCCAGACCACGGGTTTCGACATAAGAGGCGCGCAAAATCGGATCGGCCTGCAATTTTGTCCAAGCTTCGATTGGGCCCAAGGTTTCGCGCATTTTGCGCCAGACCTTCATCAGGCGGCCACGCACCAGCGGGTTTTTCACGCGGTTGGCGGAATAAAGATACCAGCTATAGCTGGCGCCACGCGCACAGCCGCGCGGCTCGTGGTTGGGCAGATCGGGGCGCGTACGCGGATAATCTGTCTGTTGGGTTTCCCAGGTGACGATGCCGGATTTTACATAAATCTTCCAGCTGCAAGACCCGGTGCAGTTCACCCCATGGGTCGAGCGGACGATTTTGTCGTGCCGCCAGCGGTTGCGATAGGTATCTTCCCAATCGCGGTTTTCACGGGTCACTTGCCCATGTCCGTTTGAGAACGTTTCAAGTTCTTTGGACTGGAGGAAGTTCAGTCTGTCGAGCAAGTGGCTCATGTCATAATCTCCTTAAATTCGGGGCCTGCGCCGCCGTTTTATGCGGCGCAGGAAAGGTTCAGTTCAGATCAGATCAAGGGTTTTTCACATAGGCGTTGGGCCGCAGATAGAACCACCAGTTGATCACGATGCAGACCGCGTAGAAAATCGCAAAGCCATAAAGTGCGTATTCAGGCGATCCGGCTTTCAATTGCTCCCCGAACACTTTGGGGATGATGAAAGCACCATAAGCGGCGACAGCGGCGGTCCAGCCCAGCGCAGGGCCGGCTTGTTCTTTGTCAAACACCATGGCGATGGTCCGGAATGTGGAACCGTTGCCAATACCAGTGGCGGCGAACAAGATCAGGAACAGACCCAAGAAGGGGTAGAAGTACTGTTCTGGTGTCGCGGATGCATAGGCTTGCTGAATGAAGTAAGCCACGCCCAGTGCAGAAATCACCATGACGATCGACACCCACTGTGTAACGCGCGCGCCACCCAGTTTGTCAGCCATAGAACCACCGATAGGGCGGATCAAAGCGCCGATAAACGGCCCCATCCAGGCAAACATCAAGGCCGACGGGCCATTGGGGTTAACCGTGTCATGGGTCAAAATCCCATCGGCACCGATGACGTGGCTAAAGCCGAACACAACCTTGATTGTCAGCGCCAGTGCGGCTGAGTAGCCGATGAAGCTGCCGAAAGTCATTGTGTAGATAACGGTCATCGCCCAAGTATGTTTGTTGCCAAAGATCTTGTATTGACGTGTCAGGTTTTGCCCAACAGCACCCGGGATCATTTTCAACAAGAACACGGTCAGCGCGATAACCACTGGTAATACGATCCATTTGGAAACCATGAAACCAGAGCCGCCAACAGACGCGGGCAACAGCAACCACAAACCAAACGCGGCGGTGACAAAGCCAATCAACAGCATGCCTGTAATCGTACTAAACGCCCCAACCGGGTTGGAAATGTCAGGCGAGACATGTTCATCACGAATGTTGTTCATGCCAAACCAGCCGGCAAAGGCCAGCGGCACCAAAAACAACACCCAAATAAACCCGGCGTTCTGAATATAGGTTTCAGTCCCCGCCGGAATTTTCCCGATCAGCGTACCGGATGTGTTTACCAACGTACGGCTTTCCCCGCCAAACAGGCCAAAGGTCATCACCAACGGGATCAGGATTTGCATGGTGGTTACACCAAAGTTGCCCAGACCCGCGTTCATCCCCAGCGCATAGCCTTGCACCTTTTTGGGAAAGAAAAAGCTGATGTTGGACATGGAGGACGAGAAGTTACCACCCCCGATACCAGACAAAAATGCCAATACCTGAAACTGCCAAAGCGGTGTATCAGGATTGCTGAGGGCAACACCGGCACCAATTGCCGGCAATATCAACAGCGCGGTGGTGAAAAAGATCGTATTTCGCCCCCCCGCGATCCGAATGAAAAACGTTGACGGAATACGCAGGGTTGCGCCCGTCAGACCGGCAATCGCGGCCAGTGTAAACAGTTCGGATTTTTCAAACGCAAAGCCCAGATTGATCATCTGAACAGTGATGATCCCCCAGTACAGCCAGACGGCAAAGCCGCACAGCAAACTCGGGATCGAAATCCACAGATTGCGTGTCGCAATCGATTTGCCTGTCGAAGCCCAATAGCTTTCGTCTTCGACGTTCCAGTTTCTAAGATCTTTTCCCACAGTATCCTCCTCGGATGAGGGTTGTGGCAGGCCGGTTATGGCCTGCCGAGTTGAATTTATTATTGAGCGGGTTGCTCGCCGTTCTTTTTCGCAATCGCCTCAATCCCTTCGTCCAGCGCGGCATTCGCCTTGGCAGCGCGTGCGCGCAGGGTGTCGATATTGGCCGCGGCAAAATTGGCGCGCTCTTCATCTTCTTGCCTGGTTGAAAACCGCACAAAGAAGGCAAGGAACGAGGCCGCTGTCACGATGAGGCCAAGGATGAAAAAGGCCTCTGACCAGTCGATGACGTTCTTGAACAGGAACCCTGCCAGAACCGCCCCGGCGTTGCCGCCCGCACCAACCACACCAGCAACAGCGCCCAGCGCTTTTTTGTTGATGAAGGGCACAACCGAATAGGTGGCGCCTTCTGCCATCTGTGTGAACAGGGAAAAGACGATCAAAGCAGGCAATGCCAGGAACAGAACCTGCATCTGGCTAAAGACCAACAGCGCCAAACCCTCAAAGAACAGACAGATGAACAACCAGAAGCTGCGCCCCTTCAGGCCCCAAAGCGCGCCGAAGTTGTCGCCAAACAGGCCGCCCAGGGTGCGGGCGAAAAGGTTCATCAGGCCAAAGGATGCAGCAACGAAACCGGCGGCAACCAGGGTCAGATCGAAATAGTCCATGAAATACAGCGCCGCAACGTTGTTCACCGTCAGCTCGATGCCGAATGAGGCACCGTAAATGACAAACAATACCCAGACACGACGGTCCTTGAGCGCATGCATGTAATTGCCGGTAACCTTTTTCTTTTCTTCCATTTTGCCCTGGGCGCGCAATTCGTCATAATTGCCGTCAGGCGCGTCCTGGGTCAGGAAATAATAGGCAATACCGGTCAGGAAAATGATCACACCGACCACAACCATTGCCAGACGCCAACCGATGGCTTCGGAAAATCCGAACCCGATCACGAATACCGAAAACAACAGCGGCATGACAAACTGTGTGACACCGCCACCCAGATTGCCCCAACCTGCGCTGGTCGCGTTGGCTTGGCCGACCACATTGGGGGCAAACATCACCGACGTATGATATTGGGTAATGACAAACGACGCCCCGATGCCGCCGATCAGCACACGGAACAACAAGAAGGTTTCAAAGTTGTAAGACAAGCCGATGCCCATCACCGGCAATGACCCGATAATCAGCAACCATGTATATGATTTTCTTGGTCCGATCCGGTCACACAGCCAGCCGATGAACAGCCGCGCAAAGATCGTCATCGAAACCGACCCGATGATCGCCCAGCCGATCTGGTTTGGCGTCAACGCCAGTTCGTCACGAACCACGCTCATCAGTGGCGCGATACCGAACCAAGCGAAGAAACAGGCAAAGAACGCGAACCACGTCATGTGGAACGTTCTGATTTGCACCATTTTTACATTTAAGAAATTCGACCACAATGCGGTGGCCTTGTTTTGTAGTTCCATTACGGTCCCTCTGTCTTGCTTGGCGCTTAACCCACCATTTTTGAATTGATGTGGGTGTGCGCCTTTCAAGGGCCCCTTCAGTTGATCTGGATCAATTTTGCTAAAAAATCCATAAAAATAAATAAGTTAGCCAATAATATCAATTCGCGAACCGCGCCACATCAAGGCAGTTAGCGCAGTGATCAATTCACAACTTGACATTTATCAAGCGACAATCGAGACTCGCGAAAACAAATTGGAAGGTTTCGATAAAACTATGCCCGAGTCGTATCGCGAAGAGTTGCGAAACCTCCAACTGTTTGCGGACTTGGAGGAAGAAAACTTTGATGCCCTGATGCGCGGGGCATACGTCCAGAATTTTCCGCCCCGTATCGACCTGATCGTCGAGGGTGACCCACCGGATTTTCTGCACGTTCTGATCGCCGGATCTGTCGATTTGTTTTCATCCTGGAACGGTCGCGAAACCAGCATGGCCACGGTGCGACCGGTATCGACATTCATTCTGGCCGCGACAATCAAGGACGCGCCCTATCTGATGTCTGCGCGCACATTGGAAAAAAGCCGCATCATCCTGTTGCCGTCGCAAGACGTGCGCGAGGTATTTGACACCGACGGCGCCTTTGCCCGCGCCATCGTGGCAGAGCTTGCCCAATGTTACCGCGCGGTTGTCAGGAATACCAAAAACCTCAAACTGCGCACCTCGCTTGAACGACTGGCCAACTACATCCTGAAACAACAACGGCTGTCCGGCACATCCGAAATTGATCTGAATACCGAAAAGCGGCGGCTGGCGTCATTTCTTGGCATGACCCCGGAAAACCTGAGCCGGGCCTTCAAAGGACTTGAACCTTACGGCATCAAAGTCTGTGGCAACCGAATCGCAATCAATGACGAACATGAGCTGATCAGGTTTGCAAAACCCAGTGCCCTGATCGACGACGATCCAAGCTAGCAACTGTATCTTCAAGCCGCGGGTATCCTTCAAGGCGCAAAGAATATACGAAACAAGCAGCTTTCAGGGTTAATTCCAGCCACCGGTATCGCGTGTTCACACGCAGGCTCAAAACCATTGCCAGATCACCCGGCGCGATATAACCTTTTAATTACATGACTGTTAACAACAGGATCTGGGAGGATTTATGATGAATAGATTTAAATTGATGCTTGTTGCATCGACACTTGTCGTTGCTGCCGCAGGATCGGCGCAGGCCGCCAAGCTGACGTTCTATTGCAGCGCGCAAGAAGACTGGTGCCAACTGATGGCCAATAAATTTGAAGATGCGACCGGCATCGATGTGGCCATGACGCGCAAGTCGTCAGGTGAAACATTTGCCCAAATCAAGGCCGAAAGCGCCAATCCCAAGGGCGATGTTTGGTGGGGCGGCACGGGGGATCCGCATCTGCAAGCCGCCGAAGAAGGGTTGACGGCTGAATATATCTCGCCAATGCGCGACCAGCTGCACCCATGGGCGATTGCACAAGCGGAAAGTGCAGGCAACAAAACCATCGGTATTTATTCCGGTGCTTTGGGATACGGCTATAACACCGACCTGCTGGCGGCGAATAATCTGCCGGAACCCACATCATGGGCCGATTTGACCAAACCGGAATACAAGGGCCATGTGCAAATGGCGAACCCGAATTCATCGGGCACCGCCTATACGACGCTTGCCACAATGGTTCAGTTGTTTGGCGAGGACGGCGGTTTTGACTTCATGAAAGGCCTGCACGCCAATATCAACCAATACACCAAATCCGGCTCGGCCCCGATCAAGGCGGCGGGTCGTGGTGAAACCGCCATTGGCATCGTGTTCATGCATGACGCGGTAAAACAGGCCGTCGCGGGTTTCCCGATCAAGGTTGTGGCCCCTGCTGAGGGCACCGGTTATGAAATTGGCTCGATGTCGATCATCGATGGGGCGCGCAATATGGATGAGGCGCAACAGTTCTATGATTGGGCATTGAGTGCCGAGGCGCAAAATTTGGCGCTGGAAGTAAACGCCTTTCAGGTGCCGTCCAACATGGGGGCAAAAACCTCGCCCTCGGCCCCGGACATGAGCGCGATCAAACTGATCGACTATGACTTCAAAACCTATGGTTCATCGGATACGCGCAAGCGGCTGTTGAAAAAATGGGATGACGAAGTGTCTGTATTGCCACAATAAAAGTGCGAACGCTTAAATCACAACAAACAACCAACCCGGTTCTGATCTTCTGGATCACCGCCGGGTTGGTTGGCTTTTTTATTCTGCCCTGGTACGGGGTCGAAGACTTTTATACGTTCAAATGGCTGATTGATGGCTATCCTTTTGATACCGATTATGCCCCGGCGGCGTTTTTAATCGGACAGGGCGAAAAGCTGTGGCTTGCGCCCTTGATCCTGCCGCTGCTGGCGCCAATTGCGGTGCTGAACAGGCGCAAAACCGAGGCGATCTATGCAAAAACCTTGATCCTTGCGGGTGCGGTCGGCTTTGGCTGGTTGATGCTACAGGGTTTTGCCATTGGCATCCGGGGCTGGAATTTTGGCTGGGCGGCAGCGCTTTTTGGCGACCTCGGGGATCGACAATTTGGCATGGGCTATGGCGCGATGATCGTGGCCTCGGCATTCCTGTTCACCTTCACCCAAGGCATCGCGGCGCGCGGCGCGATCAATGGCGACGTTTTTGTTGTCAGCTCGATCGGTGGTGTCGTGCTGATCGTGACCATTTTTGTATTCTTCCCGATTGCCAAAATGTTGACCGCCGCCTTCATCACGGATGATGGCGGCTATTCGGTCATCGTTTTTGCCTCAAAATTCTTTGATGATCGATTGTGGGGGCTTGGCTGCCTGTCTGGCGCGCGCTGCGGTGTTGCGTGGAATTCCCTGTTTCTGGCCGTGCTGGTCGGGTTGATCACCACCGTGTTGGGGTTGATATTTGCGCTGGTCGTCACCCGTTCGGGGTTTCGCTACAAACGCGCCTTGCGGGCCTTGACCGTCCTGCCCATCATCACGCCCCCCTTTGTGATCGGTCTTGCCTTGATCCTGCTGTTTGGCCTTTCTGGGTCGGTGAACGTTTTCTTTGCCGATCTTTTTGGCGCGGCGCCAACCCGCTGGCTTTACGGGTTGCCCGGCGTATTGATCGCGCAAATTCTGGCCTTCACACCGATTGCCTTTCTGGTGCTGATCGGCGTTGTCGAAGGCGTGTCGCCGTCAATGGAAGAGGCCGCGCAAACGCTCCGTGCTTCAAAATGGCAGGTATTCAAAACCGTTTCACTGCCCCTGATGCGCCCCGGCCTTGCCAATGCGTTTTTGCTGGGGTTCATCGAAAGCATGGCCGATTTTGGCAATCCGCTGGTTTTGGGCGGCAATTACGACGTGCTGTCCACGGAAATATTTTTCGCCATTGTCGGCGCGCAATACGACCAGGGCAAAGCCGCCGTTTTGGCGATGGTGCTGTTATTCTTCACGCTTGGCGCCTTTTATGCACAGCGTTTCTGGCTGGGCAAAAAAAGCTATACCACCGTATCCGGCAAAGGCGACAGCGGCGTGCATCCGCATATGCCGCTTGGTTTGTCGGTCCCTGTGTTGGTAATCGCCATGATCTGGGCCGCCTTTACCATCGTGGTTTATGCGATGATCCTTTATGGTTCGGTGGTCGAGCTTTGGGGCGTTAACAATTCATTGACCTTCAAACATTATGTCACTGCGTTTTCCTTTCGCTTTGAAGACAGCGGCATCCGCTGGTCAGGCTCGGCTTGGGACAGTTTTTGGACAACGCTGAAAATTGCCGGCATCGCCGCGCCGCTGACCGCCATCGTCGGCCTGATCACCGCCTATCTGTTGACGCGCCAGACATTTGCCGGCAAAAATGCGTTTGAATTTGGCACGATGCTGTCGTTTGCCATTCCCGGCACTGTTATTGGCGTCAGCTATATTTTGGCCTTTAACGTGCCACCAATAGAGATCACCGGCACCGGCATTATCCTTGTGGTCAGCTTTATCTTCCGCAACATGCCGGTGGGTGTGCGGGCCGGTATCGCCTCGATGTCGCAACTGGATAAATCGCTGGATGAATCCTCGCTGACGTTGGGCGCAAATTCCTGGCAGACCTTCCGCCGGATCATCCTGCCACTGCTGCGCCCTGCCATTCTGGCCGCGCTGGTTTACAGCTTCGTGCGCGCCATGACGGCAATCTCGGCAGTGATTTTCCTTGTTTCGGCGGAATACAACATGGCCACCAGCTATATCATCGGACGGGTGGAAAATAACGATTACGGCCTTGCGATTGCCTATTCCACGACGCTGATTTTTGTCATGCTGATCGTGGTCGGGCTGATGCAGCTGATCGTTGGGCGCACCGAAATCGGCCGCCGCATGACCCAGTCGCACTAATGTGTAAGGACGCAAAATGAAAATAAACGCCAAAGCGGCACCGGTCAGTTTCCGCAATGTCACCAAAATCTATGGCAAGGATGTGGTGGCGGTGGATGGCATCGATCTTGAAATTCAGGCGGGCAAACTGGTCACCCTTCTGGGGCCCTCGGGTTGTGGCAAAACCACCACCTTGCGGATGATTGCCGGACTGGAAATGGCCACCAAGGGATCGATTTTCATTGGCGATCGCGACGTGACCCTGTTGCCCGCCACCGATCGCGACGTGTCGATGGTTTTTCAATCCTACGCGCTGTTTCCGCATATGACGGTCATGGAAAACGTGGCCTACGGCCTTGGATTTTCCGGTTTTGACAAATCCGAAACCAAAGATCGCGCGGCCGCGGGCCTCGATCTGGTTGGCCTGAAAGGCTATGGTGATCGCCTGCCTTCTGAATTGTCGGGCGGGCAACAACAACGTGTTGCCGTGGCGCGGGCCTTGGTTCTGGAGCCGCAGGTTTTACTGTTTGATGAACCCCTGTCAAATCTTGACGCCAAACTGCGCCGACAAGTACGCGAGGAAATTCGTGAAATCCAGCAAAACCTTGGTCTGACAGTGGTTTACGTGACCCATGACCAAGAAGAGGCGCTGGCGGTTTCGGATGAAATCGTCGTGATGCGCAATGCGGCCATTGCCCAAATCGGCACGCCGCGACAGTTATATGAAGCGCCAGCCGACCGGTTTGTCGCGGATTTTATCGGCGAAGCGAACATCATTCCTTGCGAGATTACCGCGATCAACGGTGAGGTTGCGACGATTGAAATTGCTGGTTTTAAGCACAACCTTCCGTGCCGCGATTTGCCCGTTGGCCCGGCACAGCTTGCCGCGCGGCCCACACGTCTTGTTCTGGGGGCCGCCAAGGGTTTGGACATGACCGTCAAGAAGGCGACCTATGTGGGCAGCCGCATGGAATACACCCTTGAGGCTGATTTTGGCACGTTGTTCGCGGTCAGCGAAGACGTGGACGCCCCCTTGGGCGAGGGCGATCCCGTCATTGTCGGTTTTGACGCCATTGGTCCGGTGCTGTTGCCGGTTATTTAGGCGTATAAGCGGCATCCGCGATCCGTACCAATTCGTCAAAGACCCCGGTGCTGCCCGCCACAACGCGCCCGCCTTTGGCAATCATTCCTTCGGCACTTTGCGGCTCAACCCGCCCGCCCGCCTCGGCAATCAGCAACTGGCCTGCCAGACAATCCCACGCGTTCATGTGTTCCTCGACATAACCCAACAACCGCCCCGCCGCGACATAGGCCAGCGACAGCGCGCCGGATGCGTTACGATGAAAAACACCATCGACGCGCAAAATTTCGTCGATCAAACGATGCACACCAATCGTGCTGACACGATTTGAAAAGCCGGTGCCAACCGTGCCGCGCGACAAATCCGTATCAGCCGGACAGCGCAACGGCACCCCGTTCAGAAACGCCCCGCCGCCGCGTGTTGCTGTGTAGGTTTCACCGTGGATGGGATCATGCGTTACACCGATTTGGGTTACATCGTCCTTGACCACGGCAATTACCACGGTCCAGGCGGGGATGGCGTTGATAAAATTCGTGGTGCCATCGATGGGGTCAATCACCCACGTATACCCCGATTTCGACGGTTTGGGCGCGTGTTCCTCGCCGACAATACCGTCTTCGGGAAAGGCGCTTTCGATGCCTGCCCGAACCCGCAGTTCAACCGCTTTGTCGGCCTCTGACACAAAATCTTGATGGCCTTTGTCCTCGATCTGAAGCTCACCAACACGGCGAAAAAACTCGAGCGCAAAAGCACCGGCGTCAATGGCAATCTCTGTTGCTTTTTGGGATCTGTCTTGCATTGTGAACGCTCCGCTTAATGGTTCTTGGTCATGGCAAAATGCCGGGGACAAATCGGCCAAGACATTTAGCAACCAGTCTAGGGCACTGAAACAGATTTGACCAAAGAAACCTGTAAATTTGGGATGTGCAAATGATCCGTGATCCAGCCGTCATGGCATCAATTCCAAATTGCTGTTTGCCGGATAATCGGATTAGATACAGAAACGCGGGATTATTCCCGTCAGAACCAACGCGGAAAACAGCAAAATGCCAGATACACATGTTTCCACCCATGATGCCGCCGCCGATGCCCGTAATGACGACATTCTGATTTATCTGGACGGTGAAATTGTTCCCCGAAACGACGCCAAGGTTTCGGTTTACGATTCAGGTTTCATGCTGGGCGACGGCATTTGGGAAGGGCTGCGGCTTTATGATGGGCATCTGTCATTTCTGGATGATCACATCGACAGGCTTTATGAGGCCGCGTTGTATATCGATCTGGACATTGGCAAAACCCGCGCTGAATTGATTGCCGCCATCTGGGACACGCTAAAGGCCAACGATATGCATACCGATGTGCATTTGCGCCTGATGGTGACACGCGGGCGCAAGAAAAAGCCGTTTCAACACCCGCACCTGAGTGTTTTCGGGTCAACCATCGTGATCATTGCCGAACACTCAAAACCCGACGACAGCGTTGTGACGCGCGGCATCAAATTGCACACCGTGCCGCATCATCGCGGCTTGCCACTAACCCAAGACGCCAAGTTGAATTCACATTCAAAGCTGAACTGTATCATCGCGCTAAACCACGCAATTCGTGCAGGTGCCGACGAGGCCCTGATGCTTGATCCCTTTGGTTTTGTGAATACCACCAACGCCTGCAATTTTTTCATCATCCGCAAAGGTCAGGTTTGGACATCCACCGGTGATTATTGTATGAACGGCATCACCCGCCAAAAGGTGATCGATCTGTGCCGCGCCAACGATATTCCGGTTTTTGAGAAAAACTTTTCGCTCATCGATACCTATGGTGCCGACGAGATATTTTTAACCGGTACGTTTGGTGCGCAAACACCGGTGTTTGAAATCGACGGACGGGTGATTGGCGGCGGCAAAGCAGGCCCGGTTTTTCACCGCATCCGAAGCCTGTACAAAGCTTTGATCAAACAAAACCAGAGCGACTGATAGCGGCGGGTGGGCTTGCTCAAATACCGTCAAACCGCACAAATTCAACAACCTTGATTTTGAATTTTTATCATGGCTATACTGAGCCAGAGCATTGAATTCACATACAGGCATTGATTTTAGTGTAGGGTAACAAGGCATGGATATTCGCTCGGTTGCGAGAAAATATGCCCAGGCAGACGACAGTCGCGCTTGGAAAGAAGTGATTTTTAGTTTTGGTTTTTACCTGTTTGGGCTGGTTTTGGCGCTTGCGTCTATCGGCAATTGGCTGATCATGCTGCCGGCTATGGTGATCGCGGCGATGGCTGGCCTTCGCCTGTATATGATCCAACACGACTGTATCCACCGATCGTTTTTTACCTCAAAAAAGCTGAACGATGGTATCGGTGTGTTGCTGTCACCGATCAGCATGACACCGTTTAAAGCCACGCGGTATATTCACAATCTGCACCATTCATATGTTGGCGATCTGGAGCGCCGCGACAGTTTTGAAATTTACACAATGACCCTGAATGAATGGCGCGCGGCCGCTGGGTTTGAACGGCTGAAATATCGAATTTTCCGCAGCCCGCTGACCTTGATTTTTGTCGGTCCGTTCATTCTTTACGGCTTTTTGCGACGGGTGCCGTCCTATGGGCTGAAAACCGGCGTTGGCGATCTGGTTTTGCACAATCTTTTGCTGGCCGCTGTGATCTGGATGATTTGGATGACGACCGGTTGGGCCGGTGTCGCGGTTTGGGCCGGGTCGATTTATATCGCCACGGTTTTCGGGGCATTAATTCCCTATGTTTTGCATAATTTTGAACAGGTGCATTGGGGCGTAAAGCCCGAGTGGGATTTTCAGACAGCCGCGCTTGAGGGGTCGTCCGTGCTGGATTGGGGCCGCTGGTTTGAAATCACCATGATGAACATTGGTTATCATGATCTGCATCATCTGAATGCCCAAATTCCGGGATATAAATTGAAAGCCGCCTATGAAGACTTGGACCAAAAAGGCTTGATCCACTCCGAAAAAATCGGCTTTTTTGAGGGCGTCATGTGTTTGCAATGGAAACTATACGACGAGGACCTTGGTAAAATGATCCGGTTTCCAGCCGTCCACAGAAATCAAGGGGCCGCAGCCTAAGCCGTGGAGCGAAAAAATATTAAAAAGTGAAGGTGCCAAAATGCGTGTTTTTATATTATTTTTCCTATTTCTTGCGGCCTGTGACAGCAATTTTTCGCCCGGCGACATTGAGCCCGAGGCGACCCGTGGCATTCCGGCCTGGGTTGCGCCAAATTTTTATATTCCCGCTAATTCCGCAAGGCGGCCGTTGTTTACACGCAAATCCAAAGAGGTCATCTTTCGGGTTCAGCAGGGCGATTGTTCAACCGCCATCAAGGAAGGGGCAAGCCGCAGCGATTGCACCACTAAAACCACCCGCTCTGTGATCAAAACCGGCGAAAGCTGGACAACCCCGCAAAGATATATCCTTAGCTTTGAATTTTGGGTCGATCCAACCTTGGCCTATCGCGGTTATGCCAACCCACGGGCCAGTAAAACCGATGGCTACAGCAGCCAGCTTGCCATTGCGCGGTGGCAGGGTGAAGATCAGCCAAACAATCAATTGTTTGATCTGAAACTGGATGCCAAACGGGGTGTTACATTCATGGGTAAAACCTGTGTGCCACCGTCCGGTTTTGGCAGTTGGCACCGGTTTTACATGCGCATTCGCTGGGCCGATGATGACACTGGTTTCATCGAGGTGCGCTGTGATCAATCGCTTTATTCCGGGGTGCCGGTTTTTGCCAAAAGCAACTTTCCCACGACCCAGGCGCTGGATTGTTTTCGGGAAAACAATTGCGATCCCAAACGGCGTATAAACCCCAAGAATTTTTCGATGCAACTGGGCATCTTGTTTGACGGATCGGCTGGCCGCATGCCGCGTATCGGCGCTCAGGGCTTGACCGTAAAAATGCGCCGGATCGTGGAGCGGCGTTTGGCGGTGATTTTTGGCCGTGTCGAAGACATATAGGGGCCGGGGCAGATCGCAAAATCGCGCATTATCGCTTGGCGGCGGCATTTGGTTTTGGAAAGGATGAAAAACCTGTGAAACACAAAACCCAAACCACCGAGGCCTATGATCTTTGCATCATTGGCGCGGGGGTTTCCGGGCTGAATGCCTTGTTCGTTGCCTCGCTGTACCTGCCAAAATCGGCGCGTGTCGTGTTGATCGATCGCAACGCGATTGCCGGGGGCATGTGGACACAAACCTATGACTATGTGCGCCTTCACCAACCGTTTGAAATGTTTACCGTCGGGGATATGGCGTGGAAAATTGATCGCCCGCCAGACTATCAAGCCACCGGCCAAGAGGTGCAGGCGCATTTGGCTGATTGTCTGGAAAATCTGCGCCAATGTTTTGATTTAACCGACATGTTTGGGTATACTTGTGATGAAATAACCGAGCAAAGCAAAAGCCAAAAAGTTCGGCTGCGAATTCGGCGGCTTGGCGAAAATGAACACATCAAAACCCTTTCTGCACGGCGCGTTATCAATGCGGCGGGCTGGGATATTCCGGCGCTTGAACCCTTGGCCCTATCCAGCAAATCCATTATTTCCACCGCCCCCAATCGCCTGTCAACCGATGACACGGATCCCGGCAAACCGGTGGTGATTGTTGGTGGGGGCAAAACCGGCATGGATACCGCGCTGGCGATTTTACAGCGCACACCGACGCGGGATGTTACAATGATCAACGGCAAGGGCACGGTTTTTGGCGATCGCGACATTCTGTTTCCACAGGGCGCGCGTCGTTGGTGGGACGGGCGTATGGTCATATCCCTGAGCGCCGATATCACCACCCGTTTTGATGGCACCAATAGTGATCAGGTTTTTGACTATTTTCGCGATACATACACCGTCAGCCCCGATGGATCGGGCGAGGATTATTTTTTCAGCACCATGTCGCGCGCCGAATCCCAGACCATAGGAAACGGCCTGTCGCGGGTGATTGCTGGCTATCTTGATGATGTAATCGACACAGAAACCGGGGCCATGATTTGCCTGCGCGACGGTGGCCAAACGCCTGTCGCCCCAAACAGTATCGTGGTGAATTGCACCGGGCATATGTTGCGCAAACCGCGTGCGGCCACGCCCTTTGCCTCGGCACATGGTCGGGTGCTGACAATCACCTCTCGGTCGTCGGTCTATTTTTTGTCCAGTTCGGCGGCCTATTTTCTGAGCCACGTATTTTTCCTTGGTAAATTGACCAGTCTGCCGCTGTTTGCCTTGGACATGGACAGCCTTAAGGGGCACAGCCGGAAATTGTTTTTTCTGACCTGCCTGACGCATTCATTTTTGAACATGATGGTCATCATGAAGAATGTGCCCATCAGCGTCTTTGGCCGGTGTGGGCTGGATCTTAACAGATGGTTCCCGCTGCCGCGCCGACTGGCGGCGTTGGTGCAATTGAAATGGCACCAGCGCCGATACATGGCGCATTGTCGCGATACTTTGGCTCGTTTGCAGCGTGATCACCGGATAAAATGCGCACCCCTGCATATCCAAAACGATCGCGCAGACCCCTAGTATTTATCTGCGTCACACAAGGCGGTAATCCGCGCAGCGTTCGGATGGTGCCGGGCGGCACTTTTCAAGCGTGCCCAGACACAGGCCAAAAGTGCGGCGATGCTGGCCTGCCAGAATTCTTCGGCCAAAGCTGCCGGATCGTCACTGCACAGCACCGCGTGGCGGGCCTGTCGCCACTGTGCCAGCCGTGTTTTGATCGGAGCATCGGGAAAAATCCCCCCCTCTGACGCCACAAAATCCTCAAAGGCTGCCCCCGGCGCCCCCTGCAACAATCGTGTTGCCAAGGCGCGTTGGTGAATGCCGTTTGCCCCTTCGTAAATCGCCGTAACCCGCACATCGCGATAAGATTGTTCCAAGCGGTATTCGCGCAAATAGCCACAGCCGCCTAAAACCTGAATGCCCAGATCCACCGCATCGATCCCCGCTTGCGAGCAGTAAACCTTGGCAATTGGCGTCAGAAACTCGACTAAATCGGGATTTTCACCCGCCTCAAGCGTCACCAAAGCGATATGGGCAATGGCGCGGCTGGTCAGGGCAAACCCGTCAATTTGGGCCAGCATCCGGCGCACATCGGCGTGTTGATCCAGCGTGACAGCAACCCCGTCGCGACCCCGCCCCTGCACCCGCTGGGCCGCATAGGTGCTGGCGATATCATAGGCGCGTGCCGCATGGGCCACGCCTTGCAGGGCGGTTTCGATCCGTGCCTTGTTCATCATGGTGAACATCGCGGCCAGCCCCTGACCCGCCTCGCCAATCAGCTCGGCCTCGGCATTTTCAAAGATCAACTGACAGGTGGGCGAGGCGTGCAGCCCCATCTTTTGCTCGATCCGCGTCACGCCAACACTGTTGCGGCGGCCATCTTTTTGGGTTGATGGGCACAGGAAAAGCGACAACCCCTTGATGCCCTGATCCGAGGTCCGGGCCAGCACCAGATGCACGATTTGCGCGCTTAAATCCTGATCCCCGCCCGAAATGAAAATCTTTTCGCCGGAAATTTCCCAACCGGTGCCTGCGGGCGTGGCCTTGCACCGGACACGCGACAAATCCGACCCCGCCCCCGGTTCGGTCAAACACATCGTGGCCATGGTTTCACCGCTGGCCAAGGGCGGAATATACCGCGCCTGCTGGTCCGCCGTGCCAAACCGCAAAATCGTGCGAATGGCGCCGGGCACCAGCACGCACATCATTTGCAACCCTTGATTGGCGCCGGCAAAAATTTCCGATGTGATCGCCGACATCAAAGGCCCCATGCCCTGCCCGCCAAATTTTTCAGGGGCGGTCAAGCCGCACCAGCCTTGGTCGGCAAGCCGCGCATAAACATCCGCAAACCCGTCGGGGGTTTTCACCCGCCCGTCGACCAGCCGACAGCCTTGCTGATCACCCGATGCATTCAACGGCGCAATTTCCGCCTCGGCAAAACCGGCAAAATGCTGGCCGATCTGGGCGGCAACATCGCCGTCCCATTGCGGCAATACCCCTGCCCGCGCCACATGGTTCAGCGAAAAAAGAATGTCATCGATCGGCGCGGCAAAAGCTTTCATATCTTGTCCAGTCCTAACAGCCGTGCCGCATTTCCCTTGATAATATCGGGGCGCAGCGCGTCTTTGATGTTGATTTTTTCAAAATCCGCCAACCAGCGTTCCGGCGTAATCATCGGCCAGTCTGAGCCAAAAAGCACCTTTTTTTTCAGAATGGAATTACAGTATTTTACCAAAATTTCGGGGAAATACTTCGGTGACCACCCCGACAGATCAATATAGACGTTGGGTTTGTGTTGCGCCACCGCCAAGGCCTCTTCCTGCCAGGGAAACGACGGATGCGCGAGGATGATTTTCACATCCGGAAAATCAACGGCGACATCGTCCAGATACATCGGATTGGAATATTTCAGGCGCATGCCATTGCCGCCGCGCATGCCACTGCCGACGCCGGTTTGGCCGGTGTGAAACAGCGCTATACCGCCTTCTTCGGCAATCGCCTGATAAAGTTCATAGGCCATGCGGTCGTTGGGATAAAAACCCTGCATCGTGGGGTGAAATTTAAAACCCTTGATGCCAAAATCGCGCATCAAACGGCGGGCTTCCCGCGCGCCCAGCTTGCCCTTATGGGGATCGATCGAGGCAAACGGGATCAGCACATCATCGTTTTGCGCGGCGATGGCCGCCACCTCTTCGTTTTTATAGCGCCGATAGCCGGTTTCGCGTTCCGCATCGACGGGGAAAATCACCGCTGCAATGTTTTGCTCGCGGTAATGCTGCGCTGTTTGTTCCATCGTTGGCGGGTGTTTCCAAGGCGCACCAAAATAACTGGCCATCGTTGCCTGCAAGTCATCATAGCCATCGTCAGCGTGGCACCCGCAGGGTTCTTCGGCATGGGTATGAATGTCGATGGCGCGGATTTTAGACAGATCGATCACGTCGTTTCCTTTCCGATATTTACGATGCAAGGGTCCGCATCATCATAAAGCCGTTGCAGCAAACCGGCGCGGCGGCGCAGGATTTCGCCAAAATTCAGATTGCCTTTGGCGGTAATTTCCCCGTCCCTCAACGAAGGCGGCTCTGCCAGAACAAGACCACGGGTAATCCGCGTTGACGCGCCGCCAGTTGCGACCAGCCGTCCGCGCAGGCGATTTTGAATTTCCGCCAGCATCAAGGGACATATCAGCAGGTTTTGATGTTCAACCTCAGCAAAACCAGCGGCTTTCGTCGCGTCGCGATCCGGAAATATCATCACACCAATTTCGTGGCGATCCTGCCCCGTGATCACGACGTCGGCGGCCAAAGGTGCCAAACACGCCAGCATTTCCGCCCGCAATCTTGCCGTTCGCACCCAAGTGCCGGTCTGCAATTTGAAATCCTCGGAAATGCGCCCGTCAAACCGCATGCCTTTGTTCGCGTCATCAGGATCGACAAAGACCATGGCATCACCGGTGATAAAAAATCCTTCGTCATCAAAGGCCTTTTTGGTTTTTTCGAGGTCGGCAAAATAGCCTTGCGTGACGTTTGGTCCTTTGACCCGCACCTCGCATCGCCCGTCCTGCTCGGGGATCAACTTCACCGTGACCCCATTTAGGGGCACGCCAACCACGCCGGATGTTTGCGTTGGTTCTTGTTGCATCATCGTGGCGGGCGCGGTTTCCGTCAGCCCCCAAGAAGCGGTAATCAACGGCACCTCGCCCTTGACTTCATTTGCCATTTCTTCAAACCCGGCCCAGACATCTTGCGGCAACGAGGCACCCGCATAAAACACCAGATCTAGGCCCTGAAAAAACCGCCGCTTCAGGGTTTCGTTCTGGCGTAATGCCGCCAGCAGCATCGAAAACCCGACCGGTACATTAAAGGCCAGCGTGCCTGTCACCATCGACAGGTTTTCCAAGCTGCGCCCAAAAAGTCCCTTGGTGGGTTTGCCTTCGTCGATGTACAGGCTGCCGCCGAAGGCCAGCATCATGTTGAAATTATGCGAGCCGCCAAAAACGTGGTTCCACGGCAGCCAATCAACAATCCGTGGCGGGCGGGCGCGCAAAAACGGCAAGGCATCGGCGATTTGCGTTTGGTTGACGCACATCATCCTTTGCGTCGTCAGCACCCCCTTGGGGGCCGAGGTTGAGCCGCTGGTCATCAGGATTTTGGCGATTGTGTCCGGCGTGATCTGGGCGTGGGCTGCATCAACATCCACGCCCGCGTCACCCTTTAACAAGTGGTCAAATTTTGTCGCACGGGTGTTTTGCCCACAGCGACTGGCGACGATTTCCACGCCCGCCAGCGCCGGCAACGCCAAAGCGTTGGCAAATTGGTCGGCATCCGCCACAAAAACCATCTTTGGGCGCACCAGTTCAATGACTTGGCGCAAGCGAGCCTCGGCGCCTTGGATCAGCGAATATTGTTCCGCCACCGGCACCGTGGGCACGCCGATATATTGCGCCGCCAGCGTCAGCAATCCGTGATCCACCCCATTGCCCGACAGGATCAGGATCGGCGTGTCCGGCCCCATGCCGCGTGCCAACAAAGATTGCGCAATGGCGCGCGTTTTTTGCAAAATGCTGCCAAAGGTTTCTTGCCGCCATCCTGCGCCGCTGCGTTCGGCCAGAAATACACGATCCGGTGCGTGATTGGCCCAATGATGCACCCACTGCCCCGTGGTATCGGCAACCGGCCCAAGGCGGTGATTTGATCGCAAAATGATGCTGCCATCGGGGCGGTCCTTGCGCGTAACGCTGTGGCGAACGTAGGACGCGGCGCGTTTCATTTTGTGCCCCCGTGTTGCCCCTGTTGGATTTGCGTCATCGCCGCAATCACCGTTTCACGGGTGTCCTGATCCATCGCCCCCAACAGCCGGTGTTCATGACGCGCAACCGCTTTTGATGCCGCCGCCGCCAAATGCGTTCCTGCAAGTGTCGCCATCAGGGCAAAGGCACGCCGATCACTGGCCACACGATCCCGATTGATCAGGGCGCGGCGTTCCAACTCGTCGATGATCACCACCAAATTGGGCCGCTCGATGTCCATTGCATCCGCCAGTTGCGATTGCCGCAATCCCGGATTATCCGCGATCAAAACCAGTGCTGTATAGGTTAACATCCGCAACTCAAACGGTTTTAGCGTGCGAATCAAATCGGCCTGAACCACGTTAAACGCGCGTTTCATTTGATAGCCAACCAAATCGCGCAACCTTGCGTCGCTGACCTTATCCACCCGCAAAACCGGTGTTGATTTGGCTGTTGGCGTCACGGCATCACCTGAACTTTGGCGCGCGTTTTTCCAAAAAGCCGCGCAGCCCTTCCTCGGCGTCGGGCGTTGATTGCGCCACCGCCGTGGCCAGTGATTCCACGAACAACCCATCGGCCCTGGACATGTCGTTGATGCGTGAAATCGACTGGATCATCAGATAGTTGGACATCATTGCGTTGCGGGCGATCTTGGCCGCCAGTTCTTGCGCCAGCGCCAGGGCCTCGCCCTGTGCAACCGCGTAATGCGCCAGCCCCAGTGCAAGGCCTTCCTCGGCATTGTATTGCCGCCCTGTCAGCATCATTTCCGTCATACGATCCGCCCCCAGCAATCGACCAACCCGCACCGTGGCACCACCGCCCACAAAAATACCGCGCCGCCCTTCGGGCAGTTGAAAAATCGTGCTGTCCTCGGCAATACGCACATGGGTTGCGGCGGCCAGTTCCAGCCCGCCACCGATCACCGCGCCGAACATGGCCGAAACAACCACCAGCCCGCCAAGCTGGATTTTTTCCATCACCGCGTGCCAGCGGCGGGAATGATGCAGGTTTTCCTCGGCCGACCGATGCACGTGTTCGGACAGATCCAGACCAGCGCAAAAATGCCCCTCGGTGCCGGTCAGAATGACCACGCGCACACCCTTGGGTGGTGTGGTAAAAAACCCGTCCAGCGCCGTCAACAACGCCTCGCACATGGCGTTACGCTTGGCCGGGCGGTTCATCGTCAGCGTGGCAATCCGCCCGTCGATGTCGATTTTCAGCATTGGATTTGTCATATCTGTTCCTTCGGGCGGCGCAAATGCACGGCTGATTTAGGTTCGCAGTTGCCGCATAAAGTAGTTATGTTACATAACTATCATACATATTCGCTTTGCCAAGACCCTAACAGGTATAGTTCAGCCCCAAGCGACCGCCATCGACATAGATGGTTTCGCCGGTGATATAACTGGCCTTGTTTGAGGCCAAAAACGCCACCACATCGCCAATTTCCCGCGCCCCGCCAATGCGCCGCATGGGCGTGCGCGACAGGGCGCGTTCCAGTGCCGCCGGATCGGCATTCACCCCCGCCAACATTTCGGTGTCAATCGAACCCGGCCCCACGGCATTTACCCGAATGTTATGCGCCGCCAACGCCAGCGCCGCGGTTTTTGTTAGCTGCATCACACCACCCTTTGAGGCGCAATAGGCCGGAATTGCCGGGATCGCCACCTGCGCGTTGATCGACGACATATTCACAATCGCCCCGGCAATATCGTTTGCAATCATTGCTTTGGCCGCACGCTGTGTGGCAACAAACGTGCCGGTCAGGTTGACATCGATCACCCTTTGGAAATCGGCCAGCGAATAATCCAAAAATGCCGAAGGCAAGGCGATACCGGCGTTATTGACCAAAACGGAAACCGGCCCGACCTCGGCCTCAACCCGGTCAAAAAGCGCCAGAATCTGTGCGCTGTCGCCGATGTCGCAATGATAGGCTTGCGCATCATTGCCCAGATTTTTGGCCGCCTCGACCACTTGTTCCGCCTGAATATCGGCCAGAACGATCTGGTGGCCATCCTCGGCCAGCGCCTCGGCACAGGCAAGGCCGATGCCCTGCGCGCCACCGGTGATAAGGGCGATTGATTTTTTGCTCATTAGTCTGTCTCCTTTGGGGGTCACACATTATGGATCGTTTGTTTTTTCAGTCTTGGTCCACCATCTGGGGGGGCTTGAAAACCGTAATTTCGGGCACAATGCCCCTGAATTTTTGCACCTGAACATAGGCCGAATGCGCCGCCGGGCTTTGGCTGAATGCCGAGGTGCGTTTGTCGTGGGTCAGAACGTTGGGATTGCCATGCCGGTCGCGATGGTCGGGTGCTGTAAAATCCGGGTCATACCACGCGCCCGTCCACAAAAATACATTGCCCGGGGCGATGTCATCGCTCACCCGTGCCCCCGCCAGACAGCGACCGCGATCATTAAATATTTCGACAATATCGCCGTCGGAAATCCCACGTGCCGCGGCGTCTGTGCGGTTCAGCATCACGGGTTCGCGGCCCTTGATTTTATGGGACAGACTAAGGGCACCATTGTCAAACTGGCTGTGCAATCTGGTTTTTGGCTGGCCCGACAGCAAGGCCAGCGGATAAGTCAGGTGCAAGCCCAGCGCCACATCATGCGGCACCACCCAGCTTGCGTGACCTTGGCATTCAGGCAGCGCAAAACCCGCGACGGTTTCTGAATAAAGCTCAATTCTGCCGCTGGGTGTGGGGCGCGGATGTGCCACCGGATCGGCGCGAAAATCTGCCAGAAAAACTTGGTCGGGGGTGGGGTCCGGCAACTCCACAATAGTGCCAGCCATAAACGCCGCCCAATCAGGCAAATCATAACCCGCCGCCACGCCGGTATCGCGGGTTTCATTATACAGGCGTTCAACCCATTGATCCGCACTCAGCCCCTCGGTAAAGGCGTGCTTGCTGTTCAGCTTTGCTGCCAATTTGGTATAAATATCATACTCATGGCGCGCCTGCCCCGGCGGCGCGGCGGCGGCCTGCATCGGCACAATCACATTGTCGGTTTGCCCCATGCCCATATCCATCCGCTCTTGGGATGTCGAAACCGGCAAAACAATATCTGCGTGACGCGCGGTGGCCGTCCAGTTGATTTCGTTCACAATCACTGTTTCGGGGCGCTGAAACGCCTGTCGCAAACGGTTCAGATCCTGATGGTGGTGAAACGGGTTACCGCCCACCCACCAGACCATGCGAATATCGGGAAACTGACGGGTTTGCCCGTCATAGCGATAGCTTGCACCCGGGTTCAGCAGCATTTCGGAAATCATCGCCACGGGAATGAAATCCGCAATCGGGTTAACCCCCTGCGGCAGCGGGCTGGGCCGAAACGGGCGTGAAATATTGCCGATATGCCCATTCACCGCCGACCCGATCGTATAGCCGCCGCCGGGCAAGCCGATCTGCCCCAGCATCGCGGCCAGCGTCACGGTCATCCACAAAGGCTGTTCGCCCCAATCCGCCCGTTGCAGCCCGGCAACGGTTGAAATCATCGTGCGTTTTGACGCCATTTCCCGCGCCAGTTCGCGCAGTTTTTCCACCGCAATGCCGGATATATCAGCCGCCCAGTCGGCGTCTTTGACAACCCCATCCGCCTTGCCCGTCAGATAGCGGGCAAAGCGATCAAACCCCACGGTATAGCGATCCAAAAACGCGGTATCATGCAGCCCCTCAACCAACAGCGTATGCGCCAAACCCATCATCACGGCCACATCTGTGCCGGGTTTGGGCGGCAGCCATTGTGCCGCAAGGCTGGCATCCGCATCGCGGCGCAGCGGGCTCAGGTTCACAAAATTCACGCCGTTTTCCACGCATTTCGCCAGATTACCCGCCAACCGGTGTTTGGAATTTCCGCCGTCGCAAATTTGCGTGTTGCGCATCGGCAAACCGCCAAATAACACCACCAATTCAGTGTGTTGTGCAATCACCGTCCAACGCGTGGCCTGAACGATATGCCCACGATAACTGCCGCCGATGATATGTGGCATCGCCACCAGAGCGGCGTTATAGCTGTAATTGCCTTCGGACCGCACAAAGCCACCTTGGGTGTTTAAAAACCGCTTTAGCTGGCTTTGCGCATGGTGAAACCGCCCTGCACTTGCCCATCCGTAAGAGCCTGCAAAAATCGCACCGTTGCCGTGGGTGTGCTTCAGGTGCGTCACCTCTTTGGCGATCAGATCAAGGGCTGTTTCCCAGCTGACCTCGACAAAGGCATCGCGCCCGCGTTCACCCTTTTTGCCCTCAAGCCAAGATTTGCGCACCGCGGGGCGCAGAACCCGCGCTTTGCCATTTACACTGTCTGCAATGTTGCTGTTCAGCGACGATGGTTCGGGGTCAAATTCATGGCCTCGTACGCTGGTAATGCGCCCGTCTTTGGTGTCCACAAGGCCGATACCCCAATGGGAGCTGGTCAAAAACGGGGGCTTGGGGCTGCTCATCTGGCCTACCTTAAACTGTTCAACTGCACAGCCTGTGCATCTTGGCGTATCAGCTTTGCCGCCATTTCCCCAACCATAATTGCCGGGGCATTGGTATTACCGGTGGGGATCGTTGGAAAGATCGACGCATCGGCCACCCGCAATCCGGTCACGCCGTGTACGCGCAACCGTTCATCCACCACCGACATCTTGGCGTCTTGCCCCATCCGACAGGTGCCGCATTGGTGAAACACCGTCCATGATTTTTCCCGCAAATAATCCGCCAAATCCTCATCGCTGTCGATCTTTGGCCCCGGATAAAGCTCGCGTTCAATCACCGCCGCCATCGCAGGCGTTCGGGCAATTTTGCGCATCAATCGCATGCCCGCCAGCATGACCGCGCGGTCGTGATCTGTATCCAGATAGTTGCTGTGCATTTCGGGGGCTGCCATGGGATCGGGCGAGCAGATATTAAGGTGCCCCTTGCTGGTCGGTTTGCAGGGATTAAAGCCCAACAAAAAACCCGGAAAAGGATCGGGGTTCATCAAGGGGCGGGTGCCGACCGGCGCGCGGGTATAGCTGACTGGGGAAAAATACAGCTGCACATCAGGCCGCGTCGCGCCTTCCATCAGCCGAATAAACCCCCCTGCCTGATTCAGGCTTAGCGACAGCGGCCCTTTGCGCGAAAGCAGATATTTCAACCCCGCCCGGATTTTGCCCAACAGCGGGTTCAGTTCTTGGTTCAGGCTGGGCACGGTGGCGACATACAGGTTGTCCGCCCCCAGATGGTCCTGCAAATTTTGCCCGACCTGACCGGAGGCAACGATCACCGGCACACCCTGACGTTTCAAAACGTCCTCAGGCCCGATGCCGGACAATTGCAACAGTTGCGGTGAATTGATCGCCCCGCCTGACAGGATCACCTCGGCACTGGCCTGCACGCGATGGGTTTTGCCGCCTTTAATATATTCAACACCGATTGCCCGTCGCCCGTCAAACAACACCCGTGTCACATGGGCCTTGGTGCGGACGGTCAGATTTTGACGCCGTATCGCGGGGCGCAGATAACTGCGGGCGGTTGATGCGCGAACGCCGCCTTTGGTGTTAATCTGATACAGCGTCGCCCCCTCCATATCGGCACCGTTATAGTCGGGGTTGGTGGGAAAACCTGCCTGATTTGCCGCCTTCAGAAAGATGTGGCTTAACGGATGCGCGTCTTTGGCAATGTCGTAAACCGGCAAGGGACCACCCGCGCCGCGATAGTGATCCGCGCCACCGGCCCAATCCTCCATCGCCTTGAAAACCGGCGCGACATCATCCCAGGCCCACCCCGGTGCCACCGCCGCCCATTCCGCGTAATCCTGTGGATGGCCGCGCACATATACCATGGCGTTGATGCTGCTGGAGCCACCCAGAACCTTGCCGCGCGGCCAGTAATTGCGCAGGTTGTTGCGATTGGGATCGGGTTCGGTGGTGTATTTCCAATTCACCCGCGCGTCATAATAAACCTTGCCATAGCCAATCGGCACCTGCACCCAGATGTTCCGATCCGAGCCGCCCGCCTCGAGCAGTAAAACCTTTGATTTACCGTCCTCGCTCAGACGATTGGCCAAAACCGATCCCGCCGAGCCAGCGCCCACAATGATATAATCAAAAATTTCCACGCAAGCCCCCCGAGAATGCGCCCGAACAGAATCAAAAGGGCGCATTGGCGACAATGCAGCCTTGGCATTTTGGTGCAAGGGCTGTTTCGGAATTATCCACCAGATCGCAGTTGGCCATCGCCCCAACCCTTTGCACAGCCAAAACAACCGTATAGCACAGCATGACCGACCCGATGGTCGAGCAGTGGATACATCAAGGAAATCTGCCTTGCCGCAGGTTTGTTTGCCGACGAAATCACGCCGGTGAGCATCCCCCAGCGCAAATCCGAGCCACTGATTGTCGATCAGCACGAACACCCACGCCCGCAAATCACGCCCCAAACACTGGCTAAGCTGCGCGGCATCAACGGCGCGGATATGACCGTCACGGCGGGCAATGCGTCTGGTGTAAACGACGGCGCCGCCGCGCTGTTGCTGGGCAATGAAACCATGGCCAAAACCATGCGCCTTTGGTGCGTGTGGTGACGCCCGCTGCCGCCGGTGTTGCGCCGCGCATCATGGGCATCGGGCCTGTACCGGCCACGCAAAAGGTGCTGGTTCTGGCGGGTTTGACGATTGACCAGATGGACGTGATTGAACTGAACGAGGCTTTTGCCAGTCAGGGATTGGCCAGCCTGCGCGCCTTGGGCATTCCTGACGATGCGGAGTATGTCAATCCCAACGGCGGCGCGATCGCCATGGGCCATCCTTTGGGCATGTCAGGCGCACGTTTGGTGATGACCGCCGCTTATCAATTGCGCCGCAGCAAAGGCCGCTATGCGCTTTGTACGATGTGCGTCGACGTGGGTCAGGGTTTTGCGATTATTCTGGAGCGCAGCTAAGGCCGGAAAACCCGTGCAGACACAGATCACAGACCAGTTGCGCATAATCGCGGCGCGGTGCTTCTCCGGCATCGCCGTTCCACATATAAAACCAGTTCGGCATCCCGAAAACCGACATGGTCACGGCGCGAAGGCGGGGTTTGTCCGAGCGCACAGAGGCGGGAGAAATCGCCGCGATCAGCCCCTCGAGACAAGCCACCAATTCGCGTTGGTGTCCTCGTAAAACAGCCTGCTTTTCCGCCGCTAAATGCGCAATGCCACTGGCTTGCAGGCGATGTTCGTTGTCGGCACCCTGATAGGCCGGCAAAACCTCCTGAACGGTGTGGCGAAACTGATGCTCTGGTGTCAGATGCGCGATGTCCAGCCCGCATATGCGATGTTCAACCCCGCCAGATAGCGATCCAGAACATCAACCAAAGTATCGTCTTTGCTGGCATAATAATGATAAATATTGGCTTTTGAAATCGCACAGGTCGCCGCGACGCTGGCGACGCTGGCACGTCACCATAGACAATCAGGATGATGAAAAAGTGGCCGAATACGAGTTGCTGACGATGAACAGTTATTAACGCGCTTTGGTTTCCAAAATCCTAACGGCCCCGAAAAACGCGGTTGAGCGCCAGCGAAAGGCAGCGTTTTTCGTGACCATTCAAGCCAAATTGCATTAACGTGGCGGCAACCGTGTGGCCCCGTCCAGCCGAATGGTTTCGCCGTTCAAATAGGGGTTTTCCACGATCTGGCTGACCATCAGCGCATATTCCGCCGGATGCCCCAAACGCGCCGGGAAGGGGATGTTTTTAACGATCTCGGCGGTGGTTTCGGCTGGCAGGGATTCCATCATCGGCGTATTGAACAGGCCCGGCGCCACGGCATTAACCCGGATGCCCATCTTGGCAAATTCCCGCGCCACCGGCAGGTTCATCGCCGAAATCGCCCCTTTAGAGGCCGCATAGGCCGACTGCCCGATTTGCCCATCCTGAAAGGCGGCGGATGACGTGTTGACGATCACGCCGCGTTCACCGGTTTCGGTGGCATCCATTTCCATCATCGCCCGCGCCGCAAAGGTCATCACATAATAGCTGCCCAGCAAATTGACACCGATGACCTTTTGAAACAGCGGGATCGAGGTTTTGCCCTCGCGCCCGACCACCCGCGCCGCAACACCGATGCCCGCGCAATTGACGGCAATCCGTGCCGCCTGTCCAAAATGGGCGTTTGCCGCTGTTACCGCTGCCTCGACCGCGCCCGGATCGGACACATCGACTTGATGGAAAGAACCACCAATGTCAGCCGCCACAGCCGCGCCTTTGGCGGCATCAAAATCCAACACGGCGACATTGGCCCCAAGATCGGCCAAGCGCCGCGCGGTTGCTTCGCCCAGACCGCTGCCGCCGCCTGTCACCAATGCTGTTACACCTGAAATTTTCATCTCGACTTCCTCTTTTTTATGTGGCGATCAAAAACAATGTGATGGCCGGAAACAGTACCAATAACGTGACCCGCAGCAGATCGGTGATCACAAAGAACAACACCGCCTTATAGGTTTCAACCATAGGCGTTTCGCGATCCATCGTATTGATCACAAACAGGTTCAGCCCAACGGGCGGGGTGATCAGGCCAACCTCGACCACGATCAGCACCAGAATACCAAACCATATCGCCGTTCGCTCCAGCTCGATCCGGTTGGCCATGGCTTCGGTCATCCGTATGCCCAGCGCCTTTTGCATCTCGCGACTGATTTCGCCACCCGTGGCCAAAGCGGTGTCGATCTGCGCCTGCAATTCCGGCAATATTTCCGGCGGCGGTATGGCCGACAGGGCTTGCAGGGCGGCATCATGTTGCAGCGCGATCAGATCAACCAGCCCAAAATCCAGCACTGAAATTACCGGAAAAAATATCGGGATCGTCAGCAGGATCATCGACAAGCTGTCCATCAGGCACCCCAAAACAAGGTAGAAAACCAGTATCAAGGCCAGCACGATCCACGGGCTGAACCCTTGGGAAACCACCAGATTGGAAATTTCCTGCGGCACTTTGGTGAGCGCCAGAAAGCCGTTGTAAAATCCGGCGCCAAGCACGATGAAAAAGATCATCGCCGTGGAATTGGCGGTGGATTTAAAGCTGTCGGTCAAAGTTGTGCGCGTCAGCCCGCCGTTCAGCCAAGCGATCAATCCGGTGCCAAAGGCGCCGATGGCCGCCGCCTCGGTTGGGGTGAACCAGCCAAGGTAGATGCCGCCAACCACCAGCCCGAAAACCAGCAAAACCGGCCAAACATCAAACAGTGCGCGAAACCGGTCGCGGTACGGCACGGGCGCGCGGGTGCCGGCACTTTTTGGGTTCAGATACACATAAAGCCGGATCGCGATCATATACCCAATGGCGGCCAGAATACCGGGAATAAAGGCCGCTAAAAACAGTTTGGCAATATTCTGTTCAGTCAGGATCGCGTAGATCACGAGCACCACCGAGGGCGGAATCAAAATGCCCAAAGTACCGCCCGCCGCCAGCGTGGCGGTGGAAAAACCACCGGCATAGCCGTATTTTTTCAACTCTGGCAGGGCGACGCGCCCCATGGTGGCCGCGGTGGCAAGGGATGAACCGCATATTGCGCCAAAACCCGCACAGGCCCCGATTGCGGCCATCGCTACGCCGCCTTTGCGATGCCCCAGCCATGCTTCTGCGGCCTTGAATAGGGCCTGGCTCATCCCGCCAAGCGTAGCAAAATACCCCATCAACAAAAACATCGGCACGATGGTCAGCGAATAACTGGAAAACGTCGAATAGGTTTCAGATTTAAGGCGACCCAAAACGACGACCGTCCCGTCGGTCACCGTGACAATGCCGACCAGCCCCGCCAAAAACATCGCCAGACCAATGGGGATGCGCAAAAAAATCATAACCATCAAAATCGGAAATGACCACAAACCGATGGCAAGATCGCTCAAGTTTTCGCCTCCGTTTGCTCGGGCAATATACGCCGCCCGGTGGCCATTTCCTGAACGCGAATGCAGGCGACATAGATCGCCACGATTGCGGCGGCTGTTGCGCCAAACAGGCTGGCGGCATAGGCCCACCAGATCGGAAATTGCAACAAAAATGAGGTTTCGCCATTGCCGTATTTCGACGCCATTCCTTTGGCCAATTGAACGGCGATCAACAGCAGAACGGCGGCAAACAACACCTCGGCCACCGCTGCCAGAATGCGATTGAAACGCGGCGACAGTCGCGAGGTGAAAACATCGACCGACGCATGACCGGCGGTGATCTGCGCCAGTGGCAAAAAACAAAAAATCGCAAAGGCCACGCCCGCCTCGACCAGTTCAAAATCGCCATTGATCGGCCCGACGCCCATGTCCAGAAACCAGTTTGACAGGTTGGTGAAATTTGCCTGCATGAACGGCCCGTTAAATACGCCGTTCAACTGCCGCCCCAAAACCGACAGGCTGGTCAGTATGACCAACGCGCAAAGCACTCCACCGCCAAGAATTGCCAGCCCGTTGGCCATCTTGGTCATCCGCTCGTGCATCTGCCGCCCCGATCAATAATTCAGCCGCGCCCACTGTGGACGCGGCCAAAGTTTTTGCTGAAATCAGCCTTTATAAGCGTCCATCAAGGCGCGCGCCTCGTCAATCAGCGCCTGACCATCGATGCCTTTGCTGGCCATGTCGGCAATCCAGCTATCATAGATCGGCGCGACGGCGTCTTTCCAGGGCTGGGTATCCCCAACGGTGATGATGTTGTTGCCCAGATCAAGCGCGGCTTCGCGGGCGGGGCCATCGGCATCGGCCTGTGTGCCGCCAGCGAAAATCGAAAATTCCAACCCGGAATTGGCATCGATAACCGCCTTCAGATCATCCGAAAGCCCATCGTATTTCGGCTTGTTCATCGCCAGAACAAAAGTCAGCGTATAAAGTGCCGGGCCTTCAAATTCGGTGTGATTGCTGACCAGTTCCGGCACTTTCAACGCGCCGGTCACCTCCCATGGAATGGTGGTGCCGTCGATCACCCCCTTGGACAGGGCCTCGGGCACGGCGGGCACGGGCATGCCAACAGGGGTGGCGCCGACCAGTTCCAGCAACTGGTTGACCAGACGTGATCCGCCACGGATTTTCATCCCTTTCAGATCATCCGGTGTGGTTACCGGTTTGTTGGTGTGCAACACGCCGGGGCCATGAACCCATGTGCCCAGAACTTTCAAATCCTTGAATTCGCCATCTTTCATGCGGTTTTCAAACATCTGCCAATAAGCGGACGAGGCCGCGCGGGCGTCAGACACCATGAAGGGCAATTCAAACACTTCGGTCGTCGGAAAACGGCCGGGCGTATAACCGACCACCGTCCAGACGATGTCGGCCACACCATCGATGGCCTGATCCATCAATTCGGGGGGTCTGCCACCCAACTGCATCGACGGAAAGCGGTCGATCTTGATCCGGCCTTCCGAGGCGGCCTCGACCTTATCGGCCCAAACATCCAAAATCAGTTTCGGCACATTGGCCTGTGCGGGCAAAAACTGGTGCAGCTTCAGCGTGACCTCTTGGGCCATGGCTGCGGCCCCAAAGCCGATGGCCATGGTGGTGGCGGCAACAGTGCCTAAAATCTTTCTGCGGGTGATCATCGGAATTTCCTTTCAATGCGGAACAAAACGCCTTGCATAAATTCACAAAGCACACAGCGAAGAGCATTACAATACGGCATCTGAACAAACCGGCACGACCCAAAGGTGCAATTACGGTATGTTTTCTTGCGCGTATTGCCCCATACTTTCCTGCACCCAAAAACAGAACCAGACCGACCATGTTGCCGCCCGATGCCTTGCAGGCCCGCGCAGGGGTCGGCTATTTTGAATGCAGGAAATGCATTACATCGCCGTCTTTGACGCGATATGTTTTACCTTCGGCGCGCATTTTACCCGCCTCTTTGGCCCCCTGTTCACCGTTGAGGGCAACAAAATCATCATAAGCAATGGTTTCGGCGCGAATGAACCCTTTTTCAAAATCACCGTGGATAACACCGGCTGCCTGTGGCGCGGTCCAGCCTTTGTGGATCGTCCATGCACGGGCTTCTTTTGGGCCGACGGTAAAATAAGTGGCCAGACCCAGCAATTCATAACCAGCGCGGATCAAACGATCCAGACCGGGTTCTTCCAGACCAATTTCTGACAGGAACATTTCTGCATCCTCGTCATCAAGCTGGCTGATTTCTTCCTCGATGGCGGCCGAAATAACCACAGCCGCCGCGCCTTCGCGCGCCGCCATTTCCGCCACACGATCAGAATGCGCATTACCATTGGCGGCGTTGGCCTCTTCGACATTGCACACATATAAAATCGGTTTTGTGGTCAAAAGTTGCAGCATGTCCCAGGCTTTGACTTCGTCCTCGGCAATTTCAACCGTGCGGGCGGGTTTGCCGTCTTCCAGAACCGCCTTGGCGCGGTTCAGTAAATCCACCTGCTGGATCGCATCCTTGTCGCCGCCACGGGTTTTGCGCACCAGATTGACCAGCCGTTTTTCGATGCTTTCCAAATCCGCCAGCATCAATTCGGTTTCGATGGTTTCGGCATCGGCAACCGGATCGACGCGCCCATCGACATGGGTCACATCATCGTTTTCAAAACACCGCAACACATGGGCAATCGTGTCGCATTCGCGAATATTCGCCAAAAACTGGTTGCCCAACCCCTCGCCCTTTGAGGCACCTTTTACAAGGCCCGCAATATCGACAAAGGTCATCCGCGTCGGGATGATGGTTTTGGAACCGGCGATTTTTGCCAGAATATCAACACGCGCGTCCGGCACTGCCACTTCGCCCACATTGGGTTCGATTGTGCAAAAGGGAAAATTCGCGGCCTGCGCGGCGGCGGTTTTGGTCAGGGCATTGAACAATGTGGATTTCCCCACGTTTGGCATGCCAACAATTCCGGTTTTAAAGCCCATTTTGGCCCCCTTGCGATAGATTTTTCCCGCTAATAGGGCCTTGGCGCGGCTTGTGCAAGTTCGCCAGTGAAACCGCAGATATTCATTTGCGCATTGCCTTTTGACGACGTTTTCGCCAAATGTCTTGCACCACAGAAAGATGAGGACAGCATGACCCGAATTGACGCCACATTTGCACGACTGAAAGCTGCCAATAAAAAGGCTTTTGTTTCTTATGTCATGGCGGGGGATCCCGATTACGACAGTGCGTTGGAAATTGTCAAAGGCTTGCCTGCGGCGGGGGTCGACATCATCGAACTGGGCCTGCCCTTCACCGATCCGATGGCCGATGGCCCAACAATTCAACTGGCAGGCCAGCGCGCCCTTGAAGCGGGCATGACGCTGGAGCGCACCTTGCAAATGGTGCGTGATTTTCGCGCCGGTGACTCTGAAACCCCGATTGTGTTGATGGGCTATTACAACCCGATTTATTCGCGCGGCGTCGATCGTTTTCTGGTGGATGCCAAAGCGGCTGGCATCGACGGGTTGATCGTGGTGGATTTGCCGCCGGAAGAAGACAGCGAACTTTGCATCCCGGCGCAGGCGGCGGGGTTGAATTTCATTCGCCTTGCCACGCCAACCACGGATAACAATCGCCTACCCAAAGTGCTGCAAAACACCTCGGGGTTTGTATATTATGTATCGATCACCGGCATCACCGGTGCCGCCGAGGCCGAGGCCACCGACGTGGCGCCCGAAGTGGCGCGGATCAAAGCCGCAACCGATCTGCCGATCATCGTGGGTTTTGGCGTGAACACACCGGCCAAGGCCGAGGCGATTGCCAGTATTTCGGACGGGGCTGTTGTGGGTTCGGCCATTGTGTCCAAGATCGCCAATGGTGACAGCCCGGCCAAAGTACTGGAATTTGTGGCATCTTTGGCCGCAGGCGCACATCGCGCCTAGGCTGATAATTCCAGATTGCAGCGGAATGCGAGAATTGGTAAGAAAGATTTACCACATTCAACAAGGGTGCCCCTGTCATGCCACCAATTACCGACATTAATGACCTGAAACGTCTCTACAAGCGCCGCACGCCCAAAATGTTTTACGACTACACCGAAAGCGGCAGTTGGACCGAGCAGACATTTCGCGAGAACATATCGGATTTCGATAAAATCCGCCTGCGCCAACGCATCGCGGTGGATATGACCGGGCGCAGCACCGCCAGCAAAATGATTGGCGAAGATGTTTCAATGCCCGTGGCGCTGGCTCCCGTCGGCTCGACCGGCATGCAAAGTGCCGATGGCGAGATCAAATCCGCCCGCGCCGCTGCAGCCTTTGGTGTGCCTTACACCCTGTCGACCATGTCCGTCTGCTCGGTCGAGGCGGTGGCCGAGGCAACGGATAAACCCTTCTGGTTTCAGCTTTACGTGATGAAAGACCGCGATTTCACCAAGCGGATGATCCAGCGCGCCAAGGATGCGGGATGCTCGGCGCTGGTGCTGACGCTGGATCTGCAAATCCTTGGTCAGCGCCACAAAGACATCAAGAACGGGCTGAGCATTCCGATCCGCCCGACGCTTGGCAACATCATTGATCTGTCAACCAAATGGCGTTGGATGGCTGGCATGGCCAAGACCAAAAACCGCACCTTCGGCAATATCGTCGGCCATATTGACGGCATCAGCGATCTGTCGTCGCTGTCGGTCTGGGCGGCCGAAAGCTTTGATCCGCAACTGGACTGGGAGCGGGTCAAGGAGATCAAGAAAATGTGGGGCGGTCCGCTGATCCTGAAAGGGATATTGGATGCCGAAGATGCCAAGATGGCGCTGCAGGTCGGGGCCGATGCGATCATCGTATCCAACCACGGCGGGCGGCAACTGGATGGCGCGCTGTCCTCAATCCGCAGCCTGAGCCCGATATTGGATGCAGTAAACGGCAAATGCGAGGTCTATCTGGACAGTGGCATCAGGTCGGGCCAAGACGTACTAAAGGCGCTGGCGATGGGGGCCGACGGCACTTTTATCGGGCGATCCTATATCTATGGGCTTGGGGCAATGGGGCAAAAAGGCGTGACAAAGGCGCTGGAAGTGATCCACAAGGAACTGGATACCACGATGGCGCTTTGTGGTCGTCGCGATGTTCACACTCTGGATCGCAGCAATCTGTTGATCCCGAAAAATTTTGAGGGCGAATGGCAGGATTGACAAGATGCGGCCTGCACAGGCAGGTTGCCCTTGCCATTAAATAAAGGGGCGCCCCAGTGTTGTTATTCCTAGATCAAAAACTGGTGTATTTCGCCATTCCCAAAACCGGTTCAACCGCGTTTGAAACGGTTTTGGCCGATCACTGTTCGCTGAATTACCGCGACCCGCCCGCCTATCGCCATATGAATGTGCGCCGCTATGATTTTTCCTTTGGCAAACATGTGGCCCGGGAACACGCGATGTATCCCGAACGCATGGCCATTATGCGCCACCCGCTGGACCGCGTGCGCAGCTGGTATAAATATGGCCGTGCAGCCGACCAGATCGACACCGAAAACAGCACCAGGAACATCAGTTTCACCCAATATCTGCGCGACGTCATTGCCGGAAAACCGGTGGCGGCGAGCGTTGGCGATCAGGATTATTTCTGTTCCGATCAAAAGGGAAATCTGGCCGTTGATCATTTGTTTGCCATCGAAAAACCCGCACCTTTGCTGGCCTTTGTAAAGGAACGGTTGTGGCAGGACATCGCCTTGCCAAAGGTGAATGTGTCGCCGGATATCGACACGTCGATCGACCCGATGCTGGCGGAACGATACGAAGAAGTAAGGGCGGCGGAATTTGCGCTTTACCACAAAGTGCTGGCCGCAGGGCATTTGAAAACCGCGGTTGATCGCAGCTATGCAGGCATTGAAAAGCAGCGCGCGGCCAAGGCGGCGGCAAATTTGGCCCACTAGGCGGAAATCATCCTTCCCAACCTGTAAAAATTGCCCTATACGCGCCCTTTCAACGGGGCGTACACCCTTGGAGGACGCCCCCTTCATCTAGGAGAGACAACATGGCTGGTAAAATTCCAGATCTAAAAGTTTCGGTACGCACGGGGACAGGCAAGGGGGCCGCCCGTCAATCTCGCCGTTCAGGCAACGTACCGGGTATCGTTTATGGCGGCGGACAAGATCCTCTGGCAATCGAAATTCCCTTTAACGACTTGCTTAAGCGTTTGAAAGCAGGCCGGTTTTTGGCAACACTGTTCAACCTGAAGGTTGAAGGCCAAGAAGACGTGCGCGTGGTTTGTCGCGATGTTCAGCGCGACAAGGTCAAAGACCTGCCAACACATCTTGACCTGATGCGTCTGCGCCGCAATTCCCGTGTTGCGATGTTTATTCCGGTGGAATTCATCAACCACGAAGAATCGCCCGGTTTGGACAAACAAGGCGGCACCTTGAACACAGTGCGTGCCGAGGTTGAACTGAGCGTTATTGCCAGCGACATCCCTGATCACATCACTGTTGATTTGACAGGCCTGAATGTTGGTACAGCAATTTCGATTTCAGACGTCGATCTGCCAAATGGGTCGCACCCGACCATTGATCGCGACTTCATCATCGCCACAATCGCAGCCCCATCCGGGTTGTCGGCTGATGACGAAGATGAAGCCGCCGAAGGCGAAGCAGTCGAAGGTGATGCAGCAGAAGAAGATAAATCCGAAGATTGATTTTCAGACGCTAACTGACGCTGATAAAAATACGAAAACGCGGGGCCTTGGTCCCGCGTTTGCGTTTTAGCCCCTTTCACCCTAAGAAACATGGAAACAGGAACGCAGCCCATGTTGATTTTTGCAGGCCTTGGTAATCCCGGCGCGAAATATGCGCAAAACCGCCATAACATCGGGTTCATGGTGCTGGATGAAATCGCGCATACCCATGGTTTCACCCCGTGGCGCAGCAAATTTCAGGCGCAGATCAGCGATGGCACCCTTGGGGGCCAAAAAATCCTGCTGATCAAGCCGATGACTTTTATGAACCTGTCGGGGCAGGCTTTGGGCGAGGCCATGCGGTTTTACAAATGTGACAGCACCGACATCACGGTTTTTCACGATGAAATCGATCTGGCCCCCGGCAAAGTGCGGGTCAAGAATGGCGGTGGTCACGCCGGGCACAACGGATTGCGGTCGGTTCATCAACACATCGGGCCGCATTATGGCCGTGTGCGGTTGGGTGTGGGGCATCCGGGCCACAAGGACCGCGTGCCGGGCTATGTGTTGTCGGATTTTGCCAAGGCCGATCAAGGGTGGCTTGATGATGTCATTCGCGGATGTGGCGAGGGGGCGGCTGATTTGGCCGCAGGGGATGCCCCGAAATTCATGAACGCCGTGGCGCGCCGCCTAACGCCCGCGCGGTCGTCAACCACGCCGGTAAAACCCGCGCCAAAGGCCGGGCAGAAACCGGCCGAGCCACCCAAAGCCGACACAAGATCCACCCTGCAAAAACTGGCTGATCGCTTTCGCTAGCGATGCTGCACAAACACTTTGGGCAATCTTGTGCAAAGTGCTACAGGTGGTGGGCTGGTAAATTTCAGGGGGAAACATGAGCCTGACCAAAGACCCATCCGTCAACGTTCTGGGCGGTAAACTGCAATCCTGTTCCACCGATCCGGTGACAGGTTTCTTTCGGGATGGTGCTTGCAATACCTGTGCAGCCGACCAAGGCAGCCACACGGTTTGTGCCATTATGACCGACGAATTTTTGGCCTATTCCAAATATCTGGGCAATGATTTGTCCACCCCTCGGCCAGAGTTTGGCTTTGCGGGCCTGAAAGATGGCGATCACTGGTGCCTTTGCGCCAGCCGGTTTTTGCAAGCCGTGGCCGAAGACGTGGCCCCCAAGGTCAATCTGGCGGCAACCCATGAAAAGGCGTTGGAAATCGTGTCACTGAAAATTCTAAAGGCCTATGCGCGGCTCTAGGGCCAAGACCCTAGACGATGCCATCATCCAAAAGATCCTCGACAAAAAGGCTGATCAATTGCGCCCGCCCGCTGACCCCGGCTTTGCGGTAAATCGCCCCGGTTTGCGCCTTTACCGTACCTTCCGAGGTTTGCCGCAGACCGGCAATCTCAGCAAGGCTCATGCCTTTGATGGCAAACAGCGCCACGTCGCGTTCCGCCGCGGTCAGTCGCCATTGGGTGAATTTTTCTTCCATCACCTCGCCAAACGCACCGCGTGCGATGCGCAATTGATCACGGGCGCGGCGGCGTTCGCGTTCAACACGCCGCAAATATAATGCGCCCAGAAACAGACCCAAAACCAACCCCAAAGCGCCCAGCATTTGCAACGTTTCCCGAAACGCCCAAGGCACGGGACGCGCACGCAGCCCCAGAACCGTGATGCCGATGTCAGAGACGACCAAAGCGGTACTGATGCCCTGAATGATTAACAGCAGCCAAACCAGCCGCGTTATTTTCATCGGGCACCCGGCGTGGTGCGAAACAGGAACAAGAACCAGCTTTTGCCCTTTGCTGCCTCGTTTTCGCGCCCACCGCCGGTGTCACGCATTTCCCAATAATCCCGCAATATTTCACCACTGTAGGGGTCTAAAACAATCTCGCGGTTGTGGGTCGCACTTTTCGCCTCGACAATCACACGACCCATCCAGGTTCGGGAAACCTCGTTTATTTCGTAACCTTGATTTTCAAGCGATGCGATCAGGAAATCCAAAGGCGTACTTTGCGCCTGCACCGCAAAAGGCAGGCCCAGCATGGCCAGAACAACCACCATCGTGCGGATCAATTGTTTCATATGCCTCGTGCCTTTGGGTGGTGTTTTATTGTGGCGCCTCTTTTGCATTGTTGGGGACTATATCAAAAGAGGCGCCATTGTCACGAGGTCCCCATGTCAGACCCGGTCACAATTCGGTTTACCTAGGCGGCGGTGACCTCGGTCGCGGCCATTGGTAAATCATCAATGTCATTTTCGCCGGTTTTCGGGTCCTTTTCGGGCGCTGTTTTAGGCATCGTGGTCGGATCAAGGAATATTTCCCATTCCATGCCGTCTTTCATCGCCACGGCTTCAATATTGCCGCCACTATCAATTTCTACGGAAATATCGCTGTAGCCTGCCGCCGTAAGATTGGCGACAATGTCGCCTTCGCTGACGGCGGCAAAGGCCGCGCCGCTGGCCAATGTAAGAATGGCGATACCTGTTCCAAATCCTGCCTTTTTCATTTTCTCGTCCTTTCCTTGCCTGTCATTCGTGCCCCAATCAGGGTGACTGCTGATGTGATGGCACAGAGATGACAGGAAAATCAGGCGCAGCCTATTGCACCAAGGTTTAAATGAACGGCCATAAACCTAAGTTTACGCATGGAAACGCAAAAGGGCACCGCCAACACGATGCCCTTTTGACAATTTTACCGGTTTTACGCGCCGGTGTTCATTTCGATGCCCAGTGCCGCGGCAACGGTGAAAATATCCTTGTCGCCACGCCCGCACATGTTCATCACCAACAGGTGATCTTTGGGCAAAGTCGGTGCCAGTTTGATCACGTGCCCCAGCGCGTGACAGGGTTCAAGCGCCGGAATGATGCCCTCCATTTCGCAACACAGCTTGAAGGCCTCAAGCGCCTCGACATCGGTTATCGACACATATTGCGCGCGGCCAATATCGTGCAGCCAAGCATGTTCGGGGCCAATGCCGGGATAATCCAGACCAGCGGAAATCGAGAACCCCTCAAGAATTTGCCCGTCGTCATCCTGCAACAAATAGGTGCGATTGCCGTGCAAAACGCCGGGGCGCCCCCCGGTCAGGCTGGCGCAATGTTCCATTTTCGCGTTCACGCCTTTACCGCCCGCCTCGACCCCGATGATATTGACCGACTTGTCATTCAAAAACGGAAAAAACAGGCCCATCGCGTTGGAACCGCCGCCAATCGCGGCGATCAATGTATCGGGCAAACGCCCCTCGGCGGTGTGCATCTGTTCGCGGGTTTCCTTGCCGATGATCGCCTGAAAATCGCGCACCATTGCTGGATAGGGATGCGGGCCAGCCACGGTGCCAATGCAATAAAACGTGTCGCGCACGTTGGTCACCCAGTCGCGCAGCGCGTCGTTCATCGCGTCTTTCAACGTGCCGCGACCGCTGGTTACTGGCACAACCTCGGCCCCCAGCAATTTCATCCGAAACACGTTCGGCGCCTGACGCTGCACATCATGGGCGCCCATGTAAACCACGCATTTCAAGCCAAATTTTGCACAAACAGTGGCCGTCGCCACGCCATGCTGGCCCGCGCCGGTTTCCGCAATAATCCGGGTTTTACCCATGCGACGCGCCAAAATGATCTGCCCCAGCACGTTGTTTATTTTATGCGCGCCGGTGTGGTTCAACTCGTCCCGCTTCAGATAAATCTTGGCCCCGCCCAGTTTCTGGGTCAGTCGATCGGCATAATAGAGCGGGCTGGGACGGCCCACATAATGGGTCCACAAATCCTGCATTTCCGCCCAAAAACTGTCATCGGTTTTGGCAAAATCATATTGTTTTTCCAGTTCCAAAATCAACGGCATCAGGGTTTCGGATACAAACCGCCCGCCAAAGTCGCCAAAACGACCGTTTTCATCAGGGCCGTTCATAAAGGAATTCACGATATCTTCGGGCATCTCATTCTCCGCTTGCGCGCCGTATAAATGCGGCGATTTTGTCTGCGTCTTTTACACCGGGCGCGCGTTCAACACCAGACGACACATCGACTTGATTTGCCCCGGTCAATTGAACTGCTAGGGTCACATTTTCCGGCGTCAGACCGCCGGCCAGCATCCAGGGCGTGGCCCACCGACGCCCCGCCAGCAAGCGCCAGTCAAAGGTCAGGCCGTTGCCACCGGGCAGGGCTGCGTCTTTGGGTGGTTTGGCGTCGATCAACAGTTGGTCCGCGACGCCGGTATAAAGGCTGATCTTCTCCAGATCGCTGGCCGCCGCGATGCCAATGGCCTTCATCACCGGCAAGCCATAGCGCGCCTTGACCTCGGCCACACGCCCGGGCGTTTCATCGCCATGCAATTGCAGCATATCCAACGGCACCTGCGCCGTCAGTTGATCCAGAAAGGTGTTGTCCGCGTTCACCGTCAAGGCCACTTTGGCCTGCCCGACGGGCACGGCCAAGGCCAATTCCAGCGCGGCCGGAAGCGACAGGTGACGCGGCGATTTTTCAAAAAAGACGAACCCCACATAGGCGGCACCGACCGATGCCACCACATCAGCGGGTGTTTTCAAGCCACAGATTTTTGATCGAACTGCCATTGGACCCTGCCCTAGCGCCGCGAGCCCGTATCCTCGAGCAAGGCCAGCACCTCGTCGGCTTGGCCGCCATTATCGGGGCGCAATTCGGAAACTTTGCGTTCCAGTTTTTTCACATCGCGTCCCTTACGGGCGGCCTCGGCGCGGTGTTTGTGTTCGCGCAACCATTCCCAAATGAAACCAATAATGATGCCCAATGCCACCGCCAAAAGGATCACCACGAACAACGGCAAATCGATGGCCAAGTTCATTTGGGCAAACAGGTCGATTTCCGCGGGCAGCAATTGCACTGTCACGTTCTGGCCGTTCGCCAAAGCCAATATCAAAAGCGCCACCCCGATCACACCGAGGAGAATCCACTTGAGTGTACGCATGTTTTGTTCCTAGATCTTAGGCTTTGCCGTTCAGACGATCGCGTAACAGTTTCCCGGTTTTAAAGAAAGGCACGTTTTTCGCCTCGACCTGAACGCTTTCACCGCTGCGCGGATTGCGGCCAATACGGGCGTCGCGCTGTTTCACCGAAAACGCGCCAAAGCCACGCAATTCCACACGGTCGCCATCGGCCAAAGCATTAATAATTTCATCAAACAAAGTATTAACGATCCGCTCAACATCGCGTTGAAACAGCTGTGGGTTTTCATCGGCGATTTTCTGCACCAATTCCGATCTGATCATTTCCATCCCCCTGTTCGGCCCATCCATGCGCGGACCTTAACAATTAGCGTTCACTATAGGTCGGATTTTGTGGGCAAAGAAATAGATTTTGAGCAATAGACAATGATTATTCCGCCTAAGGTGTGGATTTTCGTGGATTTTTCTTTGCTTTTTGCAACGACCCGCGAAGCGCGACCCATTTTGGAAATATTTGATCGCTTCCTCACCCCTCCCGATTCGCAGGGATCGAAATATCGAAAACTGGCGGTAACCTCGCAGTATGTGGAACAGCAACCCAATTTGAACGGGTTTAATTCCGGCGTTTCACAGGACCGAATTTGACAGGTTTAGGGGTGCCCCAAGTCTGGTCAGCGCTGCGTTTGCAAACCTTTGAAGCATGGCAAGTTGCGTTGCTCAGGCCGCATCCAGATTGTAATCGGTCAAAAACAACATGCCATATTGTTTCTTTTTCCGCTTCCAGTCGATGTGAAAAAATGGGTCAGGGACGCGCCAATCCTGCCCATAGCTTTGCGCAAGCATCGCCTCGGGATTTGAGGGCAGCATCAGCGGGTCTTGACCAAAACTGCCAAGTGGGAAAACGTCTTCATCGTCAATTTCGCCCAGCGAATAGGGGTAAACACTAAATTTCCCCTTGTTGGTCCAGGCCGGAAAAAGGTCGATGTCTGTGCCCAGATTGGAGCTGAACTTAAAGACCGGGCGATTGTTCACCCGCTCGGCTTCGTCGATCAGGCCGTGTTCATCAAGCTGCTTTTTGTACGCCAGCCACCGATGTGGAACCTCGTCATCTGTGCAGTCGCCAAGCATGATGGCAATGTCGATGTCGTCATCATGTCCGATCAGTTTGCCATTGCGGATATGCCCCAACAGCGCGCCAGCATAAAGGAAAAATGGTTGGCCAAGCGCCTCAAGCGGTTTGAGAGCGGTGCCCATGGATCGGAAAATCTGGGCGGCATCCATCTCGGAAAATGTACGGGTATACCCGTGAGAGGTGATAAAATCAGGATGCAGAAGGTCACGTATCAGTTGAACGTAGTCGTCGAATTCACGTTCCTCGCCCTGCGCCACCCTTGCGTCGCGCAGCTTCATCAGCTTGCCATGGGTGCGGGCCGGTTGCATCCGGCAAAGACACGCCAACAGGATCAATGCCTCTTGCCATTCGATGTCCCAGGCCGGGTCGTGCAATCTGGCAAGTATATTGCGCATTCGGCGCGGGCGGGCGAACGGCGTGCGCGCCTTTGCATGGTCATGGATTTCCGCGCTCAGGACATCAAATTTGGCGCGAAGCGGGTTGATGTCCTGCATCTGATTAAGCTTTTTCAAACAGGCAGCGCGCAACGATTGCGTCCTCTGCCTTGTATTTGGCAAAGCCCTGCCCTTCGATTGAGTAAATCTCTTTGAAACCACGTTCTTCAAGCTGTGCGTTGACATCGGCACAATCCTGATAGCGGCGGTAATGCGGGGGCGCTTCTTTTTCCAGAAACTGATCGGCGGTGGTGCGATATTCAAAGGCCAGGCGGTGCCCCGGCAGCAATGTGTCTGCAAGCACATCAAAAAATTGCAGCTGCTCGCTTTCGGTAATGGCGTGCAAAAAGAAACGAGAATAAACGCAGGCCATTTTCCCGCCCAACTGGCCGATCGACATGCGCAACGCGGGGCTGGTGATGTTTTCCTGCAAGAACTGGATGTTGGTCAAATTACGCTCGGCGCTTTTTTTGCGCGCAACCAGAATGGCGGTCTCAGAAGCATCCAAAGACACCACCTTAAAGCCAAGCTCGGCAAAAAACAGGCTATCACGACCATTGCCGCAGCCGATATCAAACAGCGCGCATTCCGGTTCGATTTCGGGTGCAACAAAAGCGGCAAACTGTGATGGCGGCATCAGTTTTCCGCCAACCGATTTTGCGGCGTAAAACGAAGACCAATAGCCCTCGCGCTCGATCGCGGGTGAGATCATCTTATTCATGATTTAACGTCCTGTAATTGCCCAGCATTCGCTGTGTGCACTGCTTGTTTGCGACGCTGCCATTTTTCGGTATTCCGGTCAAGCCTCTTGGGTCTGCGCCATCATTTTTCGGGCATATTACGACAGGGCCGTGACCTTATTTCAACTCGGGCAACCGGATTATTGCCGTTTTTTCAGTCATCAAAACTCGGCGTGGCCAGACCCACTGAAGGGCGGCGATGATCCAGTTTGGATGTGATTAACGAAAAGGCTGTCTATGCATTCGTGTAATCCGGCCCAGTAAAAACAGGTAGGTTGTCAGCAAGCTTTAGCCAAGAGAGCTTTTCCTCATGGGCGACATGAAGCGTTGGCGCAAATTCTTCCGGCTTTTCCATCGCGGCCACATAGAAGTGCATGACACCTGACATTTTTTCTGATCGAAACGAAAGTGGGGTCCCGCACTTATCACAAAAGCTGCGCTCCACCCCGGGGGACGAGTTGAATACTTTGGGCGGTTTATCCACCCATTTCCAATGCCCGTCCAGCACACCGATGTAAGTGGTCATCGGCGCCGAGCATTGCCGTCTACAGCTTTCACAATGGCAGTTCACACAGGCTTGGACAGGTAGGTCGACTTCAAATTTGATGGCACCACACAGGCAATGACCGTACATTTCAGACCTCCGAATATGTGCTGAGACAAGCTAGACACGGGAAAATGACCAAGGCTGTAGCAAATCCGCCGCTATATCTGGTGCTTGCGACCTGCCGCCCAGCGAATGATATGGCGGTTCGAGCGACGGACGGGCCGCCTTCTCCTGTTTTTGGCGATGAGGGCGCAGGACGCTATCGACCAAAACCCGCGAAATTGCCGAGGAAAAAGGATCGATTCTGGGGTACGGGTCGCCCGCGCTCCGGCATTGCCACTGGGCAATAAACCCAAAAAGTTACAAAAATGGCAATCTTAACAAACAAAAAAGGCCCCACAGTTTCCTGCGGGGCCTTTTCGTTGATTATATCAGAGCTGGATCAATCGTCGCCCTTCAGCGCCGCACCCAGAATGTCGCCCAAAGACGCGCCGGAGTCAGACGAGCCGTACTGTTGTACCGCTTCTTTTTCCTCGGCAATTTCGCGGGCTTTGATCGACAGGCCCAAACGACGGGTTTTTGCGTCTACGTTGGTCACGCGAGCGTCGACTTTGTCGCCGACGCTGAAACGCTCGGGGCGCTGGTCGGCACGATCACGGGCCAGATCGGAACGACGGATAAAGGATTTTGCACCTTCATACACCACTTCGATGCCACCATCCTCGATCGAGGTCACCTCAACAGTCACGATAGAGCCGCGCTTAACGCCCTCAACCGCACCGTCAAAGCTGTTGTCCAGTGCTTTCACGCTCAGGGAAATACGCTCTTTTTCAACGTCCACTTCGGTGACAGAGGCCTGAACCAAGTCGCCTTTGTGATAATCGCCGATCACGTCTTCGCCACGGCCTTCCCATGTCAGATCTGACAGGTGAACCATGCCGTCGATGTCATTTTCCAGACCGATGAACAGACCGAATTCAGTGATGTTTTTGACTTCACCTTCAACTTGCTTGCCCACTGGATTGTTCTCGGCGAACACTTCCCATGGGTTGCGCTGTGTCTGTTTCAGACCCAAGGAAACGCGACGCTTAACAGTGTCGATTTCTAGAACCATCACTTCGACTTCCTGAGAGGTAGAAACGATTTTGCCCGGATGCACGTTCTTTTTGGTCCAGGACATTTCAGAGACGTGAACCAGACCTTCAACACCGGCTTCCAGTTCAACAAATGCACCGTAATCGGTGATGTTTGTCACACGGCCCGCATGCACAGATTCCAGCGGGAAGCGTTCTTCGACGATCGACCATGGATCGTCTTGCAACTGCTTCATACCAAGGCTGATGCGGTGGGTTTCTTTGTTGATCTTGATCACTTGAACCTTGACGGTTTCGCCGATGTTCAGGATTTCGTTCGGGTGATTTACCCGACGCCACGCCATGTCGGTGACGTGCAACAAGCCGTCAACGCCGCCCAGATCAACAAACGCACCGTATTCGGTGATGTTTTTGACCACGCCGTCAACCGCATCGCCCTCGGCCAGTTTGCCGATAACTTCTGCGCGCTGTTCAGCACGTGATTCTTCCAGAATGGCGCGGCGGGAAACAACGATGTTGCCACGACGACGGTCCATTTTCAAAACCTGGAACGGCTGCTTCAGACCCATCAACGGGCCCGCGTCACGCACAGGGCGCACGTCAACTTGCGACCCGGGCAGGAAGGCAACAGCGCCCCCCAGATCCACGGTAAAGCCGCCTTTGACACGACCAAAGATCGCGCCATCGACACGTTCTTCTTTCTCGAAGGCTTTTTCCAGCTTGTCCCAAGCTTCTTCACGACGCGCTTTGTCGCGTGAAATAGATGCTTCGCCGCGGGCGTTTTCCACGCGGTCAAGGAAAACCTCTACTTCGTCGCCAACAGCGATTTCAGGGGCTTCACCAGGATTTGCGAATTCTTTAATGTCAACGCGGCCTTCCATTTTATAGCCGACGTCGATGATGGCTTGGCCTGCTTCAATCGCAATGACCTTGCCTTTAACGACAGACCCCTCATCGGGCGTGTCAATTTCGAAGCTTTCATTCAGAAGGGCTTCGAATTCTTCCATGGTTGCTTTAGAGCACATATAGTTTCAATCCTTTTGTCGTCGTTTTACTGGCCTAACGGTTGGGTCCGCCGGTCTTTGGTTTCATTTACAATCGCCTTGCGCAGGGGGCGGCTCAAACAAACAAAGGGCCGGAATATTCCAGCCCTGCCTTGCCCTGTGGTGGATTGCCCACCGCCGCTTTGTGCGATTGCTCGCGCATATAGACCAGAACGCCCCCAAGAGCAAGGCCACGGGCATAGAAATAGAGTCTACAGGCCGGGGCCGGTTTTCGGTTTTTCCACCAGAATAAATGCAACCCCCGCGATCACGATGGCACCGCCGATCAGCGACAGGGTGCCCAACGCCTCGCCCAGAAAAACCACACCGCCAAGAACCGCAAAAACCGGCAGCATCAACAAAAATGGCGCAATCAGACTGATCGGATGTTTGCGCACCAATGTGTACCAGATACCATAGCCCAGCGCGGTCATGATCACCCCCAGATACAGAACCGCCGCCCAGACGACCGGGCCTGCGGTGCGGATCGCCGCCAGATGCCCGTCCTCGAAAATCAGTGACATCACCAACAGTTGCGGCACGGCAAATACCGCGACCCAAGCCGTCACCGTCAACCCGCTGACGTCGCGCAGCACCCGTGTCATCCCCTGCCCTATGGCCCAGGTAAAGGCCCCGCCGATCACCAAAAGAACCGATATCCAGGCGCTGGCGACCTTGGGTTCGCCGGAAATCAGCGCCACCCCGACAAAGGCCATGGCGATGCCGATCCATTTGCGCGGCCCCGCCACCTCGCCCAGCGCGACCACGCCGATGATCACCAAAAACGGCACTTCCAACTGTACCACCAGTGCCGTGACCGAGGCATCCAGCCCCTTTAGGCCAGTGAACGTCAGGCTGTATTGTATCGCCGCCGAAACCGTCGCGATGAAAAACACCGCCCACATCTGCCCCCAGGGCGGACGGACAAACCACACCAGCACCAGCGCGGTGACGATAAACCGACCCGTCATCAGCAAAATTGGCGGAAAATGTTCAATCGCCGCCTTGGCGAAAACGATCCCCATGCCCCACAGCAACGCCACGGACAGGCCCAGCAGGATATCAACCGGTGACAATTGGCGCTGCATGATCACGACCCTTTTGAATGAACTGCCTGCATTCTGCACATAAAAACTTGTCCGGCCCCGCCAGAACCGACTGTTTTTGGCGCAAAGGTTTTGACAGGGGGGGGAATGCCCGCTGTGAACCGTCACCTGTTGCGTTCTCACCCCATTCGACGCGCTCAGCCCCGGTTGGTTCCAGATTTCTGTGTTTGCCGAGTATCTTGCCCTCGCGCCCGATAATCAGGGCCGTGCAATAAAGTGTTCCTTGTGCTGCGCTGTCGTGTTCAACAACACCAATCACCACAACTATGTCGTTTTCATGAGCAACAGCGCACAGCCGATCCGTCGTCGCGGATGGAATTTCGACGGCTTGCACATTGAATTTCGCGGTGAAACCCCACCATTTTGGGCCGTCGATGGGTGACCAGCCATAGCCGCCGCAGCCATGCCGCCAGTTTGGATGAGCAAAGCGACAAGCGCCCACGTTTCTGTCATCGGCGAAAACGATCGTTTTTTTGACAAAAAGATGTCGGGCTCCATGGGGGGCCCGATGCTGTCATCACGCCGCGACCACGCGAAACAGCCTCGCATTACGATGTACAAATCAAAATTTATTTGGCATTGTCGGGCGGTTGTTTTTTGGATTTTTACGCGCGCAATGTGTTGTGCGCGCGAAACGAGGATCGGATTTATGGCGGATAGCGCGATCAGAAACGCGTGCCCCAAGGATGCGGATAAACTGCTCGCCCTGATCGATATTGCCAGCGGCGGCTTTGTCTTCAATCTGTTTGGTAAACTTGCTCCGACCGGCATGTCGGCTGCGGATTTCATCGTCTCAAGGATGGAAAGCCCCGAGTCAGGTCTTTCCTATTCAAAACTATGGGTTTCCGAAATTGACGCGCGGTTGCGGGCTTTATCGCGCTGGAGCAAACGCCAAAAAAATCCGAACCGGTTGATCCGGACACGCCGAATATGTTCCGACCGCTTACCGAATTAGAGAGCAAGGCCCCCGGCTGCTGTCTTATCAATCTTGTGGCGACCTTTCCGGAATTTCGTGGGCGCAAGGCCGGGTTGGGGTTGATGAAATTTGCCGAAACCCGGCGTGGGGAAAACGGGCTTTGCCTGACGGTTGGCGACACCAATGTCGCGGCTCGGGAATTTTATCGCCGCCTCGGGTATCGCAATGTTGCGCGCCGCCCGGTGATCAAAGAAGGCTGGGTCACCCCCTATTCAGACTGGCTGTTGATGGTCAAGAATTAGGCCCTCATTGTCTGATGTCAGTCATTTTGCCCGCACACCGCTCATCAGCGGCATCGCTGGCACATGCGACCGTATATCGGGCGCTATTTGGCGTTTCTTGCGGCGAATTTTTCGGCAATCACCGCAACCGCCTGCGCCACCGCATCGGCAATTGACAGGGTGGATGTGTCGATGGTTATCGCATCATCCGCCGCTTTCATCGGGGCGACATCGCGCGCCGCGTCGCGGGCATCGCGTGCAATGACATCGGCCAATACCCTGTCAAAATCGGTCGCACCCTTTTGCGACAATTCCTTGAACCGCCGCTCGGCACGCACCTGGGCACTGGCTGTTACGAACAGTTTTACATCCGCCGTCGGGCAAATCACCGTGCCGATATCGCGCCCGTCCAAAACCGCGCCGCCTTGGTGACGTGCAAAATCCACTTGAAATTCCAACAGTGCCCGCCGCACGTCGGGCAAAACCGCCACTTTGCTGGCGGCATCGGCCACGGCTGCGGTGCGCAAACCGTCATCATCCATATCCGCAATCGTCAGGTTTTTCGCCGCCGCCGCCGCGTCAAATCCTGCCAAAACCTTGGCACCGACGGCGCGGTACAAAAGGCCCGTATCAAGATGGGCGAACCCAAAATGCGCTGCAACGGCCTTGGAAATCGTACCCTTGCCCGCGGCGGCTGGCCCGTCAATGGCGACGGTGAAAATCATTCGGTGACCATGGTAGTCAACGCCGGGTCGCGCCCGGCGGCCTGGGGTAAACCATCGCTGATTTCGTAATAATCGCCTTTGTCCGCGCAATAGATGTGACCCACGGTTTTCAACCCCGTCGCCCCGTCCAGCGTGCCCGCCATGATTGACAGGTTTTCACCCGCCCCGTCCCAAAACAGGTTTGACCCGCATGTCGCGCAAAATCCGCGCCGCGCCGTGTCGCTGGATTCAAACCAGGTCACATCACCGGTTATCGTGATATCGTCACGGTTAACCGAAGTCGCCGCCACATGATGCCCGGTTGATTTGCGACATTGATTGCAATGACAGGCCACTACGGGGCGCAAACTGCCTGTCGTTTGATAGCTGACCGCCCCACACAAACACCCGCCTTTATGCATCACTGCCGCCATTACGCTTGCTCAATCTTGGCCCCAAGATGCGCCATCACCGTCAGAAAAACCGGAAAAGACGTGGCAATCGGGCCGCCGTCGTCGATGGTAATCGGTTTTTGGGTCGCCATGCCCAAACACATAAAAGACATCGCAATGCGGTGATCCAATTCGCTTGCCGCAGTAATGCCGCCTTTGACGCCCCCTGCCCCAAGACCCGTGACACGCCACCAGTCCTCGCCCTCGGCAACCTCAACACCGCTGGCGCGAAGGCCCTTGGCCATGGCATCGATCCGGTCGCTTTCCTTGACACGCAATTCCTTGACACCTGGCATTTCGGTCACCCCCTCGGCAAAACACGCCACCACCGACAGGATCGGGTATTCGTCGATCATGCTGGCCGCACGATGTGGGGGCACAACGATGCCTTTCATGTCGGGTGAAAACTTCGCCCGCAGATCGGCCACAGGTTCGCCGCCTTCCTCTCGCGGGTTTTCAAAGGTCAGATCGGCACCCATTTCTTGCAGCGTGTAAAACAACCCGGCACGGGTCGGGTTCAGGCCGATATTTGGCACCAACACGTCCGACCCCTCGACAATAAGGGCAGCGCAAACCGGAAAAGCCGCCGAGGACGGATCGCGCGGCACGATGATGTTTTGCGCCGTCAGTTCAGGCTGACCCGTCAAGGTGATCACATTGCCCTCGCTGGTTTTTTCCACCGTCAACTCCGCCCCAAATCCACGCAACATGCGTTCAGAATGGTCGCGTGTCGCCTCGCGCTCGATAACCACGGTTTCACCAGGTGCATTCAGCCCCGCCAGCAACACGGCAGATTTCACCTGGGCCGAGGGCACAGGCGTGGTGTAATTCACCGACACAGGGTCCGCCGCGCCGATCATGGTCAGCGGCAAACGCCCGCCAGATCGCCCAAAGGACTGCGCCCCAAACAGCGCCAAAGGATCAGTGATCCGCCCCATGGGGCGGCCATTCAGCGACGCGTCACCAGTAAAGGTCGCCGCAATCGGGCTGGTGGCCATTGCCCCCATGATCAGGCGCACGCCCGTGCCGGAATTACCACAATCAATCACTTGATCAGGTTCCGCAAATCCGCCGACACCCACACCATGCACCGACCATTTGCCGGTGCCATGATTGATCACTTCGGCCCCAAAGGCCTGCATCGCGCGACCCGTGTCCAGTACATCCTGACCCTCGAGCAATCCGGTGATCTTGGTTTCCCCGACCGAAAGCGCGCCAAGAATCAACGAGCGGTGCGAAATCGACTTGTCCCCCGGCACATTTGCCGTGCCCAACAAAGGGCCGGATTTGCTTGACGTCATCGGGATTGCTGTGCCGTGGCTGGACATATTTTGCGCCTTTAATTCTGGGTCGCGCCCGTGATACCCCAAGGCCCCGAACGGGTCTAGGCCCTGTTTCTTCTGGTCTTAAATATCCGGCCTTATGTATCAAACGCACCAAGATAAAACAACCATTCCACCGCTGGTTTGGTATCTTTGGCCATGCAGGATAAAACCATAAACAACGCGCTTTTAGCATTGCACAAGCTAGGTGGCGATCAAGCCAAGGTAGCTGCTCAATTGATCCACATGCGCGGCGTTGAGCTACCTAAACGGGCCTATCAGGTCCAACCTATGAAGCGCGGAGAATGTAGGCGGTTGATGCTTGCAGAATTGCAGTTCGGCCCTAAGACGACCTCACAGCTAGCAGATGCCGTGCAACTGGTTCGGCCTGACATTACGAGGCGCAGCGCAAACCATCGGGCTTACATCGCACTGTGGCGTATGAAAGAGATTGGGTTGGTTGTGCAGGACATTGGGCCGGATGGGTGTTTGTGGGGGCTGGCCCAATGATGGGCCAGCAGTAGAGGATTTAAAGCTTATGATCAGTTACAAACCGATGAGTCTTCTTTGGGACGGGCTTGCCCTCGAACTTCATGAACTTGCTGCCCCTCGCAGCCTTCCTCATGGATTCTTGGAGGCTACGTTGTGCGAGTTCTGTGACGAAAGCCTTGGCAGAATCGAGGACGTGTTTGTGTGTGTCACTGCGCCCGCACCTAGGGCAGGCAAACATGTCATTGGGTTTCGGATTAGCAGGGCCTTCAATCGGTACGCGACAAGAGCCGCAAAGGATGCTTTGGGTGCCAGTAGTCATTAATTGTCCTTTCATTAGACAAAATGACCGGCTTGACTTTGAGGTTCACATGACGCATTTGTGTCAGTGTAAATTTACAAAACTTCCACCGGCCAACGGTGGTTTTCTTAGAGCGCACAGGTCTGAACACCTGTGCGCTTTTTCTTTACTCGATTCGAATCCCTATGTCTACGCACACCCGCTACATCTTGGGGCTAGTCAATTTGGTGTAACAAAATATTCTACATTGTGACTAAGCCGCCCGTTGCCAATACCCCTTCCATGACCGCGACACAGGCGCTTCCATCGCGTTTGACACAACGATATGCGCCAACGTGCCGTTATCGGTGCGGCGGTTGTCTTCCAACCAAGCAGCATGGTTCGCATACTGATTCAGATACTTTGGCGATACGCCGTGGTGCTGGCCTTCGATCATGTTGCGCAACCGCGAAAAGAAGCTTTCAACCATGTTGGTGTGCTTGCCGTGGTCGCTGTAGATTTCGGAATGATTCACGCGGTCAACCATCCAACCGTCGTGCAGCGTATCCCAATGGGATGCCTCGTCGGCTGACATTGTGGCTGTGCGGGATACGTTCTCAACCGCCAGCGCAACGCCTTCGCCTTCGTTCATGGCGATGAATGGCAGCGTGCGGCCTGTGCGCTCACGCATGGCAACCACAACGCGGCGTGTGCCTGTCTGGTGGCGCTTTAGGCGGCGATCAACACGCTTGGATTTCATATTGGCAGGGCGAATGTGACCACCAAAGTATGCGCCGTCGATTTCAACGTGGCCTTCCAGAACTTCGCCAGTATGAACCTCTTGCGCCATGGCTTCGCGCAGCTTGTGGGCCAGAATGAAAGCCGTTTTGTATTGGCAGTCGATATCGCGGGAAAGCTGCACCATGCTGATGCCCTTGGAAGCGTTCACAATCAGGCAAATCGCGGCCAGCAGATCAACGAAGTCCATCTTACGGCTGGCAAAGATTGTGCCGGACGTGACGCTGAACTGGTGGTGACATGCCTTGCACTTAAACTTGCGGCGCGTGGTTATTTTGTAAGCTTCGTCGTGGCCACATTTTGGGCAAACCGCTTCACCGTCTGTTTCGGGCCAGCGCATTTCGCAGAACGTGGCATAGGCCGCGTCCTCACCCGCTTTGTAAATCGAACGCAAGCTAAGTGTGCGGGAAGCTGCTGAAAGAAGAAAGTGTTGGGCCATTTGTACCATTTCCATTACCTATGTAATGAATATAGTGCCTAGACGTATAGAACGCAATAGCTTATGTAATGATTATGATGCTTTTATTTATACAGGTGATACATGGCAGAACAAAACCAGTGGGAAACTAAAGCAGCGAACCTGCTAAAGGCCGAATTGAAGCGCGAGGGTGTAACCTACTCTCAACTCGCTGAACTAATTGGTGAAAAAGAAGTTAATATACGAAACAAGCTGTCACGCGGAAAATTTAGCGCCGCGTTTATGCTGGAGTGTTTGTCCGCAATATCTGTTATCGAGATCAGAATTTAGTTTGGCGACCCCACGCGAAATGACATTGCGCTCTCGGACACTTGGAATATACGCGCCAACTCAGAAACGGAACTCACACCATTTGACATGTGTTGATTAAGCAAGTGTCTAGGCATCAAGATATCAGCCGCCATTTTGTTCGCCTGTATTTCCATCGAATTACTCAACCTGCTTCGGTACAAGCCATCGTCTACAATGCCATCGCCAATAAACTGCCTGTGCAAAATAAAGTGGGCAATTTCATGTGCGGTAGTGAAGCGGCGGCGGTTGATGGGGTGCTCCTTGTTTACATATATCGCATAACCTGACGATCCACCTTGTTCAGCAGACTGTACAATCTTACCAGACAAATCGTCCGGCCAGTTAGGGACGTGCCACACCTTTAGGCCCAGATCATCAGCCAAGGCGACAGTCTGCACTGGTGCAGCGATTTGGTGTCTCCGTATAATGCTTAGTTGCTCTGGATACGTCTGGTTCATTCATCTTGCGCGGGAGTCGCGCCCTCAATTGTTTGATCTTCTAGGCCGTAATTGCCGCTATGCTCTGGCGCTTCGCCCTGTGATTTGCTCATAGTCTGTTGATACAGTTTAATTTGTTCACTGGTCGTCTCGCGGGCTTCTTTCTCAGCGGCCTCAACTGCGGCTCTAACTGCGGCATTCTTGATCTCAGTATAGCCGAAAAGTCCCAAAGCTGCGAGGATAAAACCCACAAGCACTAATATCATCTCAAGGATCGTGACATTCAAGGCCAGCGCCTCGACAGTGTAGCCCGTGGGGCTAATGGGCATAATCGCCGTTACTTCTGACACGCTGTACCAGTAAACGAAAAAGGCGAAGTTGACCGCCCCCACAAGGGCGATGAACAGAATCAACAGTCTTTTCGCTAACTTCAAGGCGCAAATCCCAATAACAACTTATGATTAGATATCTGAAATCACGGGATACTGGAAGGCTTGGTGCGTTTGATACATAAGGCCGTAAATATCCCCGCCGGAGGCATCCACCCCTGGCCGCCCTTAGACCCGCTCAAATGTCATGTAATGTGGCTGGCGATCCTCGCGCAGGGCTTTTTGCTCATAACGCGTGGAAATCCAGTCTTCCCACGGGCTGTGCATATCCTCGGCAGCATCGCGAATGCGGCGAAACCCAAATTTCGGCACCTCGCGCAATGTTTGCACAACATAGGATGGGATGTCGGTGGCAACACGAAAAATTGCGCCGGATTTCATCACCCGGGCCAAGGGCACCAGATGCTCCTCGGTCACAAAACGCCGACGGTGGTGGCGTTGCTTGGGCCATGGATCTGGATACAAAAGAAACGCCCGCGAAATACTGGCCTCTGGCAGAACGTCAAACATCTGGCGCACATCGCCCGGAAACACCCGCAGATTATCAACACCCGCCGCGCGGATTTTACCCAACAGCATGGCCACACCGTTGATATAGGGTTCACAGCCGATGATGCCGACATTCGGATAGGTTGCCGCCTGATGCACCAAATGTTCACCACCGCCAAAGCCAACTTCCAGCCAGACATCGCGCGCGCCAAACAGCGCGGGTAAACCCAAAGGCGAGCGATCCGGGTTGACATCCCAAGCCACCGCACCGGGGCTGAGGGCGGCCAAATCCTGATCCAGATATGCCTGTTGGCTGTGGCGCAGGGCTTTACCTTTCAGGCGGCCATAAAAGTTTCGCCAAGGTTCGTTTTCGGATTTGGGGCGTGCCACGATGTCGATTTACCTGCGTTACTGCTTTCGCTTGGGCAATAGACAATCCACGATCCCATCGCAATCACCCACCTTGTCCAATTCGCGCAAAACCCCGGCCCTGGTCAATTCGCGACGGCGCGGGTACCAGATATCGTCGCCACGATCACGGATTGACTGAATGGCAAACCGCGCATCAACGCCGCGTTCCAGAAAATATTCAAGTTCGGTGAACACCTCTTCCTGGGTGTCCTGATACAACCAACTGGACAGATCAAATGGCGTGCTCCAGTTATAGCGCGTTTTTTTGTTGTTATAAAATTCCTCGATCGAACTGGCGGCCCAACTGTTGTTGTGAAAGCCCAGCTTGCTGCCCTTTTCCATGGTGCGCTTTGCACCGCCCAGAAAAATAAACGCACAGGAACTGATGCATTCGCCTGCAACATGGGTGTTCAGACCATAGTCGATGATCAGATCGGCCATATCAAAACCCGCGTAATAGCCGCCGCCGCTGGAATTCAGGGTGATTTGCGTGATGTTCGGGTTGGCTTTCAGCAGGGCGCGCAACACATCGACATCGGCCACTTCAACCGCATCGTGGTCCTTATCGATGTTGGTTTCGGTATCATAGGTCAGAACATTGCCGGTAATGCTGAATTTTTCAGCACCTTTTTCGCCCCAGACTGGCGCCGCCAGAAACAACAGGAAAATCCCCAAAAACCGATGCATCTGATGTGTTACCCCATGTGGTTGCCAACCCAGAATAGCAAACGCCGCCCATTGCGCAACAAAGGGCGGCGTTTTTTGTGATTTCAGATCAACTTAACAGTTTTTCTTGAGCGTTTCTGCCAGATCGGTTTTTTCCCAGCTAAAGCCGCCGTCGGCCTCGGGGGCGCGACCAAAGTGACCATAGGCCGCTGTGCGGGCATAGATCGGGCGGTTCATGCCCAGATGGGTGCGGATACCGCGGGGGGTCAAATCCATGGATTTGGCAATTGCTTGCTCAACGGCAATCTCGTCGACTTGGCCGGTGCCGTGGGTGTCGCAGTAAATCGACAAGGGTTTGGCGACGCCAATGGCATAGGCCAGTTGAATGGTGCAGCGATGCGCCATGCCTGCGGCCACCACGTTTTTCGCCAGATACCGCGCCGCATAGGCGGCGGAACGGTCAACCTTGGTCGGGTCTTTGCCGGAAAACGCACCGCCACCATGCGGCGCGGCACCGCCATAGGTATCAACGATGATTTTGCGCCCTGTCAGGCCAGCATCGCCATCGGGGCCGCCGATGACAAATTTGCCCGTCGGGTTCACCCACCAGTTGGTATCTTCAGAAATCCAGCCGGTCGGCAGTTCAGCGCGAATATAAGGTTCAACGATGGCGCGCACATCATCTGACGACAAATCGGGGTCAAGATGTTGCGTGGACAAAACGATCGAGGAAACGCCCACCGGCTTGCCATCGACATAGCGAACCGTCAGTTGGGATTTTGCGTCAGGGCCAAGTTTTGGTTCGGTGCCGTTTTTGCGCACCTCGGCCAGTTTACGCAAAATTGCGTGGGAATACTGGATCGGCGCGGGCATCAGTTCCGGGGTTTCATTGACCGCATAACCGAACATAATGCCCTGATCACCAGCGCCTTCTTCTTTGCCCGCCGCCGCGTCAACGCCTTGGGCGATATGCGCCGACTGTTCATGCAAAAAGTTATGCACGTCCAATGTGTTCCAATGGAATTTTTCTTGCTCATAGCCGATATCATGCACGCAATCGCGCACGATTTTCTCGATGCCACCCATGTATTCTTTCAGCTTGGCCTGATCCGACAAGCCGACCTCGCCGCCGATCACCACGCGGTTTGTGGTGGCAAAGGTTTCCGCCGCAACCCGCGCTTCGGGTTCTTCGGTCAAAAAGGCATCCAATACAGCGTCGGAAATGCGATCGCACAATTTGTCGGGATGCCCCTCGGAAACCGATTCCGAGGTGAAAATATAGTTATTACGTGCCATGAAGACTGCTCCGTTTGGTTAAGCCCGCCTCGTCAGGAAGCCGTTGAGGGGACAGATTGTTGGCCAGTACCGCGCCTTGCGGCGGCATTCAATGAAAAACGCGACGCTTTCGGAACCATATCACCAAACCCAGCAAAAAGATGCCAATCAGCAACGGCAACTCGCCCCATTTGGTATAAAAAGTGGCGGCATAGGGCATCGGCAGGGCGACATCCAACCGGCCCTGTGTATTCAGCGCCAGCGCGGCCATAACGTCACCCTTGGCATCGATGACCGAGGTGATGCCGGTATTGGCCGAACGCGCAATCGGCAGGCCCAGTTCAATGCTGCGCAGGCGGGCCTGAGCCAGATGTTGCTGGGGGCCGGTGAAATTGCCAAACCACGCGTCATTGGTGACCTGCACGATCCAGTCGGGGCGCTTGGAAATTGCCCGCATGCCCTGCGGAAAAACCGCCTCGTAACAAATTGCCGCCTGCACCAGACCAGCATCGCCCAAATCAAGCAGCGGTTCGGATTGCCCCTTGCGGTAGCCATAGTTTTCAAACGCCGCCAAGCCCTTGATCCCGAATTTTGACAAAACACTGGAAAACGGCAGGTATTCCCCAAAGGGCACCAGATGACGCTTGTCATAAATTTGCGAAACCTGCCCGTCAGGTTCAACAACCAACAAAGAGTTATAAACGTCCGTGTTTTCGCGACGGTTGGCCCCCACAAGCACACGCGCGCCGTTTGCCTGATCGGCCAAATCCAACAGCGCAAATTCCGCCTGGTCCACCCAGAACGGCAACGAGGTTTCGGGCCAAATCACGATATCAATCGGCGTCTCTGATGGTTCTGCGGTCAGCGCGAGGGATTCATCGAAATTCTGCAAGGCAAAATCGCGTTGGAACTTTAGCTTTTGCGGTGCGTTGGGTTGGATCAACCGCACATAGGGTTGATCGCGCTGAAGTGTTTCGCCGTTGCGTAAAGCGCCCAATCCCAGCAGGGCGATCACAGGTAGGGCGGCAACAAGCAATCCCAAGCCATTTTTCCAGTGGCCCAGTGCGATCACCGCCACCGCCGCCGCCAGCAACGTCAGAAACGTCACCCCATACGTGCCGACCCATGCCGCCAGTTGCATCACCGGCAGATCGATCCATATCGTACCGATCAGCCCCCAGGGAAAGCCGGTAAAAACATAGCCCCGCGCCAGTTCGGCCACCGCAAGGCCCAGCGCCAGCGCCAGCGGTTTGGCGGGCATTTTTTTGGTGATCCGGCAGGCAACTGCCCAAAACAACCCCAGCCCAAGCGCCATGAAAAACAACGCGAACGGGGCCATCCAGCCGGTTTTCCACGGCTCTACCATAAACGGCGAAACGATCCACGACAGGGACAATACAAAAAATGCCGTGCCGAAAATCCAGCTTTCGGCAAACAGGCGTTTTGATGTCGCCAACAAATAAATAGCCGCCACCAGCGCCGGATATGCTAGGTAAATCGCCCCAAAAGGCGGCTGGCCCACTGCCAGAAAAAACCCGAAAAACATCAACAATATTTGCCGCGCACGGCGGTTTTCAAGCAGGTTTTTTTTGATTGCCATTTCAAACGGCCTTTGCATTTGGCAGCCGCACGCGCAGGCGCTTAATGCGCCGCGCATCGGCATCCACGACTTCAAATTCCACCCCTACCGGATGCGGAATAACTTCGCCGCGTGTCGGAATACGGCCGGTCAAAACAAAAACCACACCGCCCAATGTATCAATTTCCTCGTCTTCCAGAACTTCGGTCAGGTTCATGCCTATTTCGGCCTCGAATTCCAGCAAATCGGATCGCGCATCGGCAAGAAACACGCCCGGTGCCTCTTGGGTCCATGCGCTGGCATCCTCGGGATCGTGTTCGTCGTCGATCTGGCCGATAACCTGCTCGATCAAATCCTCGATCGTCACCAACCCGTCAACACCGCCATATTCGTCAATAACCAAGGCCATGTGGATACGTTCGGTTTGCATTTTTTGCAGCAAAACGCCGATGCCCATGCTGGGCGGGGCAAAAATCAACGGCCGCATAAGGGCCTTCATTGAAAACGCACCACCGTTGCCAAACCCGTGCTTGAGTGCAAAATCCTTTAGGTGAATAAAACCAAGCGGCGTATCAAGCGTGCCCTCATAAACCGGCAGGCGCGTCAGCCCGCTTTGGCGAAACACCGATACCAGCTTGTCTTTTTTCACATCCTGCGGAACGGCGACGATTTCAACCTTGGGAATGGCCACATCTTCAAGGCTTAGGCGGCGCAGGTTTATCATGCCCACAACCTGTCCGGCGCCTTTGACATGCGCAAAGTCGTCAGCCGCTGGTTCGTCGTTTTTCAGGGGATTTATCGCAGACAGAAAACGGGAAAAAGCGCCCTTGTTTTCGTTGTTTTCGCTGTCGTCTTCTCCTTGCGCGCGTTGCGCTGCGTCTAAGGAGCCTTCAGTTTGGTCGTTCATCGATCCTGTTCCAGTTTGCCAAGGCTCAATACCTCGTGGTCGGCGTATGGATCAGGAACCCCGAGCGCCGCAAGGACTTCGGTCTCAATTCCCTCCATCAGGGCCGCATCTTTATCAGAAATGTGATCATATCCCAACAAATGCAAGGTGCCATGCACCATAAGATGCAAAACATGTTGCTTGAATGGCTTATTGGCCGCGTTGGCCTCGTGTTGGCACGTATCAAAAGAAATCGCGATGTCACCCAATTCGCAGGGTGTTTCCAGGCCAGGCACAGGTATTTCAGGTGCCACGCCCTCGGTGCCTGATCCACGTTCCTCAGAGGGCCAGGACAATACGTTGGTCGGCGTGGATTTGCCGCGAAAATCACCGTTCAGAGCGGCGATTTTTGCGTCGTCACAAGCCAGTACCGAAACAAGAAATTCATCCGCCGCCATGCCCAGATGGGCCAATACCGCCACCGCCGCAGTTTCAGCAAGCCCCTCAAAACCGGCGTTTTCCCAGCGTGCATCCTCGATCAAACAATCAACCAGCATCACATCAGCCAATCGGGCCGTCGGCGTCATAGGCCTCAATAATTTTGGCAACCAGCGGGTGGCGCACCACGTCTTTGGAAGTGAAATAGTTAAAGCTGATTTTCGGAATGGTTTTCAGCAATCTTTCAGCATCGGCCAATCCGGATGTTGCACCGCGCGGCAAATCCACTTGGCTGCGATCCCCGGTAATCGCCATTCGGCTGCCTTTGCCCAGACGGGTCAAAAACATTTTCATCTGCATCGCGGTGGCGTTTTGCGCCTCGTCCAGCACCACAAAAGCGTTTGACAATGTGCGCCCGCGCATGAACGCCAGCGGGGCAATTTCGATGCGTTTTTCTTCGATCAGTTTGGCCAGTTGCTTGCCCGGCAAAAAGTCGTTCAGCGCATCATAAAGCGGCTGCATATAGGGATCGACCTTGTCTTTCATATCGCCGGGCAGAAAACCCAGCCTTTCGCCCGCCTCAACCGCAGGGCGCGACAGAACGATCCGCTCGACCTCGCCACTGATGAACATGTTCACCGCCGCCGCGACGGCGATATAGGTTTTGCCGGTGCCCGCAGGCCCGATCCCGAACACCAGTTCATTGTTGAACAAGGCCTGCGCATAAGCCTTTTGCGCCAATGTGCGCGGCTCAACGGTTTTTTTGCGGGTTTTGATTTCCACGGCACCGCCTTTGAACATTTCAAGCTGGTCGGCGCCGCCCTCGTCATCCGCAGACCCCTGGCCCAGACGAATGGCCGCCTCGATCACGGATTTGTCCACGCCGCGCCCGGATTCAAGCCGTTGATACAGCCCCTGAATGACGCCCACGCCCCATTCAAGCGCCACAGGATCGCCCGCAACAACCAATTGGTTGCCGCGCCGGACCACTTGGATGTTCAGAAGCTTTTCAAGCTGTGTCAGATGGCTGTCAAATTCACCGCAAAGATCGATCATCAACAGATTGTCAGGAAATTCCAGAATGGTCTGGGTGGCGTTTTCCGGATCAAATGATGTGTTAGGGGGGGTATTTCCCAAGTGCTGCTCCGCGTTCAAATTTTCTTGGATTTATCATGGGGCAAATTGCGTGCCAGTACAATATGGCCAACCACAAGAACCCGTGAAAAGGCAAAAGACCGCGCAAGTGATGCGCGGCCTTTTGAATGTGGATATTGTATTGTCGAATCAAATCGGATCCGGGAAAGCGCTGCCGCCCTTAAAATTACCCACGGCGGTTGTTGGCGGTGCGATGCCAGAACAAACCGGTTTGCCGTAATCATCCAGACGTGCGGAAAGATAGCCTTCGACACCGTCATCGATAATCCAGTGGTCACAGCCATTGGGATCAACCCAAATGCCTGCTTTTAATTGGCTGAGGTGTTTGGAATCAAACCCCCGGTCAACGGTTTTATCGGTTTTTTCGCTGATGCAAGCCGACAAGACGATTAAAAGACCAAATTGAGAAACTGTTTTGATAATTGCCATTCGATCCCCCTAGCGGATGCACATGATTTCAACGCGACGGTTGGCCTGACGACCTGCCGCCGTTTTGTTGGTAGCCCGCGGCATCCGTTCGCCAAAATACCGGATATCAACAACTCTTGCCCCGACTTTTGAGGCAACGTTGGCAACAGCGTTGGCGCGATTTTGCGACAGGCGCATATTATAGGCATCCGACGCGCGGCTGTCGGTATGACCAATGATCACATAGGCTGTGGCGGTGGATTTGTTAAAGAAATCGGCCAACATATCATAGCCACGTTTGGTGATCCGATATTTATCGGTGGCAAACAACGTGTCGGTGTCCATGATGCCACAAGCCTGTCCACGATTGCAGACGGGTTTGCCATCGCGTGTGACATTTGGTGTCATATAGCCTTCGACGCCATCGTCCATCACCCAATGCTGACATCCATCCGGGTCAACCCAGATCGTCGGCACGTAGCTGCTGCCAACCACGGTGCGGGTCTGGCCCTGAGCCTGAACTTGATTTTCAACGTGTCCGCCAGCTTTGGACACCCCATGCGCGATAGCCGCAGTCGGTGTGGTCGCAAACGCAGCCAATGCGGCGATCACCGGCACCATCGACTTTTTGCCCATTTTAGTCCCTAGAAATTTCGCCACTGCATTTCCTCCCAAAAACATTCGGCCGCTAAACTTGTTCTACCACACAGGCGCGTTTCGGCCACATTATGAGCAGATACTAACAAAACCAAGAAATATTGGAAGTGGGTTTTACAAGATATAGTGTTTTTTTTGTCGCGGTTACCACATCTTCGCGCCAACAATACAGGCCTTGCCCAAATTGCGGCCTGAAATTCGGGTGCCTAAATCAGTTCGGCCGTCAGCGAATTTGTCAGGCTGCGGGTGATTCTTACCCGCTGAACCGTGCCGATCAACGCCTTGTCCGCCAGCGCATGTACCGCATGCAGATTTTCCGATTTCCCGATCAACTGCCCCGGATCGCGCCCCTGTTTTTCAAACAAAACGGTGGTTTCCCGGCCAACCATCGCGTCTTGTGCGGTTTTTTGTTGTTGGCCCAACAGCGCTTGCAGCCGTTGAAGGCGTTCGTTTTTCACCGCCTCGTCAACCTGCGCACGTTCCGCCGCCGGGGTGCCGGGGCGGGTTGAGTATTTAAAGGAATACGCCTGACCAAAGCCGACTTTTTCCACCAAATCCAGCGTATCGGCAAAATCTTCTTCGGTTTCACCGGGAAAGCCGACGATAAAATCGCCAGACAACAACAGATCGGGGCGGGCGGCGCGAATGCGTTTGATCAAGGCAAAATAGTCTTCCCGCGTATGGCCGCGATTCATCGCCTTGAGGATTTTGTCAGACCCCGATTGCACCGGCAAATGCAGATAGGGCATCAATTTTGCGCAATCATTGTGGGCATCGATCAGGTCTTGGTCCATGTCGCGCGGATGGCTGGTGGTAAACCGAATACGTTCCAACCCGTCGATTTTTGCCATTTCGCGGATCAATTGCGCCAGCGTCCAGTCACCCTCCGCGCCTGCCCCGTGATAGGCGTTGACGTTCTGGCCCAGCAGATTGATCTCGGCGACACCGCGTTCAACCAATTCGCGCGCCTCGCGTAAAATGCGATCAACCGGGCGCGATACTTCGGCGCCGCGGGTATAGGGCACGACACAAAAGGTGCAAAATTTGTCACAGCCTTCCTGCACCGTCAAAAACGCCGAGGGCGCACGACGGGTTTTGGGGCGGTTTTTCAGTACTTCGAATTTGTCTTCTTCGGGAAAATCCGTGTCCAACGCCTTTTCGCCGCGCTCGATCGCCTCTGCCATTTTGGGCAGCCGGTGGTAGGATTGCGGCCCGACGACCAGATCGACCATCGGCTGGCGCTCTATGATCTCGGCGCCCTCGGCCTGTGCCACACAGCCCGCGACGGCAAATTTCATCTCGGGCTTTGCCAGTTTGAATTGTTTCAGGCGGCCCAGTTCGGAATAGATTTTCTCGGCGGCCTTTTCACGGATGTGGCAAGTGTTCAGCAAGATCATATCGGCCTGATCCGCCTGATCGGTTTGTTCATAGCCCTTGGTGCCCAGCGCCTCGGCCATGCGTTCACTGTCATAGACATTCATCTGACAGCCATAGGTTTTGATAAAAAGTTTTTTGGGCGCGGACATCGTATCACTCTGCTTTGCTGGATCGGGCTTTACTGGCTTCGGCCTGCCATACAGAACCTCAGGCGGCGCTGCAACGTATGCTGTTGCGCAATATGGCTTGAAATCGCCGCCGGTAATGGCGCATTCATACATAAACAGGCATAAAGGCGGCCATGCGCTATCCCGATCTGAACAGTTTTCTGAAAACCAACCGCTTGGCCAAGGCCAAGGGGCCGATTGCGTTGATCTTTGTCGAGGACCTGATCGAGGTGGATTCAACGATCCGTCACCATCTGGATCAGGGTTTTGCACAGATCGTTATTTTTGCGCCGCTGGAACTGAACCTGCCACGCGATTTGACCGAGGCTGTGGTGCGGATCGACTATAATTTCACCAAAACCAACGCCCACGAACAGATTAACATGGTCATCAAGGCGGCGATTGGCAGTTGGATATATTACTGTTTCAACGCCGAATATCTGTTCTTTCCGTTTTGCGAAACCCGGTCAATCAAGGATGTGACGACGTTTTTATCCGAAGAACGCCGCGACAGCGCATTGTGTTATGTCATTGATCTTTATGCCGAAGACCTGTCGAAATTTGAAACCGGTGTCAGCCGCGAGCGCGCGATGATGGATAAATCCGGGTATTACGCACTGGCCCGACCTGATCCTGTGACGGATGTGCATCTGGATCGACAGTTGGATTTTTTCGGCGGGCTGCGCTGGCGGTTTGAAGAACATGTTTCCCCAAGCAAACGACGCATCGACCGGGTTGGCATTTTTCGCGCCGCAGCAGGGCTGGAAATCACCGAGGATCATCGGTTCAACGTCGAGGAATACAACACCTATGCCTGTGAATGGCACAACAACCTGACCGCAACGATTTGTTCGTTCCGCACCGCCAAGGCGTTGAAATTAAACCCCGGATCAACCTTTGAGATTTATGATTTTCAGTGGCATGGATCAACACAGTTCAAATGGGATTCGCAGCAATTGATGAATTTGGGCCTGATGGAACCGGGCCAGTGGTTTTGACCGTTCAGAAAGGAAAGTTTCATGAGTGAGACCAGATCAAAAACATTCATCGGGTTCTGGGTGATTGCCATTGCAGCCCTGATTTGGAACCTGATGGGAGCCGCGAATTTCCTGTTTCAGATGAACCCGGAAAACATCGCCCTAATGCCCGACACTCACCGCGCCCTGATTGAGGATCGCGCGGTTTGGACAACGGCGGGTTTTGCCGCCGGTGTGTTTGGTGGTGTGATTGGCGCAATACTGATGATGCTGCGCCGCATTTGGGCAGTGCCCGCGTTTGCCCTGTCCCTGATCGGGGTGCTTGTGGCGATTTTGCCAACCATCGGCTTGATCCGTGATGCAAGCTTAACTACGGCAGACGTCGCTTTGATGATTGTGATGCCGGTTTTTGTGGCGTTGATTTTATGGCTTTATGCGCGAAAAATCGCCGCGCGTGGTTGGCTCCGCTAGACGCCTTTAAAGGCGCGGTGTTCGGCGTAACCGGATCACCACATCAACCTTTGAAATTTCTGTGCCCTCTGGCAAATCCGGCAGGCTGGTGATTTCCAACTGATCGGTGCGGGCATCGGTCAACTGGCCGGTTTCTTCCCAGTAAAAATGCGGGTGGTCATCCATGCGGGTATCAAAATAGGATTTGTTGCCATCAACCGTGACCTCTTGCATCAACCCCGCGCCACAAAACGTGCGCAACGTATTATAGACCGTCGCCAAAGAAACCTTTTCGGCGCCATGTTCGCTGGCGGCAAAAAGGCTCTCGGCGGTGACGTGTCGATCCTGACCGTCACCGACCAGCAAGGCCGCAAGCGCCACGCGCTGACGGGTCGGGCGCAACCCCGCTTCGATCAACCAATTGGTGCCGCGTTCACTTGCCAAAGCTGACATAATTTCCGATCCGTGCGTTGTTTTTCGTAACCTGCCCCACCTATAGCCGTGAAATTCCCTTCGTTTCAATTAAAATTCACATACCGCCGCCATTGCAAGCTGGGCTTGCCAGCAGGAAAAGACAAATGATACACGGTAAGAAACCCCATATTCGGGGCGCACTATAAATGACAGGAACGGGCATATGGCAGATTTTCCAACCAGTTTTGACAAGGACGGCTTGCTTGAATGCGCCAGCGGCAGGTTGTTTGGCGCGGGCAACCCGCAATTGCCGGAACCACCGATGTTGATGATGGATCGTGTCACGGAAATTTCCGCCGACGCGGGTTTGCACGGCAAGGGCCACGTGATTGCAGAATTTGACATCACCCCCGACCTTTGGTTTTTCGCCTGCCATTTTCCGGGTGATCCGGTGATGCCCGGCTGTCTGGGGCTGGATGCCTTGTGGCAGCTGACCGGTTTCAATCTGGGCTGGCGCGGCATGCAAGGGCGCGGGCGCGCGCTGGGTGTGGGCGAGGTGAAATTCACCGGCATGGTCACACCAACCACCAAGATGATCACCTATCACGTTGATTTCACCCGCGTAATTGATCGCCGCCTGAAAATGGGTATCGCCAATGGCCGGATGTTTGCCGATGGCGAGCAGATTTATACAACCGAAAATATGAAGGTCGGTTTGTTTCAAGACTAATCGCCCTTCTGGGGCCGCACTAAACTTAGAAGGGGCCGATCATGCGTCGTGTCGTTATCACTGGAATGGGCATTGTTTCCTCGATCGGGAACACTGTCGCCGAAGTTACCAAAAGCCTGCGCGAGAACCGCTCTGGCATCACCGCCTCGCCCGATATGATCGAAAACGGCTTTCGCAGCCGCGTGCACGGCATGCCGCAAATTGATGTGACCGAGCATGTGGATAAACGCAACCTGCGGTTTATGGGCATGGGGGCGGCCTACAATTTTATCGCCATGGAACAGGCAATCGCGGATTCCGGTCTGGAACCAAGCGACGTTTCCAACGAGCGTACCGGTCTGGTCATGGGCTCTGGTGGCCCGTCCACGATGAACCTGTTTGCGGCGCATAATATTGTGAAAGAAAAAGGATCGCCCAAACGCATGGGACCGTTCATGGTGACGCGCTGTATGTCATCGACAAATTCGGCCTGTCTGGCGACACCGTTTAAAATCAAGGGTGTGAATTATTCGATTACGTCGGCTTGCACCACGTCGCTGCATTGCATCGGCAACGGGGTTGAACAAATCCAATTTGGCAAGCAGGACATCGTTTTTGCCGGCGGCGGCGAAGAACTGGATTGGACCCTGTCCTGCCTGTTTGATGCCATGGGCGCGATGTCATCCAAGTTTAACGACACCCCCGAAAAAGCATCCCGTGCCTTTGACGCAAATCGCGACGGTTTTGTGATTTCCGGCGGTGGCGGTGTATTGGTTCTTGAGGAACTGGAACACGCCAAGGCCCGTGGTGCCAAGATTTACGCCGAGGTTACAGGTTATGGTGCCACCTCCGATGGCCACGATATGGTGGCCCCATCGGGTGAAGGGGCGGAACGCGCGATGAAACTGGCCATGGCCAATTTGGGCGACCGCAAAGTTGGCTATATCAACGCGCACGGTACCTCGACACCCGCTGGTGACGTGACCGAAGTTCACGCCGTTCGCCGCGCTTTTGGCGAAGGGAACACACCTAAAATCACCTCGACCAAATCCCTGACAGGGCATTGTTTGGGCGGGGCCGGTGTGCATGAGGCGATTTATTCGCTGATCATGCTGGGCGGTGACTTTATTGCGCCTTCGGCCAATATCGAAACGCTGGACCCGGAAATCGACCCCGACGAGATTGCCACGAAAATGATCCACAACGCCGGGCTGGATACGGTGATGTCCAACAGCTTTGGTTTTGGCGGTACAAATGGCAGCATCGCCATGAGCAAATATTTGGGGTGATCTGATATGGCTGATCTGATGAAGGGCAAACGCGGGCTGATTATGGGCGTGGCCAATCAACGCTCGATTGCCTGGGGCATTGCATCCGCGCTGGCCGCTGAGGGGGCCGAGTTGGCGTTTACCTATCAGGGTGACGCCTTTGGGTCGCGGGTAAAACCGCTGGCTGAATCCGTCGGTTCCGACATTCTGGTGGATGTTGATGTCACGGATGACGCGTCTTTGGATGCCGCCTTTGCGGTGCTGGCGGAAAAATGGGGCAAGATCGATTTTGTCGTTCATGCCATCGCGTTTTCTGACAAGGACGAACTGACCGGCCGTTTCATCAATACAAGTCGCGAAAATTTCAAAAATTCACTATCGATTTCCTGTTATTCGCTGATTGATGTGGCCCGCCGCGCCAAGGATTTAATGACAGATGGCGGCACGATCCTGACCCTGACCTATCAAGGGTCAAACCGCGTCACGCCATTTTATAACGTCATGGGTGTGGCCAAGGCGGCGCTGGAATCCACGGTGCGGTATTTGGCCAATGATCTGGGGGCGGACAACATCCGCGTCAATGCAATATCCCCCGGCCCAATGAAAACACTTGCCGGTGCCGCCATTGGTGGTGCGCGTAAAACATTCCGGCAAACCGAGGCCAACGCGCCATTGCGCAGCAATGCCACCCTTGCGGCCGTCGGCGGCACGGCGGTGTATCTGGCGTCCGATTATGGCGCTTGTACCACGGGTGAAATCGTCCGTGTCGATGGCGGTTATCACGTTTTGGGGATGCCACAGCCAGAAAACCTCTGATCGGGGTTTCGCCTTTTGGCAGGCTGTGCAAGTCTCTGATCAAAGGAGACAATCCATGACCATAAAAGCCTGTGTTTTTGACGCCTACGGCACGTTGTTTGACGTCGCCGCCGCCGCGCGTGAGGCCGCGCATGAACCGGGGCGCGAGGCGTTTTTGCCGCATTGGGCCAAGGTTGCCAATGACTGGCGTTTGAAACAGTTGCAATATACATGGTTGCGCGCCGTGGCCGATGCCCATTGTGATTTCTGGGAGGTCACACAAAACGGGCTGGATTGGGCACTGGAGGCGTCGGATCTGACGGACCCTGAATTGCGCGAACGCCTGTTGGCGCTCTATTGGGAATTGTCGGCCTATCCCGAGGTGCCGGTGATGTTGAAGGCGCTAAAGGACGCCGGTTTTGCAACCGCAATTCTTTCAAATGGTTCGCCCGCCATGCTGAACGGTGCGGTGCAATCTGCGGGCTTGGGTGATCTGCTGGACGATGTTTTAAGTGTCGAGGATGTGAAAATCTTCAAGCCCCATAAATCGGTTTATGATCTGGTGGTGAAACGCTTTGACTGTCGCGCGGATCAGGTTTTGTTCGTCTCTTCAAATGGGTGGGACGCTGCGGCCTCTGCCGGATACGGGTTTCAGACGGCTTGGGTCAATCGTGCCGGTGAACCGATGGATCGCCTGCCCTGGAAACCGCGCAAGGTTTTGAGCGATTTGACCACGATCCCTGAACTGGCGGGTGAGTGGTGAATTTTTTCACCACCTCGGATGGCCTAAAACTGGCCTATCAGGATCAGGGCGCGGGTAAACCTGTGCTGTGTCTGGCGGGGCTAACCCGCGATGGTCGCGATTTTGATTATGTCGCGCCGCACCTGCCGGATGTGCGGCTGATCCGGCTGGATTATCGCGGGCGCGGTGCCTCGGAATGGGACAAGGATTTCACCAATTATACCATTGGGGTCGAGGCGCGGGACGCGCTGGAATTGCTGGATCATCTTGGGCTGGAACAAGCCGCAATTTTGGGTACCTCGCGCGGTGGATTGATCGCCATGGTTCTGGCCGCCACGGCCAAAACACGCCTGACGGGGGTTTGCCTGAACGACATTGGGCCGGAAATTGCGACCGGTGGGCTTGATAAAATCATGGGCTATATCGGGCGCAACCCACAGGCAAAATCCATCAACGCGTTGGCGGAAATCCTGCCGACACATTTTCCGGAATTCGGGCAAGTCCCGCAAGGGCGTTGGCTGGACGAGGCAAGCAAACACTATGTTCAAACGCCGTTGGGGCTGAAAATCACCTATGATCCAGCGCTGCGCGACGCTGTGCTGGCGGCGGCAAAACAGCCTGCCGCCGATTTATGGCCACTTTTTGAGTCACTGGCCGATCTGCCCGTGGCCTTGATCCGAGGGGCAAATTCCGACCTGTTGTCTGCGGCGACAGCAACTGAAATGCGCCGCCGTCGGCCGGACTTGATCTTTGCTGAGGTGCCCAATCGTGGTCATATCCCGTTTTTAGACGAACCACAAAGCATTGATGTTATTCACCAATTTCTGAAAGCCTTACCATGAATTTTGACATGATCACCCAAGCCGCCACCCGTTTACAGGGCCACGTGCGGCGCACCCCGATGTTAAGCTCGCCATTTATCGACGACATCGCAGGGCGGCGTGTTTTGGTGAAATGCGAGGCGTTGCAACATACCGGCAGCTTCAAGTTTCGCGGCGGCTGGTCAGCGGTTTCCGCGCTGTCACCGGATCAACTGAAAAATGGCGTTATCGCGTTTTCCTCGGGCAATCACGCGCAGGGCGTGGCCTATGCCGCAAAAATGCACGGCGCACCGGCAACGATTGTGATGCCCACGGATGCGCCGAAGATCAAAATTGACAACACCCGCGCCTTGGGGGCCAAAGTCGTGCTTTATGACCGCGCCACTGAGGATCGCGATGAAATCGGCGCGCGGCTGGCGGGCAACGATCTGACCCTGATCAAACCGTTTGATGATCCTTTGGTGATTGCGGGGCAAGGCACGACAGGATTGGAAATCGCCGAACAGGCACAGGAAAGGCGCGTTACGGCGGCAGATGTTCTGGTGTGCTGTGGCGGTGGCGGGCTTTCTTCTGGCATCGCTCTGGCCTTGGAAAAAACCGCTAAAAAACTGCACGTCCGTCCGGTAGAACCGGCGGGTTTTGACGATGTTGCCCGGTCGCTGGCAGCGGGCGAAATCAAACGCAACGCGGCCTTGTCAGGCAGCATTTGCGACGCGATCATCACGCCACAACCCGGCAATATCACCTTTCCAATTCTCAAACGCCTGTGTGGTGCGGGCGTGGTTGTGCCCGAAGAAGACTGCTTGCGGGCGATGGCGGCTGCCTTTGCACACCTCAAAGTAGTACTTGAACCCGGTGGGGCCATCGCGCTGGCCGCCGCGCTGTATCATGGCGATCAACTTCAGGGTGACGCGGTGATTGCGGTGGCCTCGGGTGGCAATGTCGACGTGGCGATGTTTCAACAGGCACTGCAAAAATACGGAGAATAAACGAGGTCCGGAATGAAAAAATTTTCAATCGCCAGCTTTAACGTGAAAAACCTGATCGGGGCGGATCAGGAATACTATCGCTTTGAAAAATATACCCCCGAAGAACACGCTTGGAAACAAGATTGGCTGGCGGATCAAATGGTTACCATGGATGCCGACATCGTTGGTTTTCAGGAAATTTTTGACGAATCCGCCTTGGCTGACGTGATCGCCGAGGCCGATGCCATGGGTCAAGCCAGCAATCGCGACGTTATTCCTGACAAATCCAAGCGCTATGCCCGCAAGGCGATTTTCCGCAAATTGTCCTATCAAACTTATGGCACGGCTGGCCTCGCCTTTGCACCAAATTTGAACGATGGCGAACCCGGGCAACGGCGCCCGGGGCTGGCAATGCTGTCGCGATTTGGCTTTGCTGAACCACCCGAGGTCATTCAGCAGCTTGATAAACCGCTCACCATTGAATTTGGCAATGATGGCGAGGGCCAGTTCACCCTGACCCGCCTTTCGCGCCCCATTTTAAAGGCGCGCATACCGGTTGATGGCAAAATCATTACCGTTTTCAATTGCCACCTGAAATCAAAGCTGGGCGAATTCAACCGCCCCAAGGGCGCTGATTTCGCCCCCGAAACCGACCTTACCGCCTATGATCCGCTTGGCCGCGCCTTGGGCAGCCTGCGCGCAACCCTGCGCCGCATGGCCGAAGCCGCCGTATTGCGCCGCCTGATTCTGGCGGAACTGTCGAACGACCATCCGGTGATGGTTTTGGGCGATTTCAACGATGGCGATACCGCGGTTTCGTCTGAAATCATCCATGGTGAAACCGCGTTTAAAAACTATGCATGGATGCGGCGTCACAATGCCAAAAAGCACAATGATCGCTATACCGACACCGAAAACGAGGCAATCCAGCGCGCGGTTAAATCGACTAAATTGCTTTCGGCGGAAAAACTTTTCGTGCGCAAATCGCTGCGCGATATGGTCTATACCTCGGCCTTTGGCGGGGTGTTTGAATCCATCGACCAGATTTTAATGAGCCACCATTTTGATCCCGCATCGGAAAACCGCATCGGGGAGATGGAATATTTCAGCGTGTTAAACGATCACCTGACCGACGGCTCGCACCCCGAGGCCCCTTATAATAAACTCGCCTCGGACCACGGCCAAATCATCGCCCATATGAAAATGCGCTGAACCGATGCAACACGCGCCCACCCGAGGCAGCTTTCTGCACAGAAAGGGCCGAGATATAAAGCATGGGCCATAAGGCCCATTCCGCATGGCACCACTGCCGCAATTTAATTGAAAATGTTAACTATATCGCTACACTTTGGCCCAACAAAAGGAGTATCACGATGTCGGTTGCTGATCTAAACGGCCTGCGGGTTCATTACCGCGAGGATGGCGATAAATCCGGGCCTGCATTGGTATTTGCCAATTCGCTGGGCACTGATTTTCGCATTTGGGATCAGGTTGTTGGTTTATTGCCCAAAAATTTACGTATACTCAGATACGACAAGCGCGGTCATGGGTTGACCGACTGTCCCGATGCGCCCTATTCCATGGGCTCTTTGGTGACCGATGCCGAAAGGCTGCTGGATCATTTGAACGTCAAAAACTGTGTTTTTGTGGGGCTTTCCATCGGCGGGCTGATTGCCCAGGGGCTGGCCGTCAAACGTCTTGACCAGATCAGGGCGTTGGTTTTGTCAAACACAGCCGCCAAAATCGGCACCCCGGATTTATGGGCCGAGCGGATCGATATGGTTCACGCGCAAGGGCTGCGGGCAATGACACCCGCGGTGCTGGAGCGCTGGTTTTCAAAGGCTTTCCGCACATCTTTGGCCGCGGCCCCCTGGGCAAACATGCTGGCAGCCACGCCCGCGCAGGGATATGCTGGGTGCAGTGCCGCCATTTCTGGCACTGATTTCATCACGCCCACCTCGGGTTTGCGCCTGCCCACTTTGGCCATCGCGGGCGCTCACGACGGGGCAACACCGCCCGATCTGGTGCGCGAAACCGCCCATTTAATTCCCGGCAGCCAGTTCCATCTGATCAAGGGCGCCGGGCACATTCCCTGCGTGGAAAAACCAGATGAATACGCCGCAACCCTGATCCGGTTCCTAAAGGAAATCGGCCATGTCTGATGCCGCATCCGGTCGCGCAAGGGCCGGTATGAAAATGCGGCGCAAAGTTTTGGGTGAGGCGCATGTTGACCGCGCCGAGGCCGAAAAAACCGATTTTGACGCGCCCTTTCAATCGCTGATAACTGAGTCGGCATGGGGCACGGTCTGGGCCTCGGAGGCGATCAGTTTGCGGGAACGATCGATGTTGACTCTTGCGCTTTTGGCCGCCACCGGAAATTTTGAAGAAATCCCCATGCACATCCGCGCCACCGCCCGCACCGGGGCCAGCATGCAGGACGTGCAAGAGGTTTTTCAACATGTAGCGATTTATGCCGGTGTGCCGCGCGCCAATCACGCGCTGAAACTGGCCAAAGAAACCTTTGCCGCCATGCAGGACGAGGACGCGGCATGATAAAACCGACCGGCTATTATCAGCGCGATCGCAATTGGCATCCGCCCGCCTTTGACGAAAACTATAAAACTTCGGTGACCCGGTCGCCAAAATTTGCACCGCTTTCCTTTGCGTCGGGCATTTCCGAAGAAACCGGGCCGACCTTTGGGCATCAAATCCTAGGGCCGCTGGATCACGACCTGATCGTGAATTTTGCGCAACCAAATGAACTGGCAATCGGGCCGCGTATCATCGTTTATGGGCGGGTCATGGATCAGGATGGGCGTGGGGTCGCGGGTGCCTTGGTTGAAGTCTGGCAAGCCAATGCCGGTGGTCGTTATCGGCACAAAAAAGAGGGGTATCTTGCGCCGCTTGATCCAAATTTTGGCGGCTGTGGCCGCGTCATTACCGATGCCGAGGGCAATTATGAATTTCGCACCGTTCAACCCGGCCCCTACCCTTGGCCGAACCGCGTAAACGATTGGCGACCGGCGCATATTCACTTTTCTGTCTTTGGCCACGCCTTTGCGCAACGCCTGATTACCCAGATGTATTTTGAGGGCGACCCGATGATTTGGCAGTGCCCGATTGTCGATACCATTCCCAGCCGCGAGGCGATTGAAACCCTGATCGCCGCGCTGGATATGGATCGCACGGTGCCAATGGATGCGCGAGCCTATAAATTTGACATCGTGCTGCGCGGCGCGCGCCAGACGGTGTTTGAAAACCGGATGGAGGGGCTTTGATATGGCCCAAAAAATTCAACGCCTGAAAGAAAGCCCCAGCCAAACCGCCGGCCCCTATGTTCACATCGGCTGCACGCCCTCGTTCACCGGCATCGACATCTACCCCGAGGATTTGGGCAGCAAAATGGTCAACGCCCAAACCAAGGGCGAACGGGTCGCCATCAGCGGCACCGTCATCGACGGGGCGGGTATGGTATTGCGCGACACGATGGTGGAAATCTGGCAGGCCGACGCGCAGGGGCTGTATAATTCGCCGCAAGAAGCCCGCGGCACGGCGGATGCCAATTTTACCGGCTGGGGCCGATCACCGGGGGATGCGGACACCGGCGAATTTCACTTTGACACCATCAAGCCGGGCCGCGTCGCCAACCGCGACGGTCGGCTTTTTGCGCCGCATATCACGTTTTGGATCGTCGCGCGCGGGATCAATCTGGGCCTGCACACACGGATGTATTTTGCCGATGAACCGGCCGCCAATGCCGAAGACCCGATCCTGACCCGGATTGAACATCAAAACCGGGTGCCGACCTTGCTGGCAAAAAATGACGGCAAGGGTTCCTATCGCTTTGACATCGTTTTACAAGGCAAGGATGAAACCATCTTTTTGGATATATAGGGCCACGACATGAAAAAACCGGCTATCATTTGTGTGGCGATCACAGGGTCTGTCGCGCGCAAAGAAAACAATCCCGCCGTGCCGATCAGCATTACCGAACAGATCGAGTCCACGCAGGCATCCTTTGAGGCCGGTGCGACAATCGCCCATGTCCATGTGCGAAATGCGGATCAGACCACTTCCTCTGATCCTGATAAATTTGCCGCCCTCAAAGAGGGTTTGGAAAAACATTGTGCCGGGATGATTATCCAGTTTTCAACCGGCGGTCGATCGGGGGCCGGACCCGACCGTGGCGGCATGTTGGGACTGCGGCCCGACATGGCCTCGTTGACGGTTGGGTCCAACAATTTCCCCACACGGGTTTATGAAAACCCACCGGATCTGGTGGATTGGCTGGCCAGTGAAATGGTCAAATACGAGGTTAAGCCCGAGATCGAAGCCTTTGATTTATCACATATTCATCAGGCCGTGATGATGAACAAAGATGGCCGTATTCCGGGCAAACTGTACATCCAGTTTGTGATGGGCGTGAAAAATGCCATGCCAGTGGATCGCGATGTATTTGAATATTACATCAAAACGGTGAACCGGCTGGCCCCGGATGCCGAGTGGTGTGGCGCGGGCGTTGGACGGCATCAGGCAATGGTGAATGACTGGTGTATTGAACTTGGCGGCCATACCCGCACCGGCCTTGAAGACAATGTTCGCTGGGACAAGGATACTTTGGCACCCTCAAATGCCGCCTTGGTACAACGCGCCGTTGGTATTTGTGCAAAATACGACCGCCCCGTGGCAACTTATCAACAGGCACGGGAAATTCTGGGCCTTAGGGCAGTTTAAACCATGGCCACAAGCCCTTTTGAAAGCGCGATTTTTTCCGATTTGTTCAGGGATGCCGAAACCGCCAAGTTATTCACAGACAGCGCCGAGCTTCGCGCCATGCTGTTGGTGGAAGGTGCCTTGGCCAAGGCACAAGCCGGGCTTGGGGTGATCCCCGAAACCGCCGGTGCCGCCATTTATCAGGCATCCCTGGAGGTGGTTATTGATCCGGGCGGTTTAGCGGCAGAAACCGGCCGCTCGGCTGTGCCGGTGCCCGCGCTGGTCACCGCATTTCGCGACGCCATGCAAGCGCCGGACCACGCGCGATATATCCATTTTGGGGCCACCTCCCAAGACATCATGGAAACCGCACAAAACCTTCGGCTGCGACAAGTTATCAACAGCTTCAGCCAACGTCTGAATACCTTGCTGCAAGCGCTTGGAAAAACTGCCAAAAACCACGCTAGTTTACCGATGGCGGCACGCAGTTATTCACAGGTTGCAACCCCCACCAGTTTCGGGGCCGTCGTCGCCGAATGGGGGGGGCCGCTGTTGCGAAATCGGGCACGCTTGCCGCAAATCCGCAAAGATCTGTTGTGCGTCAGCCTTTCGGGGGCCGCCGGCACCCTGTCGGCAATAGGGCCTCAGGGGCCAGCGGTTCGCAGCGCATTGGCCCGCGATCTGGGCTTGGGCGATCCGATGGGATCATGGCACAGCCAACGCGATTCAGTGGCGGCATTTGCCGGATGGATGACGCTGGTGGCAGGCAGCCTTGGCAAAATGGGCGAAGATTTGATCCTGCTCAGCCAAAGCGGCATTGACGAGGTTGATTTGGGCGGCGGCGGCGGTTCATCCACCATGCCGCAGAAAAATAATCCGGTGGCATCATCGCTGTTGGTATCCTTGGCACGGTTTATCATTGCCCAGAATTCGGCGATGCAATCAGCGGCCTTGCACCGGCAACAACGCGACGGCGCGGCGTGGATTTTGGAGTGGATGGTTTTACCACAAATGTGTATGGCTCTGGCGCGAATGTTCAGCCTTGCCATTGATCTGGCAAATAAAATTTCCCCAAATGAGAAAAATATGGCCGCAGGCATCGATGCCCGATTGGGGATGATATTTGCCGAAAGCCTGACATTTACCTTGGCAAATTCAATGCCGCGACCCCAGGCGCAGGCCGAGGTCAAGGCGCTTTGCCAAACCGCAAAGAAATCCCAAACCCCGCTTTACGAACTGGCCGCTGCAAAATGGCCCGATCTGGATTTGCGGGCCGCATTTGATGTGCATAAACAAATGGGCACCGCCCCAAGCGAAGCCATCGCCTTTGCCAAAGCCGCACAAACCGATCACGCAGGGTAATCCCAGTGATCCAACGATTGCCCTTGCATTGACGAGAAAATACTAATTTTCAGGTTTCTATCGGCCTGTGCCTGCCTTATTGCGAAACCCATGCCCCAAAATCGACTGCCTGTATTTTTCATCCTTATCACCTTGGTCATTGATGCCATGGGGATCGGGTTGATTATGCCTGTCATGCCCGATTTGTTGCGCGAGGTGGCGGGCACCGATCTGGCGGGGGCGGCGATTTGGGGCGGGGTCATGACCTTTTCATTTGCCGTCATGCAGTTTTTGTTCGGCCCGACCATGGGTGGTTTGTCCGATAAATTTGGCCGCCGCCCGGTTTTGCTGGTTTCCTTGTTTGTCATGGCGGTGGATTATCTCATCATGGGGCTGGCGGGGGTGATCTGGCTGATCCTTGCGACGCGCATTGTTGGTGGCATTACCGCCGCCACCCAAAGCACCGCCTATGCCTATATCGCGGATCTATCAAAACCCGCTGAAAAGGCGGCGAATTTTGGCCTTGCCGGTGCGGCGTTCGGCGCGGGTTTTGTTTTGGGGCCATTGATTGGCGGCCTGCTGGGCGGGCTAGGCACGCAGGCGCCGTTTTTTGCCGCCGCCGCCTTGGCGCTGTCGAACATGATTTTCGGGTATTTTGTGGTGAAAGAAACCGTCACCGACGAAATCCGCCGACCCTTTGATTGGCGCCGCTCAAACCCTTTTGGGGCGGTCACCCAGATGCGCAAATTGCCGGGTGTTATGCGGCTGGTTATCATGATTTTTTTCTATGAATTTGCCTTTATCGTTTACCCCGTCGTCTGGGCCTATTTCACCACCGCAAGATTTGGCTGGCAAAGCAGCATGATCGGGGTTTCGCTGGCCAGCTTTGGCATTTCGATGTTTGTGGTTCAGGGGTTTTTGATCCGCCCGTTGATGCGGCTGTTTGACGAACGCACATTGGTGGTGTTTGGGCTTTCGTTCAGCATGCTGTCCTTTACCGTTATGGCGTTTATTTCCAGCGGCATGTGGGCCTTGATCCTGACACCAATTTCGGCCCTTGGGGCGGTGGTGACACCCGCATTGCAAAGCCTGATGTCGCAATCCGTGGCCCGTAATGCACAGGGTGAATTGCAAGGGGTAACGAGTTCGGCGCGATCTTTGGCGATGATCCTTTCACCGCTGGTGATGACGCAAATATTTGCGACCTTCACCGCAACCGATGCACCGAGTTATTGGCCCGGCGCGCCGTTTCTGTTGGCGCTGATGTTGATGATTGCCTGTCTTGTGGTCTTTTTACCCTATCGCCTGCCCGAAAATATCGCGCCCTAAGGGCTGTTTGCGGCAAGCAACAGTCGCTTTGGGCTTGCGCTTTGAAACCGTGCTGGCAATCTGGGCATCAACACAACCACGGAAAACCTGCCATGACATATACCGTTACCTGCGCCGAGGCTGGCGATTTTTTAACCCTTGACGATAGCACCAAAACCCCGCTGCGATTTCACGCGGTTTGGTTGCGCGACAACGCGCTGGATGGCGACACCCGCGCGCCCGGCAATCAACAGCGGTTGATCACCATGGCCGACATCGATTTGGCGGTGCGCATTGATCATGCCACCCTGCAAGATGATGTCCTGACCCTGCGCCTTTCGGATCGCGATCAAGACCTGACATTCCCGCTGCAATGGCTTTTGGCCAATGCCTATGATCGTCAATCGGCGGATGTTTTGGTGGATCAATCCCAGTCGATTTGGGATAGCGGCATGACTGGCAATGTGCCGACGGCACCCTTGGCGGATATGCAGAACGACGCCGAGACCTTGCACGCATGGCTGGCAAATGTGGCACGTTTCGGGTTTGCAAAGGTGACGGACGTGCCCTGTCACGAAGGGTCGCTGTTTCAAATTGTCGATTTGTTTGGCTATGTTCGCGAGACGAACTATGGCCGCCTGTTTCAGGTGCGCAGCGAGGTTAACCCCAGCAATCTGGCCTATACGGGCATGGGTTTACAGGGCCATACCGACAACCCTTACCGCGATCCGGTGCCCAGTTTGCAAATCCTGAGTTGTCTGGAAAATTCGGCCCAAGGCGGCGACAGCACCTTGATTGATGGCTTTGCGGTGGCGGCGCGATTGCGTCAGGAAAACCCCGACTATTTTGATATTCTGGCGGGCCACGTGGCACGGTTTGAATACGCGGGCACGGACGGGGTGCATTTGCTGTCCCGCCGCCCGATGATCGAGGTGGGCGTGGATGGGCGTATTCAGCAAATCAGGTTCAACAGCCGATCCACCGCCCCGATCCGCGACGTGCCCTTTGATAAAATGGCCGACTATTATGCCGCCTATCACCGCTTTGCCGCAATTGTGGATGATCCCGAAATGGCGGTCAGTTTCAAACTGTCACCGGGCGAGGCTTTCATCGTTGATAACACCCGAATCTTGCACGCAAGGCGCGGGTTTTCCGGCGCAGGGAACCGCTGGCTGCAAGGATGTTATGCCGACAAAGACGGACTTTTGTCTAAACTTTCTTCCCTGTCCCATCACCTGAAGGCCACCACATGACCGCCCCGAACCTTGCCGATCTGAACGCCGCAAATATCGTACCCTTTATTGCGGATATTTTCGCGCGACGCGGTGCCGACAGCTATTTGGGCGAAGATGTCACCATGTCCGAACACATGTTGCAAGGGGCCGAATTGGCGGAACAGGCGGGCGCTGGCGACGCACTTATCGCCGCCGCCCTGTTGCATGACATCGGGCATTTCACCAATGAGTTCCCAGATGACGCGCTGGCAAAAGGCACCGATACATTGCACGAAGAGGCCGGGGCCGCCGTGCTGCGCGCCTTTTTTCCGCAAGTGGTGACCGATTGTGTTTATTACCACGTCGCCGCAAAACGTTTTCTTTGCGCCACCGACGTGGGCTATTTTGACCAGCTCTCGGCCGCTTCGGTTCATACATTGAATTTGCAAGGCGGCCCGATGGACGCGCAAGAGGTTGCCAAAATGCGCCAAAACCCGAACCTTGATGCCATCGTTCAGGTGCGCATTTGGGATGATCTGGGCAAGGTCGCGGGCCATGTCACCCCGCCGTTTTCCCATTATGAACCGATCCTGCAACGGGTTGTCGATGCCCACAAAAAGGCCGCAAGATGAAACTTCAAGACCTTGATATCATTATTACATCCCCACCTGCACCCGGTTGGGGCGGGCGTTATTGGATATTGGTAAAAGTCACCACCGACACCGGCATCATTGGCTGGGGTGAATGTTACGCCAGCTCGGTTGGGCCAGCCGCAATGACGGGCGTGATCAAGGATGTGTTTGAGCGTCATATGCAGGATGAAAACCCCGAAAACATCGAGATGATGTTTCGTCGGGTTTATTCCAGTGGTTTTACCCAACGGCCGGATTTGACCGTCATGGGGGCGTTTAGCGGTTTGGAAATCGCCTGTTGGGACATTCTGGGCAAGGATCGGGATCGGCCGATCTATGCGCTGCTTGGCGGGCTGATGAACGAACGCATTCGCGCCTATACCTATTTGTATCCTCTGCCCGATCAGGACATCAACGATTTCTGGCAAAGCCCGGAAATGACCGCACGCGCGGCGGCGGCCTATGCCGATCAGGGGTACACCGCGGTGAAATTTGACCCCGCAGGCCCCTATACTATTCGCGGTGGGCATCAACCGGCCATGACAGACATCAGCAAATCTGTGGCCTTTTGCAAAGCCATCCGCGAGGCCGTGGGTGATCGCGCCGATTTGTTGTTTGGCACCCATGGTCAGTTTAATACATCCGGCGCTATTCGCCTTGGTCAAGCGTTGGAACCCTATTTGCCCTTGTGGTTTGAAGAACCGATTCCGCCGGATAATTTGCTGGAATTTGCCGAGGTTGCGCGGGCTGTGCGCATCCCGATTGCCACGGGCGAACGCATGACCACGCGGGCGGAATTTGCCACGCTGTTGCGCACGGGAGGTGCCGCAATTTTGCAGCCCGCCTTGGGCCGTGCGGGCGGCATTTGGGAAATGCGCAAACTTGCCGCCATGGCCGAAAGTTTCAACGCGCAAATGGCGCCACATCTTTATGCCGGACCGATCGAGTGGGCGGCGAACATTCAGCTGGCCGCCAGCATTCCCAACCTGTTGATTGCCGAAACCATTGAAACGCCGTTTCATGACGCGCTGATCAAAGGCAGCATTCGCGTTGACCGCGGCTTTATTCCCGCGCCCACCGCGCCCGGACTGGGCATCGAGGTGGATGAGGCGCTGGCCCGCGCACATCCCTTGGATACCGATGGGTTGCACTTGCAGATGCAAGAAGCGGCTTGCGATTATGCCAATGGCAATAACTTTAACGGCGGCTCACCCCCGAAAGAGTAAGGCGTTAGCCCCTGACCTGCTTTGCCGGGCGGTGTAGGTCATAAATCCGCTGAATCAATTGCCCCGTGGGCCGCTGACGCAGTTCTTTATAGACTTTTTGCATATGGTCAGGACAGGCCGCCTGATCGGGCAAACACCCCGCATAGCCTTGCGCCAAAATCATCGGGCCGAACGATGTGGCCAGCGCCAGATCGGCAAAAGTCAGACGATCAGCCACCAGATATTGTCGCCCATCCGCCAGAATGCCGTCGATACGATCAAAGCCCTCGTAAATATGGTCAATCGCCTTATCCGCCACTTCCTGGCTGAGGCCCAAGCCCAGATACATCAGCTTGCGAATGAGCGGAAATGCCAGATAACACACCAGTTTTTCATACCATGGCACGCCCGTTGTAATCGACGTCCAAACCACTTTTTTATGTTGCAGCAGGTTAAAATACGACCAGGCCACCACAGATTTCCCAACCACGCGGCGAATGTAATACTGCAATTCATGCACCTCAGAAAACGCGCTTGGGCTGTTCATCGGGTCGGGCCACAGGTTTTTCGGATCCCCCTCTGGTGGGTCCAATTCCCCCCAAATCGGCCCGTTGCGTGAAAATTGCGCCTTGTCTTTGGCCCGCACAAACAACGGATAGCCCCGATCGCCATAGCCCCAGAATTTGAGTGCCAAAACGTGAAAAACCGGCGCATGGGGGCGTTCTTTATAGGGCACCTCGTAATGCGCCATTAAGAACCGGCCCAGATCGACATCTTTGGCCGGGCGCATGGTAATCAGAAGGTTTTCTTTCGCCATCATACCCCCGGGCTCAAAGCTGTTTGGGCCGGCGGTGCTGGTCATAAATGCGCTGGATAAACTGGCCGGTGGGCCGTTGACGCAGCTCTTTAAAGACCTTTTGCATATAGTCCGGGCATTTCACCTGATTGGGCAAATGCCCGCCGTATCCCTGTACCAAAATGCTGGGACCAAACAGCGCCGCCACGGAAATATCCGCCAATGTCAGGCGATCACCACACAGATACTGGCGGCCATCGGCCAGTTTTTTATCAATGCGATCATAGCTTTCATAAATGGTTTTCAGCGCAAGATCGGAAACCTCGTCGTTCAGGCCCAGCCCCTTGTACATCAAAAACCGAATGACCCGGAACGCCAGCAAACAGAACAGTTTTTCATACCACGGCACGTTGGTAACAATCGACGGCCACACCACCCATTTATACTTCAACAGATTGAAATAAGACCAGTTTACCACGGCAGACCCTGTCACCGATCCGGACCAATTCACCAGTGCCATCACTTCATCATACAGCTCTTTTTGTGTGGCCTGATCGGGTATCAGCTTTTTATCAGCCGGGGCATCACCATCAAAACGTTCCGAAATCGGCACACGGCCAAAGGTTTTCTTGCCGTCCGGTTCCACCAAAAGCGCGTAATCTTCTGGCCCTTGTTTCCACCATTTTAGGGCAAGCACGTGAAAAATCGGCGCGTGGGCGCGTTCCTCGTAAGGAATTTCATAATGCCCCATCAACCAGCGTGCCGTGTCGACACCACTGGAGGGTTGCAGGGTAATCAACAGATTTTTATCACGCATAATGTTGCTCCTGTCCGCTGAATATCAAGCGTCGAATTCTAGATGGAAATGTTGCGGGTGCGGTGTGCCGCCGGTATCAATTTGACCCGCAGCGCCCGGCGCACGGCGCAGGTTTTTTTGCGCCAACAGCGGTTTCAGAATACCCGGAATAATCTTGGCGTTGATGGCATCACCAAAACAATTATGCATGCCATAACCCCAGATAATATAGTTGCTCCATGGTCGGTCTGTGCGAAATTCATTCGGTTTTTCAATCTCGTAGCGATCAAAACACGCCGACATATTGGCCGCAAATACCATTTGGCCCTTGTTGATTTTTTGCCGCCGCAAGGTGGCACTCGCGACAGCGGTATCTTTGGTGGCCCGCCGGTAAATGACCGGATTGTGGGGGTTAAATCGCAACGCTTCCCAGCAATGTTGGGCGACCAGATCGTCGTCCCCACGCACCGCCGCCGCATGGGCCGAGGCCAAAGCATCGGGGCGGCGCAGCAATTCATCGATCACAAAGCAACAGGATTTTGAAATCGTCGGAATGGCGCCGATCAAAATACCGATCAAATTGTTGCGTATGCCCAGATCATCCATGCCCGGCGTGTCAGAACTTTGTAATGCCAAACACCGGTTCAGAACGTCCGGTGCATCGGTGGGATTTTTCTTGCGATCGGCCACAGCAGCATCCAGATATTTGCGCAATTTGGCGGCATAATCCATGGCCTTGGCATCAACCTTTGGATCAGCAGGCAGATCCTCGAACAAATACCAAAACAGCACCGTGGTCCAATCAATCATGTCCTCGGATTTTCCGCCGACACCAAAATAACGGTTGGTCATATTCCACGGCACTTGTTGGCCCAATTGCGCGGGCAGGTCGATTTTGCCTTGCGAGGCGGCGACGATATTCTGGGCCAATTCAGCCGCATGGGGTTCAACGAACAAATCAACGTCCGTGCGCCGCATCGCCAAATGCATAGCCGATGTATCGCGGGTATAATCCCACCCCGGTTGCATCCCGAGGAAAAAATTTTCCCCCGCCGTCAGTTTGCGCATTCGCGCGCCGTAAACCACCTCAAAATCATCGTTGCGGTTCAGCACGTCCAGACAATCATTATACCGCGTGACAATCACCGTGCCGGTGTTTTCATAGGCTTTCATGATTTTGAGCTTCAGCCCCAGATTGGGCACAAAGGCGCGCAGCACTTTCATCACCGTCAACTGTGTGGAAACCTTGGCAAATGCGGCGGCCAGCCCTGCCTTGGGGCCGCCCTTGCCAAGCAAAGCGCCAAGACCGATCCCGACCAGACAAACAATTGCCCAAAGCCCCTCGAGCCAAACCCAAATCACTTTCACAACCGTCATAATGACGTTTTTTATCGCCGTAATCATAGTGCCCCCCAAGGGTCGAAAAATGCGTTATTTTATGTTGGATCGACCGTGCCCATGGCCATCATCCGAAGCGATGTCATTGAAGGGATGAAAAAATATTCACCACCACGCACGTCGACAAAATTCTTCTTTTTGCCCAATTGCATAACAAATGGTGCCTTTCCGGTATCGGGGTCTTGTGGCACCGTATGGCGATCGTGGTTGGTGTGATCCCCCAGTACAGGGCAGGTATTGTTGCCCGCATGAAAATCCATGCCGTATTGAATCCATTGTTGCTGAACAAATTCAAACTGGCGAAAAATGCTCGCCCCCAGCAACATCATTGCCACGCCTTGCTCGGTGTCGTCGTTCTTTTTTTCAAAATTTGACGGCCCATAAGGCAGGCCGCGGCGCAAAATACGCCGGCGCTTGTTTAACTGGGTTGTGGCCTGTGGATTGTCGCCATCGACATCATTTGTCGGGTCCAGATAGTCACGCGTATTCACCCGTCGCAAGTGGCTGGTGGCCGGGCATTTTGTGCCCTGCATATCATCGCCATACTTGAAATCAACCGCCGCGTTGCTGCCGATATAGGCCAGATGTTTGGCGGTGGCGGCCCATGGGTTTTCTTCAAAATCGGCCTTGGAAAACCCGTTCGCCGCCCTGAAATCCTTCCATGCGTCATAGGTGGGCACTTTGCTCAGCGGCACCCCATCGGTCCAGCGCCCGACCATTTTAGCCTTTAACGTTTCCACCGCCTCTTCTTGGCTGACATTCATTTCCTTGGCATAGGCCTTGGCCTGTTCATTGATCACCTTGTCAAAGGTTTCAACGTTTTCGTGCAGTTTGCGATAGGCCATAAACGTGCCGTTGCGCATGAATTCCACCGGCAATGTCGCGGGCGGCAATTCTTGGCTTTCATCGGGATGGCCCAAAATAAATTCACCGGTTGCCAGTGGTTCCCAGCCTTCATAGCCGCGATCCGCCGACATCCATTTGCCGCGACCACGCACCTTGGCGCGCTCTGTTTCAGGGGTATATTGCCCTTCAAATACCGGATCACCAATGCCGTCGGTCAGGCCAAAATGTTCCTTGGCGGTGGGCACGATTGTATCGCCGTATTTGTCAAAAACCGCGCTGGCTGACTGATATTCGTCTTTGCCCGATTTACCGTTTGTTGCCAGAATACGCACACGGCCATTGCAGGTTTTTTCACACAAATCACGCAACCATTGCGTTTGTTTTTCCAGATTGCCATGCGGCTCGAATGGGTTTTCTTCGCCTGCGGACTGGGCGTTGATCGACAGCCACATATGCACGTCTGTCGGCGTGCCCAAGGTGAAAGGCTTGCGGTTTTCCTGCCAGATTTTATCCCAATGCGCGCACCAGCTTGCATCGGTATCATCTTCGACTTTGCTGGTATCACGATCCCCCAAAACAAAGGCCCGCGCCCGCATGCCTTCGATAAATTCCGGTGGAAAAGCCTGAAGCGTTTTGGCGGAAATCCGCAGCTTTAACATCCCAAGAAACGAAAGCGCGACATTCATCGTGGTGATCGGTTTCAGGCAATCATCGTCGTTCCAGCGCGCAGCCGTGGTCACTTGTTTGCGCACCTCGGCCAGAAATTTTCGACCATCCGCCGGTCGATCGATGTGCAGAAAGAAATAGCGGGCAAAAGGGAAGGAAAACTTGCCATAGGCGCGGGTTACGTTGCCTTGGATGTCGTCCAGATTAAGCTGTCTCGTCATGTCAATTTACCAATCTATTTGCTGACGCCGCCCTTGGCGTCGATCGAAATAACACCAGGGTTTTGTGTCGGGGACATTTTCTGTTCAGGCTTGTGATCGGCCAGAAATTTGCCAAAAGCCTTGTGCAGTGCGGCGGGTGTTTTACCTTGTTGATCGACAGCAAAGTCGGAAAAATTCTGTTGCAGATACAGCGACTTCAGCACCGAGGGCAGATCGCCGTATTTGGCCGCAGACATTGGTTTTTCACCGTTTGACATCGCCAGTCTATAGGCCCAGATGACGGCCAGAATTGTCAGTGCCAACCCGATGAGGAATATCCACCCCGGATAAATCGCCCCAAGCCAGCCTGCGATTGTGGGCAATATCTCGAAATACCCCAGAACAAGTTTTGCGATCCACGCAACCAATCCGGCAATCGATGCAAAAAGCGGCCATTTGATAACGTTTTTAATCAGGTTCACTGGCAGCGCATGCAACTTTGCCTCGCCCGGCAACCAGTAATCATTGAACGGCATCGTGGTTTCGACCTGACATTTCGCCAGATAAACGGCAAAATCATCGGCGGAATTTACATTCTCAAACCCAACACAATTTGAATAAATTTGCCACAGTTCGCCCTCCATGGTTTCCCACAGTTTGCGTGCATAACTGTCGCGAGCCTGATCCTGCTGGGCCTTGGTGCGCTTTTGGTGCAAGGCCTCGCCGTCTGTCGTCACCGCGTCGATATCGGCGGCAAACATCAAATAGGCATTGCCCAAACGATCAACATGGGTCGGCACCAAAGGATCCGCGCCGATGATCGGCGTGATTTTGGGGCGCCCATTGTAAACCACGTCATCAATCACCGTGAAGCGGCACAAATGGTTGCGGGTGTTTCGGGCGAACGGGCTGTTGAAACCAGTCTGCACCGTGGCAGGCGACTGCAAGGCCGTCGGCAACATCGACAGGATGATCCGAACCTGTTGTTGATACGATACCCGGATATTCCCGTCGTTGACAAAACCACCGTTTTTAATCGGGGCCATCGTTGTCAGGAAAATATGTCCAGTGTCAAAATTTGGCATGTCTGATCCTCACTTCACATCGTCGGATTTTTTGTCACCCAAAAGCTTCATCAGCTCTTCAATCTCGCTTGCACGGTTCAAATCCGCGCGCTCTGTATCCAAGCTGGCGACGGGGCCATAACCGGGATCACCAAGGCAATCCTGAATGGTGACCAGTTGCGCCTTGTAGGTCGCGGCAAATTCATCCGGAGACTGTGTTGCGTGCGCGTCCTTTAAATCATTCAGGACTTCGGCCAGACGGATCGCGGTTTTGATATCCCGCTGCGCCGACCCCGGCGTCGCGTTATAATAATAATCCGTGTTGATCTGATTGAACGTGATATAATCCTTGAAGGATGTAATCGGAATCGATTGCGGGTACTTGCTGGCCGTCAACCAATAAAGGTTCAAGCCCGCCGGAATACCGTCGGAAAACGCATCGATATATTGATCCCATGTGCCGTTGAAATTTGAACAAAACACCATGTAATCGTTTTTCAAATCGGTTTGTTTGCCCTGCCCCAAATCCGGCCACTCACTGGGCTTGATAATGATCCAGCGGGCAAAATGGATGATAGAAAGCCCAAGCAATCCAGCCAACTGGGCAGGCAGACCACGCGAGGCCATGAATACCAGTTTGTTCAACCAGGTTACCTTAGGCTTGCTCGGTGTGATCACATTCATTGCATAGGCTTTGCCTGCAATATTAGTCATAGAGACCCCCAAAAAAATAAATTGCGCAAAATTGGTACAAAAAACACTAAACTTACCGCGCAAGCATGGGCTAGGTAGTTTTTTAAATCAAGGCTCGATGTAATTTTGGATTTCAAGTTTTGGCAGTGGCTTGTTATTGGGGCCAGACTGGCGCCAAAGTTTTCGTTTACAACCAAAAGCTTATGCACAGGAACAGTTTGGCGATCCCATCAGGACTCGAACCTGAAACCCCCTGCTTAGAAGGCAGGTGCTCTATCCAGTTGAGCTATGGGACCAACGCGCCTGTTGTCTAGCGCAACAAAGTCGCGGTGTCACCCAAATTGCGATCTTTCAAAACACAAAAGACCCGACAAAATTGCCGGGTCTTTGCAGGTTTTTGAAGGGGTGCAAATTTAGATAGGATTGTCCATTCGTGCTGTGACCACCATTTTGCCCCGCACGGGTTCTTCAAAAACGGCGCGAACCATGTTTTGATTCGCCCCTTGATAGACATTGAAAATCGGCGTTGTGAAAACCACCTGATTGCTGGCATTTCGCAGCGAATCCCACAGGGAATAGTTTTGCACGATCCTCGCATAGCCTTCAAAAGGCAGGTACGGGCCGCAATCCACCGTCCAGTTTGTGCTGGCTGTGGCTTGATTATGGGTCAGGAAAACCGGATTGATTGTGGGTTGCGTGACCCCGTTAAACGTATTGCCGGTAAAGGTTATGTTCAACATACGGTTGTTGTTCAACGTCGCAAAACTGTCGTCCAGCATATCCACCCGGTCCACACTGCCATTGATTGAGCGGAACGTATTGCCAGTGACCGAAAGCCCGTTGATAAAGTGATCCGCCCCATAGGGTTTAATCACCAGCCAGCGGAACCAGCTGCCAACGCTGCTGCACACGAAAATATTGCCGGTAATCGTTGTGCCGCCAAAGGAATATTGGTTGTTATGGTCGGGAAACGCGTCGTGTTCGTTGGTCCATTGGATAAAGTTGTTATCGACATAGTTGCCCGTAACGATCGAGTTATTGTTGGGGCGGGTAAAAACCACGCCGGCCGTACGGGTTCCCGAAGGCTCGTCATCGCCCTGAAACCAATGGTTGCCGTTGAACAAATTGCCCGTGCCCGTCACAATGCCAAAATGGTGGAAAAAATGGGCGCGACAGTTGCGCACTTTTAGATCGTTTTTGTTGATGTTGAACATGATCGAAGTGCGGTTTTGCGCAGGAACGCCCGCCTCGTTTGAAGCAAATTCACATTCGTCAAAGATCATACCCTGACAGGCCGCCCCCGCCGAGGTAACGCCGCGATCCAGCGGGTACCGCATAACGCAGCTTTTCAAACGGAAAAGAATGCCGTCCTTGGCCATCATGATCCCTGATGCCTGGCCATTGCAGTGGAATTCGACATTGATGAAATCCATTTTTGACATTTTGGTAAAACCGCCAAAGTCGATCATGTATTTGAAACGCCGGAAGGTATAGTTTTGCGTGCCCACCGCACCGTGCAGCTCTTTGGTCAGGGTCACTGTTTGCGCGGCGATGTTGCGGGCAGAAACGTAAACCTCGCGGCCAACACCGGTGCCTTCGACCAAGGATCCAACCGCAATATTTGCAACATTCGTGACATTTGTCAGCGCATATGAATTCCCTGTTGAATAGGCGGCGTTTGAGGTCACAACCGTTGTGTCCCAATTCGCCGAAGGCCGCGCAAAAATCAGCCCGTTGTGAATCACCCGGCGAATTTCCCAGACATCGCGATTGCCGACAATCGCTTGCATATCCAACGGGCCGTCCAGATCAATGCGTCGCCCCTGCAAATCCAGACTGGCATGATCATTGAATTGCAACAGCGCCTGATAGGCTTTTTTGAACGCCAAGACCTCGTCGCCAAAGGCGTCGATATAGGTGTTCAAATTGAAATCGCGGTTACAGGCCAATTGTGTGGCATCCGCCATGATCACGGTGCCCTCGAATTTCACATGGCTGTCGAATGTGACATTGTTGCCAAGGAAATACACCCCATCGGGCACCAGAACCGTGCGGCCATTGGCGGCGGCATCTGCGGCCTCGAATGCGGTGCTGTCGTCCGCAATGCCATCCCCGATCGCGCCATAATCTTTTACGTCAATCACGCTGATCAGATCGCGCACATAATTCGCGGTAACGTCCTCGATCTGGATGTCGTCAATCCGCACCAACCCGCCGTTTGGCCCCGTCAGATCAATGCCGAAATGGCCAAATACCGGCGCGGTCCCCCAAATCAGTTCGACACCTTCGCGCGCCCCGGCACCGACAATGGCGCTGACCGTGACAATTTCGCCATAAGCATCCAGCGAAGAGCTGCTGGCAACTTCGGTCAGCCCGGTGACATGCGCCCCGCCACTGGCACCAGCCCAACCCGCAATGCGCACATTTGGCAGGTTACCGGAAACCGCCTTAACCCGCGCTGTGATCTGCAAATAGCATCCGGGCGCCAGCGGCGTGTCACCGGTATACCGCAACTTTTGCGTGCCGTTTATTTTTAAAATTTCCAAACAGGACCCGAAATCTTGATCCGCCGGCACCAGTGCCGCAAACGCCGTCCCGTCATAAGTGGCAGAGCCCGGCGTTCCGTCTTCACTGGACCAAACATTCAGCCCGTCCTCAAATAAAGGCGGCATCAGTAAATTGCTGTCGATCGTTGCCATATGTCGTATATCCTTTGTGACAATGTCGCGCGGCCAAACCAAAAACTCCCAATCAAATCAGCAAATTTGCCGACTCAAAAGGGAGCTCACGAGGTAGTTCTCGATTTCAGAAGGGCCTGAACGCGCTGTTCAGATTGGCAAATGATTTACCATTGGGGCGTTAAAATGAAGTTAAATCAAATTGTTTTATTCACCGTACGCAGGTTTTTCTCCAGACAACGCCATGCCTTAAATCACCCGGTGGCGTGCCCGTGCGCCGCGTTCAATCGCCGCCGCCGCCAGCCGCTCGATGTTTAACTGATACCGCGTTTCCTGCAAAAACATCAGCTCCTCTTCGTCCAGCAAACCGTCGGCTGCCGCCACATCACAGGCCATGGCATAGGCGGTTTCGTGCAATTGCTTTGGCAGGCCGGCAAGGATCAGGCCAAAAAGCGCGTCCAGCCCGTCTTCTTCGGCGAAAAGATCAAGAACCGTTTCGCTGACCACGCGAATACGATCAGGATCATAGTCGGCAAAAACCGGCAAATGCCCCACCACGCGCTCAATTGTCAACAATTCCGGTGTGGTCATATTTGCGTCCGACGCAGACACCGCGACCATCAATGCGACCAGCGCATCTTGGGGGGTCAAAGAGAGGGCAGCTTCGTTCATCTGGGCAATTCCTTTGCATTCCTGACCCCTGAATATTGACGACGCGCCGCTGCATCAATAGGGAAGACACATTCTAAGGCATCCTGCCCCCGAACAAGTAAAGAGCGATCCCATGTCCGACCTGCGTACCCAAGCAATGCAATCCAAAGCCTGGCCCTTTGAAGAGGCACGTAAGCTGTTGAAACGTGTGGAAAAAACCGGGAATCAAAAGGGCTATGTTCTGTTTGAAACCGGCTATGGTCCGTCGGGGTTACCGCACATTGGAACCTTCGGCGAAGTTGCGCGCACGACCATGGTCCGCCGCGCCTTTGAGGTGATTTCCGACATCCCGACGCGGCTGATATGCTTTTCGGATGATTTGGATGGCATGCGCAAAGTGCCCGAGAATGTACCCGATCCGGTGGCCCTGCGCGCGCATTTGCAAAAACCGTTGACCACCGTTCCCGATCCTTTTGGCACCCACGACAGCTTTGGTGATCACAACAACGCCATGCTGCGCCGCTTTTTGGATACGTTTGGTTTTGACTATGAATTCATCTCGGCCACCGAATTTTATCGCTCTGGCAAATTTGATGAAATCCTGCTGAAAGCGGCTGAAAAATACGACGCCATCATGGCCGTGATGTTAAAATCCCTGCGCGAAGAACGCCGCGCGACCTATTCTTGTTTCCTGCCGATCCATCCGGTCACCGGCCGCGTGATGTATGTGCCGATGAAAAACGTCGACGCAAAAAATGGCACCATCACCTTTGACGACGAAGATGGCAGCGAAATGACCCTGCCGGTCACCGGCGGCAATGTGAAATTGCAATGGAAACCGGATTTTGGTGCCCGTTGGGCCGCGCTTGGTGTGGATTTCGAAATGTATGGCAAAGATCATTCCACCAATACACCGATTTACGATGCGATCTGCCGCATTCTGGGCGCGCCTGCGCCGGAACATTTCACCTATGAATTGTTTCTGGATGAACTGGGTGGCAAGATTTCAAAATCTTCCGGCAACGGGCTGACGATTGACGAATGGCTGACCTATGCCAGCACCGAAAGCCTGTCCTATTTCATGTATCTAAAGCCGAAAACCGCCAAGCGCATGCATTTTGACGTGATCCCCAAGGCGGTTGATGAATACCACCAACAATTGCGCGCCTATGCCGATCAAGACACCGCCAAGCGGCTGGCCAATCCGGTTTTTCACATCCACGGCGCCAATGTGCCCACCTCGGATATGGTGGTGCCTTTTGCGATGTTGCTGAATTTGGCCTCGGTCGCGGCGGCCGAAGACAAAGCGCAACTTTGGGGGTTCATCCAGCGATACGCCCCTGAAACATCGGCCCAAACCCACCCCGGCCTTGATGCGGCGGCGGGGTTTGCCGTGCGGTATTACAACGACTTTGTGAAACCGGCCAAAACCTATCGCGCGCCCACCGATCAGGAACGCGCAGCCATTCTTGATCTTGCCGGGCGACTCAAGGTTTGGGACGGCGGCCTTGATGCCGACGCCCTGCAAACCATGGTTTTTGCCGTCGGTAAAGACCATCAGTTTGACCCGCTGCGCGACTGGTTCAAAGCCCTTTACGAGGTCTTGCTTGGCGCGTCCCAAGGCCCGCGTTTTGGTGGATTTATTGCGCTTTATGGCGTCGATGAAACCGTCGCCCTGATCCAGCAGGCGTTGACCGTCGGCCTTGGCAGCAAGGCATAATTCGGCATTCACAGCACCCTCGCACAAAAGCGTTATTTGACCCGGCTCTCGATATGGCTAGGCTTTGGATACCTGAAATATAATAAGGTATCCAAAAAATGAAAAAACTCTTTCTCGCCTTTGGCCTTTTCTGGATCGCCGCGACGATGCTTTGGGCGCAATCAGACCCGATCGAAAATACAATCCAGGGCCAGTTCACCGCCTTTCAATCAAGGGACATTGGCGCGGCATTTGATTTCGCTTCGCCCTCGATCCAGCAAAAATTTATCGGCCCAAAACAATTCGGCACCATGGTTGAGCGTGGCTTTCCGATGGTTTGGAATTCCGGTGAAATTCGTTTTCTGGAACAGCGCGAAATCGCCGGCATCACTTGGCAAAAAGTCTTGGTTCAAGACGCCGCAGGGCGATTGCATATGCTTGCTTACCAAATGATCAATCAAGATGGCGCGTGGAAAATCAATGGCGTACAGATTTTGCCCTCGCCAGATGTTGGTGCCTAAGCTTTCGTTTCAGCCCAGCGTTTCACCAATTCGTTTTGCAAACTGCGGGCCTTGCGTGACCAGGCCCTGGATCCTTTTGGCCGTTCTTCGTCACCCTTCGCGATACTATTGCGGGCCTTCAGGTCGGCGGAAAATATGGCAAAGGCCAAAACCCGCCCATCGTTTTGCCTGATATATCCGGCCAAGGCGCTGACAAAATTCAGCGTGCCGGTTTTTGCAACAATCTCCGCGGGCTGGGCTTTCATCGGCTTACCCTTGGCATCCCGCAGTTTATAGGCTTTCATAATCTTGATCAAAGGCCCATCCGCGCCAGTGGTCCGCAACACATTAACCATATCATGGGCAGAAATACGCGACGCGTCACCCAACCCCGAATGATCGACCATTTTGGCGCGTTTGGTGCCCAACCGCTTTTGCATCCAAGACGACATCGCGCTACCGGAAGTGCGCAAATTTTTGGTCGGCCCGCCATTGGCACGCGTTGCCGCCAGCCCGACAATTTCAGCGGTCAGATTGGTGGAATATCGCAACATTGCAGTCGTCATCCGACGTAAATCGGCACTGGGGCGTTCAACCAACACCCGGCCTTTGGGCGCAGGCCCATTCATAAACTCTGGCTTTGGCAAATCAATGCCATGGGATCGTGCAAATGTGCGGAAAACTTCGGCCGTATAGGCCACGGGTTTGCGCACAGGCAACCAACGCCCGCCCTCTTTGCCCAAGGCGTGACTGGCAACTGTCCACTGATCCCACCCGCCTTTATCACGATAGGTATAAACAGGTAAATCACGGTTTTTTACGGTCATTTTCGCAATACTTACCGCGGGCCTTTGACGTTGGCTTCGGGCATCCATCGAAACGGAATGACCCTGCCCGTTGCGTTTCCATTCAAAATAGACGCGGTTGAAATTCAAATTCAGCGCGGCAATGGCAGGATTGTACCCAGCATTTTTTGGCTGGCTTTGATCTATTTCGAACAGTTGCGGCACGCCATCGGCATAGACCTGAAACTTGCCGCTTAGGCCGCGAACACCGCCCAGTTTCATCTTGGCGGCCATATCAAACAACCCGTCGGTATCAAGCGTTGGATCCCCGCCCCCAACCAGCATAATATCGCCCTGCACAATACCGCCATCGGTCTGGCCACCGCTTAAAACACGCGTGGTGAAACGATGCCCGGGGCCCAGTGCTTCCCAAGCATAAACGGCAGTGATTGCCTTGGCCACACTGGCCGGGGGCAGCGCCAAAACCGGGTTTAAAACTTCTAAAATTTCACCACTGCGGGCATCGGCCACAACGCAGGAAACCTTACCCGATAAACCTGTTGTCGCTACGATTTCCGACAGGGCCGGCTGCGTTCTATCCACCGCTGTGGTTGGTCGCGGTTGCGGCACAAGCGAGGCCTTGGGCGGGTCGGCAAACACCGGCATGGCCGCCGTTCCCAGAAAGCCCGCCAGAAAGAAACGCCTTGAAATCCGGTGCTTTGGTTTACGCATCATCACCCGCAATAATCACTTTTTCAGTCTTTCAAGATAAGACATCGATTTCAATCAATTCTTTACCAATTTCCATCTGCCCGCAATCTGGTGCTTGAGTCATCAACCATCGGTACATTTACAAAACACCACGCTGGCAGGGGCTGTTGCAACAATCGCCGGGACTTCGCCGCGCCCAATTTTGCATGTTTATACACACTCGCCGCTTTGGATCCCCGTGCGGCCAAGCGATCCCCCGGGCGCGCCAGCACCCCGACATGCACATTTTTCAAAATCCATTGCCAGCGTTGCCATTTGTGAAAACTGGCCAGATTATCCGCCCCCATCAACCACACAAAACCAACCTCTGGGTAAAGCGGCAACAGTGCTGCCAAGGTTTCCGCCGTAAACCGCGTGCCAAGTTTGACCTCAACGTCGCTGACAAGGATTTTACCGGATTTCACCAATTTTTGTGCCGCCTGCATCCGCCGGGCAATTGGGGCAGGTTGCCGTGTTTTCAAAGGGTTACCCGGCGACATTAACCACCATACGGCATCAAGATCGAATTTCTTGATGGCCTGCTTGGAAATATGCAGATGCCCTGCATGGGCCGGATCAAACGAGCCCCCTAACAGGCCAATTCGACTGTTCGGCGCGGCGGTTGGGCGATCATAGGCGGGGATGGATTTGCCGCTTGTCATGAGCAGTTTAACTGGCAGGCAAATGGGCATTCAACGACGAATTGTTCAAATTTTAAGCACACGTCCCAAACCGCCCAATCAAATCTTAACCATCCCCTCAATAACTTAGCCTCAGTGCAAGTCAATTGGCGAATAAATTCAAGGTAACTCTGGTTAATGCAAAATCGACGGTTTTTCTTCTCTGATGCTCAGAAGGTAAATTCAATTGCCCGATGAACAAATGTACCGTGCGATTGCCAATGGCACCACAGATGGCATTTTGGTGCTTGGCCTTGACGGGCGGATAAAATGGGCAAACCCGGCGATGTGCGCGCTTTTGCACGGTCAACGGGATAAAATTCTAGGTAAAATGTTTTTCTCGGATTTTGTCCCCGCAGATCGACAATTGCCCGCCGCAGAGCTGGAAAATTTCAATTTTTCAAAAAAACCGGCGTTCCTTGAACAACACCAAATCATTGAAATTGAACCCAACGGCGGTGGCAGGGTTCAGTTGATGATCAATTTTTCGCATCCCGAAAACAGCGGTTTTTTTGAAAGTGTCATTGCCATTTGCCGGGATGTTTCCGCGCAGGTCGGCTTTATCGCCGAATTGCATAAAACCCGCGCAAAGTTGAATTTTGCCGCCCAGCACGACCCGCTCACCGGATTGGCGAACCGCGCTAAACTGAAAGCCTTGTTAAAAACCAAAAAATTCACTCAGGCGCGATCCAAAGGCCAACTGGGCGTTTTTGTCATCGATTTGGACAAGTTCAAAGAATTGAACGACAAATACGGCCATGCCGCTGGTGATGCCGCCCTGCGCCACGTGGCATCGGTTCTAAGTCAAAAAACGCGATCCGGATGCATCGTCAGCCGCACGGGCGGCGATGAATTTCAAGTTTTCTCCCCGGGGATCGTATCGCAAGAGGCCCTGCTAACTTTGGGAAAGCGCCTTGTTCACGAGATCGGCAAAATATTTACATGGGACAATCAAATGCTGCAAGTTTCCGCAACCATCGGTGCCAGTTTGGGCCGCTCGGTCAGCGACAGCGGCGAAGAATTGGTCCATCAGGCAGATTTGGCACTTTACCACCGCAAACGCGCCGGTCGCGGCGAGGTTGCTGTCTATACGCCGCAAATTCGTGAAGACTACCTCAATGAACGAAATTTGTTGGCCGAACTTAAATCCGGTATTTTGCGAGATGAATTCATCACGTTCTTGCAGCCGCAATTGGATCTGAAAACCAACGAAATATCCGGATTTGAGGCGCTGATAAGGTGGCAACACCCCGAACGCGGCCTGCTGTCCCCCTTCGCCTTTTTGCCGATGGCCGAAGCAAATGGATTGATTTTGCAGCTTGATAATATTGCGATGCACCACGCGCTGCGTGCTGCCGGTGATCTTGGAAAGACAACGCTGGGGCGACTGAATATTTCGATAAATGCCTCGGAGCAATCCCTTGCCCAAAGCAATTACGCCAGTTTGGTGCAATGGGCCGCCGACGCCCACGATGTACCGCTTGATACAATCTGCATCGAAATTCTGGAAACGACCATCCTTTCAGATACAAAGCCGGAAATCATCAAATCAATCGAGAAGCTCAAGGCCCTTGGCATTACCGTTGCCTTGGATGATTTTGGGACGGGTTTTGCCGGTCTTAGCCATATGTCCGAACTGGATGTTGACGCGATCAAAATCGACCGGTCCTTGGTTGACCGGCTTGAACACAGCCCTCGCAATCAGAAAATCGTCCGGGCGCTTATTTCACTTTGCGCCGATCTGGACATCAAAGTTGTGGTTGAAGGGGCCGAAACCGACGCTCAGCTTTTATTGCTGAACGCATGGCATTGCCCGCTTGTTCAGGGGTATGGCATTGCGGTGCCAATGCCTGCGAACAGTGCAATTGAATGGGTGCAGCAGCGAAAATCATCGCTGGGCCAAACCGGCACAATTGTGACACCAGTCCAATTCTCGCAACGCTGAGCTTGCACATATTGGCCCCAAGCTGGGCGTTGCATCCCCCCCCCAACTACCGATAAAACCCACCAAAGAAATCGCAAGATCGGGAATGACCATGGCCGCATATCAGTACGTCTATCACATGGATGGGGTATCCAAAACCTATCCGGGTGGTAAAAAATGTTTTGAAAATATCCGTTTATCCTTTTTGCCCGGTGTAAAAATCGGTGTGGTTGGCGTTAACGGTTCGGGTAAATCCACCTTGATGCGGATCATGGCGGGTCTGGATAAGGATTTCACCGGCGAAGCATGGTCCGCCGAGGGGGCCAAAGTTGGGTATTTGCCGCAGGAACCGGAACTGGATCAAACCCTCAGCCTGCGCGAAAACGTGATGCTTGGGGTAAAGGCCAAAAAGGATATCATGGATCGCTACAACGAATTGGCGATGAATTATTCGGACGAAACCGCCGATGAAATGGCGGCGTTGCAGGATCAGATCGACGCCGAAAACCTTTGGGATCTCGACGCGCAGGTCGACGTCAGCATGGAGGCCCTGCGCTGTCCGGCGGATGACGCAGACGTCGAAACCTTGTCTGGCGGTGAAAAACGCCGCGTTGCCCTGTGCAAACTGTTGCTCGAGGCGCCCGATATGCTGCTGCTCGATGAACCGACCAACCACCTGGACGCTGAAACCATCGCTTGGCTGCAACAGCATTTGATGGCCTACAAAGGCACAATTCTGATCGTCACCCATGACCGCTATTTTCTGGATGACATCACCAGCTGGATTTTGGAATTGGATCGCGGCCGTGGCGTACCTTGGGAAGGCAATTATTCCAGTTGGCTGGAACAAAAATCCAAACGCCTTTTGCAGGAATCGCGCGAGGACAAATCCCGTCAGCAAACTTTGGCTCGTGAATTGGAGTGGATGCAGGCATCACCCAAAGCGCGGCAAGCCAAATCCAAGGCTCGGATCAATGCGTATAATGACATGGCGCAAATGTCAGAGCGCGAAAAACTGTCGCGCGCGCAAATCATTATCCCCAACGGCCCACGCCTTGGCGGCAAAGTGATCGAGGTTGAAGGCCTGACCAAAGCGATGGGCGACAAGCTGTTGGTCGAAGATTTGGAATTTTCGCTGCCACCGGGTGGGATTGTCGGCGTAATCGGGCCAAACGGCGCGGGCAAAACCACGCTGTTTCGGATGCTCACCGGACAGCTTGAACCTGATGCGGGCACGGTTACTTATGGCGATACCGTGCAGTTGTCTTATGTTGACCAATCCCGCGATGCACTGCCCGATGACAAATCAGTTTGGGAGGTGATCGGCGACGGGTTGGATGTGATCCAGCTGGGTGATGCCGAGATCAATTCGCGAGCCTATTGTTCGGCCTTTAATTTCAAGGGCGGCGACCAACAGAAAAAAGTGGGCATGCTGTCAGGTGGGGAGCGAAATCGCGTGCATATGGCCAAATTGCTGCGCGAAGGTGGCAATGTATTGCTGCTTGATGAACCGACCAATGATCTTGATGTTGAAACCCTGCGCGCGCTTGAAGATGCGCTCGTGGATTTTGCCGGTTGCGCCGTGGTCATTTCCCATGACCGCTTTTTTCTCGATCGTATATGCACCCACATTCTGGCCTTCGAGGGCGAGGCCCATGTGGAATGGTTTCAGGGCAACTTTGAGGAATACGAAGAAGACAAAAAACGCCGCCTCGGGGCAGACGCCCTGGAACCCAAACGCATCAAACACAAAAAGTTTGTTCGGTAACAATAGACAAAGTGCCGCGCAATTGTGCGGCACTTTTTTGGTTCCAAAATGATCAGGATCGCCGGGTCGCGGTGATTTTCATCTTTTCAGTCACAGCTGTACACGGCATAGTCCGGACATGTGGATTAAGTTTTTTAGATGTGCAGGGCTGGCCGGGTTCGCCATTGCTTGGGTCGGTCTGATGCAGCCGGCAACCGCCCAAAGCAGCCGCGAAATTCGACACGCGCAATCCGAATTGGCCGCCATGCAGATCCAATCGATCACGCGAAACCGCGAATATTGTGGCTATTTCGGGTATGATGATCAAAACCAACTTATATCAGGTCCAATCCGGCGCGGTGGCAAGGCCGGCTGCCGACCACCCTGGCCCAAAAACAGCGTCCGCATCATCGCCTCGCTGCACACTCATGGTGCGTTTGACGCCAATATCGCCTCCGAATTGCCGTCTTTGGATGATGTTCGCGCCGATGCCGCGGATGGGTATTTCGGTTTTGTGGCGACGCCGGGCGGGCGGTTGTGGTTGATTGATCCGCAAGCGTATTCGATCCGGCAAATCTGTGGATTGGGATGTTTGCCACAAGACAGCCGTTTCATTTCGGGCGTGACGGGCCCAATTCAAAACAGCTATTCCTGGACTGAACTGCAAAGATTTTATGACACCCAATAGCCCCACCCTGCGGTTTGATGTCATCGTTGTTGGCGCAGGCCCTGCGGGGGCGGCGGCGGCAATCACGGCTGTGGGCGCAGGCCTGTCTGTGGCTTTGGTCGACAAGGCAATCTTTCCCCGAGACAAGCTTTGTGGTGGCTTGATCACCGGACGGAGCCGTCAGCATATGCTACGGATTTTTGGCATGGACGTTGGCGAACCTATGTTTTTGGAATCTTCGCACCTGCGATTTCGGGCGGGCAAGCAGCTGATTTCTGATGTGCCGAATGCACCGGCAATGTGGTTAACCATGCGTCGGGATTTTGATGATCGTTTGTGCCAGCTTGCCTTAGCGGCGGGTGCTGTCAACTTTACTGGCCAAGCATTGGACAGGATTCTGCCGGAACAAAATGAAATTCGTCTGAAGAACGGCACAGTGGTGACGTTTCAGGTTCTGCTTGGCTGTGACGGCGTCAACAGCGCGGTGGCACGTTCGTTGTTTGGCCGGGCTTTTGACCCCCAAAAAATCGGATTTGGGCTAGAAATCGAGGCACCGTTTGATCCGCAAAATCCACCGGAAAATGTGGTCGACGTGGATTTTTCGGCTGCGGATTGGGGCTATGGCTGGTCATTTCCGAAACGGATGACGACCACATTGGGCGTTGGCGGCATCAATGCGAAAAACCCTGCTATGAAACAGAAGCTGCGGGATTTTCTGATGCACAACCAAGGCAAAGATGAATGGCGCGTCAAAGGCCAGTATTTACCCTTTGGCGATTTTCGCCGCCGTCCGGGGCGGAAAAATATCCTGTTGGCGGGCGACGCGGCGGGGCTTGTTGATCCGGTCACCGGTGAGGGCATCGCGCTGGCCATGCACAGCGGCGAATTGGCGGCACAAGCGGCGATAAGGGCGGTCCGGCAAAACGTGGCGACATCCGCGTTGCGTCATTATAAACGCGCGTTGAAACCCACGCATCGAGCGCTTAGGCAGGCCAAGATATGGCGGTTGCTGATGTTCCCCAAACCCATGCGCGGGGTATTTCAAAGCGCCTTGGCCAGCGGCACGGGCTTGCAAGAAATATATCTGAATATTCTTGCCGGCAAAGCGGAATACAAAGACATCAAGGGCGCGCTGGTTTCCCGCGCGCCCAAGGCCGTTTTCAGAATGTTACGCTCCAAACCAAGGCGTTAGCCGCGACCCTTCCAAGGGATCAATTTGTTTTCCGCACGGCGCATCGCCACCTCGATGCTGAAACCGATAACCCCGATGATGATGATCCCGATGATAACAATATCGGTCAGCTGGAATTTGGACGCGGCAATAATCATTTTACCCGCACCTTTTTCAGCGGCAACCAGTTCAGCGGCAACCACTGTGCCCCAACAAACCCCCATGGCAACCCGCGCGCCGGTAAAGATTTCCGGCAAACTGTTGGGCAGGATCACCTTGGACAGCAACTGTCGCTTGGTGGCCCCCAAACTGTAGGCGGCGTGAACTTTGGAAATATTCACCCCGGAAACCCCGGCTCGGGCGGCGATGGTCATGATCCAAAGCGACGCCAGAAACAGCAGGCTGATTTTGCCTTGTTCGCCGATCCCAAACCAAATGATGATCAGCGGGATCAATGCCAAGGGCGGCACCGGGCGCATGAATTCCACGATCGGATCAAACCAGCCGCGCATCCAGTTGTTCAGCCCCATTGCAAAGCCGAGCGGAATACCAAAGATACAGCCCAAGCCAAAACCAATGATAACGCGGATCAATGACCAAAAGACGTTTTCCCACAGGCCGACGCCTTGGTATCCTTCCTTGTTCAACTGAATGAAGGTTTTCCACACCTTTTCCGGTGGTGGCAAATACAGCGCTTCCATTGTTATCCCGGTTGCCGGGCGGATCGAAAGGCTGCCTTTGGATGTCATCAGGATTTCACCACCGCTAAACGGTAAAATTTGATTTGGCTCGATTGGCACACCGTCGATGGCCGTTACCGCATAGCCGTCTTCCTTGCCGCCATCATCGTTGTTTTGTGCTTTCACGATTTTGGACCGTCGCTCGGCGATTACGACACTGTCGTCTTTCGCAAATCCAGCGCCACCGTCGGTAATTTCTCTCTTTTTGGTTGTTTTGTCATCAAAAGACGCAATCGTTACGAACACCGTTGCGCTATCGGTTTCACCCGCTGCATTGGTGGCGGTATAATCAAATGAGGTTTCGCCGATAAACGGTTCCGGCAAAAAGGCCAAAGGTCCCAAAAGTTTGGATTCCGTGAAAAGCCCCCAAAGGAAAAAGATCGCGACGACGGATAAAACCGAAGCAGCACGATTGGCGACCACGGCGCTTTCATCGCCGAATGTCACGGTTTTCAGGCTGCCATATCCATGGCTGCCTTCGCGATTACGCGTGATATAGTTGTTCGCAAAAGAACATATCGCGCTGATGCTCAGATACATTGCCGAAATCAGGGCAATGCCAAGGATCATCCAAAAAGTTACGTTGATTAGGCTTGCAATTTCTTCCCACATTATACGTTCTCCGTCCGACCCATGATTTCTTCTTCCATGTCCCAAATCATCGACAGGATTTCATCCCGTTTTGGGCCAAAGTCTTTATGCCGTTTGACTTCTCGCAGGTCGGCACCCACGCCAAGTTCTGCAAATGGCAGGTTGTATTCTTTGTGAATTCGCCCCGGACGCGGTGCCATGACCAACAGACGTTCCCCCAGCAAAAGGGCCTCTTCAACCGAATGGGTAATCAGAATAATGGTTTTGCCGGTTTTTTTCCAAATGTCCAAAACCAGACTTTGCATCTTTTCGCGTGTCAGCGCGTCAAGCGCCCCCAAGGGTTCATCCATCAGGATCACGTCAGGATCATTGGCCAGACAACGGGCCAAGGCCACGCGCTGCTGCATACCGCCCGACAATTCATAGATCATCTTTTCGCCGAAATCCTGCAAGCCCACGATGCCCAAAAGTTCGTTCACCTTAGCATCAATCACGGATTTCTCGACACCCGCCATAGCGGGCCCAAAGCCGATGTTTTTGGATACGTTCATCCATTCAAACAACGCGCCCTGTTGAAAAACCATGCCGCGTTCCGAGCTGGGGCCAACCACATTATGGCCGTTCAACACGATCTTGCCGCTGGTTGCCGCCAAAAATCCGGCAAGAATATTCAACAGCGTGGTTTTACCACAACCCGAAGGGCCAAGGACGGCCATCAACTCGCCTTCTTTGATATTCAGATTTATGTTCTTTAACGCTTCGACTTTGCCGCCATTTGGCAATTCAAAGGTCATCGAAATATCGTCGATTTCCAATCCCGTCATCATGTCCCCGCTAAATTTGCTATTATAGTTGTTGAGTAAAAAGGGCGCGGCATTGAAATTCAAAACCGCGCCCAGAATTATACTACTGCCATTTCTGGCAAATAGTTACATTTTAGAAGCAGCTTCCAGGTAAGAAGAATTCACAACCGCAGAATAGTCAGCCAGCGGTGTGATCTTGTCGCCCAAACTGGCCGCCGCATTTGTCAGGAATTCGGCAACGCCGCCACCCATCCATTCGTCGGACAATTGTGTCGCTGAGTCAGGAAATACAAAGGTGCCGATAACAGCCATCGTACCGGCCATGTCCATACCGGCCTCTTTGGCGATACCACCCATCATTGATGAAGGGTCAGCCGCATACATTGCGTTCATTTTGGCGGTAACACCCAAAAATTTCGCCAGCAGTTCCGGGTTTTCTTCACCAAAAGCTGTCGGGATGGATGTTACGTCGAACACTTTGCCCACA
>Ga0316204_10000720_pt1 | contig 109082 bp, 112 predicted proteins | sample 6monrhotite_MG_2_FD_205661 | JGI IMG/M metagenome (GOLD analysis project Ga0316204, IMG submission 205661) | Microbial mat bacterial communities from mineral coupon in-situ incubated in ocean water Damariscotta River, Maine, United States -... | ecosystem: Environmental > Aquatic > Marine >...
GACTAAAAGTTTGGTTTCTAAAGTTACTTTTTGGTAGCTTTTTTTTCGCCAGTGTTCATTTTGTGTTTTCATAAGTGACTATAATTAAGTGTTTAATTTTTAGTCAACCTATTTCAGGAAAGTACATTTTAAGCTTTTATTACTAACTGCTTGAACTATGCTTAATTTTATAAACTGGTGCAACATTGGCTTTGACAACTTTTTATAACTGTAATGCCAAGGTTCATATTTAAAACCTTTTCTATTATTACTATTAGTATAAACAAGGTAGAAACCAAATTTTTTGGCATTCTTTTTCATCCAGTTATTCAATTTAGAATAAACTCCATTTATCGAATAATTTGTTTCTACTAATAATTTAGACGGCATTTTAACTTTTGCATCAATTATATCTATTTCTGTCCCCCAATGATGCCTTGATGTTCCTGGGATTGTAGAATATTCAATAATTTTATGCACAGTTTCTTCAGGAGAAAAACCTTCTAAAATATATTTATTATACTTTTTGTTCCATATTTTCAACTGCCTTTGGTAACTTCTGTAACCTGAAACAATTTTAATTTTAATACCACTTTTTAATGCTGCTTTTTGCATTTTTTTAAACTGCTTAAAAACTTCTGGTTGTAATTTAGTAGCATAACCAGCCAATTTTAAACCTCCTTTACCTGTTAATACATTCTCAGAATATTGCTGTTGTGCATAAAAGCTATTGCTATTCCAAATAAATAACAGCAACAGAATATTAATTATATATCTATCTTTTATATTCATTGTAATTCTTTGTAAATTCATCTACTATTTATAAAAGTTATCCTAAAAATACAATAATTATGAATAATACTAGAGTTACATTTATCAGAAAGAATAATTTATATTGTCAAGCTTTAATTATTTAGTTTGTTATTATGGATGTAAAACTATGGTGTTAGATTAAGTTATAATTTCAAAAAATTATAGAAATAAAAATCAGGTTTTCATAAATTAAAAAAGTTTCAATTTTATTAAAAAAATACTTGCCAAAATATAAAAGGATTGTATATTTGCCAAACCAATGCGAGAGTAGCTCAGTTGGTAGAGCTTCAGCCTTCCAAGCTGACTGTCGCCGGTTCGAGCCCGGTCTCTCGCTCAAAAAAAAAGCCAAACTAATGTTTGGCTTTTTTTATTTTAATTTATTTCCAAAAAATAATAACAACACAATTGGTATTCCCAACAAAATAACGGTTATTCTACTTTGTTCAAATATTTGAGGATAAACTAATAACATTAATCCATATCCGCCAATAGCGCCTCCTAAATGCGCAGCATGACCAACATTTCCCAATTGTTTTTTCATTCCATACATGGAATATAACAAATAACCTATTCCAAAAATATAACCAGGAATTGGAATTGGTAATGGAAACATAAATAAGCTCATATTCGGACTTAATAAAATTGCAGCATAAACAATTCCTGCAACAGCTCCTGAAGCTCCAACAGCGCTATAATAATCTTCATTTTTATGATAGTTCACAGATAAAATACTCCCAGCTAATAAGCTTCCCAAGTATAATATTATAAATTTAATTTCGCCTAAAGTACCCAATATCATTGGAGCAAATATGTATAACACATACATATTTAAAAGTAAATGTATATAATCAACATGTAAAAAAGCTGAGGAAAACATACGTATTTTTTCACCACGTTTTATAGGCCCAATTTGAAATTTATATTTTTCGAAAAAAGAACGATCGCTAAATCCTTTAATAGATGCAATTACATTTGCCAATATTATTACAATAAGCACAATATTCATATCCATAACCTTTGTTTTTAAACCAAAAACGAAAGTATGAAAAATTGATCATAATAAAATCATAATTTAAAAGATGCTTTAAAAAAAATTAAATACGATATTTGCAAACTATGATGAATCTATTAGTCTACATTTTAGTATATCCATTTATTTGGTTTTTATCGATATTACCTTTTCGAATTTTATATATAATATCCGATGGGGTTTACTTTTTACTTTACCATATTATTGGTTACAGAAAAAAAGTGGTTTATGATAATCTTAAACTAGCATTACCTAAAAAATCGGAAGCAGAATTATTAGCGATTAGAAAGCAATTTTATCATCATTTTGTGGATATATTTATTGAAATGATAAAATCATTTACTATTTCAGAAAAAGAAGTTAATAAGCGCTATACCTATACTAATATAGAATTACTATCCGATTTATATAAAGATGGAAAAAGTTTAATTCTTCTTGCATCACATTATGCAAATTGGGAATGGATGGTTTCTTTAAGTTCTAAAATAAATTATAAAAGTTATGCGGCATTTACAAAAATCAGCAATTCCTATTTTAATAATAAAGTTAAAAAAACAAGAGCTCGTTTTGGACTTGATTTAAAAGAAACTTGGAAAGTTATTTTAGAAGTTAACAACAATCATGAAAATAATATTCAAGCCATTTATGGTTTAATAAGTGACCAATCTCCACAAATTCAAAAAACACATTATTGGAATAATTTTTTAGGTGTTAAAGTTCCAATTCATACAGGAACAGAAATGTTGGCTAAAAAGTACGATTTAAATGTAGTTTACATTGCTACAAAAAAAATAAAACGTGGCTATTATGAAAGTACATTTAATTTAATAACCACGGAACCAAAAAAATATGCCGATTATGAAATAACCGACATATATTTAAGAATATTAGAAGCTCAAATTTATGAAGAACCTGCTTACTACTTTTGGACTCATAAGCGATTTAAACATAAAGACAAAGCTCCTAAGTAAAAAATTGTTACTTAGTTAAGCTAAATCTAGCTCCAAAAACATACATATTTTCAATAAAAGTAAAGTGTTGCGATGCGGAATCTGCTTTATCTTTTGTAGTTCTAATATCTTGCATGTTTATGTAACCCGCTTTAAAATTAGACTGGATAAAAAAGTGTTTGAAAAAAGTAATGTTTAAACCCACATGAGCAGAAAGTCCATATCCTGAAACATGAAATTCATCGTAACGTTCTTTTCCTAATAAAGTAGTATTTGTTCTTGGATACAACATTCCTACTCCAACTCCTTCCGTTAAATTAATATCCATGTTTTTTACGGAAAACTTCAACCAATTATCTAAATTATCAAACCTACTAACCTCAACATTTACGTAGTTTAAACCATCGGTATGTTCAAATAATAAAAAGTCGCTTGTTAATACAATATCATTATTATTATAAACACCATCAAAAGCTCCGCCAGTATTTATATTTCCATTAATTTTTACAGTTTGGTCATTACGCATTACGTATTTCATATGATCAAGCCCTAAAGAAATGGTATAATTTTCTTTGAAAAAATAACCTACTCTAAAATTGGTTTGCGGAATTGTTAACTCATTTAGCTTTAAAAAATAAATTCCAAATGGTTTTGGTTTATCATCCGCTTTAACATTGTTTAATGTAAAATCATAATTAGATCCTTTAAACCTAATATCTGAAGTTGAATAATGGTCTCTGTTCCATCCCCAGTACACAAATATTTTCCCTTTATTTGGCCCTGCATCATTATAATTTAGATCTTGAGATTTCACTACTTTTTGTGAAAAAGCTATAGTAGTGCTTAAAAAAAGTACGGTTAATATTAAATTTTTCATTTTAATTAATAATTATAGATTTTATTTCTTTTATAAATCGCTCTGCTAATTCATCCGCATTATTTTGCGAAGTACTCTCGGTGTAAATTCTAATTATAGGTTCGGTATTAGATTTACGTAAATGCACCCATTCTTTTTCAAAATTAATTTTAACCCCATCAATAGTAATAACGTCTTCATTTTTATATTTTAAGGTCATTTTTGCTAAAACGTCATCTACATTTACATCTGGTGTTAACTGAATTTTATTTTTACTCATAAAATAATCAGGATACATGTTTCGCAATGCTTTACAAGAAATTTTAGACTGAGCCAAATGAGATAAAAACAAAGCTACTCCAACTAAAGAATCTCTTCCATAATGAGATTCTGGATAAATTATTCCTCCATTACCCTCTCCTCCTATTACAGCTTTGGTTGCTTTCATTTGTTCTACAACATTAACTTCTCCAACAGCACTTGCTTTATAATTTCCTCCATGCTTTTCTGTAATATCTTTTAAAGCTCTGGAAGATGACAAATTAGAAACTGTATTTCCTTTTGTTTTACCCAACACATAATCTGCACAAGCAACTAAGGTATATTCTTCTCCAAACATAGTTCCATCTTCACAAATTAAAGCCAATCTATCCACATCAGGATCTACTACAATACCTAAATCTGCCTTTTCTTTAACTACCAATTCAGAAATATCTGTTAAATGTTCTTTTAAAGGTTCTGGATTATGAGGAAATTCTCCATTTGGTTCGCAATATAATGCTACACATTCTACTCCTAATTTTTCTAATAACGCAGGAATTGCAATTCCTCCTGTAGAATTAACTGCATCAACTACTACTTTAAATTTAGCATTTTTTATTGCTTCTACATCTACTAAATTTAATTTAAGAACTTCCGAAATATGCCTGTTAATATAATGTTGCTTTTTTCTAAAAACACCTAAATCATCTACTTCTACAAAATCAAAAGATTCGTTTTCCGCAATTTTTAATACTTCTTCCCCATCGGCTGCATTTAAAAATTCACCTTTATTATTTAATAACTTTAAAGCATTCCATTGTTTTGGATTATGACTTGCCGTAATAATTATTCCGCCATCTGCTTCATCTAACTGAACTGCTACCTCAACAGTTGGAGTTGTTGACAAACCTATATCTACTACTTTTATTCCTAAACTTATTAATGTGTTTCCTACTAAACCACTCACTAATTTACCAGATATTCTTGCATCTCTACCTAAAATAACAGAAACATCTTTTTTAGAGGTATTATTTTTTAGCCACATACCATAAGCTGCAGCAAATTTTACTGCATCTAACGGTGTTAAGTTTTCGCCAACTTTACCTCCTATAGTACCTCGTATTCCTGAGATTGATTTTATTAAAGTCATATTATATTTTTTTACAAAAGTATTGTTATTCCTTATAAAAAAGAAAAAAGCTGTATTAAAAAATACAGCTTTTAAATATATTATGTTAAAGGATTTTATTTTCCTTCCATTTTTTTCTTAAGAGCAGCTAAATCTCCACCTAAATCTCCAAGAGTTGTTTTTTCAGCAGTTTCAGATTTTTTCTGAGCAGCTTTAATATTTTTCTCTTCTTGAGCTTTATAAATGGATGAATGTGAAGCTACAATTCTTCTAAATTCTTTATTAAATTCAATAACTTTAAATTTATCTACATCTCCTTTAGATAATTTAGTTCCATCTTCTTTTGTTGTAAATCTGCTTGGAACAAATGCTTCAACACCATCTTCTAAAGTTACTAAAAGTCCTTTATCATTAGATTCTTTTACAGTTCCTTCGTGTACTGAATTTATTGTAAATTTAGCTTCGTGAGCATCCCAAGGATTTTCTGTAGTTTGTTTATGACCTAAATTTAATTTACGTCCTTCAACATCTAATTCTAATACTTGAACGTCTAACTTATCGCCTACCGCAACAAAATCTGATGGGTGTTTGATTTTTTTAGTCCAAGATAAATCAGAAATATAAACTAAACCGTCAATTCCTTCTTCTAATTCTACAAAAACACCAAAGTTTGTATAGTTACGAACAGTACCTACGTGAGTAGAACCAACTGGGTATTTTTTAGCAATATCTGCCCAAGGATCTGGATATAATTGTTTAATACCTAATGACATTTTACGGTCTTCTCTATCTAAAGTTAAAATTTGAGCTTCAACTTCGTCTCCAACTTTTACAAAATCTTGTGCTGAACGTAAATGTGTTGACCAAGACATTTCAGAAACGTGAATTAAACCTTCAACTCCTTGTGCTACTTCAATAAACGCACCGTAATCTGCAATAACAACAACTTTACCTTTTACTTTATCTCCAACTTTTAAGTTTTCATCTAAAGCTTCCCAAGGATGTGCATTTAATTGTTTTAATCCTAATTGAATTCTTGTTTTTTCATCATCAAAATCAAGGATTACCACATTTAAAGTTTGATCTAATTCAACAACTTCACTTGGGTGATTAATTCTTGACCAAGATAAATCGGTAATATGAACTAATCCATCAACACCACCTAAATCTACAAATACACCGTATGAAGTTATGTTTTTAACTACACCTTCTAAAACTTGACCTTTTTCTAATCGGCCAATAATTTCTTTCTTTTGAATTTCAATATCAGCTTCAATAAGTGCTTTATGAGAAACTACTACGTTTTTGAATTCGTGGTTAACTTTTACTACTTTGAATTCCATAGTTTTTTCAACATATTGATCGTAATCTCTAATTGGTTTTACATCAATTTGAGAACCTGGTAAGAATGCTTCAATTCCAAAAACATCAACAATCATACCTCCACGAGTTCTACATTTTACAAAACCATTAACTACTTCACCTGTTTCATGTGCATTATTAATACGATCCCAAGCTTTAATTACACGAGCTTTTTTATGTGATAATACTAATTGACCTGTACTATCTTCTCTTTTATCAACTAAAACTTCAACAATATCACCTACTGCTAAATTTGGATTGTAACGGAATTCATTTAATGAAATTACACCTTCAGATTTTGAATTGATATCAATAATTGCTTCACGGTCTGTTTTTCTAACAACAGTTCCTTCAATTACTTCACGTTCGTTTACTAATCCTAAAGTACCTTCTAATGCTGCTTCAAAAGCTTTTATGTTTTCTTCATCTACTGCTTCAATACCTTCTTCGTATTTATGCCAGTCAAAATTTGCTAAAAACTCTTCTGGATTTACTTTTTCCACTTTTGGTGTTTCAGCAACTACTTCTTCTTTAACCTCTTCTATCACTTCTTTTTTAGCTTTTTTAGTTGCTTTTTCTTTTTTTGCAACTTCTTCTTTAACTTCTTCTTCTTTTACCTCTTTTTCTTCTTCTGCAGGTGTTTCTGCATAAAAAGATTGCGCACCTAATTCTTCTACTAAAATGGTATAAAAAATAGCACGGTATTTGTTACGATTAGATTTTCCTATTTTTTCAATAGCAGCTTCAATAGCTTCATCTAACTTTTCGCTGTCTTCTAAACCTAATTTTTTAATTAGAAAGTTTTTCTTAACAGTTTCTAACTCTTTTTTATCAGAACTTGAAACTTTTTCAGCGTCATCTTTGTAGATTGAAGGTCCTAATCCTTTAGTTACTGCTGCTAATAATTCAACATTTAAACCTAAACCTAACTTTTCAGCTTCACTAGTGTAAAGCTCTATTTTTTCTTGTAATTTTGACATATTGTCAATTTTATTATTTGTATCTTATTGTTAATCAGATTTTTAAACGATACCAACACTAAGAGATTGTTTATTTTATTTTACACTAAAACCCTTTTAAAATCCGTTCTCGTAAAAAGGAGTGCAAATTTAGTGAAAAGTATTTAATATAACAATGGTAATTACCTGAAAATTTGATTGTTGAAGTTTTTAGAAGGATATTTTGCTTCGTCATGCTAAATTTATTTCAGCATCTGTTACTTTTAAGTTAATTAACCAATCCAATTTTTAAAATCTTTTACCCTTTCTCGGCTAACAATTATTTCGGATTCACAGTAATTATTAAGCGTAATTTTTAAACGGCTATTGGTGTAAGAAATAATATCTTTAATTGCATTAATATTTACAAAATATTTTCGGCTAACTCTAAAAAACAGTTCGGGAGAAAGTTTAGTTTCTAACTCTTCTAAAGTGTCATCAATCATATAATTTCTATTCGTATTTGTGCAGAAATACGTAGCTTTATTTTCACTAAAAAAACATTCAATAGCTGTTGTTGGAGTTAATTTTAAATGTTGTCCAATTTTTACTGTAAATCGCTTTTTATATTTATTGGTATTCGGAAAAATAATTTCTTTTAGTTGTTGGTTGGTAATGGTATTTAGCTTTTTGGTAATATGTATTTCTTTAAATTTATCTATTGCAGTTTTTAATTCATCACCATCAATAGGTTTTAGTAGATAATCTACACTATTTAATTTAAATGCTTTAAGCGCGTATTCATCATAAGCTGTTATAAAAATTATAGCACTTTTAACCTCAATTTCCTCAAATATTTCAAACGACAATCCATCAGAAAGCTGAATGTCTAAAAATAGTAAATCGGGATGCTCGTTATTATAAAACCAATTTACCGATTCCTCTACAGAATGAAGCATTGCTATTGGCTCAATTTCTAAATCATTTAACATTCTACTTAGCCTTCGTGCTGCAGGTTTTTCATCTTCAATTATTACTACATTCATTTTTTTAATTGCTTACTTTTAAACTTTTATCTATTTTATTTTGAATTGCTAAAGTTAAAATTATTCCCAAAACTCTTTTTTGTCTTTGTTCATAATTTCTTTTATTTTCCGTTCTTCCCAATCTTTTCCCAATAAAAAGTTCATTCCAAATACTCCAAATCCGTGAAATGCCAGCCCAATTCCCCAGAAAAACATGGTTCCGTATGAACTCCAATCTAATAAAAGTCCTACCCCTTCTCCAGATATCATTCTTGCTAAAAATATAAATGCATTTACCCCCAAATAAACAAATAGATGAACGTAAAACCCTTTTATTGCCTTAACTCTTTTTTGAGCTCTTATATATTTTTGATTTTCTAAATTATTATTTTCCATTTCTTTAAAATTTATTGCTTGAATCTTTATCCATTAACTCTTTAATTTTTCTCTCTTCCCAATCTGCTCCAAAAAGTATATTTTTTCCAAAAACTCCATAAGCATGAAAAACCACACCAATTCCCCAACCTAACATTGGCCACCAAAACCAGTGATAACCTGGAGACGTCATTAGATTTACAAATACTAAGAAAGGAATTACCAAGCAATAGGATAATAAGTTCCAATAAAATCCTTTTATTTCGTCAACTTTCTTTTTAGCTCTAATATATTTTTGTTCTTCTGTATAATTTGTTTTCATAATATTATTTTAATATTTTGTTTAAGTTTAGCTATTCCCAATATTGTTTTTTATCGCTTTCCATAAACTCTTTAATTTTTCTCTCTTCCCAATTTCTGCCCAAAATACGATTATAACCAAAGGCTTTAAATCCTTGAAAAGTCATTCCTATTCCCCAACCAAGCATTGGAAACCAAAACCAGTGAAATTGTGGAACGTACTCTAAATTTATATAAATTAGTATTGGAATAACTATACAATACGCTATTAAACCGCTATAAAAAGCTTTTATCTCTTCTACTTGTTCTACTACTCTTATATATCTGCTACTTTCTATATTTTCTGATGTTTTCATAATTGTTGTTTTTTGAGTTAACAACGGCAATTTTACCGTAAATTTTTCTGCTTCTTTTTCAATGGATACTTTTTTTAAAGTGATTAAATTGTATCGATCAATAATATTCTTCAATCCAACTCTAGTACCTTTTTCTATAGTTGTTTTTGGGTTGTAATTATTTGTTATAACCAAATATCCATTCTCTTCTTTTATGGTAACTTTTAATGGATTTTCTTCTGAAACCACATTATGTTTAATTGTATTTTCTAATAATAACTGTAACGATAATGGTATAATTTTTACTTCAGAACTACTTGCTTTTTCAGGAATTTCAAAATTAACCGCATTCTCAAAACGCATTTTCAACAACTCCATATATGCTTTTGCAAATTGTAATTCTTCATCCAATTCAATTAAATCTTTACTTTTTTGTTCTAAAACATACCTGTATACTTTCGATAATTTTGTTGTAAATTTTTCCGCTTGCCTTGGATTTTCACCAATTAATGATGTTAAAACGTTTAAACTATTAAATAAAAAATGTGGATCTATTTGGCTTTTTAACGATTCAAATTTTGCTGTTTCAGTTTTTGCAACTATTTGCTGTTCTTCAACCTTTTTCTCATTTAATGCTTTGTAAAAAAAGATGGTATGAAAAATTAAACTTATAATAAAAGTTATTACTAATCCAAAAACGTAATAGGTATAAGCATTTTTATCATTTATAAATTGCTCTACAGGTTTTCCTAATATAACAACAAGGCTAACAAATCGTAAAACCACTAAACCTATCATAGTTAAAATTATAGAACCTACTGCGCCATAAATTAAACGTTTTATAGAATATCCATTCCAATCTATCTTATCTCCCAAATAATAAAAAAAGGACGCATTAATTAAAGTAAGCACAAATGCATACATAAAGTGAATAGAAAAAACTTTAAGTAAATCGTAAACTGGCATATTAAATCCGTCATTAAAAACTATTCGTTCAATAACAAAAACAAAAACTGCAATAATTATAGATACTTTAAAAATATAGGATAACTTAAATTTCATATGGCTTAAGCATAAATTTATTACTAATATACTTTGTTTAATTATTATATTTTATGGAATTTAATAAATAAAAGGAATTATTTTTTTAGTACTTTTTTTATAATTCAAATAATCTATTCCAAAATAATTGACTAAAACTTTTTCTTCGGTTTTAATTCTAATTAAAAATGCAGTCAAAATTATTGCAAATATAATTAGTAATGAAAACCAATTATTAAGCGAAATTCCAAAACCAATAAATGACAATAACGATGCTGTGTATGATGGATGTCTTAAATACTTATAAAATCCATTAGTTTTATGCTTATGATCCTCTTTAATAGTAACATTTACTGTAAAAAACTTCCCTAAAGATAAAATTATAGCTAATCTTAAAATAACTCCAATACAAATAATTAAAAGTCCTAAATAACTAATAAATTCACCTTCAGCTATTCTAAAATTAAAATTTGTTAAATAGATTGCTAAAAAATTTGCAGTAAAAATTAACACCCAAATTAAATTTAAAGTGCCTTTATCTTTACTCTTAGAATCTTCTTTTTTGGATAAAAAAATTCTGTTTAATACCACTTCAGACAAAAACCAAAAAACATAAACTCCAATAAATAGATAACTAGTATCTAACAAATTAAAACTTAAATTATTGGCTAATTTTAAAATTGGTGATGAAGAAAATAGGATTACAATGGCTATTACTATATGTTGCATTTTTATGGTTTTTAAAATTAATTTAACACCGCAAAACTCAATAAACTATAGCAACTAATAAATTTTTATTCTCTCAATTGTAAAAAAAACTTCCTGAATTGTAATTATTAAATTAACCAACTTAAAAACCATTGTTTCCAGATAATAAAAAAAGCTAAAAAAAAGCCTAACATTAGTCATATAATTATATTAAAAAGTTTGTAACTTTAGAAAACTTTTACAAAATTTTTTGATTATGAAAATATACGATGATAAACACATTAAAAATGTTGCTTTTGTTGGAGCCAATAAAAGTGGTAAAACCACATTAGCAGAAACAATGCTTTTTGAAGCTGGACTCCTCAAACGTCGTGGTAGTGTTGAAAACAAAAATACCGTTTCTGACTATCACGAAATTGAACAAGAAAGAGAAACTTCCATTTATTCAACGCCACTACATACCGAATGGCGCAACTACAAAATAAACATTATTGATACTCCAGGATTAGACGATTTTATTGGTGAAATAGCTTCTACCATGCGAGTTGCCGATTCTGTAGTTATGGTTATAAATGCACAACAAGGAGCCGAAGTTGGCACAGAAATTATATGGAATTATATCGATCGTTTTTCATTACCTACACTTTTTGCAATCAATCAAATTGACAGCCCAAATGCAGATTTTGATGAAAGCTTTAAAAGTATTGTGGAATTAGTTGGTAAAAATGCCATAAAAATTCAATACCCATTAATAGTTGATGGCGCACAATGCATTATTGATGTTTTAAAAATGAAGATGTATAAATTTGGTCCAGACGGTGGAAAACCAGAGAAACTAGAAATCCCTGACGACCAAAAAGAATTAGCTAATCAATTACAAAACGAATTGGTAGAAAAAGCCGCTGAAAATGATGAAGATTTAATGGAAATGTATTTTGATAAAGGTACATTAAATGAAGACGAAATGCGTGAAGGAATAAAAAAAGGAATGCTAAATCATGAATTATTCCCTGTATTTTGCTTATCCGCTTTAAATGATATGGGAAGTGGTAGAATGATGGGCTTTATTGATAATGTTACTCCATCTTCTGCAGATTTAAAACCAGAACAAACCGTTGAAGGAAATGAATTAGAATGCAAAGCAGATGCTCCTACATCTTTATTTATATTTAAAACATTATACGAGCCAAACTTAGGTCAAATTAGTTTTTTCAAAGTAAAATCTGGAGAAATTAAACAAAATGACAAGTTAGAAAACTCAAGAAATGAAGAAATTGAAGCCATCAATCAATTATTTATAATGGATGGTAAAAACCGTGAACCTGTTGAAAAATTAACTGCAGGTGATATAGGTGCAACACTAAAATTAAAATATACTGAGACTAATGATACTTTAAGAACCAAAGATTCAAATATCACCATTAAACCTATTAATTTTCCTTTACCAAGAATTCACAAGTCCGTAAGTGCTCAAGATAAAAATGAAGAGGAAAAATTAAATGAAGCTTTAAAAAAGATAAAAAGTCAAGATCCAACAGTTCAAGTAAAATATTCTACAGAATTAAAACAATTAATACTTTCATGCCAAGGTGAACTACATTTAGCAACTATTGATTGGATTCTAAAAAATGAATATGGGATAAAAGCTAATTTTGAACAACCAAGAATTGCTTATCGAGAAACTATTCAACGTTCTGCTACTACAAGTTACAAACACAAAAAACAATCTGGTGGATCAGGTCAGTTTGGAGAAGTTCACATAAAAATTGAACCTTATTTTGAAGGAATGCCAGAACCTGAAGGTTTTAATATTAGAGGAAAAGAAGAAATTAGTTTAGATTGGGGCGGAAAACTAGTATTTTATAATTGTATAGTTGGTGGTGTTATTGATGCTCGATATTTACCAGCCGTTTTAAAGGGGATTTTAGAAGTAATGGAAGAAGGTCCTTTAACCGGCTCTTATGCTCGTGACATTAGAGTAATGCTATTTGATGGTAAAATGCACTCTGTAGATTCTAATGACATTTCATTTAAAATTGCAGGAGCGCATGCGTTTAAAGATGCATTTTTAAATGCTAAACCTAAATTATTAGAGCCAATTCATGAATTAACAGTTAAAGTTCCTGAAGAAATGTTAGGTAATGTTATGACGGATTTACAAGGAAGAAGGTCTATAATTTTAGGAATGGATAGCGATGGAAAATACCAAACTATAAAAGCAAAAACTCCATTAGCTGAAATGTATAAATATTCAACTACCTTACGTTCTATAACACAAGGTAGAGGAAGTTTTACTACTAAGTTTTCTAATTTTGAACTAGTTCCAAACAATGTTCAAGAAGAATTAACTAAAGCATTAGCTTAAAAAGTAGATTAATATCTAAAATAAAGACTCGCTTATTTAAATAAGCGAGTCTTTTTAGTTAGTAGTATAGGCTAATATTTATTAATTCCATGTTTTTTATAACAAACAAAGTTTTAGTATGGTTTAAAATTATAAAAGCACAAATATCAACCGGTTGCCAATATATTAACTTTTTTGTTAAATTAAAAAGAAACTTATTAACATACAATCATTTAAACAAATTTTTATCATTTTTATAACACTTTCATTGCAGAATATCTATTTAAACAAAAACCTAAAAATAAAATACTAATTTGTAAGAAATAATTACCTTTGTAGTCTAAAATTAAGTATATGAAACTCGCATTAATTACTATAGGAATTTTAGCAATAGGCATCGCTGGTTTATCCATAAAATTATGGGCTAAAAAAAATGGAAGGTTTGCTGGAACTTGCGCAAGTCAAAACCCTCATTTAAATAAAACTGGAGAAGCTTGTGGATATTGCGGAAAAATTCCTGATCACGAATGCACAAGAAAATAATAAATGGCTGAGTACTTATTTATTACTTTTATAGTAATTATAGGTATTCAATTTATTTATTACCTAGTTATATTTGGCGCTTTTGCTTTTCCAAAAAACAACAAACCTAAAAACAACTTTAATCCGCCAATTTCTATTTTAATTTGCGCTAAAAATGAATCTCAAAATTTAGCGGAAAACATTCCTAGTATATTAAATCAAAATTATCCAAATTTTGAAATTGTTTTAATTAATGATTCTTCTACTGATAATTCTTTAGAAGTAATGAAAAACTTTAAAAAAGAATATCCTAGCAAAATAAATCTAGTTAATGTTTTACCTAACGAACAGTTTTGGGGAAGTAAAAAATATGCCCTAACATTAGGTATAAAAGCAGCTAAATACAACTATTTATTATTAACCGATGCAGACTGTAAACCAGTTTCTAAAAACTGGATAACCCTAATTGCTAATAATTTTTCGAATAATAAACAATTGATTTTAGGTTACGGAGCGTATAAAAAAATAAAAAAATCGTTTTTAAATAAATTAATCCGATTTGAAACTTTACTTACTGCAATTCAATATTTTTCTTATCAAAAAATTGGTTTACCATATATGGGAGTTGGAAGAAATTTAGCTTATACCAAAGATTTATTTTTCAGCGCAAATGGTTTCACCAATCACATAAAAGTTAAATCTGGTGATGATGATTTATTTGTAAATCAAGTTGCAACCAGACAAAACTCCATCTATAACATTGATCCAGAAAGCTTTACAGAATCCAATCCGAAAACTAATTTTAAAGAATGGATTCATCAAAAAAGAAGACATGTTTCTACTGCAAGTCACTACAAGCCTTTACATAAATTTTTATTAGGATTATTTTATAGTTCCCAAATATTATTTTGGCTACTTGCAATTATATTAATCCTCCTAAATTTTGATTGGAAAATAATAGTGGGATTAGTAGTTTTTAGACTACTAATTCAATATATAATTATTGGCTTTTCAGCAAAAAAATTAAAGGAAACCGATTTAATTTTACTATTTCCTTTTATGGAAATATTTTTAATTACCACTCAAATGTTTATCTTTATCAAAAATCTTATTGCAAAACCCACGCATTGGTGAAAAAAAACATTGATATCCCTGATTTAGTTAATAAAGCAAAAGAAAAAGATCAAAAAGCTTTTAATACTTTATTAAATACTTATTGGAGTGATGTTTACCGATTTCAACTTGCTAAAACTGAAAATGAAGATGAAGCGGAAGATATAACCATAAAAACATTTTCTAAAGCTTTTGATAAAATTCATTTATATAACGATCGATACAACTTTAAAACTTGGTTAATTTCTATTTCTAAAAATATTTTTTTAGATCATTTAAGAAAACAAACTACAGAAACTATTTCCATAAATAAAAAAGAATCGGAAGCTTATAAATTATTTGATGAAACTCCAACCGCAGAAGATCAGTTAATTATTGAACAAAATTTAGCACAACTTTTAAACTACATAAAAGAATTAAAGCCTCATTATCAAGAAATTATAAATTTGCGGTATTTTCAAGAAATGAGCTATAAAGAAATGTCAAAAGAACTTGGTGAACCATTAAGCAATATAAAAGTAAAATTACTTCGCGCTAAAAATTTACTGGCTGAAACCATTAAAAAATCTCCAAAAAATTAAAAATGAATTCGAATTGGCTTAAAAAATTAGGTCCTGGTTTATTATTTGCTGGAGCTGCAATTGGAGTTTCTCATTTAGTTCAATCTACTCGCGCTGGTGCTGATTTTGGCTTTGGATTAATTTGGGCTTTAGTTGTAATTCATTTTGTAAAATATCCTTTTTTTCAATTTGGACCAAGATATGCAACCGCAACTGGAGAGAGTTTATTAGATGGTTATAAAAAACTCGGAAAACCTGTTTTAATTGCTTATTTTGTAGTAACCTTTGCAACAATGTTTACCATTCAGGCAGCTGTAACTATAGTAACCGCAGGTTTAGCAGCTAATTTATTTGGCATCACTACAAATCCAGTAACATGGAGCATTATTATTACGTTAATTTGTTTTTTATTATTAATTCTTGGTAAATACAAACTATTAGATAACTTAATGAAAATCATTATAATAACACTTACATTAAGTACTATAATTGCAGTTTCTGTTGCTGTTTTAAAAAATAATACCCCAATAAGTTTTGCTCAAATAATTCCAAAAGGAACAGTTAAAGTAGGGTTTTTAATTGCTTTTTTAGGATGGATGCCAGCGCCATTAGATGTTTCTATATGGCAATCGCTTTGGGCAATAGAAAAACAAAAGGAAACTGGAGCAAGTTTTAACACTAAACAATCTATTTTTGATTTTAATATAGGCTTTTTTACCACGCTATTTTTAGGACTCTGTTTTGTAGCATTAGGAGCTTTAGTAATGTTTAATTCTGGAGAAACTTTTAGTGGAAGCGCAGTAGCTTTTTCGCAACAATTAATTAGCTTATACACAAATAATTTAGGTGAAAACATGTATATATTTATTGGTGTTGCAGCTTTTACAACTATGTTTAGCACTACTATTACCACTTTAGATGCATCCCCAAGAGCAATGACAAAAACAGTGGATTTACTTACCAAAAAGTCGTACAAAAAAACGTATTGGCTTTGGCTTAGTTTTTTAGCTGTTGGAACTATCTTAATTTTATTGTTTTTTATGTCAGAAATGGGAACATTAATAAAAATTGCAACTATATTATCCTTTTTAACTGCTCCATTTTTTGCAATTTTAAACTTCATTCTAATATCTAGCAAACACACTCCAAAAAAGTGGCGACCTTCTTTAGGCTTAAAAATTTTAAGTTGGGTTAGCATTTTATTTTTAATCGGATTTAGCATTTGGTATCTTTCCGTTTTATAAATTCTTTGTATTTTTGCAATCAATTTTAGAAAAATGTCAGAAGAAACTATAACATCCAACAAAGTAGCTAAACCAAAATGGTTACGAGTTAAATTACCTGTTGGTAAAAAATATACAGAATTAAGAGGCGTTGTAGACAAGTATAAACTTAATACTATTTGTACTAGTGGAAGCTGTCCTAATATGGGAGAATGCTGGACTGAAGGAACTGCTACATTTATGATTTTAGGAAATATTTGTACACGCTCTTGTGGATTTTGCGGAGTAAAAACTGGAAGACCTGAAACAGTAGATTGGGAAGAACCTGAAAAAGTAGCAAGGTCAATAAGCCTTATGAAAATTAAACATGCAGTTATCACTTCAGTAGATAGAGACGATTTAAAAGATGGTGGCTCTATTATTTGGGCAGAAACAGTTAACGCAATTAGAAGGGCAAATCCTACAACAACTTTAGAAACTTTAATTCCTGATTTTCAAGCGAATAAAACAAATATTGATCGAATATTAGCTGTTGCTCCTGAAGTAATTTCTCATAATTTAGAAACGGTTAGACGATTAACTCGTGAAGTTAGAATTCAAGCTAAATACGACAGAAGTTTAGAAGTTTTAAAATATATGAAAGATAAAGGGCAACGTAGAACAAAATCTGGAATTATGCTTGGTTTAGGAGAAACAGAAGCTGAAGTAATAGAAACTATGCAGGATTTAGCTAATGCCAAAGTTGATATTATTACTATTGGTCAATATCTACAACCAAGTAAAAAACATTTACCTGTTCACGAATTTATAACTCCAGAACAATTTGCAAAATATAAAGAAATTGGTTTAAAAATGGGTTTTAGGCATGTAGAAAGTAGTGCCTTAGTTCGTTCATCTTACAAAGCTCAAAAACATTTAGAATAATACCCAATACTATTGCTTTAACTTTTAATTAACAGCACTTTATATTAATTGGCATAAGTATTGCAAACATTAAAATAACAAAGAAGTTGTTAAACTTTGTTTTACAAAATAGATTTTGAGTTAGTTAAATAAAAAGCACTTTTTAAGTGCTTTTTATTTTATTAATGTTGCTTTCTCCATTAAAACAGGATAAATATATCCATAGCCAAAATCCTTATTTAATGCAATTTTCCCCTTAAAAGTAACAACATCTCCAACTTTAACCGTATCTAATGTTGTTATTCCTAAATCTATAATATCTTTAAATCCTGTTCCGTCAGCAATATGAACCCAATTTCTATCCATAATTGCATTATTTACCTTTAAAACTTTACCTTTAATTAGTATAGTTTTTCCAGAAAAACTTTCTTTATTCGATAATAATTGTTCTAATGAAGTTCCACCATCAGGTTGTTCTATCTTAGCAATTTTAACTTTATCTTTATTTTTTGGTGAATTAGCATGAGGACTTTCAACATTCTTAGTTTGAGGCTCTATCGTAGTTCTTATTTTATCTAAAAAGATTATAGATCCAAATGTTTTATTTAAAGATTTACTTTTAAAATTTTTCATAACCATTCCACCATCATAATAATAAGTTTCTCCTTTTTTTACAGGCATCTCTGTTATTGCCATCCAATAAGTTTCCCCTTTTTCAGTAACTTTAATATAGGTATAATCGTTAGCATCTATAAAATCATCAAGTACTATTTTATGAGTGTTAGACACCTTTTCAACTTTAGATTTTTTTACTTTACTATACTTTTCTTTAGAATTATTACAGCTTAATAAGGTAAAAACGCTTATAAACAGTATTAACAATTTAGTTGTATTTTTCATTATTTCAGTTTTACTTTTTTATTTTTACAAATGTAACTATTGTAACATAATTTTTATATGATTTTAATCACCAATTTATTTCTTTTAACTTATTTTCTTTTAGATAATTATTTACTTTACTAAAATGCTTATTTCCAAACCAATAACCTCTGTTTGCGCTTAAAGGTGAAGGATGTCCACTAGTTAAAATACAATGTTTTTTGTTATCAATTAAAACAGATTTCTTTTTAGCAAACCCTCCCCAAAGTAAAAAAACTACATTTTCTTTATTTTTAGAAATAATCGAAATTACTTCATCTGTAAATTGTTCCCAACCTTTTCCTTGATGTGAACCTGCATTATGAGCTTTAACTGTTAAAGTTGCATTTAAAAGTAAAACGCCTTGTTTTGCCCATCGTTCTAAATTACCACTTTTGGGATAAGCAATATGTAAATCCGATTCTATTTCTTTAAAAATATTAATTAACGATGGAGGATGTGTAACCCCTTCAGGTACCGAGAAACATAATCCGTGTGCTTGACCTTCTCCGTGATATGGATCTTGTCCAATTATTACTACTTTTAAATGGTTAAAAGAACATAAATTAAAGGCATTAAAAATCTGATTTCCTTTAGGATAACAAGTATTAGTTGTATACTCATTTTTGACAAAATTTGTTAAACTTTCAAAATAAGGCTTATTAAATTCTTTCTCAAGTAAAAGTTTCCAACTTTCAGCTATTTTAACATTCATTAGTGGTTAATTAAGTTAAATGTATATTTTTGTATAACTGTTCAAAAGTAGTATTTTTTATGAGTATCATTTCAGAAAAAACTTTAAATGATTTAGAATTTTATACCATTTTAACGCAAGTCAGTGAATTTTGTATTTCTGAACTTGGAAAATCTGCTACGCTTAAAATTAAGCCTTTTACTAGTGTTGACACTTTAAATATTGAACTACAACGCGTTAATGAATATCTTTCTAGTTTTGAAAATGATAATCGAATACCAAATCATTATTTTGAGGATATAAAAAAAGAAATACATTTATTAAAAATTGAAAATAGTTTTTTAGAAGCTACTTCTTTTTTAAAAATATTAAATAATACAAATACCATTTACGAATTACTTCTTTTTTTTAAAAAGTTTAAAGTTTATTATCCACAACTTTTTAATTTTTCTACTACAATTGAATATCAGCCTTTTATTTCAGAGGTTATTAAAAAAATAATAACTCCATTTGGAGAAATAAATGCAAATGCATCTACACAATTAAAAATTATTAGAGCAGCTATTAATGTAGTTAGAGGTAAAATTGGTATTAGCTTTAACAAAGCTCTTCATAAATATGCAAGTCTAAGTTATTTAGATGATATTAAAGAATCTGTAATTGACAACCAAAGGGTTTTAGCTGTACAAGCTATGTATCGTAAAAAAATAAAAGGTACTATTTTAGGAAGTTCAAAAACAGGAAGTATTGTTTATATAGCTCCCGAAGCAACATTGCAATATAGTAATGAATTGCAGCATTTAATTTTTGAAGAAAAACAAGAAATAATAAAAATATTAAAAGAATTAACTAACGCTTTAAGAATTTATATTCCCGATTTAATTAGTTATCAAAAAATATTAATTGCCTTAGATGTTATTGGAGCAAAAGCAAAATATGCAAAAACAATAAATGCGTGTTTGCCTAAAATTACAAATACAAAAAAGGTTTTCTTTAAAAACGCCTTCCACCCTATTTTACTTGAAAAGAATTCTATCCAAAATATTAAAACTATTCCACAAACTCTAGAACTTCATGAAAATCAGCAAATAATAGTAATTTCAGGTCCAAACGCTGGTGGAAAAAGCATCACTTTAAAAACCATTGGTTTATTACAAGTTATGCTTCAAAGTGGATTTTTAATTCCTGTTCACGAACGTTCAAGCACCTATTTTTTCGAAAAAATACTTACGGATATTGGAGACAATCAATCTATTGAAAATCAATTAAGTACTTACAGCTATCGTTTAAAAAACATGCGCAATTTTTTACAAAAATGCAACGGTAATACGCTATTTTTAATTGATGAATTTGGTACAGGAAGCGATCCAGAACTTGGTGGTGCTTTAGCAGAAATATTTTTAGAAGAATTTTATAATAAAAAAGCATTTGGAGTTATTACAACCCACTATTCTAATTTAAAAGTTTTAGCTAATGAAATAGAGCATATTGCAAATGCCAACATGCAATTTGATGAGAAAACATTAGAACCTTTATTTAAACTTTTTGTTGGTCAAGCAGGTAGTTCTTTTACGTTTGAAGTTGCACAAAAAAACGGAATTCCTTTTAGCTTAATTAATAAAGCTAAAAAACGAGTTGAAAAAGGAAAAGTACGTTTAGATAAAACTATTTCAAGTCTTCAAAAAGAACGAAATAAACTACAAAAAACTTCTGAAAATTTAGAACAAGTTAAATCTGAAGCACTTTTACACGCCGATAATTTGAGTCTAAAACACACCAAAGTTCAAGAAAAACTAGAAAATTTTTACGAATTATACACAAACAACCAAAAAATGTTAGTGTACGGAAGAAAAATAAATGAGTTAATTAATACCTATTTTCAAACTAATAATAAAAAACAATTCAATGCTAATTTTGCAAAATGGGTAGCAATGGAAAAAACAAAATATTTAAAAAAGAATCCTGTAAAACCTGTTACAAAAGCTGAAAAAAAGAAAATCAAAATTACTGCTAAAAAAACAGAAGAAAAATTAAAAATCGTTGAAAAAGAAGTACTTACCGAGGTTCAAAAAGTGAAAGAACAAAAAATTGTAACTGCAAAAAAAGTTGAAAAACAACGAGCTAATTACGAATTTAAAATAAATGATAAAGTACGAATTATAGATAGTACCGCTTGTGGTACAATTGATAAAATTGAGAAAAAACATGCTTTTATCAACTATGGAATTTTCACTACCAAAACCACATTAGCTAAATTAGAACTAGTAGAAGCCTTTAAAAAATAATTTTTAAACTTTTCATTTATAACTATTTAGATTTGCAACCAATATAAATATTACTTAAATTTAGCAGGCTAAAAATAAAATCATGCTAAATTATTTAAAGGCATTTCTCGGATTCTTAATTTGGGCAATTATTGCATTAACTACACATTATTTTATTACTTCTAATTTTTCGGAAAATAAAAATCCAAAAAAAGTGGTTTCAATCACAAAAAATGTAACCAATAATTATGTTGTAACAAATTTTAATAAGGATACCATTTTTAGTTACAATAATCCATTTATAATTCAAAAAAACATTCCTGAAATTATAAATATAAACGATTTTACTACTCTATTTAATTCTATAAAATCCTATTTAAAAAATCATTATAAAAACGAATTATTAATTACAGGTTTATATTCTGAAAATGAAAAAGATTCTTCAAGTTCCAAAAATTTAGGAATTTTAAGAGCTAATACAATAAAAGTTTATTTAAAAAAATTGAATATTAATAACTACCAACTTAAAACCTTAAGTGAAATTAAAAATAATTTATTCGAAAAAAACGGAAATACTTCTGGTATAATTTTAAAAATAAACAAGATTGAAAATAAAACAACAGATAGTATTGAACAAACAATTAGTAATAAACTAATTTATGTCGATTTTAAAGATAATACGCTAATTACTAATAAATCTATTAAGAATTATACTGTATTATTAAAACAATATATTGAAGAATATCCAAACAAAACCATTTACATTACTGGGCATACAGATAATGATGGTTATTATCAAAAAAACTTAATTATTGGATTAAACAGAGCTAATTTGGTTAAAAACTACTTTAAACTAAATGGATTAGAAAATGCTAAAATGATAACATCATCTAAAGGAGAATCGGAACCAATTGCAGATAAAAACACTTTAAAAGGAAAAGCTGCAAATCGAAGAATAGAAATAAAAATTAATTAACTACTATGGAATTATCTATTTTTTTTAATACAACTTTTTGGCAATTATTTGAACTTTTTATTTGGATGCTAGGTGCATTTTTAATAGGTTTTTATTTTGGGAAAATAAATTCTACCAAAAAAGAAGCGCCAAAACTTAAAAATCAGCACATTCCTGAAGATGATTTAAAATTAACGGATACTACACCTAAAATTAGAGCAACAAAAACTTTTGAACGAGGTGGGAAACAGTTAATAAAATCAGTTCCAACAAAAGATCAGGATAAAGGTTTAAATTTTGACAGAATTGGAATTGCAGAAGAAAAAAACAAAAACAATTTAAAAAAAATTAAGGGAATTGGTTCGGCTATTGAACTTAAATTAAATGGTTTAGGAATTTACACTTACGAACAGATTAGCAATTTTAATAGTGCCGATATCAACAAAGTTACAAAAATATTAAAGTTTTTCCCTGGTAGAATTGAAAGAGATGATTGGGTTGGACAAGCTTTTTACCTTATAAACAACATAGATAAAAAGCTGAATTAATTACCCTCGTACCGTTCCATTTCTCTATCATAAAACTTACTTGCTAATTCAATTAAAGTGGCTACTTCACTAGAAAGTTCTTCTTCATCTGCATTATTAAATTCTTCAAACCATTCAATTTCATCATCTTTTAAATTGATGATAAATCGAGGAAATTCAGTATGAATAATAAATATATCTTCCGTAAAATCGGTGTTATCTCCCAATAAAAATTTAGGTAAGTCCATGTTTTGTGCGTATTAATTTATTCGACAAATAATTAAATCTAAAAAACAACATTAATGCTGATGAAGTTAATGCAGATAATAATCCAATCCAGATTCCAAAAGTACCTAAATTTAATTCAGTTCCCAAAAAATAACAAACAGGAAATCCAATTACCCAATAAGCAATAAATGTAATTATCGACGGAATGTTAACATCTTGTAAACCTCGTAATCCTCCTAAAATTACAGCTTGTAATCCATCAGAAAGTTGAAAAAATCCTGCTACAACTATTAAACTAGAAGCAATTTTTATTACTTCTAAATCTTCAGTAAAAATCCAAGGTAATTCATCTTTTAGCAACATAAAACTCACAGAAAAACCAAACATTATAAAAACTACTAACAAAAAATTTGAAAAAGCTATTCGTTTTAATTCCCTAAAATTTTGTAATCCCTTTTGGTTTCCAACTCTAATTGTTGCTGCAACTCCTAATCCAACCGCTACCATAAAGGTTGTTGAAGATAATTTTAATGCTATTTGATTAGCTGCTTGAGGTAAAGCTCCATAAGTTCCAGCTAACAATACTGACGAAGTAAATAAACCTACTTCAAACAACATTTGCAATGCTGTTGGAAAGCCTAAACTTATAATTTTATTAAATACTTTACGTTTAATTTCGCTTAGTTTTAAAATATGCATATAAGGAGCAAATTTTGGTTTATATTTTAAAACTAAATAAAGAAAAACAACCATTACTATTCGTGACACCAAAGTTCCTATAGCTGCTCCAACAAGTTCTAATCTTGGAAAAATCCAAAACCCATAAATCAATGCAAAATTTAAACTAATATTAACTATGTTGGTTAAAATAGTTGCATACATAGAGTACTTAGTTTGTGATAATCCGTCTGCAAATTGTTTTAATCCTTGAAAAATCATTAATGGAATCATCGAAATGGCAACAATTTCAAAATATGGAACTGCCAAAACAACTACTTCTTCAGGTTGATCTAAATGATATAAAATGGGTTTAATTAGTAATAATAAAATAAACATTACTATTCCAATTATAGTCATTAAAATAATTCCATGCTGAAAAATACTTCGTCCTTTTTCTTTATTCTTCTCGCCATCCGATTCTGCAATTAAAGGAGTAATTGCAAATGAAAAACCAATCCCAATAGATAAAGCTATAAAAACCAAACTATTACCTAAAGAAGTTGCTGCTAATTGTACTGGTCCTAACCTACCAACCATAATATCATCCATTAAACCAACTAATAAATGGCCTAAAGATCCCATCATTATTGGAGTGGCTAATTTTAGGTTATTTTTAAATTCAGATGTGTAATTTCTTAGCTTCAATAATTGTGTACTTTTCTGTTTGCGAATATACAAGATTAAATATTGATTTTTTCACTAAAAAAACACGTCATAAAAAATATTTATGATTATATAAAATTAATGAATAAGAGAATTTTAATAGAAAAGCGATAATTGATTACTTTTGTGTATCAAAAAATTAGTAATCAATTAAAATATATAAAAAATGGCAGTATTAGTAGGTAAAAAAGCTCCTAAATTTAATGCTCAGGCAGTAGTTAATGGAAATGAATTTGTTGAAAATTATTCATTAGATCAATTTGAAGGTAAAAAATATGTAGTTCTTTTCTTTTACCCAAAAGATTTCACATTTGTTTGTCCAACTGAATTATTTGCTTTTCAAGCAAAATTAGCAGAATTCGAAAAAAGAAATGTACAAATAGTTGCTGCATCAACAGATACAGAGCAATCGCACTGGGGATGGTTACAAATGCCTAAAAATCAAGGCGGTATTCAAGGTGTTACTTATCCAATTATTGCAGATACCAATAAAACAATTTCTAAAAATTACGATGTATTAGCTGGAGATTTTTATTATGATGATAATGATCAATTACAAGCTGAAGGTGAATTAATTGCTTATCGTGGATTATTTTTAATAGATAAAGAAGGTATTGTTCGTCATCAAATTGTAAACGATTTACCTTTAGGAAGGAATGTAGACGAAGCTATTAGAATGGTAGATGCATTACAATTTACGGAAGAACATGGTGAAGCTTGTCCAGCAAACTGGAGTTCTGAAAAAGAAGGCTTAAAAGCAACTCACGAAGGTGTTGCAGACTATTTAGCAAAACACTAACTAAATCAAAAATAAAAACAATAAAAACTCTCGAATTTATTCGGGAGTTTTTACTTTTTAAACTAACTTTGATTTTTAATTAAAAAAACTATTATGGCTAAAATAACCTTAAAAGGAAATCCAATTGAAACTATTGGAAAATTACCAAAAGTAGGAAGTAAAGCTCCTAAATTCAGTTTAATAAAAGCAGATTTATCTAAAGCAAAATTAAAAGATTTTAGAGGGTCTAAATTAATATTAAATATTTTTCCAAGTTTAGATACTGGTACTTGTGCAGCATCTGTTAGACGTTTTAATAAAGAAGCAGGAGAATTAGAAAACACAAAAGTTTTATGTATTTCTAGAGACTTACCATTTGCTCAAGCTCGTTTTTGTGGTGCTGAAGGATTAGATAATGTTATTACTCTATCTGATTTTGCTAAAGGAAAATTTGGAAAATCATATGGTGCTACTATCAAAACAGGACCACTTAAAAACCTACTTTCTCGCGCTATTGTAATTGTTGATGAAGAAGGTAAAGTTACCTATACACAACAAGTTCCTGAAATTGTAGATGAGCCAAATTATGAAGAAGCTTTAAAAGCGCTTTAAATGATTAAAGTGCGTAATTTTATAATTAACCGATTAAAGGCATTTAAATATGCTGCTAAAGGTTTCTGGATTTTAATTACCACTGAAAACAGCATTATAGCTCAAGTAATTATAGCATTTGTTATGACAATTATTGGGCTTGTAATGCATCTTTCTGCTACCGAATGGATGTTCCAAACATTAGCTATTGGACTCATTTTGGTAGCAGAATCCTTAAATACCGGAATCGAAAAAATGGCTGATTTTGTTCATCCAGATTATCATGAAAAAATTGGTTTAATTAAAGATATTTCTGCAGGAGCAGCTTTTTTTGCTGCAATAATTGCCATAATTATTGGTTTATTTATATACATTCCTAAATTTATATAGTAATTTAATTATTATCTCTTTTATTTTATATTTTTGTGTGATACTTATATAAATGGCAAAAAAGAAAAAAACAGTTAAAAAAACTCCATCAAAACCACGATTCCAAAAAACAAAGAAATTTTTTGGAAGTAGACAAACCCATACTGTATTTGGGTTATTTGTTGTAATTTTTGCTGTGTTTTTATTTTTCTCCATAATTTCCTACTTTTTTAATTGGCAACAAGATCAAAGTCAACTTGCCTTTTTTACCAATAAAAGCATTACCGTTAAAAACCTATTAGGAAAAATTGGAGCTACTTTAAGTCATTTATTAATATATAAAGGTTTTGGAATTTCAGCTATTTATATACCTATTCTGCTTTTATTAACAGGTATTACTATTTTAATAAAAGGAAATTTTAAAAAAATAGTAAATCTTTGGGGTTGGGGAATTTTAGGAATAATTTGGCTTTCTATTTCCTTTGGATTTTTAGCAAATAAAAATGCTTTATTTGCCGGAGTTATAGGGTATCAAATTAATAGCTATTTACAACAGTTCTTAGGAAAAACAGGCTTAATCTTATCTCTTATATTTTTATTTTTAGCATATTTAGTAATTCGTTTTAAAATTACACCCGAAAAGCTAAAAAGAAAACACATTATTTTAAATGAAAATTCTATTGATGAAGAAAAAAATATTTCATCAACAGATGAAACAAAATCAATTTTAGATAATGAAATTCCATCAACTACAACAGAAGAAGTTGAATTTTCCTTAGAAAAAAACACTAATAAGCCAATTGAAGATATTGAATCTAAAGAAGATGTTGAAATTGATGTAGATAAAATTGTAGATGAAGATCATGTTGCAGAAAATTTATCGGATAAATTGGTAAAAGATTTTGGCGAGTTTGATCCAACTTTAGAACTAAGCGAATACAAATTTCCAACTTTAAATCTGTTAAGGTCATACAACGAAAGTATTTCTGTTAATCAGGAAGAATTAGAAATCAATAAAAATAAAATTGTTGAAACTTTAAACAATTATAAAATTGGTATTGATAGAATTAAAGCAACCGTTGGACCAACAGTAACTTTATATGAAATTGTTCCAGAAGCTGGTATTAGAATTTCAAAAATTAAAAATTTAGAAGATGATATTGCATTATCCTTATCTGCATTAGGAATACGAATTATCGCTCCAATTCCAGGTAAAGGAACTATTGGTATTGAAGTTCCTAATAAAAAACCAACTATGGTTTCAATGAAATCTGTAATATCCTCTACAAAATTCCAAAATTCTGAAATGGAATTGCCAATTGCGTTAGGAAAAACAATTTCTAATGAAACCTTTGTAGTTGATTTAGCTAAAATGCCACATTTATTAATGGCAGGTGCTACCGGACAAGGAAAATCAGTTGGATTAAATGCTGTTTTAACTTCATTATTGTATAAAAAACATCCTGCTGAAGTTAAATTTGTTTTAGTAGATCCTAAAAAAGTTGAATTAACTTTGTTCAATAAAATTGAACGTCATTATTTGGCTAAATTACCCGATACAGATGAAGCTATTATTACAGATACTACTAAAGTAATTAATACATTAAATTCACTTTGTATTGAAATGGATAATCGTTACGATTTACTTAAAACAGCTATGGTTCGTAACATAAAAGAATACAATGTTAAGTTTAAATCCCGTAAATTAAATCCTGAAAATGGACATCGATATTTACCATATATTGTTTTAATAATTGATGAGTTTGCAGATTTAATTATGACAGCTGGAAAAGAAATTGAAACTCCAATTGCACGTTTAGCGCAATTAGCCAGAGCTATTGGAATCCATTTAATTGTGGCAACTCAACGTCCTTCGGTAAATGTTATTACAGGTATTATTAAAGCGAATTTCCCTTCTAGAGCAGCATTTAGAGTAACTTCAAAAATTGACTCTAGGACAATTTTAGATTCGCAAGGTGCTGACCAATTAATAGGAAAAGGAGATTTATTATACGCCGGCAGCAACGATTTAATTCGTTTACAATGTGCTTTTGTAGATACTCCAGAAATTGATAAAATAACAGATTTTATTGGCTCACAACGAGCATATGCAAATGCTTATTTATTACCTGAATACAGTGGTGAAGAAACTGGCACAAGTCTTGATATTGATATCAGCGAACGCGATAAATTATTTAGAGATGCAGCTTTGGTTATTGTGCATGCACAACAAGGTTCAGCATCATTATTACAACGTAAATTAAAACTAGGTTACAATAGAGCTGGTAGAATTATTGACCAGCTAGAAGCAGCAGGAATTGTTGGGCCATTTGAAGGAAGTAAAGCACGCCAAGTGTTGGTACCTGATGAAATGGCTTTAAATAAATTATTAGATTATGGAGAACAATAAAAACAACAACTTTATTAAAATGAAAAAATTACTAACTATAGTTATTATAAGCATCCTTATTATTACCACAGGATTTAGTCAAAATTCAAATCCAGCTAAAACTTTATTAGATGAAGTAGCAAAAAAAGTAGAAAGCTATAAAAACATTGAAATTGAATTTACACATAATTTAGATAATACTGAAGCTGATGTACATCAGGAAACAAGAGGAAAAGTTACCGTAAAAGGTGATTTATACCATTTAAATTACATGGGAACAGAGCAAATTTTTGATGGAAAAAAAATTTATTTAATTATTCATGAAGATGAAGAAGTTGTTATTCAAAAACCTGATGAAAATGATGAAAAACAGCTAACTCCCTCAAAAATGTTTACATTTTATAAAAGTGGTTACACATACAGTATGAGTGATTTGAAAACTATAGATGGAATAAAAATACAATATGTAAACCTTACTCCTATTGATACAAACTCTGATGTAAAAAATATCTTAATTGGTGTAGATGTAAAAACAAAACACATTTTTAATATAATTGAAATTGGTAAAAATAAGACTACTACTACTTTAGCTATTAGATCCTTTAAAACCAATCAAACTTTACCAGATAGCCTTTTCAAATTTGATATAAAAAAATATAGAGATCAAAAGAATTATACTATATCTGAGCCAAAATAAAAGCATTGAAAGTACTTGATAAATACATTTTAAAAAGTTTTTTACAACCTTTTTTAGCAACATTTTTTGTAGTACTATTTGTTTTAGTAATGCAAGCGCTTTGGTTAGCTTTTGATCAAATTGCAGGCAAAGGAATAGACATTTTTTTTATTCTTAAGTTTTTAGGATATTTAGGATTAATCCTTACTCCAACAGCATTACCAATAGGAATTCTTTTATCCTCTATAATGGCTCTTGGAAATTTATCTGAGAACTACGAAATGGCAGCCATAAAATCAGCTGGTGTTTCCTTAAAAAGAGTAATAAAGCCTCTTATATTTTTAACATTAATGCTTAGCGCATTAAACTTCGTTTTCCTTAATAATATATATCCTTGGGCTACACTCAAGCAAAAGAATTTATACTTAAACATGAAAAAGAAAAAACCAGCTTTGGCGTTGGTTCCAGGATCATTTAATACTGAAATTCCTGGGTATAGTATAAAATTTGATGAAAAGTATGGAGAAGAAAAAAATCTTCTTAAAAATGTACAAATTGCAGATTTAACTAAAGGAAGAGGAAAAATTAAGGTTATTACAGCTAAAAAAGGTATAATTTCAACTGAGCCTGGCAGCAAATACTTAACGCTAACTCTTGAAAATGGTAAATATTATGAAGATGATATAAAAAGAGCTGCAACACCTAGCGATAGAGCAAAAATGCCTTTTTCAAACGCTAGTTTTGATAAATATACTATTAATATTGATATATCTTCTTTTAATGATACTAGTTTAAATGATGAAAAAGTAAAACAACATCATGGTATGCTAAGCATTAAGCAATTAGATTCTATTTCAAAACAACAAAAAAAGGCTTATGATAAGTATATTGAAAATAGAACTAACATTTTTAATAAAACTATAGAAACCAAAAAATTACATAAATACCCTGATTCTGTTATTAACAAAAAAATTATTTCGCCAGTACTTGATAATTTTGTTGTGAAAAACAAAAGTATTGTTTTAGATGAAGCTATTAGAAAAGTAAATAGAGTTGAGGAAAGAAATAAGGTTAGAAAAAAAAGATTTAAAGACAAAAGAAAAATATTGAATTTGTACGATTATGAATTTGGATATAGGATTTCTTTTTCTCTTGCCTGTTTAGTACTGTTTTTTATTGGTGCTCCTTTAGGTTCTATTATAAGAAAAGGCGGTTTTGGTGTGCCAATGTTATTTGCAATTATTATATTCGTCACGTATTTTTTTATAACACAATTAGGTAAAAATTTAGCAGAAGAAAGCGCAATTTCAGCTCAAATAGGTAGTTGGTTGGCAACTTTTATAATGCTTCCTTTAGGTATTTTACTAACAAGGAGAGCTACCAAAGGAATGGGTATATTTAATATAGATGCAGTGTTTGATAAAATTAAAACACTATTTAAAAAAATCAAAAAAACTTAAAATGAGTGTCATGAATACGGTAGAAAACAGCTTCAAATTAAATACTATTAAAGAAGCAATTGAAGATATTAAAAATGGAAAAATTGTAATTGTTGTTGATGATGAAAATAGAGAAAATGAAGGTGATTTTATTGCTGCTGCTGAGTTAGTTACTCCAGAAATGATAAACTTTATGGCTACACACGGAAGAGGATTAATCTGTGCGCCAATTACAGAAAGTCGTTCAAAAGAACTTCAATTAGATTTAATGGTTGGCTTAAATACAGATCCTTTGGGTACCGCTTTTACAGTTTCTATTGATTATCATGGCAAAGGTGTAACCACTGGTATTTCGGCTAAAGACCGAGCAACTACCGTAAAATCGTTAACCGACCCAAATACAAAACCTCACGATTTAAGTCGTCCTGGACATATATTTCCGCTAAAATCTAGAGATGGTGGTGTTTTAAGAAGAACAGGACATACTGAGGCTGCAACTGATTTAGCAAAATTAGCCGGTTTACATCCTGCAGGAGTAATTGTTGAAATAATGAACGTGGATGGTACCATGGCTCGATTACCTGAACTTATAAAAATTGCTAAAGAATTTGATCTTAAAATTGTTTCTATTGAAGATTTGGTAGAATACAGAATGCAAAACGATTCATTAATAGAACTTTGTGAAGATTTTGATTTGAATACTCGTTTTGGTGAATACCGATTAAGAGCATATAAACAAACCACAAATAATCAAGTTCATTTAGTTTTAAGCAAAGGAAATATTAATAAAGGAGAAGAAATTTTAGTTAAAGTAAACTCTGCTTTAGTTAATAATGATATTTTAGGAACACTTACTAAAAACCCAGATCATAAATTAAGACGTGTTTTTGAAGCCATAAATAAAGAAGGAAAAGGTGCTGTTGTGTTTATCAATCAAGAAAATCAATCTTATGATTTATTGAATCGATTAAAAATAGTTAAACAAAGTCAGGAAGATAATACACCTTATACTCCAAATATTAAAATGGATGAAAAAGATTTTGGTATTGGCGCTCAAATATTAAGAGATATTAATATTACTAAATTACGTGTTTTATCTAACGCAAAAACTTTTAGAAAAAGAGTTGGAATGACTGGTTACGGACTTGAAATTTTAGAATATGTAACCTATTAATTTTATAAAGATTTTTTTATGAAAAAATGGTTACTTCTTTTTGTTTCTTTAAGCATAATTAGTTGTAATAACTATACTCCTAAAAAAAACAGCAACAAAAATCATATTTCAACAACAAATTACACTTTAAATGGCACTGTAGATTTCGATTCCAAAACTGCTTATTTGAACAAAATAAAAAATGATTCTCTTTTTAAAATTGATTCATCATCAATAGTTAACCATACTTTTATTTTTAAAGGAAAGATTATAACTCCCGAACGTTTTGCGCTTACTTTTAAAGATATTTCGGCTGTAGTAATTGTAATTTTAGAGCCTAAAGATTTTTCTGTATCTATAAAAAACCACTTTTTTAACGATCCAAAAATAATAGGTTCTCCTTTAAATAGCCTTTTATTAAGTTATAAAAACACCTCAAAAAGTATTTTTAAAAAAATAAATTATTTATATCCTCAATTTCAAAAAGCGAGGTTAGAAAATGATGCACAAAAACTTCAAGAAATTAAACAAAAAATGGAAACTATAGAAAATGAGTTTACCGACTATAGTTATCATTTTATTGAAAATCATAAAAATTCGTACATAGCAGCAATGCTTTTATCCGATCATTTAAAATCTACTAAAAAAGATACTCTAAAAATTAGAAAATCTTTTAATTTACTGCCATTAAAAATCCAGAATTCAATAGATGGTAAAATTGTTGCTAAATGGTTACAAACCCATTAAAAAACTTAAATTAGTTTCCGGCGGAGTTTCTAATGGAGATTTATTTACTTGAAATAATCTAGCATGTAAATTCCCTTTTAAAACTACTTGATTTCCTTCAACTTGCAACCAACTTCCTTCTCTTAAACCAAGAACTGGAATAGTATTAAAGTAATGAAATTCATTTATACGAGTTTCTCTGGTTTCACCCATATGTTTTGAATCGGAATCAGGATCCAAATAATGTGGATTAAGATTAAAATTTAGAAATCCAAATGCCTGAAAAGTTGGTGGATAAACTATTGGCATATCATTAGTATTTTGAATAGTAAGTCCTGTAACATTACTTCCTGCACTTGTTCCAAAATATGGTATACCATTTTCAACTACATTTTTAATTGCCGGCATAATTTTTTTCTCATACATAGTTTTTAGCAATAAAAAAGTATTTCCACCTCCTATAAAAATACCTTTTGCATTATTAACTGCATCCACAGCATTTGTATATTCATGAATTCCAACTACATTAATATTAATTTTTTGGAAAGCAATTTTTGCTTTTTCAGTGTATTCATCAAAAGTTAATCCACTAGGACGAGCATACGGAATAAATAAAATTTCCTTAACTCCTTTAAAATGATCGGATAATACTGGTAAAATATATTCCAAATAATCCTTTCCATGAACAGTTGATGTACTTGCAATAATTAATTTTTTCATGTGCTGTTAATATTTTTATAAATGTACAATTTAACCTTCTTTAACAAAAATTTATAGGCTTATTAATACAATTTTAAGATTTCAATGTTTTTATTTGTTATGATGAAAACCATAAATATATTTTTATTGGTGTTTTTTGTTGCTTTAAATTGCTATGGACAACAAAATTATAAAACATTAACAGGTAAACTTTTAAATTATAAAAATGCTGTTAACAATGCCGCTATATTAAATTTAAATACGCAATTAGGAACTGTTAGTAATGATAATGGTGAATTTTCAATTGATGCTAAATTAAAAGATACTTTATTAATTACCTCTATACAATATCAGGTAAAAAAAATAGTGATAACAAATAAAATATTTAATTCATTTAAACCAATAATTATTCAACTTATTCCTTCGGTAACTATTTTAGAGGAAGTATTTGTGCATAGAAAAATAACAGGAGATTTGGCATTAGACAATAAAAATAAACCAAAAGATAAAACTCCTAAATCCAATTTCTCAATAAATATAAATGAAATTTCAGCCTTCTCATTTAAATATATAACACCCAATTATACAAAACCTCCAAATGCAGAGTCCTTTACAAATCCTATACAAATGAATGGCGTTGGTGGAAGCGCAAGCATTCCAGATAAAAGATATGAAAATTTAAAAAAATTGCGAAAAACGATTCGTCAAAAAAAAGATTTTCCAGCTAAAATTGTAGAAACATTAAGTATTAACTTTTTTGTAAACGATTTAAAAATACCAAAAGATAAAATACCCAATTTTTTAACTTATTGTGAATACCAAAATATTATAGAAAAATTTTACAATCACCAACTATTAGATGTTATAAAAATATTGCAAAATGAAAGTAAAACTTACCACAAAATCAAAGACTAATAAATATATAAGTATAATTTCTATTTTATTTTTTGTGATTAATATTACAAATGCACAAACACAACTAATTAAACTTAATGGGACTGTAAAAAATGATTCTATTAAATTACAAGATATAAACATAAAAAATATAACCTCTAATTTAGGAACTACAAGTGGTAAAAATGGTCACTTTACTATTCATGCAAAAAAAGGCGATTCCATTCTATTTTCCTCTATTGTTTATGAAAACAGAATCATAAAAATTTCAGACACTCACATAAATTCCAAAACCATAACTGTTTATTTAGAACCAGATTTTTATCAACTTGATGAAGTGATGATAAATAATTCCTTTAAACTAGATGTTACAAATGTACCTGTTACCCGAGGAACCATTTTTAATAACGACGAAGTTTCTCAAAGAAAAGCTCCAAATGCACGCAAGTTATCAGATCCTAATGCTAATGCAGGTGGCTTAAATCCTATTGCATTATTTATGTCTATTACCAAAAAATCGCGTTTAAAAAGAAAGGCAAAAAAATTAAAAGAACAGAAAATTAAATTATTAAAACAAGAATTTCCAACCACTATCCTAAATCAGTATGGAGATGAGTTTTATATAAAATGGCTTTCTATACCTAAAGATAAAATAAATTTATTTTTAGATTATTGCCAAGCAAATGGTTTAGATAATTACTATTTCAGTAATGAATTTGTCATTAAAAATTTTCTAATTAAACAAGCTGTAAAATTTAATACCCTAAAAAAATAATTTTTTAAAATCTTTATTATTAAATTTTCTTTTTGTTTATTAGCAACCAAAACACATTAAATGAAACAGTCAAAATACGTACTCTTATTTTTCATATTAATTCCACTATTTGCCTTTACGCTTCATAAATATTATGTTAGTTTAACAGAAATTGAATATGTTGAAAAACAAAAATCTGTACAAATAATCTCAAGTATTTTTATAGATGATTTAGAAGTCGATATGCGCAAACAATCTAATAAAGTTTTTAATATAGATACCAAGCAAGAAGTAGATAGTATTGATAATTATTTTAAAAATTACTTACACCAGCACTTTCAAATAACAATTAACGACAGCATAAATAAATACAATTATATAGGTAAAGAATACGAGGATAATATTGTTCATTTCTATTTAGAAGTACCTAACATACAACATCTTAACAGTATTCAAATTATAAATACATCTTTATTTCAAAGTTTTGAAAATCAACAAAATATTGTAAAAATCAATGTAAAAGATTTTAATAAAACCTTCTATTTAACTAAGAATAATGATAAAGGTTTGTTAAATTTTTAATAAATATTTAACATTTAATACAAAAATAATTACTTTCGGATTTTATTACTCTTTTATCACCCAAACTATAATCAAATATGTTAAAAAAAACTTTATCTTTCATTGTTGTTTCTTTAATTTCAACAATGCTATTTGCTCAAAATTCTGAGCAACAAAACCCTGTTCAAAAAGGACATTACAACATCAGCAAGTTCAGACAATTAAAACAAGAACTTCCCACCCCAAACAATCAACATACTGCTTCTGGAGCTCCAGGTTTTGAATACACTCAACAAAAAGTGGATTATAAAATGAATATCATTTTAGATGATGACAACCAAAAAATATTTGGGGAAGAAACCATTACATATCATAATAATTCAAAAGATAACCTTGAATATTTATGGGTGCAATTAGACCAAAATATGCGCGCTCCAAATTCTAAAACTCCAGATATTAATGGCAGTGGTCCAGGTGTATTATATTCTCCTTCAAAATTTACAAAATCCTTTATGGGTAAACCTTTTCAAGGTGGTTTTAACATAGAATCTATTACAAATATGGAAAATAAACCATTAGATTATATGATTAACCAAACCATGATGCGAATAGATTTATCAGAACCTTTAGCTTCAGGAGCTACTTATAATTTTAAAATTAAGTGGTGGTATAATATTAACGATTATATAGCTTTACAAGGTCGATCAGGTTACGAGCCGTTTCCTGATGGAAACAAAATTTATATAATTGCTCAATTTTTCCCTCGTTTAGCAGTATACAATAATGTAGAAGGTTGGCAAAACATGCAGTTTTTTGGAAGAAGTGAATTTGCCCTTGAATTTGGGGACTATGAAGTTTCTATTACTACTCCAAAAGATCATATTTTAAATGGTACAGGAGTTCTTCAAAATCCAAAAGAAGTTTTTACAAAAAAGCAATTTAAACGATATGAAGAAGCTAAAAAATCTTTTGACAAACCATTAGTTATTGTTACTCAAGATGAAGCTATAGAAGCTGAAAAAGAACATGCAACCAAAACAAAAACTTGGAAATTTAAAGCAAAAAATGTTCGTGATTTTGCTTTTGCTTCTTCTCGTAAATTTATTTGGGATGGCATGGCAGTGGATATGCATGGTAGAACCGTAATGGCATATTCATTATATCCAAAAGAAGGAAATCCACTTTGGGGAGAACATTCCACTAAAGTTGTTGCCAATACACTTAAAGTATATTCTGAACATACTATTGATTATCCGTATCCACAAGCTACATCAGTAAATGCTAAACGTCAAGGAATGGAATATCCTATGATTTGTTGGAACTATGGAAGACCAAACCCTGACGGAACTTATACAGACAGAACAAAATATGGAATGATTGGTGTAGTTACTCACGAAGTAGGTCATAACTTTTTTCCTATGATTATTAATTCCGATGAACGTCAATGGACTTGGATGGATGAAGGTATTAATTCGTTTGTACAAATTTTAGCAGAGAAAAATTATGATAAAAATTTTCCTATTTCCAGAGGAATTCCTAAAGGAATTACAGGATATATGAAAGGAGATCAATCTAGAATAGCGCCAATTATGTCACAAGGAGATAATGTCTTTAATTTTGGAGCAAACGGCTATTCAAAACCTGCTGCTGGATTATATATGTTACGACAAACCATTATGGGGCCAAAATTATTTGATAAAGCTTTTAAAACTTATGCTAAACGTTGGGCTTTTAAACACCCTACACCTGCGGACTTTTTTAGAACTATGGAAGATGCGTCCGCTATGGATTTAGATTGGTTTTGGAGAGGATGGTTTTACACTACTGGAAGTAATGATATAGGTATTAAATCGGTTAAAAAATATTACATTACCGACAAACCAACTAAAAGAGCTCAAAATATGGCTAAAAGATATGGTATAACTGTTGATCAGTTACCTCCATCCTTATATTTAGTATCTGAAGACAGTGATGAATTCACTAACGATATAAAAAATAAAAAGCCTACAGATTTTCCTAATTTAAAAAACTATATTGATAAAAACTTTTCTGCCCAAGAACAAAAAACATTAAAAACTCCAAAGTATTTTTATGAATTAACTTTTGAAAAACCTGGAGATTTGGTAATGCCAATTATTGTTGAGTTTCAATATGAAGATGGAACCAAAGAACGCAAACAATATCCAGCTCAAATATGGAGACTTAATGATAAAGAAGTAACAAAAGTTTTTCCATCAACTAAGGCAATTAAAAAGATTGTAATTGACCCTGACCAAGAAACAGCAGATGTTAATTTAAAAAATAATAGCTGGCCTAAAAATACCGAATCTAAATTCGATAAATTTAAAAAGCAACAAATAAAGAGTTAACAACTAATAAAGAATAGGAAAAAGGTCATTTTTAATAAAATGACCTTTTTTTATGGGATTATTTCAATATTATAATCTTGTAAAAGCCCTGAAATCCCTTGTTGAGAAAATTTAGCTCCTCTAATTTTATTCAATTCAGGATTAATTTTAAAATTAATTGCTGTACTAAAGTCGGCTAAGGATAAATTGGTTGCGTTAAAAATAGTTCCAGATAAATCTCCATTTTCAAAAACAGCTCCTGTCAAATTAGCTTCCGTAAAATCAACTTCAATTAACTTACAATCTTTAAATAAAATCTGTTTAAGGTTTAATTTATAAAAAGAGGTTATGTTTAAATAACAACCTATAAATTTTAGAGAAAGTAAAAAAGTATTACATTCATTAAATAGTATACCTACTAATTTACAACCATCAAAAATCACGTTTTTTAAAGATGTATTTTTTAAGTTTGTATTACTAAAATTACATGAAATAAATTCACATTCCATAAAGGAACTATTTGACAAATCGATAGCTGCAAAAGAACAGTTTATAAAAGTACAAGTATCGTATTCTGCTTTTTCAAATTTTTGAACAGAAAAATCTACTTTTTCATAGGTTACCTCATCAAAAAATAAACTCTGCATTTTAAAAATTTATACTTTAGGTTTTCTATACATTAAATAAAAACCAACAATTATTAAAGGAATACTAAGAATTTGACCTGTGTTTAAAAACCATTGTGCTCTATCATCAACTTGTGCTTCTTTGAAAAATTCAACAAAAAATCTAACCGTCCAAAGTAATACAAAAAACAGTCCAAAAATATAACCAAGTTTCTCTTTCTTATCTGTTTTCCAATATACAAACCATAAAACTAAGAAGATAATTAAGTAACTTACCGATTCATAAATTTGAGTTGGATGTCTTGGAAAATCTTCCCCTAATTTTCTAAAAATAAATCCATAATTAGAATGTGTTGGTTTTCCAATAATTTCAGAATTCATCAAATTTCCTATTCTAACAAAAATTGCACCTGCAGCTACAGGAATGGAAATTCTATCCAAAATATATAATATAGGTTTTTTAAGTACATTTTTACTAAACAAATACATTGCTATTATAATTCCAATTGCAGCTCCATGACTTGCCAAACCAGCATAACCTGTAAATTCAAATTTTGGACTAAACTTAAAAGGTAAAATTACTTCTAACGGATGGTGAATTAAAAACTGAGGATCATAAAACAAAAAGTGTCCTAACCTTGCTCCTGCCAGAGTTGAAATAACTGCATACATAAATAAGGAATCCAATTTTTCTAACGGAATTTTATCATTAATAAAAATCTTTTTCATTAAATATAAACCTAGCATAAATGCTATAACAAACATTAAACTGTAATAACGAATTGCAAGCGGACCTATTTTAAATAATATTGGAGACGGATCCCAGTTAATGGATAATAAAATCATATTTTAAATATTTATTTTTTATGTTTATGATGTTTTTGTTGTAGTAATTCTTCTTTTGAAGGAACTGGATCGTAACCACTTCCTCCCCAAGGATGACAACTTCCTATTCTTTTTATAGCTAACCAACCACCCGTAAAAATACCATGTTTTTTTAAAGCTTCAATGGTATAATGAGAACAAGTTGGAGAATATCTGCAGCTTGATGGTGTATAAGGAGAAATTGCAGCTTGATAAAACCTAACCAAGCCTATAAAAGGTAACGCTAATATTTTTGTAAAACTTTTCAATTTAATTTACAGTAAATGATGTGCCATCTTTACCATCTTTTAATTGAATACCTAATGCTAAAAGTTCATCTCTAATTTTATCGGATAAAGCCCAATCTTTATTAGCGCGAGCCTCATTACGCATAGAAATGAGTAATTCTACAACTCCTGATATTTTAGAAGAACTATCTTTACTAACCTCATTTTGCAAACCCAAAATATCAAACACAAATACATTTATCAATGCATTAAATTCTTCTAAATCAGCCTTACTTAATGTTTCTTTTCCTAATTGAAGTAGATTAATATATTTAACCGCTTCAAAAAGTTGTGCAATTAAAACAGGACTGTTAAAATCATCATTCATAGCATCATAGCATTTTTGTTTCCAGCTATTTATATCTATACTTGATGTTTTATTTTCTTTTATATTTTCTAATTGATCTACTGCTTCCATTAATTTTAAAAATCCTTTTTCAGAAGCTTCTAAAGCATCATTTGAAAAATCTAAAATACTTCTATAATGCGCTTGCATCATAAAAAATCGGAGAGCACTTGGCGAAAATGCTTTTTTCATTAATTTATTTTCACCTGTAAATATTTCATTAGGCAAAATATAATTTCCTGTTGATTTTGCCATTTTTTGACCGTTTAAAATCAACATATTTGCATGCATCCAATAATGAACTGGATTAACATTATTACTTGCTTTAGATTGTGCTATTTCACATTCGTGATGTGGAAATTTTAAATCCATGCCGCCTCCGTGAATATCAAAAGTTTTACCTAAATATTTGGTACTCATCGCGCTACATTCTAAATGCCAACCCGGAAAACCATCGCTCCAAGGTGAAGGCCAACGCATAATATGTCGTTCATCTGCTTTTTTCCAAAGAGCAAAATCCTGTGGATTTTTCTTTTCAGTTTGGCCGTCTAATTCTCTGGTATTATGAATTGAATCTTCTATTTTTCTTCCAGATAAAATTCCATAATCTTCAGTTTCATTATATTTTAATACATCAAAATAAACCGATCCATTAACAATATATGCCAATCCTTTATCTAAAATAGTTTTAATTATTTCTATTTGATCTACAATATGACCAGTAGCTGTAGGTTCTATACTTGGCGGAATATTATTTACTTTTTGCAAAATATTATGAAAATCTATGGAATAGCGTTGTACCACTTCCATTGGTTCAATTTCCTCTAAACGTGCTTTTTTAGAAATTCTGTCTTCTCCTTCATCTGCATCATTTTCTAAATGACCTGCATCTGTAATATTACGCACATATCTAACCTTATAACCTAAATGTTTTAAATAACGGAACACCAAATCAAAACTCATAAAAGTTCTAACATTTCCTAAATGAACATTACTATAAACCGTAGGTCCACAAACGTACATGCCTACATGACCTTCTAAAATTGGTTTAAAGATTTCTTTGGTTTTGCTTAATGAATTGTATATTTTTAATTGGTTGGTTTTGTATAATTCCATTAAAATTAAATTGAAATTTAGGCTGTAAAGATACTAAAATTATGGTACGTTAAATATGGATTGATTTACTAAATATATGTTAACAAAAATTAAATTTACTTAATAAATAATTGCTGTGTATTATTATTAAAACATTATTTTAGAAGTACTCCATTAAATTGAAATAAAAAATTAATTTTACAAAAAATAATAATCGTAAATTCATTGCTTTTATTTATAGATATTTTAAATGCAAAAAACCGTAAAAGCCAAAACAAATACTTGTATTGTAATTCCTTGCTATAATGAAGAAAAAGGATTATCACTAACAGAATACGAAAACTTTTTACATAAAAATTTTGATGTAATTTTAAATTTTGTAAATGATGGTTCTTCTGATAATACGTTATTAGTACTTGAAAATTTAAAAAACAAGTATCCAAATTATGTACATGTAATTAGCTATGAAAAAAATAAAGGAAAAGCAGAAGCTGTTAGGTTTGGCGTGCAATATTCTTTAGAACATATCGATTTTAATTATATTGCCTATTTAGATGCTGATTTAGCTACTTCATTAGAAGAATGTAGTGAAATGACTCAAAATTTTAAGGATGAAATTACCTTTGTTTTTGGTTCTAGAATTAAAAGAGTTGGCGCAAATATTGAAAGAAAAAGATCGCGTTTTTTAATTGGAAGGGTTATTGCTACTGCAATTTCAACCATTTTAAAACTACCCGTTTATGATACACAATGCGGTTGTAAAGTTTTTACTAAAGAGTTAGCAAAAGAAGTATTTACTAAACCTTTCATTTCAAAATGGTTATTTGATGTAGAAATATTTCAAAGAATTATGGAAATATATGGTAGAAAAAAATCTTTAGAAAAAATGATTGAAATTCCTTTAAAATCATGGATTGAAAAAGGAGATTCTAAAGTAAAAGCAACTTACTTTTTTAAGCTATGGATAGATTTATTTAGAATTAGTCAACTATCAAAAGTCTAATAAAGCTTTATATATGTCGCCAAAGAACATTAAAAACACTCGTTTATATTTAATTATTTCCGTAATTACTATTATTATATTCAAATTTATATTAACAGCTGCAATTCCGCTACTTGACAAAACAGAATCTAGATATGCTGAAATTGCACGAATTATGGCGGAAACTAAAGAATGGGTAGTACTTCAAATTGATTATGGAGTTCCTTTTTGGGCTAAACCTCCTTTATCTACTTGGCTTTCTGCAATAAGTTTTGATGTTTTTGGAGTAAATGAACTAACCGCAAGACTTCCTTCTTTTTTAATTAGTTTACTTATTATTTATATTGTTGGTAAAAGCATAAAAAAAACGAGCATCACTTTTTATCTAATTGCTTTCATTTTATTAACTATGCCCGAATTTTTAATTCATACTGGTGTAGTTTCTACCGATACAGCTTTAAATTTTTGTGTGGTTATTATTATGCTTTCCTTTTGGAAATCTATGGAAAATGAAAACAAATCCTTCTGGAATTATTTATTTTTTATAGGTATTGGTTTAGGATTTTTAGCTAAAGGTCCGCTAATTTTGGTGTTAACCGGACCTCCAATTTTAGCATGGATATTGATTCAAAAAATTAAATTAAAAACTGTTTTCACAAAATTACCTTGGATATTAGGTGTTGTATTAGTGTTAGTAATTGCTGTTCCTTGGTATATTTTAACCGAAGAAAGATCACCTGGATTTTTAGATTATTTTATTGTAGGAGAACATTTTAAACGCTTTTTAGTTCCAGGCTGGAAAGGCGATTTATATGGTAGTGGACACTCTCAACCTAAAGGTATGATTTGGGTGTTCTTATTTATTTTTACTTTTCCTTGGTTGCAAATAGTACTTATTAAATTATGGAAAAATCGTAAATCTGTTTTAAAGAGCAAATGGGTTTCGTACCTAGTGTTTTGGTTGGCATGGACTCCTTTATTTTTTACCATGTCCACTAATATTTTACACACTTATATTCTACCAGTAACTGTTCCTATTGCTTTATTGGCAGTTTATTATTGGGATAATTATAATAATAAAAAAGTAATTTTAGGCTTAGGTTCTATTTTTCCAATATTGGCAATTATAGCTTTTATTGGAATTTCATTTTCAAATAAAAAAGAAAATTATATGAATTCAGATAAGTATTTATTACAACATCAATTTGTTAATACCACAAATAAATCTATTCCAATATTTTACTGGAAACAAAAATCATACTCAGGTCAGTTTTATTCAAAAGGTAAAGCTAAAGTAGTTAAAAATGAAAAAGAATTAGATTCCGTTGTTAATACCTATCCTAAAGTATATTTTTTAGTAACTAATAAACTTAAAAAAGATATTTCAAAAGAAACTCTATCAAAAATGACTTTATTAGAATCTAATTACAAAACATCTATTTATAAAACGGAATAATAATATTCTTACTTAATTTTATGAAGTATTAATAATACAAATAAATAGGTTAAATTTGCCAAAATTCTAATTAAAAAAGAGTTTAATATTTAAATTATTAAATAATAATGCATTACGAGTTCACTATAATAGTTCCTGTTTTTAACGAAGAAGACAATTTAAAACGTGTTGAAACAGAGCTTTCTAAATATCTTAAAATAGCAACTAAAAAAACAAAAGTGCTATTTGTTAACGATGGAAGTAAAGATAAAAGTCAACTATTAATTGAAGAAATTTGTAATTCAAATCCCGATTTTTCTTTTATTGAATTCAAAGAAAACAAAGGTTTAAGTGCAGCTATAACTGCTGGATTTAAAAATGTAGATACAGAATTAGTTGGATATATTGATTCTGATTTGCAAACTGCTCCTGAAGATTTCAATTTATTATTAACTGAAATTGTAAACTACGATTTAGTTACTGGAGTTAGAGCAAACCGAAAAGACTCATTTGTTAAAAACATGTCTTCCACTATTGCTAATGGAATTAGACGTTCTTTTACGCACGACGGAATGGATGATACAGGTTGCCCATTAAAAGTTATAAAAACGGAATACGCAAAAAAAATTCCAATGTTTAAAGGATTACACCGTTTTTTACCTGCAATGATTTTATTACAAGAAGGTAAAATAAAACAAATACCTGTACAGCATTTTCCAAGAATTGCTGGAGAAGCAAAATACGGTTTGTGGAATAGATTATTAGGTCCGCTTATGGATTGTTTTGCTTACCTATGGATGAAGAAAAAATACATCAATTACGAAATTGCTAAAAAAGGTTAATGAGCAACTGGTTAATTTATAGCATCGGTTTTTTTGCTCAAATTCTATTTTCTGGTAGGTTAATTTTACAATGGATTTTATCTGAAAAAAGCAAAAAAGTTTTAACTCCTTCTATATTTTGGAAACTAAGTTTATTTGCATCCTTTTTATTATTTGTTTATGGTTATTTACGTAATGATTTTGCCATAATGCTTGGTCAGGCACTAACCTATTTTATATATATTCGAAATTTACAATTACAAGGAGAATGGCAAAAAGCGCCTAAATTTTTAAGAATATTCTTATGGATTTTTCCTCTATTAATTGTTATTTATTCATTCAATAATAACACCTACGATTTAGTTAAACTATTTAAAAACAAAGATATACCTTTTACACTTTTACTTTGGGGAAGTATTGCTCAAGTAATTTTTACATTGCGTTTTGTATATCAATGGATTTATTCGGAAAAAAATAAAGAATCTTCTTTACCTTTCGGATTTTGGCTATTAAGTTTAATTGGATCGTTAATGATATTAGTTTATGCTATTTTACGTAAAGATCCCGTTTTATTTGTTGGTCATATAATGGGTTCTATTATTTATTCCAGAAATATAATATTATCAAAAAGACATTCTTAATTTTATATTATGATTAAAGTTTTTGAAAAATATCCTATTGCAAGTTTATCTATTTTAGTTTTACTAATGCTGCTTGTACATTTAAACGTTCCAAATGTTACAATTATGGAAGCCAGAAACTTTATTTCTGCACGTGAAATGATTCAAGATAATCATTGGATTTTAACAACAATGAATGGTGAGCCTCGTTATCAAAAGCCTCCTTTACCTACTTGGTTAACGGCAATATCTGGGTTGATTTTTGGAGTAAATAGTTTATTTGCTTTACGGTTACCAGCTGCTTTAATGGTTTTATTTTTAGGAATTTTTGTTTACTTATTATCTATAAAATTATTCCTTCCTAAACTTCAAAGTTTCAACAATAGTTTAATTGTAGTAACTTCATTTTATGTTATCGGAATTTTAAACGAAGCGCCTTGGGATATATTTGCTCACGGTTTTATGATTGCTGGAATTTATTTCTTGTTTCAGTTTTTTCAAAATTCAAATAAACTATGGATTAATGCTTTGTTAGCTTCCTTTTTTGTTGGATTGTCTTTTTTAAGTAAAGGACCAGTTTCATTATATGCATTATTTTTACCTTTTATTATTTCTTACGGAATAATTTATAAATTCAAAAATTTTAAAAGTAAAACCATTTCTTTTATAAGTTTTATTGTATTGTTTATAATTATTGGCGGATGGTGGTTTGTATATGTTAGACTAGCAGATGCAGATGCATTTCTAAAAATTGCTACTAAAGAAACTGGTAATTGGAATAGTTACAATGTAAAACCTTTTTATTATTACTGGAGCTTTTTTACACAATCTGGTATTTGGACTATCCCAGCTTTTATAAGCTTATTATATCCTTATTTAAAAAACCGCGTACAAAACAAAAAAGTTTATCAGTTTACGTTTTTGTGGACAATAATTGCTGTAATTTTATTATCCTTAATTCCAGAAAAAAAACCTCGATACTTAATGCCAGTTTTAATTCCATTAGCTTTAAACACTGGATTTTACATGCAATATTTAACACGAAATTTTGCTAAACTAAAAAATAAAAAAGAAACTATTCCTGTCTATTTTAATTTTGGATTGATAGCAACAATTGGTTTATTATTCCCTATTATTATTTATTTTTTATTGAAAAATGAAATTCCTAATTTCCTAGTAAGTTATATTTTAACCGCTATAAGTTTAGTTTTAATAGGTTTTTATATTATCAAAAATCTATTAAAAAAGAACATTCAAAATGTATTTTATTTAACCGTTCTCTTTATTGCTGCTGTACTTATTTTTGGCTTACCAATTTCAACAAGTTTAAATAAAAATAATGCTTTTAATGAAATAAATACCTTGCACCAAATTGAAAAAACTAATAATATTACTACTTATTCAATTGGAGAAGTGACTCCAGAGTTATTGTGGAATTACAATGGAAAAATAAAAGATATTTATAAAAACAACGAATTAAAATTACCTAAAGAAAATAACTTCGGACTTCTTTTATTAAATGAAGATGTTTCTGATATAACTAAAAAATTATCTAAAAATTACCAATTAAATTTAAAAGAAACTTTCAACTTAAATAAAGGCTCAAAAAATAAAGAAAGATTAATTAGACAGCTTTATTTAGTTTCAAAAAAATAGTACTTTTGATATATGAAAACTAAAACACTTACAAAAACAGACATCCTTGGCTATGTATTTTTAATAATATCTTTTGCTTTTGGACTTTATTATGCAAACTCAGATTTAAATTATTTTGATACTGTTTATGCAGTTGAAGATGGCTTTGTTGAAAATAGTCAGTTTGTACTACTTTTATGCTCGAGTTTATTGTTGTTTTTTTATTTTTTCAAATTCTTTAAACACAAAAATGTTTATTGGAAAACAGGTGTTTTGGTTATGGCTATTGCATTCTTTTTTGCATCTGGCGAAGAAATTTCTTGGGGACAACGTATATTTCATATTCAGTCTTCTGAATACTTTATAGAAAATAATGCTCAACACGAAACCAATTTACACAACATGGTTGTTGACGGTGAAAAAGTTAACAAACTTATTTTTAGCCAATTGCTAACTGTAATGTTAGTTATTTATCTTTTAATACTTCCTGTTGTATACAGAAAAGTAGCTTCTATAAAAAAATTAGCAGATTTATTTGCTGTGCCAATCGTAAAATGGCATCATACTATAGCATTTTTAATTGCTACAGGGTTAATTGTTTTTGTTCATTCGGAAAGAAAATGGGAATTATATGAATTAGCATTTGCAGTTATTTTCTTTTTAATCTTTTTAAATCCGTTTAATAAAAAAGAAATTTTTACAGCTAAATCTTAATTTTTGCTAAAAAATAGATTAGTAATTTATTAAATAGTGTTCCGTATAAAACACCAAATAGCATTCCTGTAATTACGTCTAAAGGGTAATGAACACCCACATATATTCTACTATAAGCAATTACTAATGCCCAAAAAATTAGAATAGAAAATAAATATTTATAGCTATTTTTTAATAACAAACCAAAAAACACAGCTATTCCCATAGAATTAATAGCGTGTCCTGAAAAATAACCATATAAACCTCCACAACCTTCTTTAACTATTCTTATTATGGAAGAAATATCATTATTATGACAAGGTCTTAATCGTTTAAAGCTATATTTAAATAAATTACTAGTTTGATCAGAAGCTAAAACTAATAGTACTCCAAACAATAGTACAATAAGCGTTTTTTTTAAACCAAGTTTTTTATAGGTAAAATATAAAAGGATAGCATACAACGGGATAGAACTGAATTTATTAGTTACAAATAACCAAAATCCATCCCATTGTGAACTACCTAAATTATTAAGGTAGATAAATAATTCAATATCTTTATGAATTAAAAAATCTAACACTTAGTATTTAATTTTTATCTGATTTATTGGCTAAACCAACTAATTCCAATTCAAAAACTAGATCGGTATTTGGAGGAATAACTGCTCCTGCTCCTTGTTCGCCATATCCCAAATAAGAAGGAATAAAAAGCATAGCCTTATCTCCTAACTTCATGTGTTGCAAACCTTCCTTAAAACCGGCAATTAAACGAGCATCTGGACCATAAACTGTTGTAAATGGAGCATAACCATGCTGTTTATCTTTTGCCTCATTATATACCTGATAAGCTTTCGCAACGTTTTTAAAACTTGTATCAAATAGTTTTCCATTGGTAAAATAACCTGCGTAATTTACTTTAACTTTTACGCCTTTTTTTGGGAAATCACCATTTTTGGTTTCTGTAATTGCTATTTTTAATCCAGAAGGTAATTCTTCAGCGTTTGCTAAATTTTGATTTATTTTAGCTACAGTATTATCCATTGCTTGCTGAATTTTTTCTTGCTTTATTTTTAACTCTTCAGCGTATTTTTTATAAAAATCAGAAAATTGTTTTTTTGCCTTAAATTTCTTTGCTGCAGATCCAATCTTTATAATTTCTACAGATTTTATTGTATCGTTTTTAGCGATAGAATCTACTACATTTTGTCCTTTAACAACATACCCAAAAACTGAGTGTTTGCCATCTAACCAAGGTGTTGCTTTATGTGTAATAAAAAACTGACTTCCGTTAGTATTAGGACCAGCATTTGCCATAGATAAAGTACCTGCTTTATCATGTTTTAAAAGTAAATTTCCATTAGCATCTTTTGGAAATTCGTCTTTAAAACTATAACCAGGACCTCCTTCTCCTGTTCCTGTTGGATCTCCTCCTTGAATCATAAAATCTTTAATAACTCTATGAAATAACAATCCATTATAAAATGGTTTTCCTTTTAAAGAATCCATAACTTCTTGATTTGTACCTTTTGCTAAAGAGACAAAATTTGCAACGGTTATAGGTGTTTTATCGTAAGTTAATTTTAGTAAAATTGCGCCTTTATTAGTTTTCATATTTGCATACAAACCATCTTCTAAATTTGCATATTTTGTTGGCTTACAGGATATAATTGTTAAAACGGATAGAATTATTAAAAATTTTATGTTTTTCATTTCAATATTTTTTTGAATTTATTTTTTGGTAATATCCACTAATTCCACATCAAAAATTAATGTTGAAAATGGTTTTATAACTCCTCCTTTACGTGGAAAAGCTCCATATGCAAGATCTTGAGGAATAAAAAATCTGTATTTTGCTCCAACTTTCATTAATTGTAAACCTTCTGTCCATCCTTTAATAACTCTGTTAACAAAAAATTCAACAGGTTTTTTATTTTTTGCTGAACTATCAAACTCAGTTCCATCAATCAACGTTCCTTTATAGTTAACTTTAACTTTAGATGTTGCTTTTGGAGAATCTCCTTTTCCTTCTTTTAAAACCATGTATTGCAATCCGCTTTTAGTAACTTTTACACCCTTTTTGGTTTTATTTTCTTCTAAAAACTTTTCATTTTCTTTCTTAACATCTCCATATTTTTCTTCGGCTTTTTTTATAGCTGCTTCACGTTGTTTTTCTCTCATTTCAGTTTGACGTTTTTGAAAAAACGTTCTTAAGATCCCATTAACTTTTTTGGAATCAATTAAAATATTAGTTGAATCAAGTCCATCATTTACTCCTTGTAAAAATAAATCTTTATCAACATCTGAAAAATTCATTTTTAACTTATCCGCAATATCTAAACCTATCGCATAACTAACAGTATCTAATTTAGTGTTTAACGTTTTTTTACTAGAAAATCCTTGTTTATTACAAGAACTTAATGTTACCACAACAACCATAACGATTGCTAATTTAATTACTTTCATTTTTATTTATTTGATTTAATTTAACTTTAAAAATTAGTGGCTGATTAACAGCTATTTTATTTTGATCACCAGAATAACCATAAGCAACATTTGATGGGAATAAAAAAGTAATTTCATCACCTTGTTTCATTAATTTTAAACCGATTTCTAATCCATCAATAATATCTTGCTTATCTACCCAATAATGTATTTCTTTTTCCTTATAAATTAATTTATTATTCACATTGTACACACTAAAAGTATATAGTAACTCATCTCCTTTTTTTGGGGAGTAATTTCCATTTCCCTTAGTATCATATTTATACCAAAAACCATATTTAGAAGAATAGTAAGTACTTAAGGAATCTTTCTTTATTACTTTTTTTAATATAAGTTCTTCTTCTTTTTTAAGTTTATTATTAAGTTCAATTGAGGTTTCTACTTCTGAAACCGATTTTCTAACAACTGGCAATCTTGGTATTGGTTTTTGACAAGATATAACCAATAAAACTGTCATTATAATTAAAAAACTACTCTTCATATGAATTTAAAAGTTCTTTTTGATATTTAGGAATTATTCTCAAAAAATCTGATATTGTAGCATCTAAAGAAACGTGCGATTTTCCTCCAGCTGCATTATCATGACCTCCTCCATTAAAATGAGCACGTGCAAACTTATTTACTGAAAAATTACCTTTTGATCTAAAAGAAATTTTTATAATTTCTTGATCTGTATCTTCAATAAAAATAGTTGCGAAAATTATTCCTTTTAAAGACAACGCATAGTTAACAACTCCTTCTGTATCTCCTTTTTGAAAATTAAATTCATCTAAATCTGCCTGGCTTAAAGGAATATATGCAGTTTTTAATTTATCAATTACCACTAAATTACTTAATGCTCTACCTAATAATTGTAATCTTCCGTAGGAGTTTGTATCGTAAACATTATTATATATTTTGGCATTATTTGCTCCTTTATCAATTAAATTGGCAATAATTCTGTGTGTAGTACTTGTAGTAGATGGAAATCTGAATGAACCTGTATCCGTCATAATTCCTGTATATAAACACGTAGCTGTAGTATTATCCATAAGGTTTAAATCCTCTAATTTCTCCATAAATTGATATACCATCTGACAAGTAGAACAAATAGAAGTATCTGAATATAAGTACTTAGCAAAATCATCCGGTTGTTGATGGTGGTCAATCATAAAAACTGTACCAGTAAAAGTCTCTAGTTTTTTCTGCATATCATCGCCTACTCTACTCAATGTATTAAAATCTAGTAAAAATAATATCGATGCCTCATCAATAGCCTTTTGAGATTGCCTATTTTGCATATCATATTTAAAAACATCTTTAGAATTTGGCAACCAATGCAAAAATTCTGGATAATCGTTTGGCGAAACTACCGTTACATTATGCCCTTTATTTTTTAAATATTGATATACCGCCAAGCTAGCTCCTATAGCGTCTCCATCAGGATTTCTATGCGGAACAACAACTATGTTTTTAGGACTTGAAAGCAAGTCCTTAATCTCCTTTATTTCGTCTTCATTCATATGAAGCAAATATACAATATATTGATAAACGTTACTTTGATTAAATAATTACATTTGTTAAAATTTACTTAATAAAATAACAATGAATCCAATTAAACAAATATTCCTGATTTTTTTACTTCTGATATCTTGTAAAAACGATAAAAAAACAGATGCTTTTCCCGCTTCAAATATACATAGTGATTTTACCATTGCTTTTGGTTCTTGTAACAATCAAAACTTACCAAATTTATTATGGAAAGAAATTGCTAAAAACAACCCTTCTATATTCATTTTTGAAGGAGATATAATTTATAGCGACACAGAAAATATGGAGTATCTTAAAAAAAATTATGATCAACAAAAAAACAATCCTGATTATAAAAATTTCGTTAATAAAATACCTGTACTAGCAACCTGGGATGACCATGATTATGGTGAAAATGATGGTGGAGCTGATTATCCTAAAAAAGTAGAATCGCAAAAACTTTATTTAGACTTTTATAATGTTCCTTCTAATGATATTAGAAGAAAAAGAGAAGGCGTATATTATTCAAAAACTTTTAAAATAGATACTACAACCATAAAAATTATTTTATTAGATACACGTTATTTTAGAACTCCTTTAACTCCTGATACTACTTCAAAAAAAAGATATAAACCAAATAAATATGGCCAAGGTACTATGCTAGGTGATGCACAATGGAAATGGTTACAAAATGAATTAGAAAACTCAAAAGCATCTTATACAATAATAGCAAGCAGTATCGAATTTTTATCGGACAAGCACGGATTTGAATGTTGGGGAAATATGCCTCACGAATACGATAAACTTATTAATTTACTTGCAAGCACTAAAACTAAAAATGCCATTATACTTTCTGGAGACAGACATATATCTGAAATATCAAAAAAAGAGTTTAAAAATTTAGATTATCCATTAATAGATTTCACTTCTAGTGGTTTAACACATTCGTACACTAATTTTAAAAGTGAAATAAATCCATACAGAATAGGTAAAGTTATTCCTTATAAAAATTTCGGGTTATTAAAATTCGATTTAAAAAACAAAAAAGTGGTTATGGAAACTAGAGGAGAAAAAAATATACTTTATGCTACTTATACTCAAAAATATTAAAAAATATTACTTTAAAGTATAAAATAGTATATTTGCCCCGATTTTATTAATTATAACACTTAAAATGATTACAAACAGAACTTTTACAATGCTTAAACCTGATTCTGTAGAAAAAGGGTTTATTGGAGCAATTTTAGAAAAAATAAATGCAGCTGGTTTTAGAATTGTTGCCATGAAAATGACCCAAATGACGGTTGATGATGCTAAAGAATTTTATGCAATTCATAAAGAAAGACCATTTTTTGGAGAATTAGTAGAGTTTATGACTCGCGGACCTATTGTTGCTGCAATTTTAGAAAAAGAAAATGCAGTTGAAGATTTTAGAGTTTTAATTGGCGCTACAAATCCTGATGAAGCTGCAGAAGGAACTATTAGAAAATTATATGCTTCTTCTATGGGAGAAAATGCTGTTCATGGTTCTGATAGTGATGAAAATGCTGCTATTGAAGGTGCTTTTCACTTTTCTGGCAGAGAATTATTTTAAAAAAACACTTAAAAATACTATAAAAAAAGCTCGATAATATCGAGCTTTTTTAATTTAACACTATTTTAGAAATAAGTTTTTCGCCTAATTCTTCATTCAACATTTTTATAATTTTTTCTTTTCCATAACTCAACTCTTCACGCAAAACAGAAGAATTTAATTTTACATATAATGTTTTACCATTTAATGTAACACTTTGTGTATAAGAAACAACACCTTTACCCATAATACTTCCCCATTTTTCTTCAACTAATAATTGCTGCATACCTTTGGTAAGTTTATTTTCTTTATAAACATCCTGTAATAAATCTTTTAATTTAAAAAATTCGTTTTGACGTTTTGCCATTATAATTCAAATATTTTATAGGTTTGATTAGATTGTTTTACAACTTCTTCGGTACGTTCTTTATGTGTATCACTAATAAATAATTGACCAAATTCATCACTATTTACTAGGTTAATAATTTGAGCCACTCTATTTTCATCTAATTTATCAAAAATATCGTCTAACAATAAAATTGGTTTTATTTTCGATTGCTTTTTAATAAAATCAAACTGTGCTAATTTTAAAGCTATTAAGTACGATTTTTGTTGTCCTTGCGAACCAAACTTTTTAATAGGGTATTCGTCAATTTCAAAGCTTAAATCATCTTTATGAATACCCACACTAGTAAATTGAAGTACTCTGTCTCGCTCAATGTTTTGCTCAAGTAAAGTTAGTAAATCATTTTCATTTAATTGTGTTTTATAAACTAAATCCACTTGTTCTTTACTATTTGAAATAGCTTGGTAGCGTTTAGTAAAAATTGGAATAAATTCTTTTAAAAAGGCTTCTCTTTCTTTATAAATTATAGTTCCATAGTGCTGTAATTGCTCGTTATAAACGTTTAAATTTACAGAATCGAAAGTCCTATTTAAAGCAAAATATTTTAATAACGAATTTCGCTGAGCTAACACTTTATTGTATTTTATAACATTTTGCAAATAGTTTTTATTTGACTGAGAAATTACATTATCTACAAATTTTCTTCTAGTATCACTACCATCTGTAATTAAATCTCTATCTGCTGGAGATATTATTACTAATGGCAAATAACCAATATGATCTGAAAATTTTTCATAAACCTTTCCATTCCGTTTTATACTTTTTTTATTTCCGCGTTTTAAACTGCAAACAATTGTATCTATTCTATCTATCATTTGATATTCTCCCTCAATAACAAAAAAATCTTTTGTGTGATTTATGTTTTGAACAGCTACCGGATTAAAATAACTTTTTGCAAATGAAAGGTAATAAATAGCATCTAAAACGTTGGTTTTCCCAACGCCATTATCGCCTACAAAACAATTTATTTTATCCTCAAAATCAAAAGATTGCATCTCAAAATTCTTAAAATTGATTAGGTTTATTCTTTTTAAATTCATTTTACCTTTTTAGCCGGATAAAATTATTGAAAATAAATGAAAAATTAGCTTGAAATGGATTTTTACTTTTCAATTAAATATTCTATTTTTGCGCCTACAAATTATACAAGTTAAATGGCAACATATAAAAAAACAGGTAGTAAATCAAAAAAAGGAAATAATTCGGTTGATAATAAATCTACAACTGCTGAAGTATTTAACACCTTAGATGAAACAGCAACTAAATCTGAAAAATGGGTTAAAAAAAATGAGAAAATGCTATTTATTTTATTAGCACTTGTTGTTGTTTTTATTTTAGGAACAATTGGTTACCAAAAATATATTAAAGGACCTCAAGAAAAAGAAGCTGCAGATGAGTTAGCTTTTCCAAAAGCATATTTTCAAAAAGCAATTACAAATAATGTTGCTGCAGATAGTTTATACACGTTAGGTTTAAATGGCGCTGATGGTAAATATGGTTTTATTGATGTTGCAAAAAAATATAGCGGTACTAAAGCTGGAAATTTAGCAGATTATTATGCTGGTATTTCATATTATAAATTAAAAAAATACGATAAAGCTATTGATTATTTAGAAAAATTCACTTCTGATGATGAAGTTTTAGGACCAATAGCAAAAGGTGCTATGGGCGATATCTTTTCTGATATAAACCAACCTGAAGATGCTTTAACCTATTATTTAAAAGCAGCTAATTTAAAAGATAATAATTTTTCTACGCCATTATATTTATTTAAAGCAGGTAATACGGCCTTGGATTTAAATAAATATAATAAAGCTTTAGAAGCATTTAACAGAATTAAAAAAGACTATCCTAATTCTGATGAAGCAAGAAATATTGATGTTTATATAAGTAAAGCAACCTACGCATCTAAAAAATAAGATGTAATGGCTACAACTAACTTATCAAACTACAACAAAACTAACATTCCAAATGCGAAAAAATTTCGGTTTGGGATTGTTGTTTCTGAATGGAATCCTGAAATAACAGAAAACTTGTTTAAAGGAGCTAAAGAAACTTTAGAATTACACGGTGTTGCTTCCTCAAATATAAAACGTGTAAATGTACCTGGTAGTTTTGAACTTATTTATGGATGTAAACAGTTAGTTAAAACTAAATATTTTGATGCCGTAATTGCTATTGGAAATGTTATTCAAGGAGAAACAAAACATTTTGACTTTGTTTGTAGTGGCGTTACTCAAGGCATTAAAGATTTAAATATTTTGTACGATACTCCAACTATTTTTTGCGTATTAACAGATAACACTAAACAACAATCTATAGACCGTTCTGGCGGAAAACATGGGAATAAAGGTGTTGAATGCGCAATTGCAGCTATTAAAATGGCAGCTTTAAGATAGATTTAACATCGTACTTATTCACAAAACTTGACCATAATATCAGAATTGATTAATTTTGATTTTTACCTAATTAATATAAATTTATGTTTGGCAAATTATTTAAGCCACGTGCACATTATGTTTTTGACTATAAACCTCGTTATTATGACGAGAGAAAGGAACGTATTAAACAATTAGAAAAAAAATACAGTAAATCAAATGCTTCTGATGAAGAAGTTAATGAAATTAAATTGACCAAAAATAATTTAAAAAATAATTGGGTAAAACAAAAACAAACCTCTGCGGATAGAGCTACTATTTTAAGAATGGCAATAATAATTGCTATTTTAGTTGGTATTGTTGCTTATCTTTTTGATTTACATACTTTGTTCTAATGTCAGATATAATTCAACTACTCCCCGATCATGTAGCAAATCAAATAGCCGCAGGTGAAGTTGTACAACGTCCTGCATCCGTTGTAAAAGAATTATTAGAAAATGCAATTGATGCAAATGCAACTTCTATTAAATTAATTATTAAAGAAGCTGGTAAAATACTAATTCAGGTAATTGATGATGGTTGTGGAATGAGCGTAACAGATGCAAGACTTTGTTTTGAACGACATGCAACTTCTAAAATAAAAAAAGCAGAAGACTTATTTAATTTACACACCAAAGGTTTTAGAGGCGAAGCATTGGCGTCTATAGCAGCCGTTTCTCAAGTGGAATTAAAAACGAATCTATCTGAAGAACAAACAGGAACAAATATTAGGATTGAAGGGAATAAAGTTATTCATCAAGAACCAATAGCATATCAAAAAGGATCTTCTATTTCTGTAAAAAATTTATTTTACAATATACCTGCCAGAAGAAATTTCTTAAAATCTAATAGTATTGAGACCAGACATATTATAAATGAATTTCAAAGAGTTGCATTGGCACATCCATCTGTTGCATTTTCTTTTTATCATAATGATAGTGAAATATATGTTTTAAACTCTGGAAATTTAAGGCAACGAATTGTTGCCATTTTAGGTAAAAAAACCAACGAAAAATTAGTTCCTATACTTGAAAAAACAGAAGTAGTAGAAATAGAAGGCTTTGTAACTAAACCTGAATTTGCTAAAAAGAAAAGGGATGAGCAATTCTTTTTTGTAAATAATCGTTTTATAAAAAGTCCTTATTTAAACCATGCTGTTCAAAGTGCTTTCGAAAATTTAATAGCTCCAGGATTATATCCTACCTATTTTTTGTACTTAAAAGTTCCTACTAAAAGTATTGATATTAATATTCATCCAACAAAAACGGAAATAAAATTTGAAGATGAAAAAACTATTTATGCAATAATTCGAGCAACTATAAAACATAGTTTAGGACAATACAACATTGCTCCTGTGCTTGATTTTAACAGAGATGCTTCTTTAGATACTCCGTATACATTTAAAAACAAAGCTACTTCTACTCCAAAAATAGATGTAAATCCTGATTTTAATCCGTTTAAAACAGATAATCAAAAAGCAACTAAATTTCATAAAAACAATAACAATTCACAATGGGAAAGTTTGTATAATAGTTTACCAAAAGAAGAAATGGATAGCATTAACCACGATGTTAATTCAAAAACAACATTGTTTAATAATGAAAATGCTACCAATCAAACTTTTCAAATTCATCATAAATACATAATTTGCGCTATAAAGTCAGGAATAGTTTATGTACATCAGAATTTAGCGCATCAACGAATTTTATATGAAGACTTTTTAGAGAAAATAACGATTGAAGGAGCTTTAAGTCAGCAATTATTATTCCCTTTAGAAATTTCTTTTAGTAAATCTGAAATAAAATTAGTTAAAGAAATTAAAGAAGATCTTGAAAATTGTGGATTTGTATTTGATAAAATTTTAGATGAAACTATTATAGTTAAAGGCATTCCTACAAGTATTACTGAAAGTCAAATTAGTATTATTTTAGAGCAGTTACTAGAAGATATAAAAAATGATGTGCCAGACACTAGTTTTAGTCAGTTAGACATTATGGCAAAAAGCTTAGCAAAAAGTTTAGCAGTTAAAACCGGACAATATTTAGCTCCAATAGAACAACAAGAACTAATAGATAAACTATTTTTATGCAAACAACCAGATATATCGCCATATGGTAAAAAAACGTTTGTAACTATAAAATTAGATGAAATTGATAAAATTTTTAACCTTTAGTATTTTTTAAAACATGGGAAGAATTACCGAAGCTGTAAAGCATCTTATTATATTAAATATTGTATTATTTATTGCTCCAAAATTAGTAGGTTTTGATTTGCAAAATATGTTTGCATTACATTTTCCTTTAAACCCTCAATTTAGATTTTGGCAAATTTTAACGCATATGTTTATGCATGGTGGTTTTATGCATATTGCATTTAACATGTATGCATTATGGGCTTTTGGAACTCCTTTAGAACAAATGTGGGGTCGAAATAAATTTTTATTTTTTTATTTTTCTGCCGGATTAGGAGCAGCTGCCATTTATACTTTGGCAAATTATTACCAATATCATAGCATATATGAAGACTTAACTAGTATAGGTTTATCTTCTTCTGATATACATAATTTATTAACTAACGGTCAATATGATTCTAGAATTTTAGAGCATATTTCACAAGGGGAACTATCAAAAATTTACAGCGCATATAACTCATCAGCAATTGGGGCTTCTGGTGCTATTTATGGCGTTTTAGTAGCTTTTGGTTTTGCATTTCCTAACGCAAAATTGGCTCTTATCTTTTTCCCTGTTCCTATTGCAGCAAAATACTTTATTCCTTTAATTATTTTAGGAGATTTATTTTTTGGATTAACAGGTTATTCTATTGGTTCTGGTCCAAATATTGCACATTGGGCTCATATTGGCGGCGCTTTAATTGGATTTTTAATTGTTTGGTATTGGAAACAACATCAATTTAAACGGTGGGATTAATTTTGAATATTTTAAACGACATAAAACTAGCTTATAATAAAGCAAATATTGTAGAAAAAATAATTTACATTAATGTTTTATTCTTTTTAATTACAGTGTTATTAACCTCATTTACAACAAATTGGTTAGCATTACCAACTTCATTAAATAGCTTTTTATACAAACCTTGGACGCTAATTACTTATGCATTTATACACCAACGTTTGTTTCATATTTTATCTAACTTACTGGTATTATATTATATAGGTAATTTGTTTTTAGATTTTTATAATAAAAAACAGTTTGTCAACTTTTACTTTTTAGGTATTATTGTTGGCGGAATTGCATTTTTAGCAAAATATTATTTTTCTAGCAAAATTGGTGCTCCTTTAGGTGGTGCTTCCGCTGCAGTTTCTACAATTTTTGTAGCAATTGCAACTAAAATTCCTAGATATGCTTTACGATTACGATTTATTGGTAGTGTAGAATTATGGGTATTAGCAGCTATTTGGGTTGGATTGAGTATTTTGCAATTAGGTAATCCCGATAATGGTCCTGCTTTTGCTCATATAGCTGGTGCTGGTTTTGGATTTTTGTATGCTAAACAATTAGAAAACGGTAATGATATTGGAAATTGGTTTGAAAAATTATTAAATTTTCTATTTAATCAATTCAAATCAAAAAAAAATCGACCTCTAAAAACGGTTTATAAATCTTCAAAAAGAAAGAAAGCTAACGAGGTTACAAAAACCAAACAACGTAAAATTAATGATATTTTAGATAAAATTAGTAAATCTGGATATGAAAGTTTATCTAAAGAAGAAAAAGAATTTTTGTTTAGATCAGGTAAAAAATAACTATGAAAAACCTATCATTATTAGATAAGTTAATTGCGGCTGTAAATTCACTTTTTGCAGTAATATTATTGTTGTCATATTCCTGCTATTTTATATCTCCAAATAACATCTCACTAACCTCATTTTTAAGTTTGTCCATTCCAGTTTTAATACTCATTAATATAGTATTTGTACTGTATTGGTTAATAAAATTAAAAAAACAAATTCTAATTTCCTTAGTAATACTTTTAATAGGATTTCCGCTACTTTCTAAATTCTATAGTTTTAATAATAAAAAAACGTTTTTAAGTTCCGATATTAAAATAATGAGTTATAATGTGCGCTTGTTTAACTTTTATAAATGGATAGCCAAAGACCATATTGATAAAAAAATTTACAGTTTTATAAAAGATAAAAATCCAGATATTTTATGCGTACAAGAATATCATCACAATAAAGATTTAGTACAACTATTTCCTTATCATTACATAAAATCAAGTGATAAGAAAAATAATTTTGGAGATGCTATTTTTTCTAAATATGAAATTTTAAACTCAGGCTCACTTAATTTTACCAACACAAGTAATAATGTAATTTTTGCAGATATTATAAAAAAGAAAGATACTTTTAGGGTTTATAATGTTCATTTAGAATCTTATAGAATCGATCCTAAAAAAGAAACTATCACACAAAAAAATGTGGAAAGTTTTAAAATTAGAGTCGAAAAAGCTTTTAAAAAACAAGCTAATCAAGTTACTCTACTTTTAAACCACCAAAAAGAAACACATTACAAATCTATAGTTTGTGGTGATTTCAATAATACTGCTTTTTCATGGATTTACCATCAACTAAATCATCATAGAAAAGATGCTTTTGAAATTGCTGGTAACGGATTTGGTAGTACTTACAATTTTGCTTTCCCAATGCGAATTGATTTTATTTTAGCCGATGAAAATATGGCTGTAAATAATTTTAAAACTTATACTGTAGAATACTCTGACCATTATCCAATTATGGCTCGTTTAAATCTAAAACCTTAAAATGATTTACATCACAAAAAACGTTAAAACATTAAATAACTTTATATCATAAAACCAATATATTCATGAAAAAAATATTTTTATTTTTATTTATTAGCACCTTTTTCTTAGGATTTTCTCAAGAAAAAACTTTAACCTTAAACGACGCTGTTTTGGGTTATTATAAAGGATTATATCCAAAACGATTAGCGCAATTACAGTGGATTAAAAATTCCGATAATTATGTGTATCAAAAAGAAGATCAATTAGTAATTAGTAATGCAAAATTACTTAAACAAACTAATTCTATAACGCTAGAATCACTTCAAAAAACATATCCAAACTTAACTCGTTTACCAAGAGTTTTAAGTATTACAAATACCGAAATTACTTTTAAAACTAAAAACACATTTGAAGTATATAATTACATAACTCATAAAAAAGTATTTAGCATTACTAATGATGAAAATGGTCAGAATATTGAATTTAACAACAAAGCAAAAGCTTCTGCATATACTATAGATAATAATTTATACATTGCTAATATTTCCAACCCTAAAATTGCTGTAACTAATTTTACAGATAAAAATATAGTTGCTGGACAATCTATACACAGAAATGAATTTGGAATTAAAAAAGGAACATTTTGGAGTCCAAAAGGTAATTTTTTAGCATTTTATCAAAAAGATGAAAGCAACGTAACTAACTATCCTTTAGTTAATATTAATACATATCCAGCTACATTAATGAATATAAAATATCCAATGGCTGGTCAAGGAAGCGAAAAAGCAAAAATTGGTGTATTTAATATGCAAACTAAAAAAACTTCCTATTTAAATATTGATACTTCCGATGAGCATTATTTAACAAATTTAACTTGGTCTCCAGATGAAAAATATATTTTAGTTGCTGAAATAAACAGAGATCAAAATCATATCTGGTATAATAAATACAATGCTAATACAGGCGAAAAAGTAACCACTATTTTTGAAGAAACTAATGATAAATGGACAGAACCAGAGTTTGATGCTGTTTTTTTACCAAATAGTACTACCAACTTTTTATATTTAAGTGAACGTGATGGCTTTATGAATATTTATGAATATTCAACCAACGGAAAATTAATAAAACAACTTACTAATTTTAAATGGGTAGTAACAGGTATTTTAGGTTTTGATGCAAATGTAAAAAATGTGTTTATTTCTGGAACTGGAACTGATCCAAGAGAAATGAACATTTTTAAAGTTAATTTAAAATCTGGAAAAACCACACAACTTACCACTCAAAAAGGAAGTCACTATGGAAGTGTAAATAGTAATGGAAATTATTTATTAGATTCTTACAGTAGTACTTCTGTTCCAAGAATTTCTCAAATAATTAACACAAAAAATTTAAAACCAAAAACTATTTTTATTGCAGAAAATCCATTAAAAGATTACAAAACAGGAACTACGGAATTTGTAAATTTAAAAGCTAATGACGGAACCATATTATATGGAAAAATCACAAAGCCAGCTAATTTTGATCCTTCAAAAAAATATCCAGTTTTAGTTTACGTCTATGGAGGACCACATGTGCAACTTGTAACCAATTCTTGGTTAGCAGGCTCTCGCTTATGGTCAACTGCGTTTTCAACTTTAGATAATTATATTGTATTTACCTTAGATAATAGAGGTACTGAAAATAGAGGATTTGCATTTGAAAGTGTAATTCACCGTCATTTAGGTGATATTGAAATGGAAGACCAGATGACTGGAATTGATTACCTAAAATCTTTACCTTATGTAAATAGTAAAAGAATTGCAATTAATGGCTGGAGTTTTGGTGGATTTATGACTTTAAGTTTAATGTTACGTCATCCAGGAGTGTTTACAACTGCAGTTGCTGGCGGACCAGTAACTGACTGGAAATACTATGAGGTTATGTACGGAGAACGTTATATGGATACGCCTCAAGAAAATCCTGAAGGTTATAAAACTGCCCGTATTCATAATTATATTAAAAATTTAAAAGGAAAATTATTGATTATTAACGGAAGTGTAGATCCAACAGTAGTACCACAAAATAGTTTAACATTATTGCAAGAGGCTGTTAAACAAGGTGTGCAATTAGATTATTTTACATATCCAATGCACGAGCATAATGTACGAGGTGTAGATAGAGTTCATTTACTAGTTAAAATGATGAATTATATTGTAGAAAATAATAAGTAAAAAACATTTATTTAGTTAAAAAAAGCCTCCAAATTTGGAGGCTTTTTTTATAAAAGTTATCAATACTGTTTTACTTTTTTCTTACTCTTTTCAAATTCAATAAATTAATAGGATTAATTCCTAATCCCTTTACATTTTTTTGAGTAAAACGAATTACTTCATCATAATAAAGAGGTACAACTGGAGCTTTTGCAATAACTAAACTATCCATTTTTTGATATAAATTATACCTTTTTAATTTATTCGTAATTTTAAACGATTCTTCATACCAGGCATCAAATTGAGAATTACTAAAATGAGTATAATTAGGCCCGTTTGGGGCAAAGTTTTTACTGTAAAAAAGAGACAAATAATTTTCAGCATCCGGATAATCTGCAATCCAGCTTGCTCTAAATACAGCTAATTTCCCATTAGCTTTACTTTGCCGTAATGTTGATGGAGGAACTACATCAATTGCTGTTTCTAAGCCTATATTTTGCAGTTCTTTTTGAATATATTCACACAAATCAACATACTGACTATTAGTAGTTATAGTAATTTTTGGGTTATTATTTCCTGATGCTTTTTTGTATTCCTCAATCAGATGTTTTGCCTTTTCAGGTTGATACGTATATCCTTTAGCATTATTAAAAGATGGTAACCCCTTTGGAATAAAACCATTAATTGCGGGAGTTCCAATACCATTTCTTAAATATTTTATCATTTTCTTTCTATCAAACCCATAATTAATAGCTTTTCTAATTAAAATAGAGTTAGTTACCGTATCATTTTTATCTGTTAATATTCCTAAATATTCCGTATTTAAATAAGCGCCTTTAACTATATTTACAGTATTGGCATATTTTTGTTTTAACGTTCCATTATCCGTTAAAATATCGTCTTTGTAAGAAGGATCAATACTATTAAGTAAATCTAAATTTCCTTGTATAAATTGTAAAAATTCACTTTGTTTGTCTGGTAAAAAAGTAATTGCAACAGCCTCTAAATAAGGCAACTGAACATTATTCTCTTTTTCATAATAACTATTATTTTTACGCAATACTAATTTGGTATTTTCCACCCATAATTTAAATTTAAAAGGCCCTGTTCCAATAGGATGTGAACGAAAATCTGTTCCATAATATTCTACAATTTCTTTTGGTACAACAGAACAATATTTCATGGTTAACAAACCTAAAAAAGGAGGGAATGCTTTTTTTAATTGAATACTAAATGTAGAGTCATTTTCCGCTTTAAAACTTTCTACATTTTTCAAAACCCATTTCCCAGGAGATGCCACTTTTGCATCTAATAATCGGTTAAAACTGTATTCAAAATCATTTGCATTTACAAACCTTGTACTATCTCTTCCAAATAAAAAGTGCTTATGAAATTGAACATCATTTCTTAAATTGAATTTGTATGTTTTACCATCTTTTGAAATAGTCCAATTTTTAGCTATATCTGGTTTTACTTGCAAACTATCATCTAACTGAACCAATCCACTAAACAACTGATTAACAGCCCAAATATTAGCTTGGTTTTTTGCGAAAGCAGGATCTAACGACGAAATATTTGCATGTTCATTATATCTAAAAACTAGATTATCAGCATATTTCTTTTGCTTTGAGTTACACGAAATCAAAAGTAAAATAATTATAAAAAAAGTACTGCTATTTTTCAAACTCATAATCATTTTCTACTTTACAAATTCTAACTTTAAATGTTTTATACCAAGTACTTCTCCCCTTTTCTCTTGCTTCAGTATGATCTACATGTTGCTTCCATTTTTTTATAGATTCTAAACTATCCCAGTAGCTCACCGTTATTCCCAACTCATTTCTAGCAGATTCTATTCCCAAAAACCCTTTTTGTTTATTCGCTAAAGCAACCATTTTATCGGACATTTTATTATAATCATTATCCTCAAAATTTTTAACGGAAGTAAAAATAACTGCATAGTAAGGCGTTTTTGGTGTTTTAGCAATCATATTATAAAAATAAAATTCTGTACTTTTGCATCCGATAAATGTACAAGAATGAGCGCACAAAAAAAAGTAGCATTTTATACTTTAGGATGTAAATTAAATTTCTCTGAAACCTCAACCATTGCTAGAAATTTTCAAAGTGAAGGCTTTGAACGTGTGGATTTTAGCGAAAAGGCAGATATTTATGTAATTAACACTTGTTCTGTTACCGATAATGCAGATAAACGTTTTAAAACCATTGTTAAATCGGCTTTAAAGCAAAATGAAAATGCTTTTTTAATTGCTATTGGCTGTTATGCGCAGTTAAAACCAGAAGAATTAGCTGCTGTAGATGGCGTAGATTTAGTTTTAGGTGCTACTGAAAAATTTAAAGTTACCAATTACATTAACGATTTATCTAAAAATGAAATGGGCGAAGTTCACTCTTGTGAAATTGAAGAAGCTGATTTTTATGAAAGTTCTTATTCCTTTGGAGATAGAACCCGAGCTTTTTTAAAAGTGCAAGATGGTTGCGATTATAAATGTACCTATTGTACAATTCCGTTAGCTCGTGGAATTTCTAGAAGTGATACTTTAGAAAATGTACTAAAAAACGCAAAAGAAATATCTGAAAAAGGAATTAAAGAAATTGTGTTAACAGGAGTTAATATTGGCGATTATGGTAAAGGAGAATTTGGTAATAAAAAACACGAACATACTTTTTTTGAATTAGTTCAGGCATTAGATAAAGTAGAGGGAATTCACCGATTACGAATTTCATCTATCGAACCTAATTTATTAACTAATAAAACTATTGAATTTGTTGCACAATCAAATAGTTTTGTTCCTCATTTTCACATTCCTTTACAAAGCGGAAGTGATACTCTGTTAAAACTAATGAAACGTAGGTATTTACGTGAAACCTATACCAACAGAGTGCAAACTATTAAAAAACTACTTCCAAATGCTTGTATTGGAGTTGATGTAATTGTTGGATTTCCGGGTGAAACGGATGAACTCTTTTTAGAAACTTATAACTATTTAAATGAACTAGATATTTCCTATTTACATGTATTTACCTATTCTGAAAGACCAAATACTGAAGCAGTTGAAATGGATGGTATAGTTCCTCAAAAAGTTAGAACAAAAAGAAGTAAAATGTTACGAGGATTATCTGTAAAAAAACGTAGAGCTTTTTACGAAAGTCAATTAAATAATAAAGTAACTGTTCTGTTTGAGAGCGAAAACAAAGAAGGTTTTATTCAAGGATTTACAGAAAATTACGTTAAAGTAAAAACACCTTGGAATCCTAATTTAGTAAATACTCTACATAAAATTAAGTTAACTGAAATTGACGATGATGGCATAGTCAGATTTGATTGGATTAAAACTCCATCTATTGTTTAAAAATTTTAAAATATATCACTTTGGCTGAATTATATACTTTTGCATTATTAGTTTTCACATCATTTTTCACCTTAATAAATCCGTTAGGTACTATGCCTATTTTTATGACCATGACGGCTACGTTAAGTAAACAACGAAGGAAACAAACAGCTAAAAAGGCAACTATAATTGCTTTTCTAACTATTGTAGCTTTCGCTTTTTCAGGACATATTTTATTTGATTTTTTTGGAATATCTGTTAATAGTTTCAGGATTGTTGGAGGTGTTATTTTCTTTACGATGGGGTGGGATATGCTTCAAGCTCGTTTAGGACATATAAAACATACTGATGATGAAGAACAAATTGATGCTTACGTAGATGATGTTTCTGTTACTCCACTTGCAATACCAATGATATGTGGACCTGGAGCAATAACCAACGCCATTATTTTAATGCAAGATGCACATAAATACCCACAAAAAATAACTTTAATTGCAGTAATAGCTTTAGTACTTTTTATAACCTATTTAATATTAATAGGCGCTAGTAAAATTACAGATAAACTTGGCGTAACCGGTAATAAAGTAATGATGCGTTTAATGGGATTAATTGTAATGGTAATTGCAGTAGAATTTTTCTTTAGCGGTTTAAAACCTATTGTTTTAAGTATGTTACACCCATAATGGATACTAATAAAACACATATTTATTTTATTCCTGGATTAGGTGCTAGTTCAAAAATATTTGAATTTATTAAACTTCCAGAAGCAAAATTTGAATGTCATTATTTAGAATGGCTAATACCTTTATCTGATGAAGAATCTTTAGAGAATTATGCTAAAAGAATGGCAAATTTAATATCTGAAGAAAATGTAATTTTAATCGGAGTTTCTTTTGGGGGCATTATGGTTCAAGAGATGAGTAAATTTATTTCTGCTAAAAAAATAATTATAATCTCGAGTATTAAAAATACTAACGAGTTTCCAAAACGTTTAAAATTTTTACAAAAAACAAAAGCATACACTCTATTTCCTCTTAAATTATTAAACAATCTAGAAGAGTTTTCTGCTTATGCTTTTGGTGATTTTGCTAAAAAAAGAATTGATTTATATAAAAAGTATTTATCTGTAAGAGATACTAACTATTTAAATTGGGCATTATATAATGTTCTAAATTGGAAACCGAATAAAGTAACTGAAAACCTTATCCATATCCATGGAACTCAAGATAAAATATTTCCTATAAAGGCCATTAAAAATTGTATTACAGTAAAAAATGGAACCCACGCTATGATTATTTATAAAGCCAAAACCATTTCTAAAATCATATTAGAAAATATTTAATTGTAAAAATTAAAGTTATTTCCTGAAATTCTCAATTTAATTTGTATTTTAAGACTATAAAATGTTTAGAATTATGAAAAATGCGGTAAAAATTTTAAGTTTAATAGCAATTATATTAGTGAGTTCATTACTAATTTTTGCTGTAAAGGAAAAAAAATCTAATTCTTATAGTGATATAAGCACTAGTGAATTTTACAAAATTAAAGCACTAAAAATTCCTAAAAATTTATCTTTTGCAGGAGAACGAGTTCCTTTAGAAAAACAAGATATTAAAGAACGTATTGATAGAGAATTATTAGTAAACACCTATTGGCAATCTAATGGCTTATTATTTTTTAAAAGAACGCACAAATACTTTCCTATAATTGAACCGATTTTAAAAAAGAATGGCATACCTGACGATTTTAAATATTTAGCAGTAATTGAAAGTGGATTATTAAATGTTACCTCACCAGCTGGAGCAAGAGGTTTTTGGCAGTTATTGCCAAATACCGCAAAAGAAAACGGATTAGAAGTAAATGATAATGTTGATGAGCGATATAATTTAGAATTAGCAACACAAGCAGCTTGTAATTATTTAAAAGAAGCACGTGAAAAATTTGGAACTTGGACTTTAGCAGCTGCTGCTTATAACGCTGGTATCAACGGGATTTCAAAAAAAATGGAAACGCAACAAGTAAAATCTTATTACGATTTATTAGTAGGCGATGAAACAAAAAGATATGTACCTAGAATTGTAGCAGTTAAAGAGATATTAACGCATCCAAAAAAATATGGTTTCATTTTTGAAAAATCGGATCTATATAAGTTAAAACCAACTAAACAAATAAAAGTAGATACCGTAATTACAGATATTGCTCGCTTTTCAAAAAATTTAGGGATTAACTACAAAACTTTAAAACTTTACAATCCTTGGTTACGTGAAAACAAATTAAATAATAAAACCAGAAAAGAATACAGTATTAAAATACCAATTGAAAAACCATGAAAATGACAGTATCTACCATTATCATCCTAATTTTAATTGGATTATTAGCAGGAATTTTAAGTGGTTTAGTTGGAGTTGGAGGAGGAATTATTATGGTTCCAATGTTTATATTATTTTTAGGATTAAACCAATATAATGCACAAGGGTTAAGTTTAGCAGTAATGCTACCTCCCGTAACTTTTTTAGCAGTTTATAATTACCACAAAGCTGGAGGTGGAAGTATTGATTGGAAAGTTGCTTTAATAGTTTCATTGCTTTTTGTAATTGGTGGTTTTATTGGTTCAAAAATTGCTTTACAAATAAATCAACGCACTTTAAAACGGATATTTGGAGTTCTTATGTTAATTGTTGCTATAAAATTAATTTTTACTAAATAGCTTTTTAAGTTAACCGTTTAAAAAAATAAAGTTTAAATCTGAAAAGTAAAAAAAAATGCTTATACTCCATTTAAAAATATAAAACTAATAAATGGATTTCACCAACCCACTAGTGTATGGAGTACCTTGCTTCTTAGCGCTAATTCTACTTGAACTTACTTATAGCAAAAGTCACAATAAAAAAAACTTATACGAATGGAAAGATTTAGGAGCCAGTTTATTTATGGGAATTGGTTCTGCTATAATTGCTCCTTTAATAAAAGTTATTTCTACAATTGTAATTTTCAATTTTATTTTTGAATTATTTAATCCAGAAATTAATGGTATACGAACTAATATAATGGGCTGGGAGTCTTTTGGATATGCTTGGTATGTTTGGATTGCTTGTCAATTATTAGACGATTTTACATACTATTGGTTTCATAGAAAAAATCACACAGTACGCTTTTTATGGGCTGCACATATAGTACACCATTCTTCAGATAATTTTAATTTAGGTACTGCTGTACGTAACGGATGGTTTACAATTTTATACAAACCTTTATTTTATATGTGGTTACCAGCAATAGGGTTTAGACCTGAAATGGTGTTAGTTTGTTTAGGGATTGAGGCACTTTGGCAATTTCAGTTGCATTCCGTTTATGTTCCAAAATTGGGCTTTCTAGAAAAAATATTCAATACACATACAATGCACCAAGTTCATCACTCAAGAAATTTAGAATATATGGATAAAAATCACGGTGGTTTTTTAAATATTTTTGATAAAATTTTTGGAACATGGAAAGAACTAGATACTAGTATTGAAATTAAATATGGAGTTACTCATTCACCAAACTCATACAATCCCTGGGTAATTCTAACACATGAATATAAAGATATATGGAATGATACTAAAAAATCTAAGAATTGGTATCATAAGTTTATGTACATTTTTGGTCCACCCGGTTGGAGTCATGATAATAGTACAGAAACAGTAAAACAAATGCAATTAGAACTTAAACAATAGTAATTTTAATTAATAAGAAAATATTTATTTACTTTTGACATAATAATTTAATACTGCATATCAACTAAATTAAACACACAAATATATATTTATGGGATTATCAAACAATGACATTTTTAAAAAGCTTAGAGTTGCACTGAAATTAAGAGATGACGATATTATAAAAATCTGCAAATTAGTTGATTTTAATATATCAAAAAGTGAATTAGGAGCGCTTTTTAGAAATGAAGATCATCCAAAATATATGGAATGTGGCGACCAAATTTTACGTAACTTTTTAAATGGATTAGTTATTCACTTACGCGGACCAATACCTAAAAAATCAACTGAGCAAAAAAAGAAATAGTTTTTAAAATAGAGATTTATTAAATGTGAGTTTAACTTGTTCAAACTCCATAATTATTTCCTCAACAATTTCTGCTGCAGGTTTTATTTCATGAATTAAACCTGCAATTTGACCAATTTCTAACTCTCCATTTTCTAGATCGCCTTCAAACATACCTTTTTTAGCTCTTGCTCTACCTAGTTTTTCTTTAAGTTGTTCTACAGTTGGCTTTTGCTGATATAAATTTTGTAAGTCATTATAAAACTTATTTTTAATTAATCGTACTGGAGCTAATTCTTTTAAAGTTAAATGCGTGTCACCATCTTCTGTATTAACAACTTCATTTTTAAAATTAATATGTGACGATGCTTCATTACTTGCAACAAATCTACTTCCAATTTGCACCGCATCGGCACCTAAAACCATTGCTGCCAACATACCTCTACCAGTAGCGATTCCTCCAGCCGCAATTACTGGAATATTAACTTTTTCTTTTACCATTGGAATTAACGTAAATGTGGTAGTTTCTTCTCTTCCATTATGTCCTCCTGCTTCAAATCCTTCAGCAACTACTGCATCTACACCTGCTTGTTCTGCTTTTACTGCAAATTTTACGCTACTAACTACATGAACAACTGTAATTCCTTTTTCTTTTAAAAAAGATGTCCAAGTTTTAGGATTCCCAGCCGAAGTAAAAACCACTTTAACTCCTTCATCTACTATTATTTGCATTATTTCTTCAATGTTTGGATATAACATAGGAACATTTACTCCAAACGGAAATTTAGTAGCTTTTTTACATTTTTGAATATGCTCTCTTAAAACCTCAGGATACATAGAACCTGCTCCTATTAAACCTAAACCTCCAGCATTACTAACTGCAGATGCTAATTTCCAACCACTATTCCAAATCATTCCTGCCTGAATTAATGGATATTTAATTTGAAATAAATTTGTAATTCTATTTTTCATTAATTTTTCAACATTTTTATAGTAGAAACCTTATTATTATAAGCTAATTGCATCATATATAATCCATTTGGCAAATACGAAATATCAAGATTTGGTTTATCTTTAAAAATAGATTGATGTACCATATTTTTACCTAACAAATTTAAAATAGTAATTTCAATCTCATCTGTATTCTTTGGAAATTTAAAATTAATTTTATCTTTAATTGGGTTTGGAAATATAGAAGCTTGCACTAAATCACTCTCCTGATTTTCAATATTTAATAAATTATAAACAGACTCAAAATTAGGAATTCCATAACCTTCTTGTGCTGTTGGGCTTGAATATAAACTTCCTGATTCTTTAATCATTTGTATAATTTCTGCATTCGTTTTATTAGGATAAGCTTCCCATAAACAAGCAATTACTCCAGTCATAATTGGAGATGAAAATGAAGTTCCGTTAGATGTTGCAATACCTCCTGTGCTATTAATAATATAAACATTTGTTCCTTGAGCATCCACATCTGGTTTAATTCTACCATCAAAAGTTGGCCCATACGAACTGAAACTTGCAATAGTTCCAGTAGCATCTACAGCGCCAATACTTAAAACGGAAGAAGCATCTGCAGGTGCGCTAATGTAATGCCAACTGCTACTTCCTTCATTTCCAGCCGAATTCACTAAAATCATCCCTCTAGAAAAAGCTATTTCTGCTCCACGGCTAATAAACGTAGTTTTACCATCCATATCACTATACGAATAATTGTAATTTGGATTATCAAAAGTAGTATAACCTAAAGAAGTGTTAATAACATCTACTCCTAAACTATCTGCTTTTTCGGCGGCTTCTACCCATAAACTTTCTTCTAAAGGAGATTCATGAGAGTCATCTTCTGTTATAAATAGATAAAATTTTGCATCAGGTGCAGTTCCAACAAATTGGTTTTCAACATAACCAGCAATAGTAGATAAAACTGCCATTCCGTGATAATAACCTGTATAAAAATTACTATTTCTATTCACAAAATCGTAACCTCCTAAAATTTGATTATTATCTCTAATTCTTTTAAAAGCATCAAAATTATCTACATTAGGAAAACCAGCATCAAGAATAGCGATTTCCATACCTTGGCCTGTAAAATTATTTTGATGTAAAACATCTCCTTTAATCATTTGTATTTGATTTGCAGAATTCCCATAATTAAAACCTGTTGTAAAATCTAGCTTATTATTTTTTTGAACTATTTTATTCTTAAGAATTGTTTTTACGCCTGTATTTAAAGATTTATTTGCATAATCTATGGATGCAACAAAAGTTAGGGTCAACAGATTATTAATATCCGTTTGTGTTCCTTGAATATGCAAGGCATTTAACCATTTTGATTTTGCTAAAACCGTAATGCCATTTTGATTTTTAATTTGATTAATATAAGATAATTCGACAGGAACATCTTTGCTATCTAATGCAATATTGTAGCGAGTTCTTCTGTCAATTGCTCTTTGTGACAACATAGAAGTTGGGTTTCCCAAAAAAGTGCTTTCACTTGGTTTATCTTTAAAATAAATCCAGGCATCTTCTATATTAACTTGAGAAAAAAGAGTGCTGCTTACTATTAGAAATAAAAGGGATAGTAATTTTATCTTCATAGTATTAACATTAAGGGGTTAGCTTACTAAATTACAAAATTTTATATAAATACCTTTTTGAGTTTTTAAAACTTATGAAATTACACCTGAACCTAAAAGTTCATTATTTTGATACCAAGCTACAAATTGACCTTCTGTTATTGCAGATTGTGGATTTTCAAACTCCACAAATAAACCATCTTTTACTTTGTAAATAGTAGCTTTTTCTAACTTTTGGCGATACCTAATACGTGACATTACTTCCATAGATTCTCCATTTTTTAAAGTCAAATCGGTTCGTATCCAATGAATTTCTTCATTTTTAACAAATAAAGTATTTCTATATAAACCTTTGTGCTGTTTTCCTTCTCCACAATAAATTACATTTTCAACTACATCCGTATCAATTACAAATAAAGGTTCTTTTGTTCCTCCAACGGCCAAACCTTTACGTTGACCTTTTGTAAAATAATGCGCACCTTGATGTTTTCCTACAATTTTTCCATCGGAAATTTTATAAGCATATTTAGTTGCATTAAATGCTAACTCTTCCTCTTTAGAATTAAAAATAGGAATTTCTCTATCATAAATTTTTGAATCTGAAGGAATTTGAACAATTACACCTTCTTTAGGTTTTAACTTTTGTTGTAGAAATTCTGGTAATCTAACTTTTCCAACAAAACATAAACCCTGCGAATCTTTTTTTGAAGCCGTAACTAAATTTTGCTCTGTAGCAATTTTACGAACTTCTGGTTTTGTTAACTCGCCTATTGGGAATAATGCTTTTGCAAGTTGTTGTTGCGATACTTGGCATAAAAAATACGATTGATCTTTATTAGTATCTGTTCCGTCAATTAATTTATATACCGTTTCTCCATTAATTTCTTCGGAAGACTTGCGACAATAATGTCCGGTTGCCACATAATCTGCTCCCAGCTCTAAAGCCACTTTTAAAAAAGCATCAAACTTAATTTCTCTATTACATAAAACATCTGGATTTGGCGTTCTACCTTTTTCATATTCGCTAAACATATAATCTACAATCCGATCTTTGTACTCTACGCTTAAATCTACAACTTGAAAAGGAATTCCTAATTTTTCTGCTACTAACATAGCATCATTACTATCTTCTAACCAAGGACATTCGTTAGAAATTGTTACGGAATCATCGTGCCAATTCTTCATAAAAAGGCCAATAACTTCGTATCCTTGTTCTTTTAATAAATATGCAGCAACACTACTATCTACACCTCCAGATAATCCTACAATAACTCTTTTCATCTTATTCTTTAAAAATGCAAAGTTACATATAACTTTTAGTTAGGAAAAGTTAATTTTAAAACCTCTTTAAAGGAAGTATTCAGTTATTTTTAAGAAGTAGATTCTATCTTTAAACCATAAATTAAATGACCACAAACCACATCATTTAAATGAATCATATTTGGTAAGTGACCAAGTTTTTTAAATTTAAACTTTTCTAAAAGTTTAACAGTTGAAGTATTTATATCTAAAACAAAAGCAAGTAAACTTTTTATATTTATTCTTTTACAATCCTGCAAAACATAGTTTAACAAAGCTGTTCCTATTCCTTTTTTATGAAAAGTATAATCTAAATAATAACTTATTTCAGCTATAGTTGACATAGCTTTTCTGCCATATCTATAAGGCGATAATGAACAATAGCCAACTACTTTATTTTTATACGTTGCAACATATAAAGGATAGGTATTTTTATCAAATTTTTGAAACCAATTTAATCTATCTACCACTTCAAATTCAACGGTATCTCCTGTAGCGCATTTAGATTTAATTGCCTGGTTGTAAATAGAAACTAAAATTGGTAAGTCGTTAAGTTCTGCAAACCTAAATTTTAAATCTTTTACCATTATTCCTTAAACTTATCCACACTTACTGATTTTCCATTTTCAAAGTATTGCCATTTACCAACCTTTACATCATTTTCATAATCACCTGTGTAAATTAATTTACCTTCAATATTGTAATATTTAGCCAGTCCGTTTAATTTACCTTCTTTATAGTTTAAATCGTCTAATAAAATTCCACTTTCCGAATATCTTTTAGTATTTCCATCTAATTTATCATTTTTGTAAAATACCATTTCTGCTACTTTTCCTGATTTATAATACGTAACCGATTTTCCTTCTAAAGCACCATTTTTGTAATTTTCTTCTGAAAGTAATTTTTTTCCATCTTCCTGATAGTATTTCCAAAGTCCTATTCTTTTTTTACCATTCATTAAACCTTCGCTTTGTAAAACACCTTTTACTGTGTAGAAAGAAACTTTAGCTAAATTACTATTGTTCTCAAAAGTTTTTATGGCCACTGGATGTTCGGAACTTAAAGCACTATAAAATTTAAAAACGCCCATTTCCTTACCGTTTTTAAATTGCCCAACATACCTTATTTTGCCGTTGTTGTAGTTTTTTTTCCAAACTCCAGTTCTTTTGCCTTTTGCATTTAACTGATTAATTTTTTCTTGAGATAAACTCGTCTGAAAACTAAACAGTAAAAAACATACAATACCAATTAGATGAAGTTTTTTCACAATCTAAACCAAATTATATTAATATTTTTTTATACTATTTAACCAATCTAATAGGGCTGTGTTTTGCTGTTCTGTTAAAATAGCATCTCTATGAATTAGCGTATAGCTTGTTAAAGGCATTTCATTTTCTTTAATGACTTCTTTTAAATTTTTAATAATATGATTTTTTTGTTTTGTATTATAGGTAGTCCATTCTGAAAAATTTAAATGTTCTTTACCTTCGTTAACATGATTTGCTAAAAACCATGAAACTGGTGCAATGTTATTATACCAAGGATATACTGTGTAATTTGAATGGCAATCGGCACAAGAAGTTTTAATAATTTTTTGCACATTTTGTGGAATATTAAGTTCCGTGCTTATATCATTTGTATAATCTTTTGATTGATTTTTTTCGGGTTGGATAAATTGAATTAAAACCAACAGAATAATAATTATTCCTACTATCTTTTTTTTCATTGTTATAATTTTAATATTTTTTCTAAATCTTTTGGTGATACAGTTAATAATTTTGATTTTATTAACCTTGGAGTTAACGTTTTCCAATTGCTATTTATTTTAAAAATAGCTTTAAATATTTTAGAAGCTTCATCCATTTCTCCATTATTAGCTAAAGTTACCGCATACCAATATTTCATTTCTAAATTATCTGGATTTAGCTCTTGAGCTTTCATATAATATTCTTTAGCTAATTTATTATTATTCGTCTCAACTGCTAAATCACCTTTATTCATAAATTCATATGCTTCATGAACTGTAAGCAATCGCCTCATTTCTTTAATAGGATTTTTACTGTCTTCCACCCTTAAATCAACTACATTATCTTCCCAACTATTTCCTGTACTTTTAGCTCTTACAACTAAAATTGCAGCGGATTGTTTTCCTCTAATATCACCACCTTCTCTTTGTGCAGCTTCTAGTGCTGCTAATAATCTTTCTGCTAAACTTCCTTTTGTTGTTTTAAAAGCTTTTGCCATTGCTGGCCAAACGGTGTTTTTCTCCATTAAATTTGCCTGAACTGAAAAATTACTTCCAACAATATGTCCAGCAGCTTGTATACAATTTTTACCAGTATATGCAAATACATTTCCTTTTGCATCTAGTATTGCTAATTGTCTAACATCTCTACCATCATCTAATTTAAGTAACGATTTTACTGCCATTTCTGGAGTTAACCCATTTTCTAACAAACTTAACCCACGTGGTCCAAAAGAAGGATTAACAAATGCTTGCGTTGCTACAACTCCCACTCCTGCTTTACCCCAAACTACATCATTACCTACTGAAAACCAATGCGATTGAACTGCAACTCCCATTTCGCCTGTAACAGTATCACGGGCAACAATAGAAAAAGTGTGCGCAAAAGGTTCTTTTTTTGAATAAACTTGTTGGGCATTTATTTGAACGCCAAATAAAATAACGGCTAAAAAGAATATTTTATATTTCATTTTTTATAATTTTAATTTTTTAAAGATATTATATTTTTTTAATTTATAAACTTATATCAGAAAATTATGAGAGAAACAAATTTATGGATTTACATTATTATTGCAATTGTTCTACTACATATATTAGTTGGGTTTGGTTACTTAGTTTATAAATTAATGCCTAAAAAGAAGGATAAAGAAAAAAAATGAATAAAGAATATCTAATTCTAAAGCTTAACAATATTGAAAATGCAAAACGCATAAACAGAATACAAGTAGCTGATTTAGTTTTAAAAAATAAAATACTTTTTAAATATTTACTTGAAATTGCTTTTGAATTTGACAATAAATTATCTATTAAAGCTGCTTGGATTTTAGAATTTGTTTGCGAAAAAAAATTGCATTGGTTGTCTCCTCACCTTTCTTATTTTACCAAAAACATTAATAAAATTAAGTTTGAAAGTGCTTTAAGACCTGTTGCTAAAATCTGTGTTTTTTTGGCAGAACACTATGTTGGCAAACAAAAGAATAAAATACCTATAACTAATACTCATATTGAAAGGCTTATAGAAGCTGGTTTTGATTGGTTAATTGATAAGCATAAAGTTGCGGTAAAAGTTTATACTATGGAAATGCTTTTTTTGTTTGGTAAAAATTATAATTGGGTACATAATGAGTTACAATTAATCCTGCAAAAAAATATGGCAAATGAAAGTCCTGCTTATCAAGCACGTGGAAAGAAAATATTAAGCTGGATAAACCAAAATAAAGCTAAAAATTTGGGTTAATTTCCTTAATTTTGCATTTATAACATCAAACTAAAAAAATGTCCTTAACCAACTTAAATGCAATTTCTCCTATTGACGGAAGATATAGATCAAAAGTAGAAAATTTAGCTCCTTTTTTTTCAGAAGAAGCGTTAATTAAATATCGTGTAAAAGTAGAAGTCGAATATTTTATTGCGCTTGTTGAATTACCTCTTCCTCAACTTAAAGATTTTGATACTACTCTTTTTAAAAAACTAAGAGATATTTATCTTCTTTTTTCTACTGAAGATGCTCAAAAAATTAAAGACATTGAAAAAATTACAAATCACGATGTAAAAGCTGTTGAGTATTTTATCAAAGAAAAATTCGATCAACTTCAACTTCAAAAATATAAAGAATTTATCCATTTTGGATTAACATCACAAGACATTAACAACACCGCCGTTCCATTATCAATACATGATGCTTTTGATGCTGTATATTATCCTGAATTGACTAATTTATTAGTGAAATTAAAAGAATTGGCTTTAGAATGGAAAGATGTTTCTATGTTAGCAAGAACCCATGGGCAACCAGCTTCACCAACCCGTTTAGGTAAAGAAATTGAAGTTTTTGTAGAACGAATTAAACAACAGATTACACAACTTCAAAATATACCTTATGCTGCAAAATTTGGTGGTGCAACTGGTAATTTTAACGCACATAAAGTTGCGTATCCAAATATTGATTGGAAAGCTTTTGGGACTAAATTTGTTGAAAAAGTTTTAGGATTACATCATTCTTTTCCAACTACCCAAATTGAACATTACGACCATTTAGCTGGTATTTTTGATGCTTTAAAACGTATAAATACTATTCTAATAGATTTTGATAGAGACATTTGGACTTATGTTTCTATGGACTATTTTAAGCAAAAAATTAAAAAGGGAGAAATAGGTTCTTCTGCAATGCCGCATAAAGTAAACCCAATTGATTTTGAAAATTCAGAAGGTAATTTAGGAATTGCTAATGCGCTTTTTGAACATTTATCTGCAAAATTACCTATTTCAAGGTTGCAACGAGATTTAACCGATTCTACTGTGTTAAGAAATATTGGAGTTCCTTTTGGACATACAATTATTGCTTTCAATTCAACGTTAAAAGGATTAAATAAATTAATTATTAATAAAGAAAAATTTGAAGCAGATTTAGAAAACAATTGGGCTGTTGTAGCAGAAGCCATTCAAACTATTTTAAGAAGAGAAGCGTATCCAAATCCATACGAAGCTTTAAAAAATTTGACCAGAACTAATACCAAAATCACTCGAAAATCTATTGCTGATTTTATAGCCGAACTAAATATTTCAAATGAAATTAAAGAAGAATTAAAAAACATAACTCCTGAAAACTATACCGGAATCTAATGAAAAAAATAGCAATTCTACTTATTATTTTTATAGCAATTACTGCTTGTAACACAAAACCTTTAAATCCTGATAGATTTAAACATGGTAATTTTGAAATTCCTGAAGGAAAAGGATTTAGCACCACGCATATTACTAGAACAGACTCTCTACAAATTGAAAAATACGATGATAGAATTGATACGCTTACTATAAATTGGGAAAATAATTTCAACTACAACTTAAAAATGGTGCATCCAAAAAATGCTATTGACGAAGAAACAATTCATGTGAAAATTACAAATCTACATAAGGAATCTTATGATTTTGAAGCGGTAATTGGTCATTCAAATTATATCCAAAAAGGAACTATTTTTCTTAAAAAGTAAATTATGGAAATTTTCTTACAGGCAAATACTTGGATTGCATTATTAACATTAACATTCTTAGAAATTGTTTTAGGGATTGATAATATTATTTTTATATCTATTGCCGCAAGTAAACTTCCTAAAAATCAAGTAAACAAAGCTTCAAAAATTGGTCTTTTTTTAGCAATGATATTTAGAATTATAATGCTGTTAGGTATTTCATATTTAATATCATTAAAAAATCCTTTTTATACCATTAACTTATCATGGCTAAAAATTGGAATAACCGGTCAAAGTATAATTTTATTCCTTGGAGGAATATTTCTACTATATAAAAGTACAAGTGAAATTAGAGAAAAAGTTGAAGGAATTGAACACGAGCAAAGTTCTGAAAATAAAAAATTTTCAGCAAGTTTAAAAATGACAATAGTTCAAATAGTAATGATAGATATTGTTTTTTCGTTCGATTCAGTTCTAACTGCTGTTGGAATGACTAATGGTATAAAAGGTGCTTTATTAATTATGATTACAGCTGTTGTTGTTTCTATGATTATAATGATGCTTTTTGTTACTCCAGTTGGTCAATTTGTCAGCAAGCATCCTACCATACAAATGTTAGCGCTTTCCTTTTTAATACTTATAGGATTTATGCTAATTACTGAAGGAGCGCATTTATCAAATGCAGAAATCTTTAATCAAAAAGTAGGTGCAATACCTAAAGGTTATTTATATTTTGCTATTTCTTTTTCGCTATTTGTAGAATTCTTAAATTTAAAGATGAAAAAAAATAAAAAACCAATTCAAATAAACAAAACTAACACGCATAAAAATGAGTAAGAAATAATGTAATTACTAAAATTAAAGTTTTTATCCTTACGTAACAATAGTTACTAAAGTTTGTAATTTTTATTACTGCTTGCGTCTTTTGTGTAACTTAGTTTTGCCGAAACTAAAAAACGAAAACTATGCGAAGTAAAGACGTGATATTATTTACATTTTTCCTATTTAATTTTGTAGTTATTATCGCTCAAAAAAAAGCAAACATTTCTTTAGAAGATGTGCTAGCAAAAGTAGAAAGCGATAATTATACAATTAAAATTTCAGAGGAAGATTTCAAAGCAGCAAAAGCAGATTTTAATCAATCTAATGCTGTATTACTACCAAGTATTTCTATTTCCCATACTGGTATAGCTACAACAAATCCGTTAATGGCTTTCGGTTCAAAATTAAATCAGGAAATTTTAACTCCTGCAGATTTTGATCCAACTTTACTAAACGATCCAAAAGAAACCAAAAGTTATGCTACAAAAATAGAAGTAAAACAACCAATTCTAAATTTTGATGGAATTTTAATGCGTAAAGCAGCAAAAGCAAAAATGAATGCTTTAGAATTAAGTGCATCTCGCACCAAAAATTACATAAAATTAGAAGTTACCAAAGCATATATGCAATTACAAGTTGCATATAAAGCTGTTGAAGTTTTAAATAAAGCCAAAGAAGCTGCTATTGCAAACAAAAAAATGGCTGAAAATAATTTTAAACAAGGTTATTTACAAAAAGCAGATATATTATCTGTAGATGTCCATGTTACTGAAGTTGAAAATCAATTATTAAGCGCAAAAAGTGCTGTGCAAAATACTTCAGATTATTTGCAATTTTTAATGGGAGAAAATAATTCTACTATTTTAAAACCAACAGATAATTTAAAAGCTACAATAGATACTGATATTTACAATCAAACTTTATCAACTAACAGAGACGATATTCAAGCAATGCAAAAAAGTACAGAAGCTTATAATTACATGTATAAAGCTTCTAAAAACACCTATTTACCAACATTAAATGCTTTTGGAAGTTATGAAACGTACGACAACCAATTATTTGGAACAAAAGCAAAAGGATACTTAGTTGGTGCACAACTTTCTTGGAATATTTTTGAAGGATTTAAACGAATTGGTAAAGTTCAAAAAGGAAAAGCAGAATACGATAAAGCGCTTCTTAGCTTTGATCAATATAAAAGTAAAAGCTTTTTAGAATTTAATAAAGCCAAACGCATGTTAAAAGATTCTGAAAATAAATTAAAACTAACTTCTTTGGCTGAAGAACAATCTAAAGAGGAACTTCGAATTAGAACAAATCGATTTAAACAAGGACTTGAAAAAACCTCTGATTTATTAATTTCTGAAACAAAATATTTACAAAAACAATTAGAAAATTTACAAACAGTTTTTAGCTATAACTATGCTAAAGCTTACGTTGAATTTTTACTTAACTAATAAACAAAATCATGAAAAATATAACTTTAATTTTATTAACATTATTATTTATTACAAGTTGCGGAGAAACTCCGAAAAAATTAGCTAGCACTTCAACTGTAAATGTAACCGTGAGTACTCCTATATCTGGAAACAGTAAATATATAACTGCCAGTGGAAAAATTGAAGCAGTTCAAAATGCAGATTTAAGTACCCGAATGATGGGTTACGTAAATAACGTTTACGTAAAAGTGGGACAAAAAGTTAATAAAGGACAATTATTACTTAGTATTAATAGTACTGGTATTACTGCTCAAAAAGCACAAGTAACAGCTTCTATAACTGAAGCTACAGTTGCATATAATAACGCTAAAAAAGATTTTGATAGATATACTTCTTTGTACAAAGAAAAAAGTGTTTCTCAAAAAGAAATGGATGATATAACAGCTAATTACCAAATGGCAAAAGCAAGATTAGATGCTGCAACTCAAATGAAAAACCAAGTAAATTCACAGTTGTCTTATGCAAATATCACTGCGCCTTTTTCTGGAGTTATTACTGCAAAATATATTAATAAAGGCGATATGGCAAATCCAGGAATACCGCTTATAAGTATAGAAACTCCTGGTAAATACCAAGTAATTGCTTTAATTCCTGAATCTGAAATTACAGCTATTCATCCAAAAGAAAAAGTTACTGTTCTTATAAAATCAACCAATGAAATTATTAATGGTACTGTTGCAGAAGTTAGTTCTTCTGCAAATAATACTGGAGGTCAATATTTGGTTAAAGTATTATTAGATAAAAGTGAAACTAAAATTTTATCAGGAATGTACACATCTGTTCAATTTCCTGTAGAATCAGATAAAACAACAAACGCTCCAAACTCTATATTAATTTCAAAAAAAGCATTAGTACATAAAGGACAATTAACTGGTGTTTATACGGTTAGCGATGCCAATGTAGCAATTTTAAGATGGCTTAGAATTGGAAAAACTTACGGAGAGAATGTAGAAGTTTTATCAGGGTTAAATGCAGAAGAAAATTATATTGTAACCGCCGATGGCAAATTATTTAATGGAGAACAAGTAAAGGTTCAGAAATAATTTCAGGAGAAATTTAAAAATTAAACTAATTACAAAAAATTATTAGTATGCAAGAAGGAATTTCAGGTAAAATAGCAAACATATTCATCAATTCTAAATTAACTATTTTATTGATGATTGCGCTAATGGCTATAGGAATTTATAGCTCATTTTTAATACCTCGCGAAGAAGAACCGCAAATTATTGTACCAATGGCTGACGTATTGGTTGGGTATCCTGGTGCAAGTCCAAAAGAACTTGAAAGTAAAGTGGTTATGCCACTCGAAAAAGTAATTTCAAACATAAAGGGTGTTGAACATATTCATAGCATTGTTATGAATGGAAAAGCAATGATGGTTGTACAATTTTATGTTGGTGAAAATACGGAAGACTCCTACCTAAAATTATACGATGAGTTAATGCACAACCAAGGTATGTTACCAAAAAAGGCAACACAGCCTTTAGTAAAAACACGTGCTATTGATGATGTTCCAATGTTAGGTTTAACTTTATGGAGCGATAGTTATAACGATTTTGATATCAGAAAAATAGCTGAAGAAGTATCTTCAGAAATTAAAAAGGTAAAAGATGTTTCCATAACTAAAGTTATTGGCGGCAGAAATCGTGTGCTTAAAATTATTTTGGATAAGGATAAAATGGCAGAACAAAGTATTGATCCTCTATCTATAATGCAAATGATTAAAGTCAATAACAGCAGTTCTCAATCAGGAAGTTTTAATGAAAATGATACTGAATTTTTAATAACTACTGGAAAATTTTTAAGTACTGCAGATGATGTAAAAAATTTAGTGGTAGGTATTTCTAAAAATATGCCGGTTTATTTAAAACAGGTAGCAACTGTTGTAGACGGCCCAGAAACACCTAAAAGTTACGTAGCTTTTGGTTACGGAAGAGGTAATGAAAATTTCAAAAATACTCCAAGTGAATATCCAGCAGTAACTATATCTGTAGCAAAGGTAAAAGGTGCTGATGCAATGAAAATTTCTGAAAAAATACTAAAAAAAGTAAATCATTTAAAACAAAATCTAATACCAGATAATGTTCATATAGATGTTACTAGAAATTACGGTGAAACTGCATCGCATAAAGTTGGTGAATTATTACTTCACTTAGGGGTTGCTATTATAGCAGTAACTATATTAGTAATGCTAGCAATGGGTTGGCGTGGTGGTTTAGTGGTTTTCTTTTCAGTTCCATTAACCTTTGCTTTAACCTTATTTAGTTATTATTTATTAGGTTATACACTTAATAGAATTACTTTATTTGCTTTAGTTTTTGTAGTTGGAATTGTTGTTGACGACAGTATAATTATAGCTGAAAATATGCACCGGCATTTTAAAATGAAAAGGCTGCCATTTAAACAAGCTGCTATTTATGCTATTAATGAAGTTGGTAACCCTACTATATTGGCAACCTTTACAGTTATTGCTGCTATTTTACCTATGGCATTTGTATCTGGTATGATGGGACCTTATATGAGTCCAATGCCAATTGGTGCATCTATTGCTATGATTTTATCTTTATTTGTAGCTCTAACTATAACTCCGTATTTAGGTTATCACTTATTACAAGAAAAAGATAAACAAGAAAAGAAAAAAGAAGAAGGAATTGAAACCAATTGGATTTATAAAATTTACGAAAAAACTGAACGACCTTTATTAGATAATAAAGTTCGTCGTTGGGCAATGCTTGGTACTATTTTTATATTACTTATAGGTTCTGTTGTAATGTTTTTTACAAAATCTGTAGCAGTAAAAATGTTACCATTTGATAATAAAAATGAATTTCAAGTAATCATAGATATGCCTGAAGGAACCACTTTAGAAAGAACTGCTGTGGTTACTAAAGAAATTGCTCAATATGTTAATCAAATACCTGAAGTTGTTGATTACCAGTCATATATTGGAACCTCATCTCCTATTACATTTAACGGTTTAGTACGTCATTATGATGTTAGGGGTGGAAGTAACATGGCGGATATCCAAGTTAATTTATTACATAAATCAGAGCGTAAACTTCAAAGTCACGACATTGCTAAAATTGTTCGAAAAAAAATTCAGGGAGTAGCAAAAAAATACAATGCAAATGTTAAAGTAGTTGAAGTTCCGCCAGGACCTCCTGTATTATCTACTTTAGTTGCGGAAGTATATGGACCAAATTATAAAGATCAAATAAAAGTAGCTAAGCAAGTAAAAGACATTTTAAATAATACTAAAGATGTGGTTGATGTAGATTGGATGGTTGAAGCGCCTCAAACGGAATATAAATTAGATGTTGACAATGAAAAAGCAATGCTAAATGGAATTGCTCCTCAACAAATTGTTGGTAATCTTACTTATCTATTAAGCGAATATCCAATTTCTGATTTATATGATGAAAATTCGTTTGATCAAGTTCCAATGGTTATGGCTTTATCTGATAAAGACAAATCAAATTTACAAAACATATTAAATCTTAAAATAAAAGGTAAACAAGGAAATGTAGTTCCTGTTAGTGATTTAGTAAAAATTGAAAAGGATACTTTACCAAAAACTATTTTTAGAAAAGATCAGAAACGTGTAGTTTATGTTACTGCTGATATGGCAGGAGGGTTAGAAAGTCCTGTTTACGCTATTTTAGGAATGACAAATAAACTTCAAAAAATAAAATTACCAAAAGGTTATAAGCTTAATGAATTATATGCAAAACAACCTACCAATGAAGATAACTTTACAGTTAAATGGGATGGAGAATGGCAAATAACATTAGAAGTTTTTAGAGATTTAGGTACCGCATTTTTAATAGTAATAATTATCATTTATATGCTAATAGTTGGCTGGTTCCAAAACTTTAAAACACCATTGGTTATGATGGTTGCCATACCATTATCATTAGTTGGTATTGTATTAGGCCACTGGATTTTAGGAGCCTTTTTTACTGCAACATCATTTATTGGAATGATCGCTTTAGCAGGTGTAATGGTAAGAAATTCCGTTTTATTAATTGATTTTATTGAAATTAGATTAAATGATGGCGTTCCTTTAAAACAAGCAATTATTGATGCTGGAGCCGTTAGAACAACTCCAATTTTATTAACTACAGGAGCTGTAGTAATAGGTGCTTCAATAATATTATTTGACCCAATATTTCAAGGATTAGCAATTTCATTAGTAGCTGGTGCAATTGTTTCTACACTACTAACTTTAATTGTAGTTCCTATAATTTATTATATGTCAGAAAAAAATAAATGGAAATAAAATTAATATTGGTTTAACTTAAAATCTATCTATATGAAATTAATAATAATAACTGCAGTAAAAGAGTTTGAAAAAGATATTAAACAGATATTAAAAAAATCGAATATCTTCATATTTTCATATCAAGAAATTATTGGTTATAGAAATACTACACGCGAAGCAAATTTAGATAACTGGTTTCCTGGAGAAAGACATGAAAATGAATCTATTATGCTTTATGCCTTTGTGAAAAGTGAAGATACTATTACGCTTTTTGAACAAATAAATGAATTTAATGATAAGCAAGAAACCTTATCAAAAGTACATCTTGCAATACTAAAAGTTGAAAAATCAAATTATAATCTATAAAAAATGAAACAAAGAATAATACGAGCAATAGCAGGAACTTTTATTTTAATTAGCCTTTTATTAGCAATAAAAGTAAATATTAATTGGCTTTGGTTTACTGCATTTGTAGGAGCCAATTTATTACAATCTTCTATTACTAAATGGTGCTTAATGGAAGTTATTTTAGAAAAATTAGGCGTTAAAGACTAGTTTTATATAAATTTGCAAACTCAAAATAAAATTATATCAAACAAGTAACTAAAAATATAATTTCACTTTTATTTGTGATAACTGTATTGTTTCCATTAACAGTACAGTTTTCACATGGTTTGCAAAAACACCATCACGCTCAAAATAACGATAATCATCAAATACAGTTAAATGATTATAGTACTAATTGTGCTATTTATCACTATCAATTTAATTACAACACTATTGATTTTTCTTCAGATTTTTCATTTTTAGAAAAAATTATTATTGAAGAAACAAACTACGTTTACAAACCAATTAGAAGTATATTTCATTTCCAATACAAATCTTCTAGAGCTCCTCCATATTATTGTTAATAACAGATTTTACATTAAAAATTAACAATAAATTAAATTACATGAAATATTATTTTTTAATCCTTTTTGCAGGATTAAGTATGCTTACCCAAGCTCAAAACAAATTAACTGGTAAAATTATCGATGCTAATAATCAACCATTAAGTGGTGTTGATGTTTATATAACAGAACTACACAAAGGAACCTCTACAGATAATAATGGTAATTATACCATTACTAATTTACCAACAGCTAATTTTGCAGTTACAACCGCTTTTATTGGCTACCAATCACAAACTAAAAATATTATAATTTCAACAGGAAATAACACGCTTAATTTTACTTTAAAAGAAGCTGTATTTAAAATGGATGAAGTAATTATATCTACTCCGTTTAATAAATTACAATCACAAAATGTAATGAAAGTTGAAAGAGCCAGTATTCAACAATTAAAAAATAAAGGAGCTGCAACTTTAGTAGAAGGTATAACTTCATTACCAGGAGTTTCGCAGGTTTCTACAGGTGTTGCTATTGGAAAACCAGTAATTAGAGGTTTAAGAGGAAATCGAGTTTTAGTTTACTCACAAGGATTACGCCTTGAAAACCAACAATTTGGAGCAGAACATGGATTAGGAGTTGATGAATCAAGTGTAGAAAGTGTTGAAGTAATAAAAGGTCCAGCTTCGTTATTATATGGTTCTGATGCAATGGGAGGTGTTTTATTTTTCAATCCTTTAAAATTTGCAGAAGAAGATACCTTTAAACTAGATGTAAATCAAAAATATTTTTCAAATACTCAAGGTTCTAGTACTTCTTTTGGTTTTAGAAAATCTTATAAATCATGGAAATTTTTAACTAATGGAACGCATAGATTTCAAAGTGACTATAAAATTCCAAATGGGTTAAGAGTTACAAACTCTCGTTTTGATGAAACTATTTTTAATTCGGCAGTAAATTTCAATAATAAATTTATTTCAAGTACTGTACGTTTTAATTTTGACCATACTTTAGTTGGAATTCCAGAAGAAATTGGCTTACAAACTACGAACAAAACACATACTTATCCTTACCAAAATTTAACAAATAAAATGGTAAGTTTAAATAACATAATTTTTCTGCCAAATTCTAAAATAACTTCCACTTTTGGATATACTTTTAATGATAGAAAAGAAATTCAAGAGCCTTATTCTATTGAAAACCCATTACCTGCTTTACATTTAAAACTTAAAACTTATAGTTATGATGTAAAATGGCATTTACCTAAACTTAAAAACTTTGAATCTATTTTGGGAATTCAAGGCATGCATCAAAAAAATAGTACTTTAGGTGTTGATGTGCTTATACCAAATGCTCAAACTAATGATTTTGGAGTATTTTTAACTGGAAATTACAAAATAAATGAAAACAGTTTCCAAGGAGGAGTTAGATTTGATAACAGAAATTTATCTACTCAAAAAAGTATTGATGCCGAACAACACGTTTTTAATGCAATTGATAGATCCTTTAAAAATGTAACTGCTTCTTTCGGATATAAAACTACCTTATTTGGTGCGGTAACAAGCAGATTTAATTTTGCAGCAGGTTTTAGAGCTCCTAACTTAGCAGAGTTAACTTCTAACGGAGTTCATGAAGGCTCCAATAGATATGAAATTGGAAATAATGATTTACAAAGCGAACACAATTTTCAATCGGATGTTGCTTTAGAATACAAAACTTTACACTTTGAGGTTTTTGCAAACGGATTTTATAATAGCATTAATAAATACATATACATCGCTCCTACTGGGCAAATGCTCGACAATAATTATGTTTATAATTATGTACAAAATAATGCTGAATTATATGGTGGTGAATTTGGGTTCCATATTCATCCACACCCTGTAGATTGGCTACATTTTAATACTAGTTATGAAATGGTAATAGGAAAACAAAGTAATGGTGCTTATTTACCTTTAATTCCTGCAAATAAACTAACTAACACTTTACGCATAGAATTTAATGAAAAAAACTGGTTTCAAAACGGATTTGCCGCAATAACCTTGGAAAGTCATTTTAAACAAAAAAAAGTAGGAAATTTTGAAACACCAACAAACCAATATAATTTAATAAATATTGGAGCTGGAGGAACTATTAAACTTAAAAAAATAGATTTCAGTATTAATTTTAATATAAATAATTTGGCTAATACTTCTTATATTTCACATTTATCAAGATTAAAAGTAGATGGAATTCCAAATATTGGAAGAAATTTTATTACAAGTGTAAAATTTAGTTTGTAATTTTTATAATTAAAGGAGACTTATTTAAATTAATTTTAAATAATTGACCTTAAATTTGTTTTATATTTAAAAATATAATGTAATATTCCTAAAATATTGAAATATATACAATTAATTCAATAATATTTTAGGGATATTCGTTTCTTATTCTAAGTAGTATCAAAAAAGCTTTAAAATTTCTGTAAATCGTTATAGTGAAGAAAAATAAATAGTTTTATACTTGTTTATTTAGTAACTTTAGTTATAGTAATTTAAAAGTTTTTTTCTATGGAAAGAACACATCTTCTTAACTTGTTATGGGAACAACAAAACTCACAAGGTTATATTCCCCAAAGTGCTATAGATGAGATAGCTAAATTATTAAAAATATCAACTATTGAAGTTGAAGGGGTTATTTCCTTTTATCATTTCTTTCATCAAAAACCAACTGGAAAATATATTATTTATTTAAATAATAGTATTATTTCAAAATTTAAGGGGTTTAAAAATATTAAAACAGCTTTTGAAAAAGAAACTGGAGCTATATTTGGTAAATACGACAATAATTCTTTGTTCTCATTATTTGAAACTTCTTGTATTGGTTTAAGCGATCAAGAACCTGCAGCATTAATAAATTTTTATCCTTTTACGGATCTAACCGCAGAAAAAGTAATTTCCATAATTAAAGATTTAAAAAATAACATCCCAGTTGAAACGATTTCAGATAATCCTACAAGTAAAATTCAATATATTCCAGAAGAAGATAAAACTGTTTTTTTTAGAGAATATATTGCAGGGAATTCCATAAACAAATTAAAAAAGGAAACTGCTGAATCTATTTTAAAAAGTATTGAAGATGTTAATTTAAAAGGTCGAGGTGGAGCTTTTTTCCCTACTGCATTAAAATGGAAATCCTGTAAAAATAACGCCGCTACTGAAAAATATATTATTTGTAATGCAGATGAAGGTGAGCCTGGTACTTTTAAAGATAAAGCCTTACTTATGGATTATTCTGGCCTTGTTATAGAAGGAATGATTATCTCTGCTTTTGTAGTAGGTGCTAAAGAAGGAATTATTTATTTAAGAGGCGAATACAAGTATTTACTTTCAAAAATAGAAGAAACTATAAATCAATTTTATAAAAATAATTTCTTAGGAGAACAAATTTTGGGAATTCCAGAATTTAATTTCGATTTAACGGTTCAACTTGGTGCTGGTGCTTATGTATGTGGAGAAGAAACTGCTTTAATTGAATCTCTTGAAGGTAAACGTGGAGAACCTAGAATTAGAAAATATTTTCCTACAGATGTTGGTTATCTTGGAAAACCTACTATTGTTAACAATGTGGAAACATTTGCCAATGCTTCAAGAATTATTGAATTAGGAACTGATTATTTTGAAAATATTGGAACCGAAAAAAGTAAAGGAACTAAATTATTAAGCATTTCTGGAGACGTTGCAAAGCCAGGAATTTATGAAATTGAATGGGGAATAACAGTTAAAGAATTGTTACGTTTATGCCAAGCTACTTCCCCTAGTTATGTTCAAATTACAGGACCTTCTGGAGAATGTATAAATGAAACTGAATTTAATCGAAAAATTTGCAATGAAGATTTAACTTGTGGTGGAGCAATTATGGTTTTTAATAAATTTAGAAGTATTACAAAAATACTTGAAAACTTCATTGAATTTTTCAGATCCGAATCTTGTGGAATATGCACTCCTTGTAGAGCTGGAAACCAAATCTTATACGAAAAAATTCAAAAACTAAAAAAAGGATTATGCACCTCAACAGATTTACAAGAAATAAAAGACTGGGGAAATATTATGAAATTAACTAGCCGTTGTGGCTTAGGCAAAACTTCTTCAAACACATTTGCTATGGCAACCTCAAAATTTAGTGATTATTTCAATCTTAAAATTTTAAAAGATAATGATAATCCAAATGTTGAATTTGATATGGAAAATGCTATTCAAGATTTTGATAATATTATTAAAAACAATCATCATTAATTAAAACTTAACAACTATGGAAAACGTAACTTTTAAAATTGATGGTAGAGATTGTATAGCTGAAAAAGGTAAAAACTTAATTGAAGCCGCTAAACAAAATGGTGTATTCATTCCAACTTTATGTCATTTCAAAAATATAGATCCTCTTGGAACTTGTAGAATTTGCTCTATAAAATTAAACGGTAGAAGTCTTGCTGGTTGTACTATTCAAGTTGATGAAGGCATGGATATTGAAGTAAACTCAGCCGAAATGTTAGATGCGCGTAAAGCAATATTAGAAATGATGTTTGTAGAAGGTAATCATTTTTGTCCTTCTTGTGAAAAAAGTGGCGATTGTGCTATGCAAAATTTAGGATATGAAATGGGAATTAGATATACTCGCTTTCCTCATTTATTTGTAGACAGAATAGTTGATGCTAGACCCGAAAGAATTGTAGTTAATCAAAATCGTTGTATTCGTTGTAAACGTTGTGTTGAAGAAGTAAAAACCAATGATGGCTATTCCGTTTTTAATTCTACAAATAAAGGAAATGAAACACTTATTGGTATAGATTATAAACAAGAAGCAAAATTAACCGATAGAGAAGCTATACGAGCAATGGAAATATGTCCTACAGGATCTATTTTGGTTAAAGGAAAATCCATTGCAAAACCTTTTGGACATAGAAAATATGATTATGGACAAATAGGTAAAATAATTCCATTTGATAAAACTAAAATAAATCATACAAATGGAAATAAAAAAATAGTTGCTACCACTTCCCTAGCTGGTTGTTTTGGTTGCCATATGTCTATGCTCGATGTAGATTTAGGGCTACTTGATTTATTAGAAGTTGTGGAGTTTAACAAATCTCCAATTACAGATATTAAAAAATTCACTAAACACTGTGATATTGGTTTAGTTGAAGGAGGTTGTTGTAATACTGCAAATATTGAAGTATTACGTGCATTTCGTGAAAATTGTGATATTTTAGTTTCCGTTGGAGAATGTGCTATTTGGGGTGGTTTACCAGCAAATAGAAACACCATTCCTTTAAAAGAATGTTTAGAAGAAGCATATTTAAATTCTATGACTAGTGAGGACAACGAAACTTGCATTCCAAATCATGAAGATATTCCTAAAATTTTAAATAAAGTATATCCAAATCACGAAGTAGTAAAAATTGATTATCATATTCCAGGTTGTCCACCCAATGCAAACCATATTTGGAGTGTAGTTAAAAACATTCTGTTTAATGAAGAATTTTCCATTGCGTATCCTGAATTTAAATATGATTAATGCTAAAATCATCTAAAATGAAAACAAAAAAAATAATTATAGAACCAGTTACCCGAGTTGAGGGACACGGAAAAGTCACTATAAAAATAGATGAAAATGGCAAAGTAAGTAATGCTTATTTACATATTGTTGAGTTTAGAGGATTTGAAAAATTTATTCAAGGTCATCCTTATTGGGAAGCTCCTGTATTAGTACAACGATTATGTGGAATATGCCCAGTAAGTCACCATTTAGCAGCAGCAAAAGCTATTGACCAGTTAGTAGGTGTTGATCCTGAAAACTTATCTCCAACAGCTACTAAATTAAGAAGACTGTTACATTACGGACAAGTTTTTCAATCTCATGCATTACATTTCTTTTATTTAGCTTCACCCGATTTATTATTTGGAATTGATGCTCCTGCGGAGAAAAGAAATATTGTTGCAGTAGCCGAAGCCAATAAAGAACTTGCAAAAAAAGGTATTTTAATGCGAAAATTTGGGCAAGAAATAATTAAAGCTTTAGCAGGTAAAAAAATTCACGGAATTATTGCTACTCCTGGTGGAGTACACAAAACATTTACCAAAGAAGAACGAGCTTATTTTTTAGATGGAGTTCAAATTCCGAATATTGATACTATGATTGAATGGTCTAAAGAGATTATTGATTTTATGAAATCGTATCACGCCCAAAATAGTAACTGGATTAATAATTTTGCAGCCTATCCATCTAACCACTTAAGTTTAGTTAATAAAGAAAATGGCGCTATGGAATTATACGATGGAAGACTACGTTCTATAGACTTTGCTGGAAATGAATTATTAAATATTGAAGATATTGAATATAAGTATCATTTTAAAGAAGCAGTTGAGCCTTGGTCTTTCTTAAAATTCCCATATATGTCTAAATATGGTAGAAAAGATGGCTGGAATCGTGTTGGGCCTTTGGCTAGATTAAATACTTGTTCTTTTATACCAACTCCTTTAGCAGAAGCAGAACGACTTATATTTAAACAACAAAGCAATAATTCAGTTAATAATATGACAATGCACACGCATTGGGCTCGTTTAATTGAAATGCTACACTGCGCAGAACTAATAAAAAAATTATTGTTAGATGATGAATTACTTTCTGACGATTTAATTAGAGAAGGTATTCCTAGAACAAAAGGAATTGGAATTATTGAAGCTCCTAGAGGAACTCTTATCCACGAATATCATACAGATAACAAAGGAATTATAACTAAATGTAATTTAATAGTTTCTACAACACATAACAACGAAGCTATGAATAAAGCAGTTAAACAAGTTGCTGAAGATGTTTTAACAGATGTTCCTGAAATTACAGAACCAATGTTGAATCAAATTGAAATAGCAATTAGAGCTTATGATCCTTGTTTAAGTTGTGCAACACATGCCTTAGGCGAAATGCCTTTAATTGTTGAATTAGAAAATAACAATGGAAACATTATTGACAAAAAAATTAGATAATATACTTATAATTGGTATCGGAAATAACACCAGACAAGACGATGGTCTTGGTTGGTGTTTTTTGGATGCTTTAGAGAAAGAAGGATTTAACATTCATAATTTGCTATATAAATATCAATTAATGGTGGAAGATGCTGAAATAATTTCAAATTATGATACTGTTATTTTTGTTGATGCTTATAAAAAACATCTCAAAAACGGATTTTCATTAGAAATTTTAAACCCATCTTCAAAATTTGAATTTACAACACATTCCGTTCCTCCAAGCCAGCTTTTAAGTTTGTGTAATGATATCTATCAAAAACAGCCAAAATCATATATTCTAAAAATTCAGGGATTTGAATGGGATTATGAAATTAATTTAAGTGATAAAGCAAAACAAAATTTAGAAAATGCAGTAGCTAAAATTAAAACTTTAACTTCCAAAAGCAGTTAACACTAATTTACGAGAACCTCCATTATTTCTGTGCTCGCACAAAAATATACCTTGCCAAGTACCTAAATTTAATTTTCCATTGGTAATAGGTATTTGTATGGAACTGCTTAAAATGGAAGTTTTAATATGCGCGGGCATATCATCTGTACCTTCCATAGTATGTGTAAAATAATTATTGTTTTCTGAAACTAAATTATTAAAGTAATTTTCAAAATCAGTTCTAACTGATGGATCAGCATTTTCATTAATAGTTAAACTTGCTGAAGTATGTTTTATAAAAACCTGTAATTGACCTGTTTTTATATTTTTAATTGCCTCAAATTCATTTATAATATTATCTGTGATTAAATGAAATCCTCTTGAAAAAGGCTTTAATACTATTTCTATTTGATAAAATTTCACAACTATTCATTTAAAGTTACATTTACAATTTCATCAGCAATTGCCAAACATGAAGTTGCTGCTGGAGAAGGTGCATTTAAAACATGAATGTTTCCGTTATGCTTCATAATTTTAAAATCATCTACCATATTTCCATCATAATCAATTGCCTGAGCTCTAACTCCTGCTCTTGATGGTTGCACATCATTTGGCGTAATACTCGGCATCATATGTTTTAAAGCATTTACAAATAAACGTTTAGAAAATGCTCTTTTATACTCATCCATTCCCTTACGCCAGTTTTTACCAAACAGTTTCCATGTTCCACTAAATGTTAATGCTTCAAAAGTATCTTTTAAATTAAAACTTGTTCTTTTATATCCTTCTCGCTTAAAAGTAAAAACAGCATTTGGTCCAAATTCAATTCCTCCATTTATCATTCTAGTAAAATGAACTCCTAAAAATGGATATTTTGGATCTGGAACTGGATATACCAAGTTGTTAATTTTGTTAGAAGCTTCTTTAGTTAATTCATAATAATCTCCTCTAAAGCCAACTATATGCATATCTAATTTTAAATTATCTTTTTCAGCACTTCTATCCGATTGCAAACCTGTACAAAAAATAACTTTTTCAGCAATAAACTTACCTAAAGATGTTTCTAATTCCGTACTATTATTTATTGATGAAATAGCTACAACTTTACAATTTGGAATTAATTTGCTTTCCGGATTTATGCTTTCAACCAATTCTACCAATTTATTGGATACTGCAACGTAATCAATTATACCAGCTGTTGGCACCCAAATAGCTTTAATGGCTTCAATAAAAGGTTCTTTTTCTTTTATTTCTTTAGAATTTAAAAAGCGTATACCTTCTGTTTTATTCTCTAGCCCTTTTCTGTAAATATCTTCTAAAATAGGAATATCACTCGGTTTTGTAGCAACAATTACTTTTCCGCAAACATCATGTTTAAGGTTATTGTCTTTAGCAAATTTTACTATCTGTGTTCTCCCATTTTTACAATTTTTTGCTTTATATGAACCCGGTTTATAATAAATTCCTGAATGAATTACTCCAGAATTTCTTCCAGTTTGATGTAATCCAACATTAGGTTCTTTTTCTAATATTGCTATTTTTTTTTGAGGAAATTTTAATTGTAATTTATAGGCTGTAGCTAAACCAACAATTCCAGCTCCAACAACGATAAAATCATATTTATTGGACATACTTTGTTTTTCTAACAAAGGTCAGCAATACAAAAGATAAAACAAAGAAAATTGCTAAAAACAATACGCTATATTGCATAGATCCTGTTAAAGAAACTAGCAAGCCAAATATAAACATTCCAAATACAATAGCTATTTTTTCAGTAACATCATAAAAGCTAAAAAATGTAGCATGATCTTCAGTTTTTGGTAATAATTTTGAATAAGTAGAACGTGCTAACGATTGAATTGCTCCCATTACCAAACCAATTAAAGCTCCTAATCCATAAAAATAATAAACCACATTTGCTTGATTTTTATCTAACATAAAAGCCGAAACACATACTAATGCCCAAATAGTAATAGTGATTTTTAAAGTACTTAAATTCCCTATTTTATCTGACAATCTTGAAAAAAGAAAAGCGCCAACTATTGCAACTATTTGTACTACTAAAATTACTATTATTAAGTTTAATGTTGGCAATCCTAGTTCTTTACTACCAAAAATTCCAGCCATTAAAATAATAGTTTGTACACCAACACTGAATAAAAAAAATGACATTAAAAAAAACTTTAACTCGCTATGTTTTAAAACTTCTTTTGCAACTACTTTTAATTCTTTTAATCCTTTCCAAATAAAGTCTTTTTTTGGTTTTCTATTATAAACGTTATTAGGTAATCTTCTATAAGTAATTTGAGCAAATCCTAACCACCAAACACCTACCAGCAAAAATGTAATACGAGAGGCAATTCCTGCATCTGCCAAACCAAATAATTCGGGCTTATTAATCATTATCAGACTAAATAGTAATAAAAATACAGAGCCTGTGTATCCTAAAATAAAACCTTTTGCACTAACATCATCTTGTTGTTCTGGATATGCTACTTCTGGTAAGTAGGCGTTGTAAAAAACAATACTTCCCCAAAAACCAATACTTGCAAAAATGGTAAAAACAATACCAACCCAAAGCGTTTGTTCTCCTTTAAAAAAGAATAAACTCATAACGGATAAAGATCCTATCAAACAAAATACTTTTAAAAATTTTAGTTTATTTCCTGTATAATCTGCAATACCAGACAAAATTGGAGATATAAATGCAACTATTAAAAATGAAAATGCAAGCGTATAATCGTACAAAGTTGTTGGAGTCCATTGAGTTCCTAAAAATGTAATTTTTCCATCTATATTTTCAAAGGAAGCTGTTAAACTACTGTAATAAATAGGAAAAACTGCTGTGCTAATAACTAATGAATATACTGAATTTGCCCAATCGTAAAATGCCCATGCATTGATTAGTTTTTTATCGCCTTTTTGTAACATAATTATATAAAAATAAAAACCATTCTAAGATTTTAGAATGGTTTACAATATACTATAAAAAAATTATATTTGCTTATTGACCAGATTTCATTTCTTGCGCATTATATTTTTTAGCTAAAGCAATAGCTGTTGGCAAATACGCGGTTAAATTCTTAATACGTGTTTGATCTGAAGGGTGTGTACTTAAAAATTCTGGTGGTTTATTCCCTTTGGATTGTTGACTCATTCTAATCCATAAATTAATAGCTTCTTTTGGATTATATCCGGCCATTATCATAAAAACCATTCCTAGTTTATCTGCTTCTGTTTCATGAGTTCTACTAAAAGCTAATAAGCCAATTCCTGTACTAACTCCAAAAGCGGTATTCCATATTTGTCTTGTTTTTGGATCTTTATTAGAAGTACTTAATCCAACTGCAATTCCTCCTGCTTGTTGCAAAATTCCCGAAGTCATACGTTCTTGTCCATGTTTTGCGAATGCATGAGCAATTTCATGTCCCATAACTGCAGCTATGCCATCCTTATTTTCACAAATTGGTAAAATTCCTGTATAAAAAACTACTTTACCACCTGGCATACACCAGGCATTAACGGTTTTATCTTCTATTAAATTAAATTCCCATTTATAGCTGTTGGCTTCTTTTACCATGCCATTAGCTCTCATAAATCTATCAACAGCTTCGGATATGTTTTTACCTACTTCTCTAATTTCATTCGTCTCTTTAACGTTTTTTGAAATTTTATTTTCTTTTAAAAATCCTTGGTATTGAGCAAAACTCGCAGGAAGCACTTGTTCATCTCCAACTAAATTTATTCTTTTTCTCCCACTTATTGGAACCGTACTACAACTTATTAGAAATAATACTACAACTAACCATAAAATATTTTTTTTCATTTTTATAGATTTTTTTTGATTGTCCTAAAAATACATATTCTATATTTACATTCAAAATTATTTTTTTTATGAGTCACCAAAAACCAGAAGATTTTAAACCTCAAATTAATTATACCAAAATACCTAATTCTATTTTATTTACAGGTAAATTTTTACAAGCAATATCTACAAATTTAGCAACTAAATTCGCTATAAAAATTTTTAGAACACCTATAAAATTTAAAACTCCTGAACGAGAAAAAATGATGGAGAAAAGTGCTCAAAAAGAATTAGTTTTAATTCCTAAGTTACAAAAAAAAGTTATGGTTTATTCTTACGGATATTCAAAAAGAAAAGTATTATTAGTACATGGATGGTCTGGAAGAGGAACTCAATTATATAAAATTGCAGATAAGTTATTAGAAAATGGATTTATGACTATTAGTTTTGACGGACCTGCTCACGGACATTCAACTGGTAAAACCACTATGATGAATGAATTTGTGTCTACCATTATGTATTTAGAAAAAAAACACGGTCCTTTTGAATTTGCTATTGGACATTCTTTAGGTGGAATGGCAGTTTTAAATAGCATAAAACAGGGTTTACAAGTAAAAAAAGCAATTAGCATTAGCGCAGGCTGTGTAATTACAGATATTATTAAAGATTTTGTTAATAAACTTGAGTTAAAACCTGTTTTAGTTTCTAAAATAAAGAATAATTTTCATCGTAAATTTGGAGAAGATATAGATAATTATTCGGCAAATGTGGCCGCACAAGAAGTTACAATTCCAACATTTGTTATTCATGATTCTAATGATAATGATGTTCATGTAAGTTGTGCACATAATATTCGTCAAAATTTACAGCAAGGTGAACTTTTAGTTACCAATGGCTTAGGACATAGACGTATTTTAAAAGATGACTTTGTTATTAAACGAATTATGGATTTTATTAAAAGAAAAGAAAACAATGAAAAAAGTTAATTTACTGTTTTTAGTAATTATAATCTTTAGCCTATCAAGCTATAGCCAACAAAAAAACACTACTAAAATGAATAAAAAAATAGAAAAAACAGAAACAGAATGGAAATCTATTTTATCGCCACAACAATTTTTTGTACTCCGACAAAAAGGAACGGATGCTCCAAGTGAAGGTGGCTATACTTCATTCTTTGAAAAAGGAACTTATGTTTGTGCTGCATGCGGAACGCAATTATTTAAGTCAAATTCTAAATTTGAATCGCATTGTGGATGGCCTTCTTTTGATGATGCTATTGAAGGAACTGTAAAATATGTTTTAGACAAAAGTCACGGTATGATTAGAACTGAAATTATCTGTGCAACTTGTGGCGGACATTTAGGTCATGTTTTTGATGATGGACCTAAAGAAACTACAGGAAAACGATTTTGCGTAAATACTACTTCCATTAAATTTATTAAGCAAGAATAATTTAATAGCTCTTAAACAATTGAAAAAAGTTTAAAAAAAGAGAGTTAAAATTCACGAAAAACAAAACTATTAGTTTTTTAAATTAGAATTTTTATTTATAGAACTAATATACTTTTCAATTAAAAAACGCTTTTACTTTTTAATAGCATTTTTAGTATATTTGCAATTCTAAAAAACGAAGTAAATTTTATGTTTAATAATTTAAGTGATAAACTAGATAAAGCCTTTCATGTACTAAAAGGTCACGGAAAAATTACAGAAGTTAATGTTGCTGAAACTTTAAAAGAAGTTAGGCGCGCATTACTAGATGCCGATGTTAATTTTAAAATAGCCAAAAACTTTACTACTACCGTTAAGGAAAAAGCATTAGGACAAGATGTATTAACTACGTTAAATCCTGGGCAATTAATGGTAAAAATTGTTAAAGATGAATTAACAAGCTTAATGGGTGGCGAAACTGTTGGAATCAATTTATCTGGAACACCAACCGTTATTTTAATGTCGGGATTGCAAGGTTCTGGTAAAACAACTTTTTCGGGTAAACTTGCTAATTACTTAAAAACAAAAAAATCAAAACAAGTATTACTTGTTGGTTGTGATGTTTATCGCCCTGCAGCTATTAATCAATTGCAAGTTGTTGGAGAACAAATTGGAGTAGAAGTTTATGCCGAAATTGATAATAAAAACCCTGTTGAAATTTCTAAAAATGCCATAAAACATGCCAAAGAAACTGGTAAAAATGTAATTATTATTGATACCGCTGGTCGTTTAGCTGTAGATGAAGAAATGATGACCGAAATATCTAACATTCATAAAGCCGTAAACCCACAAGAAACTTTATTTGTGGTAGATTCTATGACTGGTCAGGATGCTGTAAATACTGCTAAAGCTTTTAATGATATTTTAAATTTTGAAGGAGTTGTATTAACAAAATTAGATGGTGATACTCGTGGTGGTGCAGCTTTATCTATAAAATCCGTTGTAGATAAACCAATTAAATTTATTGGTACTGGTGAAAAAATGGAAGCTATTGATGTTTTCCATCCAGACCGAATGGCGGAACGTATCTTGGGAATGGGTGATGTTGTATCTTTAGTAGAAAGAGCTCAAGAGCAATATGACGAAGAAGAAGCCAGAAAAATTCAAAAGAAAATTGCAAAAAACCAATTTGGTTTTGATGATTTTTTAAAACAAATTCATCAAATCAAAAAGATGGGAAATATGAAGGATTTGGTTGGTATGATTCCTGGAGCTGGAAAAATGATGAAAGATGTAGATATTGATGATGATGCTTTTAAAGGAATTGAAGCCATTATTCATTCTATGACACCTGTAGAAAGAAGTGATCCTAAAATTATAAATGCTCCTCGTAAAAAAAGAATTGCAAAAGGTTCTGGAACTTCCATTCAAGAAGTAAATCAATTATTAAAACAATTTACTCAAATGAGTAAAATGATGAAAATGATGCAAGGTGGCGGTGGTCGCCAAATGATGCAAATGATGAAAGGTATGGGAAAATAATTTATAATTTTAATAAATCAAACAAATTCAACGATGGTTTTATTAGATGGAAAAAAAACAGCTGCAGATTTAAAAAATGAAATAGCTTTAAAAGTAAAAGAATTAAAAGCTGCAGGTAAAAAAACACCACATTTAGCTGCTATTTTAGTTGGCTCTGATGGAGCAAGTATGACTTATGTAAGTAGTAAAGTAAAAGCTTGTGAATTAGTTGGTTTTAAATCCACATTAATTGAATTACCTGAAGAAACATCTGAAGCTAAATTATTAGAAGAAATTGAGAAACTTAACAATAATGATGATATTGATGGGTTTATTGTGCAACTTCCTCTTCCCAAACATATAGATGAACAAAAAATATTATTGGCTGTTAACCCAGATAAAGATGTTGACGGATTTCATCCAACGAATGTTGGTAAAATGACTTTAGATTTACCATGTTTTTTACCAGCTACTCCTTTTGGAATTTTAGAGTTATTAGAAAGGTATAAAGTAGAAACTTCTGGAAAACATGTAGTTGTTATTGGTAGAAGTCATATTGTTGGAAGACCAATAAGTATTTTAATGAGCCAAAAAAGATTGGCAGGAAATGCTACAGTTACTTTAACCCATAGCAGAACAAAAAATTTAAAAGAAATTACTTTACAAGCAGATATTATTATTGCTGCTTTAGGTATTCCTGAATTTTTAACCGGAGATATGATTAAAGATGGCGTAACTATAATTGATGTAGGAATAACGCGTATTAAAGATCCTTCTAAAAAAAGAGGCTACAGATTAGCTGGTGATGTGCATTTTGAAAGTGTTGCGCCTAAGTCTGCTTTTATAACTCCTGTTCCAGGTGGTGTTGGCCCAATGACTATTGCAATGCTCTTAAAAAACACTTTATTAGCTTGCGAGAGAAAACAATAATTTTTTTATTTAGCAAATAATTGGTCCATATTTTTAAACGCCTTAAATTCTAATGCGTTTCCTGAAGGATCTAAAAAAAACATAGTAGCCTGCTCTCCTACTTCGCCTTTAAACCTAATGTAAGGCTCAATAACAAAGTTAATACCTTTCTTTATTAATTTTTCTGATAAAATATGAAAGTCTTCCCATTTTAAAACAACTCCAAAATGTGGAACAGGTACATTTTTACCATCAACCAAATTGGTATGTAATGCTTTTTTCTGTTCTTCAGGTTTGTAATGAATTACCAATTGATGTCCAAAAAAATTAAAATCTACCCAAATATCACTACTTCTTCCTTCATCGCATTCCAAAACATCTCTATAAAAAGCACGACAGACTTCTAAATTATTAACAGGAATTGCTAAATGAAAAGGTTGAATATTATTCATGTTTAATCTTCTCTATGTACTAAATCTATTGAAAATGCAGGATTACAAACTGAAATATATTCACAATCTTCATCAAAAGGATTTGAATACTGAATTCTTGCTCCTTTTTCAATTTTAATGGACTCTCCTGCTTTTAAAATTACAACATCATCATCAATAATAAATTGCTTTTTTCCTTTTATTATATACGTGTATTCATCAAATTCAGGTACTTGGAAAGGCTCACTCCATTTTGACGGTGCTACCATATGAGCTATACTAATATTGCAGTTATTACTATTACCAAAATGTTCTTCAATTAGTTTACCATCAGTAGTAGGAACAACAAATGGCGAATTTTGAATTTTATATTTTTTCAATGTTTCTATTTTTAAATTTAACTTATGTAAAACTAAAAATTATATTTTATAAAGCAGGTTTAATATTCCATAATTTTAACTAAATATTATAGCTTTATTTTTAAAATGTACTTATTTAATGGTAACTTGTATATCTTATCATTATTAAAATTAATTATTATGAAACTTACATTTTTAGGAGGGGCAGGTACTGTAACAGGTTCAAAAATAATTTTAGAAGTTAATTACAAAAAATTATTGATTGATTGTGGCTTATTTCAAGGATTAAAAGAACTGCGTTTAAAAAACTGGGAAAAACTACCAATTAATAGTGACGAGATTGATACTGTTTTTTTAACGCATGCACATCTAGATCATTCTGGATACTTACCTATTTTAGTTAAAAACGGATACAAAGGCAAAATTTATTGTTCAGAAGCTACAAAAGATTTAGCTAAAATTATATTATTAGATAGTGGTAAAATTCAAGAAGAAGAAGCTCATAGGGCAAATGAACACCATTATACAAAACATGAAAAAGCAGTTCCATTATATGACAGAGAGGACGCTGTGAATACACTTTCCCATTTTCAAACATTTAAGCTTAATGAATGGTTTCCGATTGATGATACTATTAAATTCAAGTTTCTAAATAGTGGTCATATTTTAGGAAGTACTTTTATAGTATTTGAAATAAATGGTAAAACAATAGTATTTTCAGGAGATATTGGACGAAAAAACCCAATTATATTACCTAAATATGAATATATTTCAAATGCGGATTATTTAGTGATTGAATCTACATATGGCAATAGATTACATGAACAAATTGACATAAAAGAAGCTTTATTAAAACCTATTATAAAAACTTATGAAAAAGGAGGAACGCTAGTCATTCCTACATTTTCAGTAGAAAGGGCTCAAGAAATTATTTATTTATTAAGCGTTTTAAAACGCGAAAATAAACTACCTAAAATTCCTATTTATTTAGATAGCCCTATGGGTGTAAATGCCACCGAAGTGTATCTAAATTATAAAAACAACCATATTTTAAGTCATGAAGATGTTTCAAGTATGCTTTCTACGGTGCATTTAGTTAGTGATGTTGAAACTTCTAAATCAGTAGTAAGCAATAAAAATCAAAAAATTGTTTTAGCAGGAAGTGGTATGCTTACCGGTGGTAGAGTATTACATTATTTAGATAGTTTAATTTCTGATCCAAAAAATAGTATTTTAATTGTTGGGTATCAAGCAGTAGGAACACGAGGTAGAGCATTACTTTCTGGAGATTCTGAAATTAAATTCTTTGGAAGTTATCATAAAATAAATGCTGAAATTTTTACCATAAATGCTTTTTCAGGACATGCAGATCAAAGTGAACTATTAGACTGGCTTAAACATTTTAAAAAGCCACCATTGCTTACTTTTATAAATCATGGCGAACCACATCAAAGTCAAGCATTAAAAACTAAAATTAAGAATGATCTTGGGTGGAAATGTACAGTCGCTAAAATGGAAAATGAATATTATTTAGATTAAAAATAATATTTAATTAAACCATATAGTAAAGTATTTAATTTTTGCCATATCAGGAATTTGGTTAAGTAAAATTTCTTCTGTACTAAATTTACTAATTCCTAATTCTTTTTTATCAATAGAAATTGTGGCGTTTAATTCATCAATAAATAGTGTTGCCGATGTTAGTGTTGTTTCAACATTATTTACTAAATAATTTTCGTTAATATCTTTAAAAGTTGATTTTAAAGATATTCCTTTATCTGTAACGTAGTTAGGATCGTAAATTCCAATGCTTTTAATTTTTGATAAAGAATCATTTTGTGTGGTTGCTGTTATTTCCAATAATTTTTTCCCAGATTTTGAATAAATATCAAATTCATCATCATTTAAAGAAAACATCTTTTTAGAATTTATAGTATCTAAATAAGTTTTGTTAGAAACTATAGAATCCTCTTTAAATATTTTACTTAAATCAGCTATGGTAGTTCCTTTAGTAATACTACCTACCATTCCTTTTTTTACTTCATATTTATTAGTATTGTTACATTGAACAAAAAAAATGAGTATCGTAAATAAGTAAAATATTCTTTTAATAAGTGCCATATACAATTTAACTTTTAAATAGGTTTAATCAAATTAAACGTTTTTATTTTAATTTTATTTAATAAAACTTCTAGTATTTTATAAAACTCTTTTCAAAATACCTAAAACACCTCTAATAAATGTAGCGCTAGTAACCACTTTTAAAATAGGATTCATTCTGGTACTTTGTCTTCTACTAGAAGTATAATGTTTCTGTACTTCTTCTTTTTTTCTTTCAACTTCTTCCTTTTCATTAATCCTTTCTATTTTTCTATTCAAAATTTCAAAGGCGCTATCTCTATCAATAGCTTCATTATATTTATAAAATAACTGAGAATTATTGATTAGTTTTTTTAATTCAACATTAGTAAGTATATCCATTCTACTCATTGGAGCACGCATCATGGTAGCAGCCAACGGAGTTGGTTTTCCTTTTTCATTTAAAACAGAAACAAAAGCTTCTCCGATACCTAATGCTGTTAAAGATTCATCTACATCATAGTATTTTGTATCAGGATAATTTTCCGCAACTAATTTAATAGCTTTTCTATCTTTTGCAGTAAATGCTCTTAATGCATGTTGAATTTTCAACCCTAATTGAGCTAAAATATCTTCAGGAATATCTTTTGGATTTTGAGTAACAAAATACAAACCTATACCTTTTGAACGAATTAACTTTACAATATTTTCAATTTCTGAAAGAAGTGCTTTTGATGCTTCTCTAAAAATTAAATGAGCTTCATCTAAAAATATAACTAACTCTGGTTTATCACTATCTCCTTGTTCTGGAAAAGTATTATAAACTTCCGCTAATAATTGCAGCATAAATGTAGAAAATAATTTTGGCCTATCTTGAATATCCGTTAAACGTAAAACAGAAATAATGCCTTCTCCTTTATCGTTTTTACGCACTAAATCCTTAACTTCAAAAGATCGTTCTCCAAAAAATATTTCTCCTCCTTGCTGATTTAACTCTACAATTTTACGAAGAATTGCTCCTGTACTTGCCGTTGAAATTCGTCCATATTCTTTTTGAATCTCCTCTTTTCCTTCTTCTGTTGAAAATTGTAATACTTTTTTAAAGTCTTTTAAATCTAATAAAGGTAATTTATGATCATCACAGTATTGAAAAATAATAGAAACTATACCGCTTTGTGCATCAGTAAGATCTAATATTCTTGATAATAAAACTGGACCAAATTCAGAAACAGTTGCTCTTAACCTAACTCCATCCTGTTCTGAAATAGTTAATACATCCACAGGAAATCCTTTCCCTTCAAATGGTAAACCAATTGCTTCCATTCGCTCATCTATTTTTGGATGTCCTGGACTTGGTTCGGCTAAACCACTCAAATCACCTTTAATATCCATTAACAAAACTGGAATACCTTTTTCAGAAAGATTTTCTGCCATTACTTGCAACGATTTGGTTTTTCCAGTACCTGTTGCTCCAGCAATTAATCCATGTCTATTTAAGGTTTTTAAAGGCACTTTCACAAAAGCATCTTTTAATGTTTCCCCTTCTAAAATTGCAGAACCTAAAACAATATAATCGTCTTTGGTTTGGTAACCTTCAGTTATCTCTTTAAAAAATTCTCCTTTTATAGACATTAAATATTTTTTCGTTAAAAATAAGATATAATAATCAAATTAAAAATTTCATTATAATTTTATTTGAAATTATTTATAATGGACTAATATGTTTAAATTTGCTGCATGATAAATGAAAACACGAAACAGCTAATAAATAAAGGTGAAATGCTTCCTTTAATGGAAGAATTTTATACAATTCAAGGAGAAGGTTTTCATACTGGGAAAGCTGCATATTTTATTAGAATTGGTGGTTGTGATGTTGGTTGTCACTGGTGCGATGTTAAAGAAAGTTGGGATGCTAATATACATCCGCCAACTAAAACTACAGAAATTGTTACTAACATCAACAAACAGGCTAATACAGTAGTAGTTACTGGAGGTGAACCATTAATTTGGAATATGGATTATTTAACAAATCTTCTAAAAAAACAAGCCTTAAAAACTCATATTGAAACTTCAGGTTCTTATAAATTAACTGGAAATTGGGATTGGATTTGTTTATCTCCTAAAAAGACGAAATTGCCGTTACCTTCAATCTATTCTAAAGCTGATGAATTAAAAATAATTGTTTTAAATAAACATGATTTTAAATTTGCGGAAGAACAAGCGGCACAAGTAAATGCTAATTGTGAACTTTTTTTACAACCTGAATGGAGTAAAAGAGAAGAAATGATGCCTTTAATTGTTACTTATGTTATGGAAAATCCTAAATGGAAAATTTCATTACAAACACATAAATATTTGAATATTCCATAAAACTTATAAGTTAGTTATTTCTTATCAACTATTTATAGATTTTATTTTCTCTAAAGTAATTTTGAAAATTTTATCAAATTGCTCTTCTAAGCTCAAATTAGAATTGTCAATTTCAATAGCATCACTTGCTTTAATTAAAGGAGAATCTTCTCGAGTAGAATCTATATAATCTCTTTCTTTAACATTATTTAAAATCTCTTCGAAAGAAACTTTATCTCCTTTTTTTGTCAGCTCATCAAACCTACGTTTAGCTCTAATGTTTGCAGAAGCTGTAATAAAAAATTTTAACTCTGCATCAGGAAAAACAACAGTACCAATATCTCTTCCGTCCATAACAACTCCTTTATTAATTCCCATTAATTGCTGCTGTTTTACTAATTTTTTCCTTACTTCAGATACTTCTGCTATTTTACTAACATAATTTGAAACGGCTAAAGATCTAATTTCATTTTCAACATTTATACCATTTAAATAAATTTCTCCATAACCTAAATTGCTATTAAACTTAAATTCTAATTTAATATTATTTAAAGCTGAAATTAATTTCTGTTTATTAAATTTATTTTTTGAAATTAATTTTTGTTGCATAGCATATAAAGTAACAGCCCTATACATTGCACCAGAATCTACATAAATATATTCTAATTTTTTAGCTAATTGCTTTGCCATTGTACTTTTACCTGTGGAAGAAAATCCATCTAATGCAATTGTTATTTTTTTCAATTTTTTAATTTAAATTTATTAATAAGCTAAATGTACTTGAGTTTGATGCTGGATGGTATTTAGAAAAAGAATAATTCAATTTAAATTTATTCATCTTTAATCCAAAACCAGCGGTGAAACCTGCAAAAGATCTTTGATCTACAAATTTTAACTCTTTTGCTCTCCTAAAATTATACCCAAATCTAAGATTAAAAGCTCCTTTTGAAAAAAGTTCTGCTCCAACAGAAAAATGTCTAATAGCATTATCAAAAAAAGAAATTTTTTCTTGTGTAATATTTCCGTTTAAATCTACCGTTTGATTTGATGGATTACTATAAGCTAATTGCCACTGCTGTAAATTATCTATAGTAAAATACCAAGTTAATGGTACATTTTCTAATTTATAAGAAGCACCCAAATTAACTTGAAGTGGTAATTTTTCTCTGTCACTGTCATATACAGTTAATTGATATCCTAAATTTCTAACAACTACAGTAAATACATAAGGTGTGTATTCATTAGAATATAATAAAGCAAAATCTCCACCTATTCCAAAAGAAGAATAATTATCTATCACCGAATTAATAACTTTTACGTTTGCCCCAACATGAAAATCTGAGTTTAAAATATTATAAGAATACCCGAAAGAAAGCATAAAATCATAAGCCCTAAAAGTTCCCGTTTCAACTCCCATTTCATCAGCACCAATAAACTTTCCATAATTTAAATAACTTATACTTGTATGAAAAGTTCCTATTTGTCTATCAATCATATGAGCAAAAGCAACAGAAGTAATTGTCACATCAGAAAGGTAATTAACATAATTCACAGCTAAATTATTATCCATACTATTATTTATAGTAGATGGATTCCAAATCGGTTGATTTACATTATCCAAAATAGTTAAAACATTTCCTCCTAAAGCAGTCTGTCTTGCTGAACTAGATAAGTTTAAAAAATTAAATAAACTTTCACCTCCTGTTTGGGAATAACCTATAAAAGAGCACAAAAATATATAAATCCAGCTTTTCTTCATTTGTAAATGCAAATTAAAACTAAAATATTACTATAACCGAAAAAAGTTATATAAATTATAAAAAACGAAAAAAACCTTCAACAAAAAAGTGTTGAAGGTTTTCAAAAGAAAGGCGGTGACATACTCTCCCACCAATGGCAGTACCATCTGCGCTGATAGGCTTAACTTCTCTGTTCGGTA
>Ga0316204_10000722_pt1 | contig 108681 bp, 89 predicted proteins | sample 6monrhotite_MG_2_FD_205661 | JGI IMG/M metagenome (GOLD analysis project Ga0316204, IMG submission 205661) | Microbial mat bacterial communities from mineral coupon in-situ incubated in ocean water Damariscotta River, Maine, United States -... | ecosystem: Environmental > Aquatic > Marine >...
CCGCAACGGGCTGGATCGATTGAGAACTATGAGGCTCCTCAATCCATCCCGTTGCTAACCGCCCAACATAGGGGCATAACAGGAACAGGCCTAACTTATGAATGAGGACAAGTTGGGGGGCAGGTCAGTTTTTTTATGGTGGGTTCGTGTTTTTTTGAAATAATTTGGGTGTTGGAGTTTAGGTTGAAAGACAGCAATATCGTCGCGAACTTAAACGAACCTAGTTGGATTTATCAAGAGATCCGCCCAGTTCCCAACCTAAACGTCTGTGAGACTAACGAGAAACCAACCTCATTGCATCCACGATTTCTACTGTTTTCATACTGATAGATACGACCCGCTTCAGTAGTTCGATTACCTGATCCTTGTGGTCTGCAAAGCGATAGGAATTGAACTTTTCTCGGATCACCGGGTCCTTCAGTTTCTTTTCCTTATGTTGATCAAGTACCCAATCAATTGCCGAACGATTACCAAGTTTGTAGTCCCAAGCTGAGGTTGGGACGCCGGAAAGCTGGGTCTCAGTATCGAGCACAATGATCCCGTTATCGCGGTCGCCCTTCAGAATTACGCGTGGTGTCTGGCCTGTGGCGCGGACCGCGTCGTCGGGAATGTCGGTTTGGATGAGCGGGAAAGGTTCGACTGATTCAAAATCGATATGAAGGTCGAGAAGCTTCTGCCCCCAGTCGCTCCAGCATTTGAAATTTGGATAGAACGGAATTCTGGGAAACTCTCGTTTCAGGTTGAGGGCATAGGTTTCAAGGTAGGTGGGGTCGTGCAAGACCGCATAGATGTAGGCGAAGATGTCATCTTTGGTGATCGGTGCCTCATCTCCATACTGGGCGACGAACTGGTCCAGCGCCCAGTCTGTCATATTGTCGACACGTGCGCCTTCTCTGGTGTAACGATAGCGGGATACCCCCTGCGTTCCGCCATTGCCCTTTTTCAACAGGCATCTGTCAAATACCCTATTGACGGCGAGTGTTGCCAAAGGATTGCTGGACGCTATGCCAAGAAACGCGATCGCCGGGTTGGGTTCTTCCTTAAACATGCCGTGCAACTGGTAAGTCTGCCCATTGAAGTGCCGGTCATAATACAGCCATTTGTTGACGAAGGGCCGAAAAGCAGCCGCAGCGATATTCTTGCTACTAAATGACTTCTCTATGTCCTTGACGCGGTAGCGTTCTAGTTCTCGATCCCACTTAATTTCCGTACGAAATTCTTTATCAGGGGATTTACGAGCTTTTTCATATTCGGTAACTAAATACTTCGCCTTTTTTTCTAAATGATTTTTGTCTGTGTCGTAGACCCACTCATCGCGCTGAGTTAATACTCCATTTGAGACAAGGCGAAAGATAGCCTTATCCTGCGACGTGGTCTTTGATGCCTTGATTTTCGGATCGACAATCGGGACTAGCTGATCCCAATCATTGTCCGACTGGTCCAGCCAGATGTTATTTCGATCCGGTACGATGGTTCTGAAATCGAGAGTTGATAGAGATGCTCCCGACAGAAAAGAAAGTTTTTCCTCCGCTGTTTCCATTTCGGGGCGACAGGCATAACGGATGACGGCGTCTCCCTTTCCTTTTTTCTTAACAAGAAAAGCAATGGAGACACCTGTCTGGATGCCAAATACATTATGCGTAGTCCCGGAAAGTTTCGGGTTTTCTCTTACATCCCCACCTAAATCGACAACCCAGATTTCTGCAAATTCACGGGCGATTATCTTGCGAAACCCATCGTAGGCGACTTTGGTGAAAGGTTTGCGACCCGTGATGAATGTGAGAATTCCTTCGTCTTTTAGCCGGTCTGACGCCCATCGAAAAAACCGCGTATACATGTCGTAAACGCTATTCTGGTTTTGCGCGGTTCCTTCTTTGATATAGGTGTTTTTGATTCGTTCATCGACTCTTCGGTAGGGGCGATTTGCGTTGTTCTGATTGTAATCTTCCTGCCACGCGTTGTAGGGGGGATTGCCGATAATAACGCTGATCTTACGCTGATTCTGACGTTTGACACGCTCAATATTCTCATCCGAGATTGCGCCAAACATTTCGTGTTGGTGACCTGAAAAAATACCCAAACCGGCAGTATTATCCAATGTGTCGACGAAGCACAGATTGGGAAATTCAATATATTCCCCGGAAATTGCCGCGTAGCTGGCCTCTATATTCAGATTTGCCACGTAATAAGGCAGGATCGCGACTTCGTTCGCATGCAGTTCGTTAGCGTATTTGTATTTCAATTCGTCAGGTCGGCCCCGGAAATGTTCCATAAGCTCGACTACGTAAGTACCCGTTCCCGTCGCCGGGTCGAGAATCTCAACATTTCGATCAATCAGGCTCTTGCTGAAGTGTTTCTCGCAGAGCCAGTCGGTACTTGTGACCATGAAGCGTACGATCTCATTAGGGGTATAAACGACACCCAGCCGGTCCGCTGCCTTGGCATTGTAAACCTTGTAAAAATTTTCGTAGATCGCCTTCAGAAACCCCTGTTTTTCTGAATGGCTCTGAATCAGGGCTGCGGCAGACCGGATGGCGGCGTAGTAAGGTTCCAGTGCGTGTAAGGTCTGATGTTTGACATCGCCACGAAAAAACAACCGCTCAAGATTATAGAGCGCTTTAGCCACATTATTTTCACGGTGAAAATCACTATCGCCGAAAACCCGGGCGAAGATGTCTTCAGTGAGAATGTGTTGAATCAACATCTCACGTACATCAGCATCGCTAACGATAGGATTGATTGTTTCTTTGGCTTGCGTGAGGAATTCCCGTGCAGATGAGGCAAAAGTCTTGTTTTCTGCATAGGCTTCATCGATCCGATCACGGAGCGCTTTCAGCACGGCGGGAAGGTCGGTCTGGAACTGCTTAATGGCGGCACGAAAATCTGCGATCTCTGGCCTTTGGAAGCCGAAAAACAGTTCCAGTAATTTTTGCAGGTTTTCTACGTCATCAACGGCGCAACGAATCACTTCGGTTCCGCTTTGAATCAATACTGCGGTGGCTGAATCTTCAAAAATAATGTTGCTTTGCGGGTAGCCTCGGCGGAATTTTTTGGCGATTTCTTCATCGAGATCGTCGTCTGTGTCCTTAGCCTCCCAATAACCAAATGGAACACGCAGATCGTGCAGGAGCGCACCATCGATATAGCGACGGTCTTTGGTTGGTGTGATGTATTCGTGTTCCGGGATGAAATGGAGGTCGTGGGAACGACCCCAGGCCTTGAGCAGGTCCTTGAATGCTTCGCGTACGACGGATTCTCGATTTGCACCTGAAAACTTTTTTAGACGGTCAAGATCGGCTAGATAGTTGTTGATTAGAAGCTGACTCATTCCACTCCCCAAAAATGATCAACAACCTTACGATGAATTTTGTGCCCTTGCTATAAGAGTAAGACTTTTTCCGTAATATATTCAGCAGAGGGAAGATATGCCGATAGCCCCAAAGAAAAAAGCCTCATTTTTTGATTCGACAAGCACAGTGTAAATCCCAATCATCCTTCCCCCCGCGGATCATCCGCCGTGAGTGATCCGTCGGATGCGGGGTCACCGTTGTCTAATTGCGCATGGTCGTCGAAACCTTCTGAGGTTGACCTGAAATCGACTTTAATGGAGAGGGTCAAAGGATTACGTCGTCGATTTCTTTGGCGTGGTCAGTGATTTGTTCATACCCATCTTCCGTCACAATAAAACTGTCGCCAACTTGCGCGCGGAACATCTTTGCGACACTGACCGAACCATCCACTGCTAAAACCATGCCCGGCTGAAGGATAGTCTTATCTCCGGACACCAGCTGAGGTTTCTCCAGGAAGCTGTAACCCGTTGCGCGACCACAGCGGAATGGGTATTCGAAGCCTGCGTTCTGGATGACGTCTGCATAGGCGGCATGCACGCTCTCCGCTGTCACGCCTGGGCGCAGCGCTTTTAACGCCGCCCTTTGACTGGCAACCGCCACCTCATAGATATCGGCTTGGGTTTTGTCGGCAATTTCGCCGATCCAAAAGGTGCGGTCGAAGCCCAGTTTGAACCGGTGAAAATTGGTCATACCGCAGAAACATAAGAATACCGGCTCTCCGTGTTTCATGATGCGCGTTGAGGCGCGATGATGCGGTTTGGTAATTTCCCTGCCGGACGCCATGATTTGAAGGAAGTGGGTATTGGGTGACATGCAGGCATCGTCATAGTGCGCGAGCAGTAATTCCGCCGCCTTGCGCGTGCCCGCTTGGGAGGTGGCAAGTGCGACTTCATACTCCGCCACACCATCACCGATTGTCGATCTGCCGGCCTCCATCATCGCCATGGCAACCTGACCGGCATGCCGCGCCAGCTGTAGTTCTTCGGTCGATTTGAGCATGCGCATTTCGGCCAAGAGCGGCGTAACATCGCCCAGTTGCGAGGTGTCTGCAATCTGGTTCATGTAGTTGCCCACGACCGGTGGCATCTGATCGGGCTCGATACCGATGCGTCTTACACCGGTTATCGCTGCGGGCAATTCTTCACGCCATTCATTGCCATGCCCGTCGTTCCAAGGCGCAATCTTGTCTACTCGAGCGGCATGCTCCGCCATGTCCAGTTCCATGCGTGGTGTGATCAGCAGGCTTTTGCCGTCGCGCGGCGCCACGAGAATGGTTGGGCGGCCAAAATCCATATGGAGATAATCATAGTAGCCCGTGAGGTAGTAGATGCTGTCATCATCGGTTATCAGCGCTACGTCAAAGCCCGCTTGGTCGAGCCTGACACGAAGATCTTCCATACGTGCAGCGTACATCTTCTCACCTCGTTGTCCTGTTGCCGGATGTCCTCCCGGCTTCCTCCCATCAAGAGTGGAGGAGAAGGTTTGGAGGTTTATGTTTCCCCCTAACTGTCCACCGCGCCAACTTCCACGCGGGTGTCGTTATAACACGCGCCGTCCAGAATATCGGCTTTTGTTCCGGGGACCAGGGCCGACACGGTCTGGCCGGTGGCGCTGGTTTTGATCCACGCGCCTTTCGGTGAATAGAGAGTCCCCGGCGGCACGGCGTCGGTGATGACAAGCTTCAGGTGGACCTCTCCCAGATCGTTCCAGACCCGCACCGTTTTGCCGTCGTCCAGCCCCCGTGCGCTGGCGTCGTCAGGGTGCATTTCCAGCGGTTCGATGGCGTCGTTCATGGCAAGGCCACCGAAGGTGGCGTTGATGCGCTTGTCTGATGACGGGCTGATCAGGAACAGCGGAAAGGTGGACGCCAGCGGTTTGAATTCGGGCAGGCCTTCGCCGTAGCGGCGTTCCAGGTCATCGGAGAGGATTTCGACCTTGCCGGTCGGCGTGTCCGGGAAGACGTTGATGAAAGGTTGGGTGTCGTCCCCATCAGTTCCCTTGGCGCCCATATAGAGGACGCGGTCAAGCGGCAGCTGGCTCGGGCGAATATTGTTCAGGCGTGGGTCTTCGCCATCCAGCGCGTCGTTCATCAACTGTTGATCATCAGCCTGAAAGACCGGGTCGTCGTAACCGAAGCGGGCGGCCAGACGACGGAAGATTTCCGTATTGGGCAGGCTGTCGCCAACGGTCGGGATCACTGGCGCGGCCCGTTGCAGGTATTGCTGACCATAGGCCCCATAGACATCATTGAATTCAAAGTGGGAGGAGGCGGGGAGGATGATATCGGCATAGGCCATGCTGTCGGTCATGGCGACATCGCAGCCGACGATAAAGACGTCGTCGCGGGCGAGCGCGCGTTTCATGCGGTTCTGGTCGGGGTGCACGGCGACCGGGTTGTGGTTATAGATGAACAGCGCCTTCAGCGGCGGGTCCAGGTCATCGGCGAGGATGTGTCTGGCGACATCGATGATGTTGAGGACTCGTGTCCCCTGATCAATCATATGGTTTCCTTGCAGGCGATCGCCGGTGGCCGGGAAGGCGTTGCCCGCCTTCATGATCAGACCACCGCCGGGCACGCCGAATTTACCGGCCAGGGCAGGCAGAACGCCGATGGCGCGGATTGACGCCCCGCCGCAGCGGCTGCGTTCCATGCCGTTGGCGACCGACATGATGGCCGGGGAGATGTCGCTGTAGAGGCGGGCGAGGGTGCGAATATCGTCGGCGTCCAGGCCGCAGGTTTCGGCGGCGTGATCAATGGAAACGGTCCGGGCGCGGTCCATGTAGTCTTCGAAGCCGTGGACCCAGCCGTCAACGAAATTCCGGTCGATGCCGCCCAGCCGTTCGATTTCGGCGGCGACAGCCATGGCCAGCACAACGTCGGTGCCGGGGGTAATGGCCAGATGCAGGTCGGCCTGTTCGGCGATCTTGATGCGTTTCGGGTCAATGACAATCAGTTTGGCGCCATTTTTCCGGGCGTCCTTGATGATCGCGGCGAAATGCAGGTTCGAGACGGTGACGTTGTTGCCCCAGACGACGACCAGTTTCGCCTGTCGCGCGTGCTCCAGCGGGGTGCCGGGCATGGCGCCATACAGACTGGCATAGGCAAGGCCGCGAACGCCGCCACAAAGCGGTCCGCGATCAAGCCGGGTCGCGCCCATTTTGTTGAACAGACGGGCATCCATGGAGGAGCCTGAAATTTTTCCATGTGGTCCGGCGTAGTTGAACGGCAGGATGGCCTGGGGGCCATGGTCATTGATGACGGTTTTGAACTTCTCAACAACCGTGTCCAGGGCTTCATCCCAGGATATGGCCTCGAATTTCCCCTCGCCCTTTTTGCCGGTGCGTTTCAGCGGCGTCGTCAGGCGGTTGGGGCCATGCACGAATTCCGGGTAGCCGCGCGATATCTTGTTGCAGATGACGCCGTTGGTCAGCGGGTTGGCATGCGACCCCCGGACCTTGACGACCTGATCGTTTTCAACGGTGACCAGCAGGCTGCAGGTGTCTGGACAGTCCATGGGACAAACGCTGGGCAGTTCCCGGGAACGGGAAAGTTCTGGCGGCATGGAGGCGTTCCTTCCTGAAAATGTGTTGAGCCTGAACCTATCCGTAAAGTGGCTTTTCAAAAAGAACCGATATGTTAATTTTGATGGTACCAATTATTTAAACGGAAAAGATACCGTGCGCGCTTCCAAATCCCCCTTGCTGTCGATCTCACTTGACCGGGACGGCGGCGACTCCCTGCAGGCCCAGATTTTCGATCAGGTCAGGAGCGCCATTTTGAACAGCCGTCTGTCGCCGGGAACCCGGCTCCCGGCGACGCGGACTCTGGCGGTCGAGCTGGGGGTTTCCAGAAATACAATTCTGGGCGCGTTTGAACGCCTATACGCGGAAGGTTATATCGAAGGCCGGAGCGGGTCGGGCACGCAGGTTTCGGGGGTTCTGCCGGAAGAACTGTTAAGTGCCCGTCAACTGGCCGGGGCGCGGGCCAAGGCGTCGTCGCGCGCCGGAAAACTTTCCGCCCTGTCCCGTCAAATGACCGGCATGAATTACCGCAGCCGCCATTCGACACCCGGCACCCGCGCGTTTCGACCGGGCCTGCCCGATCTGGAACAGTTCCCGTTTCAGCTGTGGAGCCGCACCCTCGCCAAATTCTGGCGTCACCCGCCGCATGATCTTTTGTGTTCCGGGGATCTTGGCGGGTACCTGCCGCTGCGCCGCTCGATCGCCGCCTATCTGGGGGCCGTGCGCGGACTTCGCTGCCGGGCGGAACAGGTCATGATTACCTCCGGCGCGCAGCAGGCGCTGGACATTATCGCGCGGACGCTGATCGATCCGGGAGATGATGTGTGGGTCGAAAATCCGGGTTATGTGGGGCTTCGTTCAACCCTGACGGCGGCGGGCGCCAGGGTTAACGCTGTCGGCATCGATGATGATGGACTGTCGGTCGAGGCGGGGCGTCGGTTGGCCCCGGCAGCGGTGCTCGCCGCGGTGACGCCATCGCACCAATATCCGCTTGGTGTAACCATGTCGCTGGCGCGCCGTCTTGAGCTGCTCGACTGGGCGGCGGGGGCCAGGGCGTGGATACTTGAAGACGACTACGACAGCGAATTCCGCTACGGCGGAAAGCCGCTGTCGGCGCTTCAGGGGCTCGACCAGTCGGGGCGGGTGATTTATGTCGGGACGTTTTCCAAGGTCCTGTTTCCGGCTCTCAGGCTCGGTTACATCGTCATCCCGGAAGCGTTGCTGGAGCCGTTTACGGAGATGCGGGCGTCAATTGATGATCATCCGGCCCTGGCTCTGCAACCGGCCCTGCATGCGTTTTTCGAGGATGGTCATTTTGCCTCTCATATTCGCCGCCTCCGTAGCCTTTACGCGGCGCGTCAGGAGGTGTTGATCGAGGCCCTGAGATGTGAGGCCGATGGGTTGTTGAACACGTCACCACATGAAGCGGGCATGCATCTGGTTGCCCGCCTCGGCCCCGGTTATCCCGCGCCCGATCACGTCGCCGCCGGATGCGCCGCCGCCGCCGGACTGATCACTCCGGCCCTGTCGGGGTTCTATCACGGGCAGGACAAAGCCGAAGGGCTGGTCCTGGGGTACGCGGGCCTGAGCGCGGACGAGATCAGGCGCGACGTGAAACGGCTGGTGACGGCGCTGCGGAAACCGGCTTTCTAGAGCACTTCCGGCGATTTTTGAATCACCGGAAGTGCTTGTCTTATGATTTTTCCGCAAAGCCACGTTCGCGAATGAACCTATTCGCTCCGGTTTTGCTCTAAACGTTTTCAATGGCGATTCTGTTGCCGCCGATACGGGATTTCCGGGAGACGATGTGCGGGGTATAGGCTGCGGACGGTGATGATCGTGGCGCAAGTGCAATGGGGCGGCCATCTGATTGGCCGCCCCGTATCATTTTGACTCTCCCCGAAAGTCAGGGGAGAGAAGTTTGTTAGGCTTTAATATTTACATTTTGACCACGAGTTGATGTCACTGCGCGGTCATCACTGTCACCATCGGACTCTTTGTCTGGGCCCTTCTCGCCAGCTGGTTGTGCACCAGTTGCGCGAGTCTGTTCTTGTGGATGGTGAGCTTGAGCTCTGGACGCAAAGGTGGCGTTCAGGCTACTGGAAATTTCCATATTGGTTCTCCTTTGTATTTCAGCTCCGTTCTGGAACCGTAGGCTGAGAAGACTACATCCTGCGGGCGGAGCCTGTCAATGTCATGCGGCTTGCAGAGCGGGGAGGAAATTCAACCTACGGTGAAAGCCGCGCCGGTATTTCAGAGGATCTGGCTCAGGAATTCCCGGGTTCTCGGGTCCTGGGCGTCGTCGAAAAAGGTATCAGGCGCGCCGTGTTCGACGATGACCCCGCGATCAGTAAAGTAAATGTGATTGGCCACTTCGCGGGCGAACCCCATTTCGTGGGTGACCAGAATGCAGGTCATGCCTTCTTCGGCCAGGTCCTGAATGGTGACTAGCACCTCTTTTACGGTTTCCGGGTCGAGCGCCGCCGTAACCTCGTCAAACAGCATGACATCCGGGGTCATGGCGAGGGACCGGGCGATCGCGACGCGCTGCTGCTGACCGCCGGAGAGTTCACCGGGATAGCTGCTCTCTTTCCCGTCCAGACGCACCTTTTTGATCAGCTGGCGGGCCCGGACCTCAACGTCATCCGCATCCTGCTTCAAGACGTGAACGGGGGCCATCATGATGTTTTCCAGCGCCGTCTTGTGGGGAAAAAGGTTGTATTGCTGAAACACCATGCCAACCTTTTTGCGCAGTTCCAGCTTGTCCAGTTCGGGGTCGTTGACTTCCTGCCCCTCCACCAGAATTGATCCCTGCTGTATATCGTTGAGGCCGTTGACGCACCGGATCAACGTCGATTTTCCGGACCCGGAAGGACCGATAATGCAGATGCATTCGCCTTTCATGATGTCCATGGACACGCCCTTCAGCACTTCCAGGTCGCCGAATGATTTATGGACGTTTGTGATCGACACCATGGGCTGATCGGGCGTCCAGCTTTGGCCCGTTGCTGTATCGTTCATTGTGGAAACCTCGTTTTTTCAGCCATCACGTTCTGACCGCGAATTTCTTTTCCAGCTGAATTGACCAGCGGGCGATCGGGTAGGTGTAAACAAAAAAGATGATCATCAGGAACGAATAAAACACCGGAATCAGTTCCGGCCGGTCGCCTTCCGCATTCAGGGCCTGGGCGGTGAACGATACGGATTCCTCAACCCCCATGATTGAGCACAACGGCGTTGCCATGGCGAGGATACAGTACCAGTTGATCCACGGCGGGATCATGCGTTTGACACATTGCGGCAGGATGATCATCCACAGGGTCTGGCGGCGGTTGAAGGCCAGGCTTTCGGCCGACTCCCATTGACCGCTGGGGAGCGATTTTACGGCCCCGCGAACGACTTCGGAAATATTCGCCATAACGGGTAGGGAAAACCCGATCACGGCCTTTATCCAGTCAGGCACGGGAATGACAATAAAGCCGAGATCGATTTCAAACGGAAACAGGAACATGATGGTGAACAGCAACACCAACCATGGCGAATTGCGAAAAAACTGCGTAACCAGCCATGAGCCTCCGCGTACCGGGGCCAGCAGGGATATCTGCATCAGACCCAAAGCCGCTCCCGCTACCGTTCCAATCATCATGGCAAAAAAGCTGATGATCAGATTTAGCGCGAACCCCTTCAGCGCACCTTCCGGCCCCCACAGAATGAAACTCATCCATTTGAATATGGCTTCCAGCGGCCCGATCAACGCGCCGCTTGTCGCCGCTTCGGCGGTTCCGCAGACAGTAACAAAAATCCCCACCATCCATAGCAGGTGATGGCCGTTAAGGTTCAGCCGGTAAGTCCCTTCCTGGCGGACCAGCATGGCGTCGCGTTGGCTCTGTTGGGCGATCGGCAGCAGCACGGGAAGGTCGGTTTTACTGGTGCGCATTTCTGTTGGGTTCCGCATCAGCCGTATCCCGGAATTCTCATTTTCCGCTCCCATCTGTGCATGGTCCATACCAGGATGGCGACCAGGCTGACGTAAAAGATGAAAATGATAATCATCATTTCAGGAACATTGACGTTATCAGACCAGATCTGGTTCGCCGTATACATCATTTCCGGCACGGCAATGCCGTAGGCCAAAGTCGTGGTTTTCAGCAGGTTGACCAGATTGTTGTTCAGGGCGGGCAGACAAACCCGAAAGGCCAGCGGAAAAACAATATGAATATAAGATTGCAGCCGGGTATAGCCCAGCGCTTCGGCGGCTTCGACCGTCGATTCCGGCACCGCTTCGACACCGGAGCGGAATATTTCCACGTTGAAGGACCCGGCGAAGAACCCGAGAGATATGACCGCCCAGCCAAAATTGCCGATCAGGGCTTCCTGATATCCGCCTGCGTCATGGGTTGGAAGCAAATTCCCAAGAACGAAATAAAAGAAAAGGATTTGTACGAACGGCGGTGTATTACGAAAAAACTGAATATAACCGGCCATGCAATATCGCAGAACTCTGGATTTTGCCCCTTGCGCCCAGGCCCCGACGATGCCGACAACCAGACTGAAAGTCAGACTGGCGATAACCAGCTTGATGGTAACCCATATGGCGTCAATAAAACGGTCGTATTCGTAACGTTCATAGAAAACGACGAAATTCCAACCGGTGGTTTCGTAGAGGTTTCGGAAAAATTCGCCAAACAGCTCCATGCTCTAACCGCCTAAATCAGTTTTCGAGTCCTGGCACAAGAGACAGTCGGCGCGACCGGAATTCCGACCGCGCCGACCGCATGGCGTTATTTGGGTTGATAGGCTTCGAATTTTTTGTTCATGTCAACCAGATAGGATGTTGCCTGGATACCCCATTTTTTCTCCAGCTCTATCAGGCGGCCAGAACGGTGCCAGTTGTAGATCATGCCGGACATGAAGTTGCCCCAGATACCATTTTTTTCTTCCAGCGGAACAGCCAGCGCCCACGGCGTATCGTCTTCGGTTTTCATCGGCATTTCGTAATCGTTGTATTCGCCAGACGCCAGATCGGCCATGATTGATGAATCGTCATAAACCCAGGCCACGCATTTGCCGTCACGCAGGGCCTGTTTGGCTTCGGCGTTGCCAACAAAAGCAATAATCTTGGCGCCATATTTCTGAGAAACCTGCTTGTTGTAAAAGGCGCCCTGTTTCCCACAAACCGGTTTTCCTTTCAGGTCAGCCCAGGATTTGACCACACCCTTTTTGGCAAGAACGTTGGTGCCGGAAGTGTAATAGTTGGGGTCGGGAACACCGACCACTTTGCGGCGGTTGGCCTTGTCGGACATGGTGGCGATCATCAGATCGATCTTGCCCTGTTGCAGAAACTGCATGCGGTTTGATGACTGTACGGGAACCATTTCCAACTTGACGCCAAGGGCCGCGGCAACGTCTTTTGCCATGTCAATTTCCATGCCGACCAGCTTGCCGTTTGAATCGCGAAATCCCCAGGGTTTGTAATCAGCCTTGACGCCGACGATTAGTTTGCCGCGTTCAAGAACCTTCTTGAAACGATCATTAGCCGCGTTTGCAGACGTAACCGTCATGGCAAAGCCGACGGCAACGGCAATGGTCAGTGCATTACGAGTGATCTTGTTTAACATCTTCGAAAACTCCCTGTATGTAAGTGATAGCGGGCAAGTTTGCCGAGCTACGACTATTTCAAAATTGATTTGAAAATCCTTAAATCCCTGAACCATCAGTTCCATATTGACGGCACCGAACCCTAAAGTTTATGAAGCGTTTGTTACTTCTGTCAATAAGAAACTGGGTGAATTAGATTTTTCTATTGAAACAAAATAGATTTTATGGGTAGCGTGTTGTAACAAACGTTACAAGGTGGGCATTTTGTGAATCAAATACTTAGAGAAATCTCACGTCAACTACCAAATTTCAGCCCTCAGCTTGCGCGGGCCGCACGCCTGATTCTTGATAACCCGGGTGCCGTTGCTGTTAGTTCCATGCGACGGCTGGCCTCGGATGCCGAGGTCTCGCCGCCGACCATGCTGCGTCTTGCGCAACGGATGGGGTTTGATCGTTATGAAGATTTTCGAGTAATTTTCAAACAAAGTTTTACGCTTAGTCGTTACGGTCAGCGCGCCCGCGATTTGCGCCAGGCCGCAGGACAGGATGGCGTTTCCGGTGTTATTGGAAAAACCGTCGTTCAGGTTGCTGAAAGCATCCGGCAATTTGGCGAAGACCCATTTGTTGAAGACATTGAACGAATTGCAGACCTGCTGATGACGGGCCGGAGGGTATTCGTGGTTGGCGTCAGCGCAATGTATGGACTGGTATCAAGTTTTCAATACGTCTGCCGTATGGTGCTGCCTAATATGGAGGTGGCCTCCATCGGCGGGTCAACGCCCCTTGACGGGTTGGTTACCTTGCGATCCGAAGATGTGGTGTTCGGGGTTTCAATCGCGCCGTACGCCAGGGGAACCGTTCTAGCGTTTCGGTTTGCAAAAGACCGGGGCGCAAAAATTGCGGCGATAACCGATCGGCACACATCGCCGCTGGCCCAAATCGCCGATGCCGCCGCCGTCGTCGATACCGTCAGCCCCCACTATTTCCCCACCCTGATCAGCACCACGGCCGCCTTGGAAATCCTGAGCGCAGTCATCGCCATCAAAGGGGGAAAGGAGGCGGTTGAGGCCATCGCCAACTATGACACCGTGATGAGATCAAACAACTTCTATTGGGATGAAAACGAATGACTGTCAGTGCATCACTACCCGAGCATGCTTCCGTCATCGTTATCGGTGGCGGCGTTATGGGGTGCTCGACCCTCTATCATCTCGCCAAAGGCGGGGTCTCGGATGCAATCGTGCTAGAGCGCAATCAGTTGACGTCTGGGACAACATGGCATTCAGCGGCGCAGGTACGGGCTTTGCGCTCGACACAAAACCTGACTGATCTGATCCGTTATTCCGTGTCTCTGTATTCCCAGCTGGAAGAAGAAACCGGACAGGCGACAGGCTGGATCAACAAAGGCTCCCTCTCGATCGCGACCAATGAAGATCGCCTGATACACATTAAACGCCAGGAATCTCTGGCCCATCTTTTTGGAGTGGAAGCCAGGTCGATTTCTCCACATGAGGCGCTGGAACGCTGGCCGCTGATGAATGCGGATGACGTTGTCGGGGCCGTATGGTCACCGGGTGATGGTCGGGTCAGCCCGTCTGATCTATGTGCGGCTCTGATAAAGGGGGCAAAATCAAACGGTGCGAAGATTTACGAAAATACCGGCGTTACCGGTATTCTTACCGAGGCGGGGAAAATTATTGGCGTGGAAACGGACAGGGGGATGGTGCGATGCGATGCGGTCGCCTTGTGTACGGGGCTATGGAGCAAGAAGGCGGCGGGCTTGGGCGGCGTGGAGGCTCCCGTCTGGTCCTGCGAACATTTTTATCTACTGACCAAACCGATTGATGGCATCACCGGCAATATGCCGTCCCTGTCCGACCATGACTCACATCTCTATATCCGCGACGATTCAGGCGGACTTCTGGTCGGCTGTTTTGAGCCGCTCGGCAAGGCTATTGATCCCGACAGCCTTGGCGAAGATTTTGCTTTCGGATTGTTGCCGGAAGATTGGGATCACTTTGAGCCGATGATGATCAGTGCATTGCACCGGTTGCCGGCGCTTGAGACGGCGGAAGTTAAAATGTTGCTGAACGGCCCGGAAAGTTTCACCCCCGACGGGGCCTTTTTGCTCGGCGAAAGCGCCGAGACCCGTGGGCTGTTTCTTGGTTGCGGCATGAATTCCGTTGGCGTAGCCACCGGTGGCGGGGCAGGCATGGCGCTGGCCCGGAATATCATTGACGGGCATATGCCGTTCGATTTGCACGAAGTAGATCCAAAGCGGTTTGCCGGTTGTTGGAACGATGTTGCCGCGCTCAGTTCCAGGGTTCCGGAGGTTCTGGGCACACACTATGAAATCGCTTTTCCGGGCCGTCAGTTTTCAAGCGGGCGCAATCTTCGTTTGACGCCACTGCATAAAAAGTGGGTCGAAGAGGGTGCCCATTTCGGTCAGTTCCATGGTTTCGAACGCCCGTTGTATTTCAACAAGAAAATGGAACCAGAGCTGACGTTCGGCAAACCGTCATGGTTTGATCAGGTTGGACAGGAGGTCGCTCAAGCTCATGAACGGGCGGCGATCTTTGACCAGTCAACGTTTGGAAAAATACAGGTCGCCGGTCCTGATGCGGAGAAATTTCTCAATCGTATCTGCGCCAACGATATGCGCCGCCCACCGGGCAGGGCAGTATATACGGCCATGCTCAATGAACGCGGAGGGATCGAAAGCGATCTTACCGCCATCAGGCTTACGGAAGAAAGCTATCGCCTTTATGTCGGCACGGCGGCGATCAAAAGGGATTTGACGTGGTTGCGACGCCACCTTCGCGATGATGAACGTGTTGTGCTGACGGACGAGACGACGTCCTTCGCCGTTATCGGGCTGATGGGGCCGGATGCAGCCAGAATTGCCGATCGGGTCGGCGCCGGAGAACTCAATGAGCTGCCGTACTTCAGGCATGCCGAGCTTCAAATTGGCGGTGTGGATGTACGTGGTGTCAGACTGTCTTATGTGGGGGAAGCCGGTTGGGAACTTACTTGCCCGGTTGACGACGCGGAAAGGGTCTATGACGCGCTAACCAATGAAGGGGCAAAACCGGCAGGGATTTTTGCACAAAGTTCGATGCGTATCGAAAAAGGCTTTCTTGCCCATGGTCATGATCTTGATACGGAGGGATCGCCGCTGGAGGCCGGGCTTGGTTTCGCGATTGCCTGGGACAGTGATTTTATCGGTCGGAAGGCGTTGGAGCGCCTGCGCAAAAAACCTCTGAAAAAGATTATGGCCTCGATCCTGCTGACGGATGTCAATGCCGTGCCGCTGGGGAACGAACCCGTCTACGCGAACGGCGAGATCGTCGGAAAGACCACATCTGCTGCTTTCGGCTATCGTGTCGGCAAGCCGGTCGCACTTGCCTATATCGAACTCCAATGTGCGCAGGAGGGAATCCGGGTTGATGTCGATATAGCGGGGGCGCGATGGCGAGGCGAGCTTTCCACACGGTGTTTGTTTGACCCCGAGGGAATCCGCATGAAAGCCAACCCGCGATCCGGCGGTTGAGTCAATCGTCCGCCTTGACAAACACGTACTCACCCGGCGCATCACAGATCGGCTTTAGCTTGCCATCACCCGGCACACGGGCGTGAACCAACGTCTTGGGGCTCTGTTTTTTCGCCCAGGTGTCCCAGTCCGTCCACCACGACCCGTTGTGCTGGGTGGCGCCTTGCAGCCATTTTTCCGCGGACTTTGGTTTTCTGGAGTTGGTCCAGTACCCGTACTTCCCCGATGCCGGCGGATTTATAATTCCGGCGATGTGCCCGGACCCTGACAGAACAAACTTGACCGGACCGGAATAAAGCTGGGTTGCGGCATAGGTCGCCCTCCATGGGGCAATGTGGTCATCGTGCGTCGAGACGATGTAGGTCGGCACCTTGATGTGGCGAAGGTCCAGCGCCACACCGTTCAGGGTGATGCCGCCCGGTTTGACCAGGTTGTTTTCCATGTACATGTTGCGCAGATAATAGCTGTGCATGGCGGCAGGCATGCGTGTCGAGTCACCGTTCCAGTACAGCAGGTCGAACGGGAACGGGTCTTTGCCCATCAAATAATTGTTAACCACAAACGACCAGATCAGGTCGTTGGCCCGCATCATGTTGAAGGTCGAGGCCATTTCGCCGCCTTCCAGATAGCCGCGTTCGTCCATCGATTGTTCAAGTTTGCTGACCTGTTCTTCGTCGATGAAGACACACAGGTCTCCGGCGTCCTTGAAATCGACCAGCGAGGTGAAAAACGTTGCGGACTTTACCCGCTCGTCCCCGGTGGCGGCCATGTAAGCCAGGGTTGCCGCCGCCAGCGTGCCGCCGATGCAGTAACCGATCATGTTGATCTTGTCGGCGCCGGTCGCGTCCTGAACGGCGCCGATGGCGGTCAGCGGGCCTTCCTGCAGATAATCTTCGAAGGTTTTGCGGGCCAGCGTTTCATCGGGATTGACCCAGGAAACGACAAATATCGTGTGACCCTGTTCGACCGCCCATTTGATGAAGGAATTTTTTTCACGCAGATCAAGAATGTAATATTTATTTATCCAGGGCGGAATAATGAGGATCGGGGTCTTGACCACCTTGTCGCTTCTCGCTTCAAACTGGACCAGTTCCATGAGGTCATTGCGGAAGACCACTTTGCCTTTCGAGGTGGCGATGGTTTCACCGAGAACAAAATCATCCGGGTCGGTCATCTTGATCTTCAACGTGCCGTCGCCGCGTTCCAGATCTTCGAGCAGGTTTTCCAGGCCGTGAATCAGGTTTTCACCGCCGGTCTCGATGGTTTCGCGAAGCACTTCCGGATTGGTCATGACGAAATTGGTGGGCGACAGGGCATCGATGAGTTGGCGGGTGTAAAAATCAACTTTTTTCGCCGTGTGCTCGTCAAGTCCTTCGACACCACTGACCGTTGCCTGTAACCAACGCGACGACAACAGGTACGATTGTTTGACAAAATCGAAGACGTTGTTTTCCGTCCAGGCCTGATCGCGAAAGCGCCGGTCATCGCCATCCGGTTCATAGGCCGGGTCGGTGCCCTGGCCCATCATGCGCGACGCGGTGTTCTGCCACAGGCCGAGATAGTCCTGCCAGAGGTTGAGGCTGGATTCCATCATCCGTGCCGGGTCGGAGATCATTTTGGCGGTCATCTCCATAAATGCGTTGCCAACATTCAGGGGATCGACATCGCCCTGGCCGCCGCCCGCGGCCTGTTTGGTCAGGAATTCCGTAACCAGACGCTGGGAGCGTTCGGCAATGGAGGTCATGGATTGCGACAGTTCAACCGGGTCGGGAATGGATGCCTGGTTATGTGGTTGATCGTTCATGGTTCAATCCTCTATGATCCCTTGCGGAAAGCTTCGGGTCACTATAAACCCGAAGGTGCAAGTTGTGGGATACGTAAAGCGAGATTAAAGTAGCAGTCCGTCTCGCAAGTGCGAATTGTGTTTGTGACACGTTAACTATTTTAGTGCATCGTGTTTATCAAGCATGAATGCGTTAAAGACAGTATTGAGTCTTGAGGGAGTGGTTAGGATATGCCTGGGGTGACAACATCAGAACAACAAAAATCACGCGGCGGACGAAAACGTCTGGCTGGCGTGACGTTACTGGTAAGCGGTCTGCTGGCCGGGTGCTCGCAGGTTCCGGACGCCATCAACCCCGTTGAATGGTACAACAGTTCCGTTGATTTCTTTTCTGGTGAAGAAGCGCAACCCGAACAGGCGCAAAAAACGGCTCAGCCGAGCAAGCAAGCCGCCGCGGTTGCCGATCAGAAATTCCCCAATCTGGCGTCGGTTGAAAAGCAGCGCCAGCTTGATGACGCGCGCACCGAGGGTCTGGTCGCCGACACCGAAGCCCGCAAGTATGCGCCTGCCGTAACCCGTCAGGGGGAAGCCGTAAACGCGCTCGGCGCGCCACCGCCAAAACCGCCTGTCACCATCGCTTCGGCAGCGCCATCTCAGCCCGCGCCGCCGGCGACGCCGACAACGTCGGTAACGTCCGCTGCGGCCGCCGCCGCCCCGGCGATACCAGCGACTGATCCGCTTGCGACAACAGACGGACAGCAAGATTTTCAGGCGCAGATGGTAAGACGCCTGGCTGAAATCCGGGCGCGCGCCAAGCAGGGCAGCGGTCTGCCCGAATACGTTGCTCAACCCATTGGTGCGGATACGGCGGAAACAGTCGTGATTTCGGCGGATGGAATTCAATCCGGGTACAATGCGGCGGCTCCGGCTTCGGCACAGGTTATGCCGATGAACAGCGAACTCGCCTATATTCAGCGCGCCCCGCAACCGATCACAGGCAATGCCATCAGGGTAGCGACCATCATGTTTGGCAATGGGTCTTCCAAGCTGAGTGCGCGGGATCGGTCCATCCTTGCCAGTGTCCGCAAAATCCAGCAGGAACGCGGCGGCCGTCTTCGGGTGGTCGGACATGCCTCCAGCCGCACCCGCAATACCGATCCGGTCCGCCACAAGATGATTAACTTCAAGGTTTCGGCGGCACGGGCCGATGCCGTGGCGCGCGAATTGCTGAACCAGGGGATCGACAAGGCGACGCTGCAGGTCGATGCCGTTTCGGACAGCACGCCGGTCTACTTCGAATTCATGCCGACTGGTGAAGCCGGAAACCGCCGTGCCGAGATCTATCTGGAAAGCTAAGGCCAGGCCGCCCGCGACGTCGCCCGGTTCGGGCGAGGTACTGGAAATTCGCTTGAGACTTCGTCGGTGTTCTGGCATTCCATGATCATGGAAGCGGAATTTCACAAGATCAGACGGCTACCGCCTTACGTCTTCTCGGAAGTCAATGCGATGAAGGCCCGTGCGCGGGCCGAGGGCGAAGATATCGTTGATTTCGGCATGGGCAATCCGGATCAACCCCCGCCAGAACACATTATCGAAAAGATGCGCGAAACTCTGCTGAACCCGAAGGTTCATCGTTATTCCAATTCGCGCGGCATTCCGGGGCTCAGAAAGGCGCTGGCCGCTTATTATGAACGCCGGTTTGGCGTCGATGTTGATCCGGAACGTGAAACCATCGTCACACTGGGGTCAAAGGAAGGACTGGCCAACCTGTCATCGGCGATTACGACGCCGGGTGATGTCATTCTGGTGCCCAATCCAAGCTATCCGATTCACCCCTTCGGGTTCATTATCGCGGGTGCGGCCGTGCGTAATATTCCGGTGACACCGGACGAAACGTTCTTCGCCGCACTCAACCGCGCCGTCCAGCACAGCGTGCCTAAACCCACGGCCCTGGTCATCAACTTCCCGAATAATCCCACCGCCGATGTGGTCGATCTGGCTTTCTATGAAGAGGTCGTCGATTTCTGTATCCATCACGGCATCTACGTGCTGTCCGACCTGGCCTATGCGGAAGTCTATTTCGATGACAATCCGCCACCGTCAATTCTTCAGATCAAACGCGCCTGGGAGATCGCGGTCGAGTTTACGTCCCTCAGCAAGACGTACTCCATGCCCGGCTGGCGTATCGGTTTTGCGACCGGGAACCAGCGCTTGGTCGCGGCGCTGACGCGGGTCAAGTCTTACCTTGATTATGGCGCGTTTACGCCCATTCAGGTGGCGGCGACGGCGGCTCTGAATGGTGATCAGAAGTGTGTTGATGACATGCGCGCTCTTTACAAGGAACGCCGTGATGTTCTTATCGACGGGCTCTCTTCCGCCGGTTGGGATGTGCCGTCACCACCGGCGACCATGTTCGCCTGGGCGCCGATTCCACCGGAACTGGCTCACCTGGGGTCGATAGAATTTTCTAAACTTTTGCTCAGCGAAGCCAAGGTGGCGGTCGCGCCCGGGATTGGGTTTGGCGAGCACGGCGACGAGCATGTGCGTATTGGTCTGGTGGAAAATGTTCACCGAACCCGTCAGGCGATCCGCAACATCAAGGCGTTTTTATCCGCGCACGGGGTCGCTGGAAAATCATAGAGGGCGACAAGTTCATGTCATCACCACTTAAAATCGGAATTGCCGGCCTGGGAACGGTCGGGGCAGGGGTCGTGAAAATACTTGCCGACAATGCTAATACCATTTCCGCGCGCGCCGGGCGTCCGGTTGCTGTCACTGCGGTTTCGGCAAGACAGCGCGGCAAGGACAGGGGTGTGGCGCTTGAGGGCATGACCTGGCACGACGACGCCGTGGCCCTCGCTTCTGACGATAACGTCGATGTGGTGATTGAGCTTATTGGGGGGGCAGACGGCGTTGCCAAAAATCTGGTTGAGGCGGCGCTGGCAAATTCAAAACACGTGGTAACAGCCAATAAGGCGCTGATCGCCCATCATGGTCTGGATCTGGCGAAAAGGGCCGAAGGTGCAGGCAATGTTCTGGCCTATGAAGCGGCGGTGGCCGGTGGGATTCCGATCATCAAGGCCCTGCGTGAAGGGCTGAGCGCGAATACGATTTATGGCGTGCATGGCATTTTGAACGGCACCTGCAACTATATCCTGTCCAGCATGACAGGGTCGGGCCGCCCGTTTGATGAGGTGTTGGCCGAAGCGACAGAGCTAGGCTATGCGGAAGTCGATCCAAGCTTCGATGTGGACGGCATTGATACCGCCCATAAGCTGTCCATTCTCGCCAGCGTCGCCTTTGGAACCGAAGTGGATTTTGACTCTGTCTATGTTGAGGGCATTCGTCACGTGTCGCCGGTTGATATTCATTTCGCCAAGAAACTTGGTTACGGTATCAAGCTCCTCGGTGTCGCCAAACGCCGTGAAGACGGCATCGAACAGCGTGTTCATCCCTGCATGGTACCGGTTGATGCACCGATCAACCATGTTTCGGGTGTGTTTAATGGGGTCGTTGTCGATGGCGATTTTGTTGACGGCACCATATACGAAGGACGCGGCGCTGGCGCCGGGCCGACTGCATCTGCGGTAGTCGCGGATATTGTTGATATCGCCAGGGGAGCCAGGGTCCCGACATTCGGTGTCGTCGCCGAAAACCTGAAGCCGGGAAACACAGTTTCCATGTCCGATCATGTCGGGCCATACTATGTTCGGCTGATGGTGGTTGATGAGCCGGGCGTGTTTGCCGATATTGCCCTTTGCCTGAAAAATCACAACGTCTCCATGGGCTCCGTTCTACAACAGTCCCGCGATCCGGGAGAGCCGGTGCCAGTGGTGATGACCGTCCATGAAACCCAGGAACGGGCGATGCTCATGACGCTGGCGGAGATTGGAGCGATTGAAGCGGTGGTTGAACGCCCGATTATGATCCGAATCGAAAGTTTCCCGGACTGACCCAGATAACCCTGAAAATGTTGGCAAGGACTCCCAATCGGGTCTACATAGGCATATGAACGCAAACTTGATCGTTGATCGCAACCTCGCCATGGAAGCCGTCAGGGTAACGGAAGCCGCCGCCATTGCCGCTGCCCGCCTGATGGGGGGCGGGGATGAACGGGCCGCCGACCAGGCTGCCGTGCATGCCATGCACAATGCGCTGGACAACATGACGATCAAGGGAATCATCCGTATCGGTGAGGGCCTGGAAGGCGAGGCGGACAAGCTTTACGTTGGAGAGGCGGTTGGCGCGGGCGAAGGCCCCAATGTCGATGTGGCGGTGGTTCCGCTGGAAGGCAAAAGCATTCTGGCCCGTGGCGGACCCAACGCGCTGTCCGTTGTCGCCATGGCGGAAAACGGCGGATTTTTGACCGTCCCCGATATATACATGGAAAAAATTGCCATTGGTCCGGGGCTACCCGGTGGCGTCGTCGATCTTGATTTGGAACCGGAACAGAACCTGCGTAACCTGGCAGAGGCCAAAAATTGTTCCGTCAGCGATCTGGTGGTTTGCCTTCTTGATCGCCCGCGCCATTCCCAGTTGATCGGCAAAATCCGGGACGCCGGTGCGCGTATCCGGCTGATTCTTGACGGCGATGTGAGTGGTATTATTCAGGCGGCCGAAAGTGACAGCACTGTTGATGTATACATGGGCATCGGTGGTGCACAGCAAGGAGTGCTGGCGGCGGCGGCATTGCGCGGCGTCAACGGTCAGATGCAGGGGCGTCTGGTGGTGCGCAATGGGGATGAACGCGCGGCGATTGCGGAAACTGGAATTGAAGATACGGACCGGAAATATTCAGTTGAGGAAATGGCCTCCGGTCACGTCACCTTCGCCGCCACAGGCGTGACCTACGGCCCCATGCTGGACGGCGCCAAGCTGACCCCACAGGGCGCTGTTACCCAATCTTTGGTCATGCGCTCGCTTAGTGGCACAATTCGCTATATCGAAGCACGTCACCAATTCGCTCATCGAGGAGGGGATGCCTGAGACCGCCGCTGCGGCCAGGGATGACAAGCCCTTTCTGGGTGTGCGGTCGTCCCTGGGGGGCAAGCGATGGGTTCAGCGTCCGGTTGACGAACGCACCGCGCTCATGCTGTCCCAGCGACTGGGTTTGTCAGAAGTTGTCGGTCGGGTTGTGGCGTCCAGAGGTGTCACCCTCGAAAATGCGGAGTCCTATCTGTCACCGACGCTGCGTGAGCTCCTTCCCGACCCCAGTCAACTCACGGACATGGACATCGCCGCTGAGCGGATCACCAGTGCCGTTATGCAGGGTGAACAGATTGGTATTTTTGGTGATTACGATGTCGATGGTGCGACATCGTCCGCGCTGCTCAAACGATTTTTTAACGCGATTGGAGGACGCACCAAGGTCTATATCCCGGACCGAATGCGCGAAGGGTACGGGCCCAACGGTCCGGCATTGCTTGAACTGAAAAAAACCGGTGTTTCCGTTGTCATAACAGTTGATTGCGGGACCATGTCCCATGAGCCACTCACTATTGCCAGGGACGCCGGGCTTGACGTGATTGTGGTCGATCATCACGCTGCGGAACCCAGTCTGCCGCCAGCCGTTGCCATCGTCAATCCCAACCGTCTTGATGATACCAGCGGCCAGACCCAGCTGGCGGCGGTGGGCGTCGCTTTTCTTCTGATCGTCGCCGTTAACCGGGAACTTCGCGGCGCCGGCTGGTACAAGTCGCGGACGGAACCAGAATTGACCCAATGGCTGGATATCGTCGCCCTTGGGACGGTTTGTGATGTTGTGCCGTTAAGGGGGGTCAACCGAGCGTTTGTGACACAGGGCCTGAAAGTAATGGCCGGGAGACGCAATCCCGGGCTCCGGGCGTTGGCCGATGTGGGACGGGTGGATGAGGTCCCTGGAACCTTTCATCTGGGTTTCGTCCTTGGGCCTCGGGTCAACGCGGGTGGCCGTGTCGGCGCGGCTGAGCTTGGTTCAAGATTGCTATCAACTGATGATATCGCCGACGCCACCGAAATTGCGCATCGGCTTGACGGATTTAACATTGAACGCAAAGTCATCGAAGATACGGTGTTGCAGAGCGCCATAGATCAGCTTGAGTCGGGCGCATTTGACGATGCTGGCGATGCGGTTGTCATTGCCGCAGGAGAGGGCTGGCATCCCGGCGTGATCGGAATTGTCGCCAGCAGGCTGAAGGAACGCTACAACCGCCCGGCCTGTGTCATCTCCCTGGGTGACGGTTCAGGCACGGGGTCAGGACGTTCGGTCACCGGCGTCGATCTTGGAGCCTGCATAATTGCGGCGTGTCAATCCGGCCTGTTACTGAAAGGTGGCGGGCATCAGATGGCGGCCGGGTTTACAGTGGCGCGTGACAGGCTGCCTGAATTTCAGGCCTTTCTCAATGAACGCATCGGCAGACACATCGAACAGGCCGGTATTGTACCCACGCTTTCGCTTGATGGGGCAATCGGTCCTGGCGGCGTTACCCTGAAGGTCATTGAGGAACTGGATCGGGTTTCACCGTTCGGCTCGGGAAATCCGGAACCGAGGTTCGTTATGCCATCGGTGCGAATCGCTCATGCGGCGATTGTCGGCAGTGACCATCTGCGGCTTGACCTGGAAAACCCTGATGGGCGGCCGACACGGGCGATCGCGTTTCGCTGTATGGACCGGCCAATGGGCAAGGCGTTACTCGACCACGGCGGAAAACCGTTCCATCTGGTCGGTAAATTGCGCATTAACAACTGGCAGGGGCGAAGCTATCCGCAAATTCAGATCGAAGATGCGGCACCTGCATGGTGAGCGCTGTTGACGGACAGGGTAAATCCTGGACATCATTGACGGGATTAAACAGGGGGATGGATTATGCTCGATAAATGGGACCAGCGATTTTTCGATCTGGCGGGATATATAGCCGAATGGTCCAAGGACCCGTCCACCAAGGTCGGCGCCGTTGTCGTCGATCCGAAAAACAAACGTATTGTCTCGACCGGTTTTAACGGTTTCCCCTTCGGTGTTGAAGACACGGCGGCCCGTCTGGAAAACCGGGAAATCAAGTACGAAATGGTCGTCCATGCGGAAACCAATGCATTGGTCTTCGCCGGTCCTAACGCCGCAGGGTGTACACTATACGTGACGCCGCTGCCGCCTTGCGCGCGTTGCGCCGTTGTCATCATCCAGGCCGGTATTGCACGCGTCGTCTCCCCAAAACCGGACATGTCCAAAGAACCGTGGGCGACGCAAAGCCGTATCTCCGAACAAATGTTCACCGAAGCCGGGGTTCGCGTCGATTACGTCGAGTGACCACCGGGACCGGGTTGAGTCATAACCAGATTGATCCATAAGGTGTGAAAACGTCGTATTCCGGCTCTGTGGGTTGGGGGTTGGCGGTTTTTATCACGGAGTTCGCCAGCGCCCCTGCATCGCGCCGCAATAAATAAGACCATCGCGTGGTCGTATGAGGCTTCACGCGGCGCGTTCGGCGTAGCGCCGGGCGATCTGATCAAGTCGTCTGTTAACATGCCTTAATATCATTTGTACACCGCCGATATATGGTTGCAACACGCTTGTTTTATCCTTGGTTCCACTAGAGTTGGTTTGAAAACTATCTGCACGGAATTTGATTGGGGACCTCGATGGCTAAATACCTCGTTCCTCGTCTGGCCGAAACCGCTGCCCTTGCGGGCGTTCCGGTCGAGGGGTTGACGATGTGATGGTGTCGCGCTGCAAAGACGACCTCTATCGCCAACGGCTAAATCGTTTGCGACGGGTTTTGACGTGGATGGCGGCTATTGTTTCCACAGTGGTCGCCATCGCCATTCCGGCCATCTTTTTTGCGACGGCCCATAAATACGAAAGCTTGCGTATTGGTCATGAAGCCGATATGCGCGCCGATATGCTTTCGGCGTTCATTTACAAACATCCGGATGTGTGGAATCTCGATGTTTCCCGGCTGGAGAAAATTCTGCAACGGCACAGTGAAAGTTCACTGTTTACCCGCGTAACTGATGCGCAAGGGAAGGTTATCGCGTCAACACGACCTGTTCCGAATGGCGGTAAAATGGACCTGCCGCATGGCCTTGATATCGCGGGCAGCGCGCCGGTTTTCCTGGAGAAAGTTGTGGTGGGCGAGGTTCAGGTCGTCGAAAACCTTTCGTCAATTACAGTTGAGACGGGCTGGGTTGCACTTTTTAGCTTCTGTCTTGCGGGGGTGATCTTCGTCATCCTCAGATCTCTCCCGTTACGGGCCCTGCAGGAAAGAATTAAACAAATGCAGGAGACCGAATACACGCTACAGGCTCAAATAATCGAACTTGAGGAGGCCCATGACAAACTTGAAAAACAGGGAAAGTCGCTGGCCCTGCTGACGGACGATTTGCGAAAAACCCGCGATGAGGCCGAGTATGCAAACCGGGCGAAGTCGGAGTTCCTGGCGGCCATGAGCCACGAATTGCGCACCCCGCTCAACGCCATCAGCGGGTTTTCAGAGATGTTTATTGGTCAGTTTTTTGGTGTGCTGGGGTCACCAAAATATACTGAATACGCGATTGACATCCGCTCCAGCAGCGAACACCTTCTACAGCTGGTTAACGATATTCTTGATCTTTCCGCTATCGAGGCAGGTAAGATGGAGCTCAACAAAGAGGTCCTGTCGATCCATGATGTGGTTCGGGACTGTTCCCGGTTTATCGTCAGGGACGCGGGCCTGAAAGACATTCGATATGCCGTCGATGTGCTCGATAGCCTCCCGCCTCTTTGCGTTGATAAGAAAGCGATCAAACAGATCCTGATCAACCTTCTGTCCAATTCCATAAAGTTCACACAGAATGGCGGGCAGATATCGCTGTCGGTGAAAGTATCGAATGGCAACCATGTTTTTCAGGTCCGCGATAACGGGACCGGCGTTCCCAAGGACAAACTGCGGCGCCTGACTGAGCCCTTTGTCAGGGGTGAATCGGACCCTCACAAGGCGCAACAAGGCAGTGGTCTGGGGTTGGCGATCGTGAAATCACTGGTCGAACTGCATGGCGGTGAACTGATTATTGAAAGTGAGATTGACAGAGGAACGCGGGTTACGGTCGCGCTGCCTAGCGGAATGGAATCCGCAACCGGACGAAACTCAACCCCGAGATCGGTCAATGCATATTGAGCACCCGGTATGCGCCATAGACCGCGCCGAACAGGATCGGTTGATGGATCATGTAAAGCAGCAGGCTGTGACGACCGGCGAGATGGATCAGGCGGCTGGCCGCGTTCATGGGTTGCCACGCGCCAAGGATACGAGGGCCCGACCCGGTAAATAGATACCGGCCAACGATTACCCCGATCAGTGAAACCGCGAACCAGGGCAACAGTGGAACGTAGTCGAGAGCGGGGGGAGAGACGGGGGTCAGGCCAACCCACCAGAGCCACTTGGCAAAAAAGATTTCATGGGTGAAAAATTTTGGCACGATCAGGCAGAATGCCGCCAGCAGGCCTAGTGTCGCGGTGGGCAGTCTGACCGCAAGCAGCATCAGAATGCTGACCAGGGCGATGTGATGAAGGACGCCGAAAAAGATAAAAACGCCCGGGTCCATCAGGTAGGTGCCGATGGAGATGGTGGCGGCGCAGGCGGTGATGATCGCCAATCGCCTGAGGAAAGCGCGCAGATCAAATTCACGTTTGGAGACGATGCCTTGGGATATGCCCATGACCAGCAGAATGGTGCCTGCGATAAACCGCGCGAACCACATCCAGTAGGGGTTGGTCACGACCTGGAAGTCGGTGAAACCGAAATACGCCAGATCCCAGGAAAAATGGTAAAAAAACATCAGCCAGATGGCGGTTCCGCGTAAAGCGTCAATGGCCGCGTAGCGCTGGAGCTTGCGGGAAGTCACGATTTTTCTCTATCGGGCCAAGATTTTTGCGACTTTCGGGGCCTGTAAGCGGTAGGCTCCGGGCATCTCCGATCCCAGCAGTGGTTTCAGGTAGTCCATAAAGGCCGCGGTTACGTCGGTGCCGGAAGCGGCGATCATATCATCGGACATGACTTTGGTTTTACCGGCGATGTCCTCCAGCGGGTCGAGGCGGTATTCGACGGCATAGTCGCCAACCCGGTTGATGGTGACCGACCCATCGAGGCTTTCGCTGGCGGCGAACTGAACCCCTTTGGCGCCGACTTCGCGGGCTTCGCGCTGATCCACATCCGATACGCAGCCCAGGAACGAGCGTTGCAGGTAGCCGAAGGTATCGCCGCGAACCCGGCGGATGTCGGTATTGCTCTTGATCGCATCGGTCAACAGGTCCGCCAAGGCACCCGTGCCAGACAACTGAATGTTGCCGTGGGCGTCTTTTTCCACATCATTGGCCAGTTTGGTCACAATCGGCGTCCCGTCGATATCATGGACGCCTTCAGAGATGGCAACGACGCAGCGGCCATGGCGGGTGTTGACGCGCTGCACGTCCTTGAGAAACGATTCCATGGAAAACACCCGTTCGGGCAGATAGATCAGGTGTGGGCCATCATCCTCGTAGCGCCGCGCACCGGCGGCGGCGGCGGTCAGGAACCCGGCGTGGCGGCCCATGACCACGCCGACATAAACACCGGGCAAGGCTTTGTTGTCCTGATTGACGCCGGCGAAGGCGCTGGCGACGAATTTGGCGGCGGACGGGAACCCCGGTGTATGGTCGTTGATCATCAAGTCGTTATCGATGGTCTTGGGGATGTGAATACAGCGCAGCGGATAGCTGACTTTGGCGGCTTCGTCGGCGAGGATGCGCAGCGCATCGGATGAATCGTTGCCGCCTATATAAAAGAACGTGCCGATTTCATGCGCCTGCAGAACCTTGAAAATGTTCCGGCAGTATTCCAGGTCGGGCTTGTCGCGCGTTGAACCCAGTGCGGAACAGGGCGTTGCACCGACAAGATCAAGATTGGCCTCGGTTTCCTGGGTGAGGTCGATAAAATCCTCGCTGAGGATGCCGCTTACGCCATGAAGCGCGCCATAAATACCGGTCACGGAGGCATGGCGGCGGGCTTCAAGCACGACGCCGACCATGGACTGATTGATGACCGCTGTTGGTCCGCCACCCTGGGCGACAAGTATCTTGCCCTTCAACATTTCCGATCTCGCCTCTTCGCTGAATAATCCACGCCGACGCATGATCGACGAGGCGGATTTTATGGGGAGGGTGCGGCGATTGAAAGGGCGGAATTGCAGAACGGCGGTTAATCAGGCGGGGAAGGCGGGGCAAAAACCGTGCTCCGCGCTCTGCGGATTTTCCCCTTCATGCAATCGGTGCGCTGACGGTGACGAAGAACAGGAAAATTTTTTGTGTTATTGCCGATCAAAAGGGTTGATTTTACGGTCAAGGGCAGGTACCTAACGCTCGCTTCTAACGACCCCTTCGTCTAGAGGCCTAGGACACCGCCCTTTCACGGCGGCAACACGGGTTCGAGTCCCGTAGGGGTCGCCACTTTCGGAAGTTTTGGAGACTTTTTTCAGTCTTCATTTCCCCTTCCTCTTTTTTTAGCTTCCATGTCCATTACAGCGTTCTTGTCTGTCTTCACGTAATCGTCCGGAGTTGAAATTCTGGGTGGTTTGTGTGAATGGCCCCCCCGAAGACCGGATGGTCCGCTTGATTGTCGTTGACTCTCCAACAAAAATTTATCCAAATGATAAATAATTAATGTCTGGCATATGGTCTATCGGCCACGCTAGATTTGATAAAATCTTATCCGGGGCGCGGTCGGGGAGGGCTGGCGGGTCTGGGGTAAAGCATCTCACACAGGGAGAATTCATCAAATGAAATCATGGATTTTAAAAACTATGGCGCTTGCCATATTGCTGGCCGGCGTTGGCGGCGAAGCGATCGCGGCCAAAATCAAGGTTGCCGGAATATATACGCAGCCAATTCAGCAAAAATGGGATGCCCGTCTGCATCAGGCCCTGTTGGCCGCCAAAAAAGCCGGCGACATCGACTATGTCTATTCCGAAAAAGTCGCCAATACGGATTATGTCCGGGTATTGCGCGAATATGCGGAAAGCGGCGTGGCCCTGATCGTCGGTGAAGCTTTTGGAATCAGCAAGGAAGCGCGCAAGGTCGCGGATGATTATCCGAAGGTTTCCTTCCTCATGGGCGACCCGTTCAGGCCGTACGGCAAAAATTTTTCAGTGTTCGACAACTATATCCACGAACCGTGCTACCTGATGGGAATGATCGCCGGGTCCATGACCAAAACCAACAAGATCGGCATGGTTGGCGGATATCCCATCGGCGAGGTCAACCGTTTGTTCCACGCCTTTATGGAGGGGGCACGTTCAGTCAACCCCAAGGCCCAGTTCAAGGTTAACTTCATTGGCTCATGGTATGACCCGCCCAAGGCCAAGGAAGCGGCTTTCGCCCAGGTCGAAGCCGGTGTTGATGTGCTATATGCCGAGCGCGCGGGGGTCGTTGATGCCGCCCGTGAAAAAGGTGTACTGGCCTTTGGCAACGTCAATGACATGAACAAAGAGGAAAACGGCAAGGGTGTTGTCGTAACCTCCGCCCTGTGGCACATGGAATCGGCTGTAAATTATGCGATCGGTCTGGCTAAAAAAGGTCAGTTCAAGGCCGAAGACTACAAGGAATGGACGATGATGCAGAAAGGTGGCGCGACCCTGGCTCCTTATTACGAGTTCGATGGGAAAATCGCCGCCGATATCAAAGCCAAAGTGGCCGCGACCAGTGCGGCGATTATGGCAGGCACGTTCACCGTCAAGATCAACGACGAACAGCCAAAATCGACGTTCTAAGCGTCAGTCCCCGAGTAACGTTAGCCTGTCCCCGGCGAAATCAGTCGGCGGGGACAGGTTCCTCTCAGAACCTAGGGAAGCCGGAATGGAACCCATTCTGAAGCTGGTGAACATCACCAAACGTTTTGGCAGCATGACCGCCAACGACGCGATTTCGCTCGATCTCTATAGGGGGGAAATCCTCGCCCTGCTGGGTGAGAATGGCGCCGGAAAAACCACGCTGATGAATATCCTGTTCGGCCATTACACGGCTGATGAAGGGCACGTGGAAGTGTTTGGCGAACATCTGGCGCCGGGACAGCCCGATGCCGCCCTGGATGCCGGGATCGGTATGGTGCATCAGCATTTCAGTCTGGCCGATAACCTGACCGTGCTCGACAATATCGTTCTGGGAACACAATCGTTCTGGTCCTTAAGGCTGGATACCGCGTCCGCCATATCGCGTATCAATCAGTTATCCAGGGATTTCGGCCTGACGGTCGATCCCAATGCCCTGGTCGGGTCGCTGAGTGTCGGCGAACGACAGCGCGTGGAAATCCTGAAAGCGCTCTATCGTGAGGCTCATATCCTGATACTGGACGAACCGACGGCGGTCCTGACACCACAGGAATCAGACAACCTGTTTGAGACCTTGCGAAGTCTCGTCAACAAGGGAATGTCGATTATATTCATCTCCCATAAACTCAATGAAATCGTCAGCGTCAGTGACCGGGTGATGGTGATCCGCCGCGGGCAGGTGGTGGCTGAGCAACTGATCAAGGAGGCGGACCGCGCCAGTCTGGCCGAAGCCATGGTCGGGCGCACCGTGCATGAACCCAAGGGGGCCATTCTTGAGCCCGGTGAAACGGTATTCGAACTGAAGGATGTCAGCTTATTCGCAAAGGCCGGTGTTCAGCCGCTGTCTGATGTTAATCTGGCGCTCAGGCAACACGAAATTATCGGCTTGGCCGGCGTTTCCGGGAATGGCCAGCAATCCCTTGCCGGGATCATCAGCGGCACCCTTTACCCGGATTCAGGACAACTGATTTTGTTCGGCAAGCCGCAATCTTCTACCAGTCCGGCATTGATGGTTGCAAATGGCGTCGGGCGCATCCCCGAGGACCGCAACAGCGTCGGTGTTATCGGCGAAATGTCGGTCCGTGAAAACCTCATATCGGAAAAGCTGCATCAGCGCCCGGTTTCCAGACACGGATTTATGGATGCCGCGGCGATCAATCACCACGCCCGGCATCTGATTGGTAATTTTGATGTGCGTTGTCAGGGGCCGCATGAGGAAGCCCGTCTGTTATCCGGTGGTAATGTGCAGAAACTGATTCTGGCGCGCGTGCTTGATGCCGACCCCCACGTGCTTCTTGCCAATCAGCCGTCACGGGGGCTGGATGTCGGGGCGGTCGCTTATGTTCATGAAAAGATACTGGACGCCCGCGCCCGCGGCGCCGGGGTGCTTCTGATTTCCGAAGACCTGGAAGAACTAATGGCCCTATCCGACCGGATCGTGGTGATTTACTACGGTCGCCTGAGTGAGCTGCTGGACCCGGGTCAGGTCACGGCGCGCGACATCGGCATGATGATGAGCGGGCAGGCGGTGGCCGCATGATCAGGCTTGAACCACGAGTATCCTCGCCGTTGTGGCTGACCCTTTCGGCACCGGTTACGGCCGTAATTGCGGCTTTTCTGCTTTGTGGGCTGCTGATTATGTGGACGGGTGAGCCCGTGTTTGAGGCTTATGCGTTGTTGCTCAAGGGGGCCGCCGGTTCGAGGTTCGCGTTGACAGAAACCCTGACCAGGGCGACACCGATGATTTTGACCGGCCTGGCGGCGGCCATCGCGTTCCGGGCGAAACTGTGGAATATCGGCGGCGAAGGACAGTTTTATGCGGGGGCATTGATGGCGACCTGGATCGGCACCGGTGCGGTAACGCTGCCGCCGTGGCTGATGATTCCTTTTCTGATGATTATGGGCGCGCTCGCTGGTGGCGGGCTGCTGCTGATTCCGACGATCCTGAAAAATCGGCTGAAAGTGGATGAAGTCGTGACCACGCTGCTGTTGAATTTTATCGTTCTTCTGTTCGTCAATTACCTGCTTGAGGGGCCGTTGAAAGATCCCATGTCGATGGGCTGGCCGCAGGCGGCGCCGATCATTGATGAAGGGGTATTGCCGTCCATCCTGGCCAAAAGCCGTGTCCATCTTGGACTGGTTATTGCCCTTGTCGCTGCGGTTCTGGCCTGGGTCATCATGCGCTTTACTGTCTGGGGCTATGAAATTCGCGCCGTCGGTTTTAATGCCGCCGCCGCTGCCTTCGCCGGGATCGGAGTCAACCGGACCATCGTCCTGACCGCGCTGCTGAGCGGGGGGCTGGCGGGGATGGCGGGGGTCAGTGAAGTCGCCGGAACCAAGGGGTACCTCACGCTCGACCTGTCCCCCGGGTTTGGATACGCCGGTATCGCCGTCGCCATGCTGGCGGCGCTGCATCCGCTTGCCGTTGTTCTGTCCGCCCTGTTCCTGTCCGGTATCTTCGTTGGTGCGGATTCCATGAGCCGGGCGCTGAATGTGCCGACGTACATTTCCGATGTGATCGTCGCGACCTCGGTTCTGGCCGTGCTGGTCAGCATGATGTTTACCCGCTTTCGCTTGCGTCTGGGCTAGGGAGACGCGGAATGGATGTTATCGAAATTCTGTTCACCGCGGGTTTTTGGGCGGCGACGATGAGAATCGCCACACCACTGATCTTTGGAACCCTGGGGGAATTGATTTGCGAACGCGCCGGGGTCCTCAATCTGGGTATTGAGGGCATTATGACCATGGGCGCGATGTCTGGCTGGATGTGGGTGTATATGGGCGGCGACCTGACCAGTGGACTTTTGTTTGCGGCCTTCGTCGGGGGTCTGTTCGGATTGCTGCACAGTCAGTTTTCCGTTTATTTTGGCCTGTCCCAGCATGTGACGGGGATCGGGATCACCATGCTCGCCTCCTCGCTTTCATATTTCGTGTTTCGCATGTTGTTGCCCAACGCCACCACGCCACCGAAAATCGTTCCATTTCAAAACTACCCGATCCCCGGCCTGTCTGACCTTCCCTTCGTGGGGCCGCCGCTTTTCAACCAGACACCGATGACCTATGGCGCGTTCGTCGTCGTTGTACTGGTATGGTACGTGCTGTATCGCACGCCATTGGGGCTGGCGGTTCGCATGGCCGGAGAAAACCCGATCGCCGCCGAGGCGCAGGGTATCGATGTGCTGGCCGTACGCACCGGCGCGGTCATCGCGGGTAGCGCGCTGATGAGCGTCGGGGGTGCATTTTTGACCATGTCGGCGTTTGATGCCTTCTATTTTGGCATGATCAATGGCCGTGGCTGGGTCTGCGTGGCGCTGGTGATCTTCGCTTCCTGGAAACCGGGCAAGGCGCTCATCGGGGCCTTGCTGTTCGCCGGGATAGATGCCTGGCAGGTCCGTGTGCAGCAGCTTCCCGGCATCAATATCCCCTATCAGTTTTTCCTGATGGCCCCGTATGTTCTGTCGATTGTCGCCATGATCATCATGTCGAGAAAAGCACTCTATCCGAAAGCCCTGCTGGTGCCGTTCCGGCGCGGCGAGCGGACCTGACCCCGGAGGTGTCCAATGTTTGATTTACTGATCAAAAATGCGCTCACGCCGGACGGGGTGCACGTTAATATCGCGTGCCAGGATGGCAAAATTGTCGATATCGCCTCCACGGTCAATGGTCCGGCAATAGAGGAAATCGACGCAGGCGGCAACCTTGTCACCCCACCCTTTGTTGACAGTCATTTCCACATGGACGCCACCCTGTCTTTCGGTCAACCGCGTATTAATGAAAGCGGCACGTTGCTGGAAGGTATTAAAATCTGGGGTGAGCTGAAGCCGCACCTGACCGTCGAGGCGATCAAAACCCGGGCGCTGGAATTCTGCACCTGGGCCGTCGCCCGGGGCACCCTGGCGATCCGTAGTCACGTTGATATCTGCGACCCGCGCCTGCTGGCTGTCGATGCCCTGCTTGAAGTTAAAAAGGAAATCGCCCCCTTTATTGATCTGCAACTGGTCGCCTTTCCGCAGGACGGGTATCAGCGCGATGCCAACGCCACCACCCTGCTTGTGCGCGCGCTTGATAAAGGCGTCGATGTGGTCGGCGGCATCCCGCATTTCGAACGGACCATGGAGCAGGGTACGGAAAGTGTGAAGGCGCTGATGAAGATCGCCGCCGAACGCGGTCTGCTGGTCGATATGCATTGTGATGAATCCGACGATCCGATGTCGCGCCATGTGGAAACGCTGGCGTCGGAATGTCAGCGTCTTGGTCTCCATGGCCGCGTCGCCGGGTCACACCTGACCTCCATGCATTCCATGGACAATTATTATGTCTCCAAGCTGTTGGCGCTGATGCGCGATTCCGGCGTCTCCGCCATCGCCAACCCGCTGATCAACATGACCCTTCAGGGCCGCCACGACACCTACCCCAAACGCCGCGGCCTGACGCGGATCAAGGAACTGATCGAACACGATGTGCCAGTCGCCCTCGGTCACGACTGTGTCATGGACCCGTGGTACAGCATGGGCAGTCACGACATGCTCGACGTCGCCCACATGGCCGTGCACGCCGCGCACATGACCTCAATGAAAAACATTCGCAAAATGTTCGACGCGGTAACGACGGACGCGGCAAAAATTCTCCACCTTGAAAACTACGGCCTCACCGTCGGTGCCAACGCCGATCTGGTCATCCTGCAAGCCGCCACCCCCTTTGACGCCATCCGCCTGCGCCCGGCGCGCCTCTATGTCATCCGCCGAGGAAAAATCCTTTCAAGGACGGCACCGGTGGTGGCGGTGGTTGATCTTGGTGGGGAGGGGCATCGCGTTGATTTTGGGTTGAAGATTTAAGATCAACCAAAGTTGCCAGATTTTCTGAATCTCTGGACGCAAAATTGAATGAAGCAAAGGGAAACCAAGCAGCGCGTTACGAGTTTCCGGACCGGGACATCGTTGAGCATTTCAAGCGCGGTGGACGTGGATGGCAGACCCGCCTTAACGCAGCACTTCGGGAACACACTAAACCAAACCCTTGACTTGGAATTATAATTTTGTCCAAATGATAAATATTTTAATATCACTGTCTACTGGGAGACTCTCAAATGGGAATGAGCTCTGTTGTTGGGGACATCGCTTCCGGGCGGATATCGTCTGAGCAGGCGGCGGAAAACCTTGGGGATTTGCATCCCTTATATTCGGACTATCAGGCCCAGGCCGAGGCGGACCGGTGTTATTTCTGTTATGACGCGCCGTGCATGCGGGCCTGTCCGACCAGCATCGACGTGCCGCTGTTCATTCGCCAGATTTCCACGGGTAATATCAAGGGCGCGGCGACAACCATATTGGGCCAGAACATTATGGGCGGCATGTGCGCGCGGGTCTGTCCGACGGAAACCCTGTGCGAGCAGGTTTGTGTGCGCAATGACGATACGGGCAAGCCGGTGAAAATTGGTCGGCTGCAACGCTATGCGACGGACCATCTGTTCGACACTGGCGCACAAGTTTTCGAGAGCAAAGAGAAGACCGGGAAATCGGTGGCGGTGGTTGGCGGTGGTCCGGCCGGGTTGTCCTGCGCCCACGGGTTGGCGCGGCAAGGTCATGACGTGACGGTTTATGACGCCCGGGAAAAACCGGGTGGGCTGAATGAGTTCGGCATCGCCGCCTATAAAACCGTTGATGATTTTGCCCAGCGCGAAGTTGATTTTATTGTCGGTCTCGGCGGTATCGAGATCAAATTGGGTCAGCGCCTTGGGGAGCATCATACGTTGGACGGATTGCGCGAGAATTTTGACGCAGTGTTTCTGGCTATCGGCATGGGCGGGGTCAACGCGCTGGGGCTGGATCGCGAAGAATTGGGCGGGGTTGTTGATGCGGTCGATTACATTGCCGAGCTGCGTCAGGCGGATGACCCGAGCGGGCTTCAGATCGGGCGGCGGGTTGTGGTTGTCGGCGGCGGCATGACGGCCGTTGATATCGCCGTGCAAAGCAAACTGATCGGGGCCGAGGACGTAACCATCGTTTATCGTCGCGGTCAGGACGCCATGAAGGCCAGCCCGTATGAGCAGGACCTGGCGCAGACCAATGGCGTCAAAATTCAAACCTGGGCGGCGCCGGTTTGCCTGAACGGAGAAGGCGGAAAACTGGCGTCGATTGAATTTGCCCGCACGCAACTCAACGGTGATGGCAAACTGCATATCAGTGATGAGCATTTCACGCTTGAGGCCGACATGGTGTTCAAGGCCATTGGCCAAAAGGTCGTGGTCGAGCAGCTTAGCGATAATGATCAAAAACTGAAACTGGACGGCGGACGCATCGCCATTGATGAGGCCCGCAAAACCAATCTGGCGAACGTCTGGGCCGGAGGCGATTGCGTTGTTGGCGGTGAAGACCTGACCGTGACCGCCGTTGAAGACGGCAAGGTTGCCGCCCGGTCCATCCATCACTTTTTGCAGCAGGGGGCCTGACAGATGGCTGATTTACGCGCGGATTTTCTTGGCATCAAGTCACCCAACCCGTTCTGGCTGGCCTCGGCCCCGCCAACCGACCGCGAAGTCAACGTCACCCGCGCGTTTAAGGCGGGATGGGGTGGGGTGGTGTGGAAGACACTGGGGCTTGATCCGCATGTGGTCAACATCAACGGCCCACGCTATGGGGCTATCCACAGTTCAGATCGCACGCTCGCAGGGTTTAATAATGTGGAGCTGATTTCCGACCGTCCCCTCGGCATCAATCTTCAGGAGATCAAAGCCGTCAAACAGGCCTGGCCGGATCGGGCGGTTGTGGTTTCCCTGATGGTGCCGTGTGATGAGGAGTCGTGGAAAACCATTTTGCCGCTGGTCGAAGAAACGGGCGCGGATGGCGTTGAGTTGAATTTCGGCTGTCCGCACGGCATGTCCGAACGCGGCATGGGCGCGGCCGTCGGCCAAGTGCCGGAATATATTGAGATGGTGACCAAATGGTGCAAAACACACACGCGCATGCCGGTGATCGTTAAACTGACTCCAAACGTCACCGATATTCGTGCTCCGGCGCGCGCCGCGCATACGGGGGGTGCTGATGCGGTGTCATTAATCAATACCATCAACTCCATCGTCAGTGTTGATCTCGACCTGATGGCGCCGAACCCAACGACCGATGGCAAGGGCACGCACGGCGGTTATTGCGGTCCGGCGGTCAAGCCCATTGCGCTTAACATGGTTGCCGAGATCGCCCGTGATGCGCAAACCAAAGGACTGCCGATCTCCGGCATCGGTGGCATTACCCAGTGGCGGGACGCGGTTGAATTCATGGCCCTGGGCGCGGCCAATGTGCAGGTTTGCACGGCGGCCATGGTTTACGGTTTCAAGATTGTCGAAGAGCTGATCGACGGCATGAACAACTGGATGGACCAGAAAGGGTTTGATCGACTCGAGCAATTCGTTGGCGCCGCCGTTCCCAATGTCACCGACTGGCAATACCTGAACCTCAACTATGTCGCCAAGGCGAAGATCAATCAGGAACTGTGTATCAAGTGCGGGCGCTGCCATATCGCCTGTGAAGACACGTCCCATCAGGCGATTACCCATACCGTCGATGGTGAACGCAGGTTCCAGGTTAAGGATGAGGAATGCGTCGGTTGCAATCTCTGTGTGATCACCTGCCCGGTTGAGGGCTGCATCACGCTGGAGCGGATGACGGAAGGTGTTGATCCCAGGACGCAGACCCCTATTGATTCCGCCTACGCCAACTGGACCACACATCCAAACAACCCGCAGGCGACGGCGGCCGAATAAAGCGGCCTGAGAGCGAGACAGTAATGCATCGGAACCTGAGCGTGGCGACCCGTGCCCACGGTGCCATGCTGCTGTACGCCTTTCTCGTTTCGACCTCATTTCCGGTGGGCAAGGCGATCGCTCACCAGATCGATCCGGTTGTTGTCTCCTTTCTTCGGTTTTTGCTGGCGAGTGTTGTGTTTCTGGTGCTGTTGGCGGCGCGGGAAAGAATCACCATACCCAAGGCCAAGGACATGCTGCGCTATTCAGTGATCAGTTTTTCCATTGCTGCTTTTTTTGTGTTGATGTTTGAAGCACTCAAATTGACAACGGCGGTCAAAACCGGCGCGATCTTTACCCTGCTGCCCATGACCAGTGGACTGATCGGGTTTTTGTTGATGGGAATTCGTGTGTCAGGCAGGCAGATCGCGGCTCTGGTGATTGGCAGCATGGGGGCGATATGGGTGTTGTTTGATGGCTCCTTTGCGGCCCTGATGAAGTTTGAATTGGGGCGGGGGGAATTGATATTCGCGCTTGGCGTTCTGTTGTTTGCCGCCTATGCGCCACTGATTAAAAAGCTCCATCGCGGCGAGAGTACGGTTGCCCTGACGTTTTGGGTTGTGGCATCCGGGTCGGTGCTTCTGGCGCTTTACGGGGCCCCTGAAATTATCGCCACCGACTGGCGCGCTATCGATTGGACGGTTTATGCCGCCGTTGGTTATCTTGGACTGTTCAATACGGCGGGTACTTTTTTCCTGGCGAAATTCGCCAGCGTTCAACTGCCACCGGCCAAGGTCATGGCCTATACGTACCTGACGCCGGGATTTGTTGTCGCGCTGGCGATCCATGGTGATGGTGTTCCGACGTTGTCCGTGTTGGCCGGAATCGGCGTGACGATCCTGGCCATGGTTCTGTTGCAGCGGACAACCTAAGTGCGCGGCAGAATACCTTTTAAAATAACGGCGTTCACGAACTGATCGGCATCTTTAAAAATACGATCCGATTTATCCGCACCTGGCAGGATCGCCTTGATCTGGGTTTCGAAGTCGGCGTAATGCTGGGTTGCCGCCCAGATCATGAAAATCAGATGATAGGGATCAACACCAGTGATTTTCCCCTGGCTGATCCAGGTTCGGATGACCTCGGCCTTGGTTTCCACCAGTTGCCTGAGATGCGTTTCAAGCACCGGTTTGAGGACCGGCGCGCCTTGCAGGATTTCGCCAATGAACAGGCGAGATGCTTCGGGATAGAGTTTTGAATATTCGATTTTTCTCGAGATGTAGCGGCTGATCTCGGTTTCCGGGTCGCCATCAACGTCAATTTCTTCCAGCGGGCCAAGCCACATCTCCAGTGTGCGGTTTAGAACGGCGAGATAGATGTCGTGTTTGCGGCGATAATAGTAGAGCAGATTGGGTTTCGACATTTTGGCTTTTTCTGCGATCTGATCGACCGTTGTGCCGCGAAAACCATATGCCGAAAATATGGTCAGGCCAGCATCAAGAATACGCTGTTCCTTTTCCAGCTGGATTCGGGTTCTTTTTTTTGTCTGTGAGGCGCGGGCGGTGTTCGCTGGTGTCATTCAGATCGACCCGTTTTTGAAAGCGATGTTCATTTATATTGAGGGCAGATGTTCCGGTCACGGTTTTCTTCATCCAAATCGAAACAATTCGTCAGTTCACCTCCCGTACTTTGCAGATCGGGACGCTCGGCAGCGTGACGGGACATCACATGACAACCCAAATTGCCGGGCCGAAGGCCGCTACGGAAACAACTACAGCAATGATCAGCCAAATCACTTCATTGCCCCGATGCCCCTCAGAATGATGTCCGTGACCGTTTTTTTCGCCAGTCCAAACTGTTCATCCGACAGTTCCCTGCCGTTGTTAAGGGTAATGATCTGGTGGCCGAAATCGGCGTAGTGCTGGGTTGTCGCCCAGATCATATAGAGTAGATATTCGGGATTAACGACGCTGATTCTGCCTTCATCAATCCACCGCTGGATCACTTGCGTCCGGGAATGGGTCCAGGTTTTCAGGGTCGTTTCCAGGTAATCCTGAATGATCGGCGCGCGCTGGATGATCTCATTGGCCCAGACTTTTGATCCCTTGGGGTTTTGGCGCGATATGTCCATTTTTTTATCGATGTAGCGGCTGATCGCCTCCACCGGGTCGTCACAGTCATCGAATGAGTCGGCGGCGTCGAGCCAGATATTGAAAATGTTATCAATGACTCTCCTGTAGAGGTCTTTTTTGGTCGGGAAATAATAATGCAGATTGGCTTTCGGAATTCCGGCAAGCCGCGCGATTCGGCTTGTCGTCGCACCTTCATAACCATAATTGGCGAAAACGTCCTCGGCCGCTTCAAGGATCAGGCGTTCGTTTTCAGCGCGTCTGGCTGCTTTCTGAGAGCCGTTCCGGGTCGAACTCTTGGTCAGCATAAGTCCCTCAAATGGCTTCAGACAAAACTCTTGACCAGTCGGTCGCCCAAGGTCTAGCCTTATCTTGACCAATTGGTCAAATTAAAAACAAGACCGAAATTTTAAATAATACGTGGTCAACGGTTTCTGGTTCACCGGAAAATACAGGCAGGGGGACAACAAATGTCGAAATTACGCGGCGGCTTGATTCAAATGGGGCTCAAGGGCGACACGTCCATGACGCCTGAGCAGATTCGTGACAAAATGCTGGAAGCCCACATTCCCCTGATTGATCAGGCCGGTGCCGAGGGCGTGCAGGTTCTGTGTTTTCAGGAAGTGTTCACCCAACCCTATTTCTGCCCCAGCCAGGACAGCAAGTGGTATGGCGCAGCAGAATCCATTCCTGACGGATACACAACGCGGCTGATGCAGGAATACGCGAAAAAACACAACATGGTCATCGTCGTGCCGATTTACGAAGAAGAGATCACAGGTGTTTACTACAATGCGGCTGCCGTTATTGATGCCGACGGAACCTATCTTGGGAAATATCGCAAAACCCACATTCCCCATGTCGGAGGTTTCTGGGAGAAATTTTTCTTTAAACCGGGCGCCTCGAACTGGCCGGTGTATGAAACGGCCTATTGCAAGCTCGGCGTCTATATCTGTTACGACCGTCATTTCCCCGAAGGGTGGCGGGCGCTGGCCCTGAAGGGAGCGGAATATATTGTCAATCCGTCTGCGACCGTTGCCGGAATTTCCGAATACCTGTGGAAACTCGAGCAGCCTGCCTCTGCCGTCGCCAATGGCTGTTATATCGGCGCGACAAACCGCGTCGGTACCGAAGCGCCCTGGAATGTCGGAGAGTTTTACGGTCAGAGTTATTTTGTCAATCCACGCGGAGAAATCGAAAAAATCGCCAGCCGTGACAAGGATGAACTGATCGTCCACGACATGGACATGGATATGATTCGCGAAATTCGCAACAACTGGCAATTCTTCAGAGACCGCCGCCCGGAAACCTATGGGCCCCTGTTTGAACTGAACTGATTTCACTGAACGAGACAAGGAGTTCCGGTATGGCCGATACACCTAATATTAGAGTCGATGGCGAACGCCTGTGGGACAGCCTTGCGGAGATGGCCAAGATTGGCGCCACCGAAAAGGGTGGGTGTTGCCGCCTTGCGCTTACCGACCTTGATAAACAGGGGCGAGACCTGTTCGTCAGCTGGTGTGAAGACGCCGGATGCACGCTCAAGGTCGATAAAATGGGAAATATATTCGCCCGCCGGGCCGGACGCGATAACAGCCTCGCCCCTGTGATTACCGGCAGTCATCTCGATACCCAGCCGACAGGTGGCCGGTTTGATGGCGTTTTTGGTGTACTTGCCGGGCTGGAGGTTGTGCGCAGTCTCAATGATCTCGGTTATGAGACCCAACGCCCGATCGAGGTCGCCGTATGGACCAATGAGGAAGGTTCACGCTTTCCCCCGGCGATGGTTGCCTCTGGTGTGTTTTCTGGCGAGTTCTCCCTGGAATATGGGCTTTCCAGGGCAGATACCGAAGGCAAGACCATGGGCGAGGAACTGGAAAGGATAGGATACGCCGGCCCGGAGGAGGTTGGCGGGCGCGATGTGCATGCCTATTTCGAAGCCCATATCGAGCAGGGGCCTATTCTGGAAGTGGAAGAAAAGACCATCGGCATCGTTACTGATGCGCAGGGGCAACGCTGGTATGAACTCAATTTGACCGGGGTCGAATCCCATGCCGGGCCGACCCCCATGAACCGGCGCAAGGATGCGCTATTGGGGGCGGCGCGCATCGTCGAACTGGTGAACCGGATTGGTCTAGACAACGCACCGGTGGCCTGCGCCACCGTCGGCATGATCGACTCCTACCCAAATTCCCGCAATGTCATCCCCGGCCATGTTTTTCTGACCATTGATTTTCGCCACCCCGAAGACGAGGTGCTGGCGAAAATGGATGAAGCGATGCAGACGGGCGTCAAGAAAATCTGTGACGACATCGGCCTGGACCTGGAACTGGAGAAGATTTTTTATTACGCACCGATCCATTTTGATGAAAGTTGCGTCAGCGCGGTTCGCGAGGGCGCTAAGGACTGCGGATTTTCAACCCGCGAGATGGTGTCCGGGGCTGGTCATGATGCGTGTTATTTAGCCGACGTTGCGCCAACATCCATGATTTTCATCCCCTGCATCGATGGCATCAGTCACAACGAAGTCGAAGATGTTAAGCCCGAATGGGTCACGGCTGGGGCTGATGTCCTGTTAAGGGCCGTTATTGAAAAGGCAGAGCACGTCGTTTGAGATAACCGCCCTACCAATGCTCAAGTCAAATTACGGCGGATAAATTTTCAGGGAGAGTTTAGCGGGTGTCCGAGACTGCAAAAACAGACGTCGTCAATTGCAAGGGGTTATCATTGACGTTCGAGACGGCGGATGGCCCGGTAAACGCCCTGTCAGACATTAATCTTCAGATTTCCCATGGCGAATTTGTGTCATTTATTGGCCCCTCCGGTTGCGGTAAGACAACCTTGCTGAGGACGATTGCTGATTTGGAAAAATCAACGGGCGGCAGCATAACCGTTCATGGCGGTTCACCCGAACAGGCGCGCCTGAACCGGGAATATGGATATGTCTTTCAGGCCTCTGCGCTCTATCCATGGAGAACCATCGAACAAAACGTCGCCCTGCCACTTGAAATCATGGGCTTGGCGAAAACCGAACGGACCGCGCGCGTTGCCAAAAATCTTGAGCTGGTCGATCTGCTCGGGTTTGACAAGAAGTTTCCCTGGCAGCTTTCCGGCGGCATGCAACAGCGGGTATCCATCGCCCGTGCCTTGTGTCTGGAACCGGAACTGTTGTTGATGGACGAACCCTTTGGCGCACTTGATGAAATCGTCCGAGATCATCTCAATGAACAGTTGTTGCGGTTGTGGGACAAAACCGACAAAACCGTTGTTTTCGTGACCCATTCAATCCCCGAAGCGGTCTTCCTATCGACCAGGATCGTCGTCATGTCACCAAGACCGGGTCGCATTATCGATGTCATAGAGAGTGGTCTTCCCAAAGACCGCACCCTTGATATTCGGGAGTCTCAGGAGTTTCTGGATGTCGCCCACCGCGTCAGGGAAGGGTTGAGGGCGGGGCACAGTTATGACAACTGACAACAAGGTGATGACGTCGGGTGGATGGACATCGCGGTTCCTGGCCGGAAATACCGGCCCGGTCATGATCGTCACGCTGTTGATCGGCGTGATCTGGTACGCCGGCGCCATCTACATGAACGCCCCCTGGCAGATCGACAAATTCGAGCGCGCCAAAATTGACTGGACCGTGGGTAACCTGATTGAGGAAACCCTGAAACAGGATCGACCGATTTTACCCGCACCGCACCAGATTCTGGTTGAAATGAACAAAACGATATTTGGTAAAAAAATTACGTCGAAGCGCAGTCTTGTTTTCCATACCTGGGTAACACTTTCGTCGACTCTATTGGGTTTTACCATCGGCACCCTGCTGGGGTGCCTGCTGGCCGTCGGCATTGTTCATATGGCGGCCCTTGAGAAAAGCCTGATGCCCTGGGTGATATCGTCGCAAACCATTCCTATTCTGGCGATTGCTCCCATGGTCATTGTTGTGCTTGGGGCAATCGGCCTTAAGGGCCTGATACCAAAGGCTATTATTTCTACTTACCTGTGTTTTTTCCCGGTCACCATCGGCATGGTCAAGGGGTTGCGGTCTCCCAACCTGCTGCAAATGGACCTGATCCGCACCTATAGTGCGAGCAATTGGCAAACGTTCTGGATGCTGCGGTTTCCCTCCTCCATTCCGTTTCTTTTCGCCAGCCTTAAGGTCGCCATCGCCGCCAGCCTTGTCGGCGCCATCGTCGGTGAAATGCCGACAGGCGCGCAGGCCGGCCTTGGCGCGAGATTGCTGGCCGGGTCCTATTATGGTCAAACCATTCAGATATGGTCGGCTCTGATCACCGCCGCCACGGTTGCCGCCGTGATGGTTTCCCTGGTCGGGCTGACTGAAAAATTGACGCTTAAGCATATGGGGATGCGGCGATGATCAGGCGGGTCGATAAATTTTGCTCGCTGGCCCTGCTAGCCGCCCTTGCGGCGGGTATTAGTGGACTGGGGTCTGTCGCGGGTCTGTCTTTCGGCCTTTGTATCGTGTTGCTGATCATTGCCTCTGCCTGGTTCGCCTGGAAACCGGCGGCGTCACTTACGGATGGCCTCAACCTGCTGGTGGTGGTTGCGATTGGTGCCGCCGTCGCCTTGAACTTGCTTTATTCGGGTGGTTTGGCGGGGAACGCGGGTGCGCCGTTCTGGATTTTTGTTTTTTCCCTGTGGGCGTTGGTTTGGCGGGGGATCGACTGCATCGCTTCATTCAGAACCTTGAACCCCGTGTGGCAACGTACAATTGATGTTCTGGTTCCCGTGTTATTCGGCGCCTGGATGATCTTTCTGTGGGAGATTGTCGTCGTTGGGTTCGCGATCCCCCAGGTGCTGCTGCCTTCGCCAAGCATGATCGCGGTTAGGTTTGTCGGGTCGCTGGATATTTTAAGAGATGATTTTTACCAGACCTTCATGAAGGCGGTTTTGGCTGGCTACGTGATCGGGAGTGGCACCGGTTTTCTGACGGCGATCCTGGTTGATCGTGTGCCGTTCCTCAAACGTGGATTGCTGCCGCTCGGCAACTTGGTGAGTGCGCTTCCCATAGTTGGTGTCGCGCCGATCATGGTCATGTGGTTCGGTTTTGACTGGCAATCGAAGGCCGCGGTTGTCGTCATCATGACCTTTTTCCCCATGCTGGTGAACGCCGTCACCGGACTTTCGGAAGCCGGAGCACTGGAAAAGGACTTGATGCGTTCCTACGGCGCGGGATACTGGCAGCAACTGTTTAAGTTACGGCTGCCGACGGCGCTTCCGTTTATATTTAACGCACTGAAAATTAACTCGACGCTGGCCATGATCGGAGCGATCGTTGCTGAGTTTTTCGGCACGCCAATCGTCGGAATGGGCTTCCGCATCTCAACCGAGGTGGGGCGGATGAATGTCGATATGGTTTGGGCGGAAATTGTAGTCGCCGCCATCGCCGGATCGGCATTTTACGGGATGATGGCGCTATTGGAACGCAAGTTTACGTTCTGGCACGCTTCTTACCGTCATACTCGATAATAAACGGCAAGAAAAATCACAAAGGAGGTAGACAAATGAAGAAAATTCTAACAACCGCCGCCGCATTGGCGATCAGTGTATCGGCCTTTTCGGCCAATGCCGCAGACAAGGTGACATTGCAACTGAAATGGGTCACCCAGGCGCAGTTCGCCGGGTATTACGTCGCCAAGGATAAGGGCTTTTACAAGGATGCCGGACTGGACGTGACGATTAATCCGGGCGGGCCCGATATCGCACCGCCGCAAGTCATCGCCGGGGGCGGCGCCGATGTCATTATCGACTGGATGCCGTCGGCCCTGGCTTCGCGTGAAAAAGGCGTGCCACTGGTCAATATCGCCCAGCCGTTCAAGAAGTCCGGCATGATGCTGACATGCCGCAAGGATTCGGGAATTAAGAGCCCGGCGGACTTCAAGGGAAAAACCCTGGGCGTATGGTTCTTTGGTAACGAATATCCGTTCCTGAGCTGGATGTCTAAACTGGGTCTGGAAACCAAGGGCGGAGCCAACGGTGTCACTGTCCTGAAACAGGGATTCAATGTTGATCCGATTTTGCAAAAACAGGCGGCCTGTGTATCGACCATGACCTATAACGAATACTGGCAGATCATTGATGCCGGGATTCCCGCTAGCGAGCTGACGGTCTTTAAGTACCAGGACCAAAACGTCGCAACGATGGAAGATGGCCTTTATGTGCTTGAGAAAAATCTCAGCAACCCGACCTTCGTTGACAAAATGGCCCGTTTCGTCAAAGCCAGCATGAAGGGCTGGGCCTGGGCGCGTGACCACCAGAAAGCCGCCGCTGACATCGTTCTCGAGAACGACTCCACCGGTGCGCAGACGGAAAAACACCAGGTTCGGATGATGGGTGAGATCAACAAGCTTACCGCCGGTTCCAATGGCAAGCTTGATCCCGCCGATTATGAACGCACGGTGCAGACGCTGATGTCGGGTGGTTCATCACCGGTCATCAGTAAAAAGCCTGTAGGAGCCTGGACCCACAAGATTATCGACAAGGCATTGAGCATGTAATTGTACGGATTTCCGGGCCGGGGTTTCCGGTCCGGTTAATTCCAGCGTAATTTTTTTGGAGGGAGTGATGACGTTACATATTAAGGGTGGCACGGTTGCCAACGCCGACCGGACCTATCGGGCTGATGTGCTGGTTGAAAACGGAATTATCGCCGCCATCGGGGAAAATCTGGATATTCCTGTCGGCGCTGAAATTGTTGACGCCGGTGGTTGTTATGTGATGCCTGGAGGTATTGATCCTCATACCCATATGGAACTGCCGTTCATGGGAACGGTCGCCTCCGAAGATTTCTTTACCGGCACCACCGCCGCCGCTGCCGGCGGCACCACCATGATTATCGATTTCGTCATTCCGTCGCCGCAGGAAGATGTTATGGATGCCTACAGGAAGTGGCGCGGCTGGTCCGAAAAGGCGGCTACCGACTACAGTTTTCACGTCGCCATCACCTGGTGGGACGAGACCGTTAAAAAGGCCATGGAAACCCTGACCCGCGATCACGGCGTCAACAGTTTCAAGCATTTCATGGCCTACAAGGGCGCGATCATGGCCGACGATGAGATTTTAGTGAACAGCTTCTCGACGGCACGGGAACTGGGCGCAATCTGCACGGTGCATGCGGAAAACGGCGAACTGGTATTCCATTTACAGCAGGACATGCTGAAACGCGGAATCACCGGCCCGGAAGGCCACCCCCTGTCGCGACCGCCGGAAGTTGAGGGCGAAGCCGCCGACCGCGCCATCCGCATCGCCCAGGTCCTGGATGTGCCGCTTTATCTGGTTCACACGTCGTGTGAAGACGCGGTCAAGGCGGTGACTCGCGCACGTCACGAAGGACAGCGTGTTTTTGCCGAAGCGTTGGCGGGGCATTTGTTGATCGACGACAGCGTTTACCGCAACCCCGATTTTGAATTTGCCGCGGCCCATGTCATGAGCCCGCCATTCCGCTCGAAAAAACATCAGGACGTCCTGTGGAAAGCGATCCAGGCAGGCATGATCCAGACAACGGCAACGGATCACTGCTGTTTCTGTGCGCCGCAAAAAGCCGCGGGAAAAGACGATTTCACCCTTATCCCCAACGGGACGGGTGGCGTTGAAGACCGCATGGGCGTGCTCTGGCACCACGGTGTGAACACGGGCCGCCTGACGGTTAGCGAGTTTGTCGCCATCACGTCGGCCAACGCGGCCAAGATTTTCAATATTTATCCGCGTAAAGGCGTGATAACAGTTGGCGCCGATGCGGATATTGTCGTTTGGGATACGGAAAAAGAACGCACCATATCCAAAGACACCCATCATCAGAATATCGATTTCAACATTTTTGAAGGCATGACCCTGAAGGGGGCGAACACGGCGACCGTCAGCCAGGGGAACATTGTCTATAAGGATGGAGATGTTCGCACTGTCCGGGGGGCGGGGCGGTACGTCGATCGACCGACCTATGCGCCATTTTACTCGGCCTTTGAAAAACAGAGAAAGCTCAACGAACCAACAGCTGTTGATCGTAGTTGAAATTTCGCGGGCCGCTCCGGAGCGGAGTGGCCCGGGTTTCTTTGCTCCATATCCGATTGACCGCCAACCGGGTGGCCTGCGCCGACTATAACCTTTGGCCAGGTTGGAATCCTTATTTAGACCATTACACTATAGAGCAAGTTTAGGGATATCTGGTTGGGACATCCGGATTATCGGATAGCATGGTAGGCGAAGATGGCGGAAATTGACGAACCGGATGGCGGCGACGAGAGTGGTTCCTCGAATGAAGAAGCGCAGCTTTTCGACGATCTGACATCGCTGTCGGAGGGTTCCGGTGAGCCTCAAATAGATGAGCTTGAGGAAATCGGAGGCGCACCGGAAGCCGCCGATGACAGCGGTCTGGAAAACGTCCAGACGGTCGAACGTCAAGTGTTTGCGAGAAATGAGGCAAACGATCTGACAGGGGGCGTGGCGCTACAGGGACCCGACATTGGGCGCAGCGGGGTTCCGGAACAACCCGATTTACCTGAAATCCAAACAGGGACACCTGGACAGCAGGCCCCAATCCCCTTTGTTGATCAGCCCCTTCCGGAGAACGATATTCAGGTTCCCCGGGAAGCCGGGCCTGCAGGACCTAACCCGGCGAACCAACCCGAACTCCCACCGGTTCCCGATCCTGCAGCGAATGGTGGACCTGGAGGCGGCCCTGCCGTCGCCAGCGCAACGTCCCCAACTTCTGCAACGACGCCAACGTCTAGCACAACAGCAACAACCGCAACCTCTGCGACGACTCCTACCTCGGCCATGACCGCAACCACAGGGACAACAGCAACCACGGCCACCTCAGCCACCTCAGCGACATCGGCAACCTCCGCAACTTCAGCCACCTCCGCCACCTCCGCCACCTCCGCGACCTCCGCAACTTCAGCCACCTCTGCGACCTCGGCAACGACCGCAACTACGGCCACCTCGGCAACGTCGGCTACCTCAGCGACATCGGCAACCTCCGCGACCTCGGCTACCTCAGCAACCTCTGCGACCTCTGCGACATCGGCAACGTCGGCTACCTCCGCGACCTCCGCAACTTCAGCCACCTCCGCAACCTCTGCGACCTCGGCCACGACCGCAACGACGGCAACGTCGGCCACCTCCGCCACCTCCGCAACTTCAGCCACCTCCGCCACCTCCGCGACCTCCGCAACTTCAGCCACCTCTGCGACATCGGCTACCTCTGCGACATCGGCTACCTCAGCGACATCGGCAACCTCCGCGACCTCCGCGACATCGGCAACGTCGGCTACCTCCGCGACCTCGGCTACCTCAGCAACCTCTGCGACCTCTGCGACATCGGCAACGTCGGCTACCTCCGCAACTTCAGCCACCTCCGCAACCTCTGCGACCTCGGCCACGACCGCAACGACGGCAACGTCGGCTACCTCCGCGACCTCCGCAACTTCAGCCACCTCCGCAACTTCAGCCACCTCCGCAACCTCTGCGACCTCGGCAACCTCCGCGACCTCCGCGACCTCGGCTACCTCAGCAACCTCTGCGACCTCTGCGACCTCTGCGACATCGGCAACGTCGGCTACCTCCGCAACTTCAGCCACCTCCGCAACCTCTGCGACCTCGGCCACGACCGCAACGACGGCAACCTCGGCGACTTCGGCCACCTCTGCGACATCGGCAACGTCGGCTACCTCAGCGACTTCGGCCACCTCTGCGACTTCGGCCACCTCTGCGACATCGGCAACGTCGGCTACCTCAGCGACTTCGGCCACCTCTGCGACATCGGCAACGTCGGCTACCTCCGCGACCTCCGCAACTTCAGCCACCTCCGCAACCTCTGCGACCTCGGCCACGACCGCAACGACGGCAACCTCGGCGACCTCTGCAACCTCTGCGACCTCCGCAACTTCAGCCACCTCAGCGACATCGGCAACGTCGGCGACCTCCGCAACTTCAGCCACCTCCGCAACCTCCGCAACCTCCGCCACCTCTGCGACCTCAGCGACATCGGCCACCTCTGCAACTTCGGCGACCTCGGCCACGACGGCGACCTCTGCAACGTCGGCTACCTCTGCAACCTCGGCCACGACGGGCACTACAGCGACAACCGGTGCAACTGCGACGTCTGCGACAACGGCCACGACTGCGACAACCGCAACCTCGGCGACAAGTGCAACGTCCTCGACAAGTGCAACTTCGGCAACAACGGTAACCTCCGCTACGACGGCGACCAGCGCGACCACAGCCACAACCGGAACATCAGCGACCTCGCCAACGGGTGGCGAAGGTGGCGAAGGTGGCGAAGGTGGAGAAGGTGGCGAAGGTGGCGAAGGTGGCGAAGGTGGCGAAGGTGGAGAAGGTGGAGAAGGTGGAGAAGGCGGCGATGGCGGCGACAGTTCTGTAGGCGGTGAAGGTGGAGAAGGCGGTGAGGGTTCGGAAGGTGGCGATGGCGACGACGGTTCAGACGGAGGAGGAGGTGACAACGGAAATCAAGGCGGCGGGGACGGAGAAGACGATGGCGGCGACCAGGATTCGGGAGGAGTAGGCGGCGGTGGAGGCGAAGGTTCCGAAGGAGGGGGGGGCGACGGCGACCTTCCATCCTACGCGCACAGCCTTTCAAACATCGTACTCTATCTTGATGACGGTGACGGAGATATCAGCAAAATTAAGGTTGAAGATTTTCCGGACGGAATTCAGGACCCTAACGATCTAAATCTTGATCATTTTATTGATGAGAACTTCTATGGGTCTGAATTAGTGGCGGTGACGATCAAGGCTGGCGAAAACCATGTCGATGGGTACGGCCCGGGTGAAGGTGATCTGTTTGTTGTTGATGATGAAACCGAGATTGATGACCTGCCCATGGCGGACCATGTTGATGAAACCTATTCATTCGATGACGCCTTTGGGGACCTGACATTTGATGACGGGAACCTTACATCCGATACGAGCAGCCAGACAGCCGATGACGGTAATTCGTCACCGGATGATGGCAATTTGACACCTGATGACGGCACAGGAGAAGAGGCCTGGCAGTCAGATACGCCGGATCATGATGTTTCAGAAGGCAATATCGTTCACGAAGCGAAAGACACACTGGCCGATGGAGATGGCGTCAACCGCAGTGATGGGTCAACACCAGAACAGGATGATAATGATAGCGTCGATGAAAATTCAGATGACGCCATATTCGGCAGTGCGGAAAATGATCTCTTTCTGTTCGGGTCATTGGAAAACAACGGCACCATTGACGGTATTGATGGACCTAACTGGACTGACAGTATTGAAACGGGTGATGTCGGTGCAATACCGCAGAGTGCAGAAGAAATCGGCTGGACACAGAGTGTCGGTGATGAGCACACCGAAGTTCACTCTGACAGAATCGCCGAACATATTGATGACAGCGATCACATCCGTACGGAAGAAAGCATTGTTGGCACCGATGATTCCGACACCATCGAATGGTAGATATCTGATTTTGTCGGGGTAAGGTGTCGTAATTCAGCTTTGTCCGGAACTGTCCCTGGTTAACACATCACAACCCTGACCTTCTGCCTGAAACGCGGCGCACAGGTTATTGGCATCCTTACGGACGGAGAACGGCCCCACCAGTACGGAAGCCCAGGTGCCCTGGTCGCCCGGTCCCGGAGCGCGGCGGATCAGGGGCTGAATACCGGCAAGCAGCTCCGGGAAACGCCCCTGCATGCGCCGCCAGTGGCGCCACGCCGCGGTTTCACTCCACAATGCGCCCATCTGCACCCAGAACCCAGGAACCGGCAGGTGAGAGCGCGGTTTGCCGTTCGGACTGTTGGGTAATTCATCATCGTACTGCCAGCGATGATAGCGCGAATTTTCATATTTACGCTGGCTGGTAGCGATTTCGACATCATCAAATTTCATGCCGCCGCCCAGCGCCTTGAACAGGTCAACAGCAGCAGAAAATCGATCCAGTTGAATCCGCAGCAATTCATCCGACGCCCGATACATGGAGCGTTCGGTATCCAACAGAGTCAGATAATCCGTACCGCCAATCGTATAAGACTGGCTGCTGAGATCAAAGGCCTGCTGGGCCGCGTCAGCCGATTCAATTTGCGCCTTCTCTCGTTCACCGATATAGCGAACTGAAATCAATCCGTCTTCCGTTTCCTTCATCGCCGTATAGACGCTTTGCAGGTAGTTGTGCACCAGTTCCGCATGCCGGGCTTCGGCAAATTTGATGTCGGCTTGCCGTCGTCCGGCATCGAATATGACCTGCACCACCTTTGCCGCGACATTGAAAAAGAAGCTCTCGGGCGACATCAGCGTCTGGAGATGACGGCTGGCGTAACCAACCTCTCCGGTCAGGTCCAGGCTCGGGAACAGCTCCGCCCGGGCCGCATCGATATCCGCATCAGCGGCAATCAGATCGGATTCCGCCTGACGGATATCGGGCCGACGCATCAGCAGGCGTGACGGCAGCCCTGGATGGATCAGCGGAAATTTGATATCGCTGAGGCTGGCGCTCTCAATTTTCAGATCGGATGGTGATTTTCCAAGCAGCAGGGCAATGGCTGTTTTGGCCGTTTCGCGCTGGAGCTTGAGGATCGGGATTACGGCTTTGGCGTCCGCAACAGCAGAGCGCTGCTGCGCGACCTGCAAAACCGTAGCCTCGCCCCCCGTCATGCGATCCTGAACGGCGCCCAGCATGTTGGTCAGGGTTTCCAGTGTCCATTCGGCGGTGCGAACCCGGTCGTTGAAAGACAGATACTGGATAAAGTTCCGTACAATATCGGCCGTCAGGGTGAGGGCAACCGTTTCTCGGGCAAACAGGCTGGACCACGCACGTTCAATCGTCGCCTGGGTCGCGGCGCGGTTTTTCCCCCATAGATCAACCTCGTAATTGACCAGGACCCCAACCTGATAGGTGTGACGGATGGAGTTGCGATCACTGGTGGCGCCAGTCGCCGGGCCGCCTGAAGGTGATTCGGTTTTTGCATCACCCGAGGCGCTGACTTCCGGGGCTTCGTTGGCGCGCGTAGAAACGAACTGCGCCTCGGCCTGGGCGATGCGGGCGATTGCCGCCTTTAGCTGATGATTGTTGGCCAGACCTTCTTCGACCAGTTCATTAAGTTCGGCATTGTCGAAATGTTCCCACCATCTGGAAATGGTTTGCGGAACGGTCATCGGCGCGGGCTCTCCCTTGGCAATCTCTTGATTTTGCTCTTTGGTAACGTTTTGGAAGGTTCCAGGAAGATCGACGTCGGGGATGTGGTATTCATCTCGCTTATTCAGGCAGCCGCCAAGCGACACGACGCTCACCATCATAAAAACAGCAATTGGTCTCACGCTCATTCCCTTCATCCCGCTAGCGAAGCAGATCGTCTTTTCCGGCCGTTGCCGCGGCCATTACGTTTCTGACAACCGGGTTTCGGAAAGATATAAATTCATCGGGAAATTTGTCTCCTGCCTGAGCGTACAAAACGCCCATGCGTAATGCCTTTTCCAGTTCACGGTCCAGATCCCGACTGCCCGTAGGCCAGGATTTTCGGATATCCTCAACACGCACGGGCTCCGGCCTGTTGGCGACCAGATGCAAAAACCGACGATCAAGCCCGATGAGTTCAATTCTCTCGGAAACTACAGAAAAAAGTGTTAACGGGATCAGATTTTTTTCCGGGTCATCAGACGTCTGCTCAGTCAGGGAGGACGCAAGTTCGATTATGAATTTTGGAACCCCGGAGGCCATGGATACAATACGATCACCATGACGGTGTCCAGCGCCTGGCAGACTGTTGACCATCTCCCGGGCTTCGTCAGAGGTCAGGTGTTTGAGGTGAATATTGACAGCGCGATCACGAACCGTGTCCAACCCGGGCATTCGCCCGCGACCGGTCATGACAATCAGCGCCGGTGACGTTTTCAGGCTCTTCACCAGCGCCGCCAATTCAGCCATGTGCGGCTTCGGCAGCAGGTGAACGTCGTCAATCAAGATGACGGTTGCATCGAGGTTTTTACGGCGTCTCAGGTCATCAGAAAAATCCGTTAGGTCCCGGGTAAAATCTGTTCCGGGTTTTTCCAATACACCGAGCGACGCTGTTCCGGGTTGGGTGTCGGGCAATGAACAGACCCATGTTTCCACGCCCATGTCCTCAAGATGACATAGCTTCGCAAACGTTTGCAGCAGGGCGGAACGTCCCATGCCATTTTCACCATCGATGATGACTGGCCCCCCCGAGCCGCCTTTGGCTTTTAACAGGGCGCGGCGAAGGTGTTCCAGTTCGACAATCCTTCCGCACAGTTTCCTGGGCGTCGGTAACGGCGCCCGGCGCCAGTGGAAATTGCGGGTCAAGGGAATGGACCGGGGGACGCCGTCGTTGCTGTCGATGCCGAGAAAGCGGATCATCAGGCGGGCCGGGTCGTCAAGGTGAATTTCGCCCGGTGCCGCGTTGAGGGCGAGGTCGTGAGCCATGGAGATGACAGCACCGGCAATGGCCTCTCCAGACCATGCGCCGGTTTTATCCGTGCTGGCGACCAGCGTGCCAAACGTCAGGCCCCCGCGAATTTTCGGATATCGGCCAGACTGCATTCTAAGATCTTCGACGACCGCGACACCGGCGCGTATGGCGCGCAGCACGTCGTGACGGCGCACGCGGCCAACACCAAATATCATTTCGCAATGACCGCTGTTATGGCTGAAAAAAATTGCGCCAAAATCAAACGCCACCTCGGTAAAGGTTTTGTAGAATGCCTTGACGGTTTCCTCTCTGCTCGGCTCGTCGGGAGTATCCAGTTTCAGACTGAGTACAGCTGCCGGTCGCTTCTCCAGAATTGAGGTTTCATCTGATGGCGAGTGTTGAACCTGGTGTTCAGTAACGTTCGGACCCGTTTCCATACCCGCCAGCGTGTAGCTCTTGGCTATTGCCATTGTCCGGTTGGTGACGCCCAGACGGCGGAATAGAGAGACCAGATGCTGCTTGACTGTGCCGACGCTGATTTCAAGTTCGTGTGCAATTTCCTTGTTGGCCCGGCCTGCCTTCAGTAGCGTCAGGATCTGACGCTGGCGCTGAGACAATGGGGAACTGGCATCTCGGTGATCAGAGGACTTGACAGATTTATGATCGCCGGGGTTATTTTGCGTCAAGATATGTGATTCCGCTCATCAAAAAAAACTCCAGGCATGATGCAGGGAGGCCTAGGTGATCTTGTCCTTGGTTGAAAGATTGATCTCGCCACGGCCGGATGCGCTTGCAATTTTGGTAATTTGATCCAGTGCAGCCGCCATCTTGGAACGAACATCTGCGCCACCGACTTTTGTCGCCAACGGAACGGGAAGATCATTCCGTTGCCGCTGGGGAGCCGGCGCCACCACCGGCGGGGTCTGTCTTAATTTGGGTTGCGGGACCATCAGCTTTGTTTCGTTGCTTTCCTCGATTGCTGCTTGAACCGCCGGAACTGTAGAAGGTTTGGCCAGGTTCGAAATCGGCGACGCTCGCTTGGCGGAAAAACTTCTTGCGCTCGGTCTGGGGCTAGCAGACGCGCTTTTTACTGGCGCCGGAAGGGTCAACCATTTGTTCATATCGATTGTGGGCAGGGTGCGATCATTATCCCGCCCAGACAAATTACGGTTGATGGCATTAATCAGTTCAGCGACAGATTGGGTGGACGCGGCCAGGTTCTGACTGACTTTTGAAAGTGACGTCGATTTCTGAACTTTATCATGAACGGATAGAGAGTGAACGCCTTCTCCAAGATTTTGTACCGCGCTGACGAGTCCATAAAGGAAATCAATCATTTCCGGCGGCAAGAAGTCCGTGCCGGGCTCTGTCCTTGCACCTTCACCGGACAGCTTGTTCTGAGACTCAGGCCCCGGCTCTGGTTGTGTAAGTGGTGGAGTTGATGGACCCACGGGGGGCTCGGTAACCACCTCGTTTTCAAGCGCTTCTGAAACGTCCTGAAAGGTCATTCCCGAATTGAACATCTCTTCTAGCTTGGCAAGTACCGAAGATGAGATTTTGGTTTTCATGACATTACCTGTTTCTGGTTCGTGAGCTTTAGCGTTCAGTGAACGCCGCGCCCATGGCATCGGTCAAAGGTTTCAAAAGATATTGCAAGAATGTTTTTTTGCCGGTGGTGATATTGGCCTGCACATCCATGCCGGGGAGTACCCGGTATTTGCCTTCCTGTTTTCCGACGTATGGTTTGCTGAGGCTGATCCAGCCCTTGAAAATGGCGAGGCCCTGTGGGTCGAGAACGCTGGTGGCGGAGATTTTCTTCAGCTCACCATCCACACCGCCAAAGCGGCTGTAGTCATAACTGCTGACCTTGACCAGCACCTGTTGCCCCGGCATGACGTGGCCGATATCACCAGTTTGAATCTGAACCTCGACTTCCAGCGTATCTCCCAGTGGAACGATCTGCATCATAAGTCCGCCAGGCTGAACCACCTGTCCGACGGTTTTGACCTGAAGGTCCTGAACAACGCCGTGGGTAGAGGCGCGGATATCCAGCCGGTTGACCCGGTCCTGTATTCGAGCGATGGCGTTCTTGACTTCCTCGATTTCCGCCGAGACGGTACCGGCTTCGATGGAGGTCGATTGGCGTAGCTCCGCGTCCAGGTTGTCCAGGTTATTTTCCGATTCCTGAATGGCCATTTTATTGACCGATATATCGTCCTTGATGCGGGAGATTTCCCCGTCAGCCGTAACCTTTGCCCGTTTGGTTTCAAGAAATACGACTTTCGATATCAGTTTCTTTTCCATCATCCTGGTTCGCATCCTTAACAGCTCGGTGGATAGTTCTTGCTGTTGCTTGGCGACCTTCAGGGCCTTGCGCAGTTGGACAAGTTCACGCTTGCGCTGTTGTATCTGGGACTCGATGACAGACTGCCCGGTCCCTTGTGATGCAATCTGGCTTTTGAGAATTTCCTGCTGGTCGGCGACCATTTTTGGGTATTCGTCAACGAACTGGCTGAAGTCCGGTTCTCGGTTCTCATTAAACGCAGACAGTCGCTCGCCACGGACGCTGAGGGCGACCAGACGCGCCTGCATCTGTTTCAGTTCAGCCTCGACCTGACCGCTGTCCATGCGGGCAAGCAATTGCCCTTCCTGAACTTCAGATCCTTCTTCGACGAGTATCTCGGTGATGATCCCGCCTTCCAGATGCTCCACCACTTTCACGGAGCCGCTTGGCACAACAATTCCGGGGGCGACAGCCACTTCCTTGATTTCGACAATTGCCGACCAGCCAATGAACAGAACAACCAGCGCGGCCACGGCCAGCAATGCAGGTTTAATGAACTCAGGGACGACCTCTTCTTCCAGTTGGATGGCTTCCGATAGCAGACGCTTGCGCCGTCCGCCGATCACCATGTCAGAGTTGCCGTTTGTGTCGTCTCTCATGATCCTATCCCAGTCCCGCCATTACGACGTTTCTCACTGTTTCATTCTCAAATGAACCCATCACTCTTATGCTGCCCTTCTCCAGATAAATGATTTTGTCAGCCAGTTTCAGGTGACTGGGTCGGTGTGATACGAGGAAAATAGTCGATTTTCCGCGAAGGTGTTTGAGGGCGTTGACAAAGGCCCGGTCACCGTCAGGGTCCAGTCCATTGCCGGGTTCATCCAACAACATCAGCGGCGCAGGTTTCAGAAACGCCCTTGCCAGCCCCAGTCTTTGACGGAATCCGTTTGGCATCTGGTCGGCCTGTGAATCGGAAATCCGCGCCTCAAACCCCGTTCGCTTCCAGTTACCAGATCCCTGTTCAAGGGATAAAATATCATCCAGGACATCGGCCCGTTCAGCGGCCCAGTGAAGTTCGTCGTCGGTTGCCGTCGGGTTAACAAGACGGAGGTTTTGGGCGACTGTTCCATAAAAAATATCACAACGTTGCGGCAGATAACTTACATCTTCACGAAGATTTGCAGGCGACATCTGTCTGACGTCCGTGCCGTCCAGCCGGATGCTCCCGGCTTGGGGCTGAAATGCGCGAACCATAAGTTTCAGCAAGGTTGATTTACCGGAACCATTGCCGCCGGCAATCGCCACAAGTTCGCCGGGTTCGGCGTCAAAGGAAAGCCCAAGCAAAGCGGGGTCGGCGTTCATGGAATAGCGAAAAGATACCCGTGACAGAGATACTTCGCCTTTGACGTGGGTGCGAATAGTCTGACGGGATTCCGAATCCTGTTCAACCTGAAGGTTCATCAGATTGTCGATCTGACGGACACTGGACATTACCCGCACGAGTGTTGAGGAGGCCATGAAGGCATTTTGAATGGGACCGGTCAGGCGGAACATTAATATCATGGACGCGATCACCGAGCCGGAGGAAATCTCGTTGGCCATGACACTCAGGGCGGCTACCGTCATGGCGGCAACGGCTCCCGCAACAGATATGAACTGGGCCGCGGTTGCCACTCTTTCGCCGTATTGTTTGGCGGCAAAATCCGCCATGGCCGCTGTTCCTGACAGTTTGCGGAACCGTTCAACCCACCGCTCTTTGGCACCAGCAGCCTTGATCGTGTTCATATTGATCAGTGATTCTTCAAGAAGGGCGTCACGTTGAGCCACCAGGTTGGCGGCACGGGATGTGCGTTTGGAGTGTGGTGTAAAGGTCAGGACCGCCAGCAGCGCATAGGCCGCACCGAGCGCCAGAACGACGACGAGCATCCATTTGTTGATAAACATCAGGACGACGATGAATATAATTGTCGATGGCAGTTCATAGGCCAGCGTCGCCAATGGTCCGACAAAAAACTCCCGCAAGGCTTCCAAATCCTTTACGCGTGAAACCTGCTCCGAAACGCCGACGCGTTCAATGGCCAGCGCGGGCAGGGAAAGAACCTTCTGAAAAATGGAATTGCCGACGATATATTCCGTGCGTCCCGCCATGAAAGACGTGATCCTGGCTTTCAAACGCTTCAGCATCCAGTCGATCAGGAAGGCGATGGAGACACCGATCAGCAGCAGGGCCTCGATCTTCAGGTCGCGGGTCGGAATGACAAAATCAAATGTCGATTTGACAAAAAACGGCGTCGCTAATGACAGAACCGAACTGACAAAGGTTATCGCAAACATAAGGGCGGCGAACATTTTTAAACGCGCAAAGACGGTGCGCAGCCAGCCGCCATGGCTGGCAAGAGAGGCCGGTTCGTTGTCATTTTCCATGGGTTCAAAAATATAGGCCTCACCCTTGGCGTCGTAGGAATGTTTTGTTTCTACGCTTACGGTTTCACTGTTGAACGCGCGGAATCCACTTTCAGGGGACCAGTCCAAAATGACTTTCGCCGCCCCCTTATCCGGTACGAACAGACAAGGCAGTAGCCGTGTATCAATATGACCGAACCGAGTTGCATAGGAGCGGCTATTGAACCCGAGCGTCGCCATGATCGAGCGAAATCCAGACAGGTCGAGCGCTTCGACAAGATGCGGCAGTGCTTCGGCGACTTGCCGTGGGGAGCCGCGCCACTTGACACTGGCCAGCATCGCCGGAAGACAAAGGGACAAATCGGAAGTTACGGGGAAATGATGGATTGCGTCAGACAATTGCCATTCGTGGGTTAATGGGCGTTCGCGCGGTTCAACCACTTTTTTGTCGTCGGCCATTTCCCGGGCGATGTGTTCGTCAATGCTGGTTTCCCGCAGCGTTCCATTATCCAGTTCAAAAACCCGGTCCGCCATTTTGATCAGCGACGGCCGATGGGCGACCAGTACGATTGTCGCCTTGCGTTTCATGGAGTCCAGATAATCGCGAAGTGCGGCGTCCCCTTCGCCATCCATGGCGATATTGGCTTCGTCAAAAAGAATGATTTTCGGTGGATCGACGATTTCCCGAGCTATCGCGATCCGCTGGCGAACGCCTGCGGGAATGATATCGGTCGCTCCTTCTCCGACCGGCGTGTCATATCCCAAGCGCATGCCGGATACGACCTTATCCAGACCGATGGCCTCGCAGGCGGCGATGGCGGCGTCAACCTGACTGTCGTCGAACATCGTGATGTTTTCAAGAATCGTGCCCGTTATCAACGTGCCTTGCTGGGGAAGATAGGCGATCGCGTTCTGTAATTCACCAGACTGCACTTCAGTCATCGCCACACCATCAATCAGAACCTGCCCGCCATCGACGTTGAGGCTGCCGTTCAATATTGACATCAGGCTGGTTTTTCCACTGCCGCTGTTTCCCAGGATTGCGATGCATTCGCCGGGTTGGATAAACAGGTTCAGGTTGTCGAACAGGGCATCAGGGGCCTGGTCAAACTTTACCTTCACATCGCGAAGCTCAAGCGCGCCCTCGACCTCGCCAAGAAGACGGGTTCCTTCTTCCAGCTTCGATACCGGCAGGGAAAAAAGCTGGCTCAATCGTTCTTTGGCGACGGAGTAGGTTTGGAATCGTACCCACATCATAAGGCTGCGGCGCAATGGTTGCAGTGAGCGCACCGAAAGCATGACGCAGGCCGACAGGGCGCCCGGGCTGATTTCGGTGTTGATGACAAGAACAGCGCCGGCGGCGACGATGGCGACGGTCATCATCTGGGTGAACAGGATACCGAGGCCACCGGCAAGAGAGCTGGCATCGGAAACGTCCGCCGTCTGTTCGACATTGGTTTCCTGAAGTTTTTCATAGCGACGATGGAGCAGGGGTTCCATTGCCATGGTCTTGACCGAATGAATGCCCCGGAACGTTTCGGCCAGAAAATTGTAGCGGCGATCATCCTGCAGGGTTCGCATACGGATCTTGTCCCGTATCCCCTTCCCGCGAAGGAATACGACAGCAAGGAAACTGAGAATCAAAATCAGCGCGATGGCTGCCAGCCAGCCGCCGATAAGCCCGATGACGATGATGTAGATGATCACAAATGGCAGATCGAGAATAACCATCAGGACCTGACCGGAATAGTAATCGCGGACCTGATTGACGGCGCGCAATTGTTCGGCAAAAAAGCCTGGTTCTTCCCCCATAAAGACGCGCAGGGGCACACGCATAAGGTGGTTCAGGCCTTCAACGCTGACGATGTGTTCAAACCGGGCGCCCAGCCATTCGGTTATGTGCGAGCGAACGACCCGGAGCAGGGATTCCAAGATGATCGCCATGACCACCCCAAAAATCAGCACTTCCAGGGTCGAGAAGGAATTATTTGGGATGATGCGATTATACATCTGCAGCAGCGCAAGCGGCAGCGCCAACGCCAGAATATTGATCAGGAATCCGGCGATTGCCAATTCAAGGAATGCGCCACGCAGTCCCGCATAGCCAAACAGCCGAGTAGATACGGATGGCCCGTTCCTAACATTCATATGCATTCTCAAACACCAACGTCACCTGACCACAAGAGTATGGTTGAGATCAGTGTCTGAGCCCCTCATGAGCCTGTTTGAATTTCGATCATCCGCGTTTCCGTTCTGTTTGGCTAACAAATTTGGTGCAGAAACATTACAAGAACGGTCAAATATATAATGTTCCGTACGAACATAGTTAATGATGTTGTTTCAGTGCCGACGCCGCAAATAATGGAAGTTCGCTTCTGCAGCCAAGATATTGTAATTTATATCTTTAGTATCAATTGCTTAACCAAAGGCTAACGCAGATATATCAGTTGTATTTGTCAGGGGGAGCGGCGGTCGGTCTCTGAGCAGGACTTTACAGCATTGGATGACGGAAAAGTCGTTTCAACAATTCGGAGCATTTACGAAAACAATGAGATTGCAGGCGCGAAAAAGCCTGATGGGTCGTTAAGTCGCCGAAATACCGGAGCCGTCGCCTTTTACCGCCCTTTGACAATAACTTCGGCCCCGCGTTCTTCAGGCGCGGTATCTGTCATCTCGGGCGGGAAACCGGGGGCCAAAAGCTGAGTTCCACACGCCTCTTCCAGACGTTTGACAATATTGGAAGACCATTCACGTGGGCCGAAGCGTTCCTGCCCATCATGGAAAATATCCAGGATCAGCGGACTAAGTTCCGCCGGCACGTTCAGGCGCTGAGCCAGGGAATCAAACAGTCCCATATCCTTGATAACCAGATCCATGGTGAAGTTGATGTTGCGGCTGCCGTTCAGAATAACCTGGCTTTCGGTTTCGTGGACGAACGAATTGCCTGATGAAATGCGAATCGCTTCGTATGCAGTATTAAGGTCCATACCCGCCTGTTTAGATACCATCAGCGCTTCGCCGAGGGCGGCCAGATGGACAGAGGCCAGATAGTTTGTCACCACTTTAAGGACCGAGGCAGAGCCCAATGGTCCGGTATGCAGTATCTGGCGACCCATGACTGTCAGAACCGGCAAGACCCGTTCGAAGGTTTCGCGTGCGCCTCCTGCGAATATGGCGATGTTGCCGGTTGCCGCCCGATGGCAACCACCAGAAACCGGAGAATCCATGGGGCTGGCCCCTTTGGCTTCCACCAGTTTTGCCAGGCGCTTGACTTCGGCTTCATCGGTTGTGCTCATTTCCAGCCAAACTTTGCCTTCGCTCAAGCCCGCAATGATACCGTCTTCGGCTTCCATAACGTCGGCACTGGCGGCGGGGGAGGGCAGGCAAGTGATGACAATATCGACGGCTTCGGCAAGTGATTGCGGCGAGTCCGCCCAATGGGCACCCTGTTCAAGAAAAGGTTCGGCAACTGATCTGTTCAGATCCCTGACCGTCAGGTCGAAGCCGTTGCGCAAGACGCTACCAGCCAGTTTACCGCCAACGTTCCCCAAACCAATGAAACCAATTTTCATATGCCGACCCTATTTTTTTGATGACCCTGTGAGAGGCAAGGTGTCTCCAATTACAACGAAACGCAATCTCTGTATCGACACAAATTTTCCCCCATGCGCCAAACATGTGACCTTGGTCGCCGTCATGGGCAATGTATGCGGTGAAGGCTTGATATGTATTGAAATGATATATATTATTTCGTTATAACTGATCGATATATACGCCCACGACAGTTCGTATGGTGATTCGGAGATACTTATGGATGTGAAGACCCTGTGTCTGGGGGCGCTTACCTTGGGTGACGCCTCCGGTTATGAAATCAGGAAACTTTTTGAAGACGGACCGTTCGGGCAATTTTATGATGCCGGATATGGGTCCATCTACCCGGCCCTTGGGCGTTTGCTGGCCGAAGGTTTGGTCAATGTCGAGAAAATGGTGCAGGCGGGACGGCCGGATAAAAAAGTATACAGCCTGACGGAAAAGGGGCTTGATGTTTTTAAGGCTGCACTGGCCGAGCCGCCGGTGCCGGACAAAGTCCGTTCGGAGAATGTTACGCGCCTGTTTTTTGCCGAATTTATGGAAGAAAACACGCTGCGAGCGGTTTACGAGGGATACCTTAAGGAATTTAAGGAGATGTCCAGCAAGCTAAAATCACTCGACGAAATCGGTGTTGCTGAGGGACGGCGCTTTACCCGTGGGTTGGGGTTGGCCTTTTATGAAGGCGTTGCCGAATATATGGAGCAGAACCGTGACAGCTTTTTTCAAGCTGTGCACCATGAAAATCTGAATGGGGCGCGGAGTTCCGAAAGTGATCTGCGGGCAGGAGCGGGTGATGACGACTGAGAAAAGAAAAGGCTGGCGACCCAAGTCGTCCCATGTCATCGCCGTGGCTCTGGCCGCGGGCGCCTTTCTGTGGGTGGCGTCCGGAATGATCGCCAAGGAACAGCCGAGCACCGCAGTTCCGGAAAAAAAATTAGCCACCAAGGCGATGTTGCCATTGGTGCGCGTACGCGAATCCATTTCCAAGGCCCGGGTTCGTGAAATAACTCTGTTCGGGCGAACGGAAGCTATTAATCAGGCCGATATCGCCGCCGAAACGTCGGGGCGGATCGTCAAAAAAACCGTAGAGAAAGGTGATTTTGTTAAAAAGGGCAATGTCATTCTGAACATCGACATTGATGATCGCCGCGCCAAGCTGGCCGAAGCGGAAGCCGAAGTCGACTATCAGGAAATCGCCTACAACGCGGCCAAAAAACTCTCATCAAAACACTTTCAGTCTCGTGTCAAGCTGGCAGAATTCCTGGCCAGCCTGGAAAAAGCCAAGGCCAATCTGCTGATGATCAAGCTGGAAATCAACCGTACGGCCATCCGTGCGCCAATTTCCGGGTTCGTCAATGAACTGAGCCTAAGCGTTGGTGATTATGTCAAGTCCGGTGATACCGTCGCATCAGTCGTCAACTTGAACCCGATCCGCGTTGTCGGGCATGTTTCTGAAAAAGACGTGTCCAGTATCCGGCAGGGAGATGTCGCCCATGCCCGGTTGCCCAGCGGGCAGGAGATTGCGGGGACGGTTCGGTACGTATCGCGTACCGGGTCGGAATTGACGCGCACTTTTCGCGTCGATATCTGGGTAAACAACGATGACGGAGCGATAGCCGAAGGGCTGACGGCGGAAATCCGCATTCCGGCGGAACAGGAACAAGCGCATCTGGTGTCTCCGGCTGTGCTGACTCTTAACGAAGCAGGTGATATTGGCGTTAAATTTGTCGATAAAGACGGAATTGTACGGTTTCATGCCGTCACCATTGTTTCCGATACAACGGATGGCATTTGGCTTGCCGGCCTGCCGGAAAAGGTAACCTTGATTACGGTCGGTCAGGAATTTGTCCGCGTCGGCCAGAAGGTCCGCACATCAATGGAAGATGGAAACAATTCCCATACGCCGGGAAAATCTGATGGGTCCGGAGAAACATCCTGATGAATGCACTGGTCGATGCGGCGCTAACTCACGCGCGAACTGTTCTGTCGGCGCTTGCACTGATTTTGATTTCCGGTACGTACGCCTATTTGACGATCCCCAAAGAAGCGGACCCGGACATTAACATTCCAATCATCTACGTTTCGATGACCCACGATGGAATCTCTCCCGAGGATGCGGAGCGGTTGTTGATCCGGCCAATGGAGCAGGAATTGCGCTCGATTGAAGGGATCAAGGAAATGCGGGCAACGGCTTTTGAAGGTGGTGCCAATGTCACGCTGGAATTCGACGCCGGGTTTGACGCCAATACGGCAATGGACGATGTGCGCAAGCAGGTCGATCTGGCCAGTCCGGACCTGCCCGCGGAAACCGATGAGCCGCAGGTCCATGAAGTCAATCTCAGTCTGTTTCCGGTAATTGTCGTGACTCTGTCGGGCGATGCCCCTGAACGGACGCTGCTGCGGTTGGCGACGGACCTCAAGGACCGCATAGAAGGCATAACATCGGTGTTGAAGGTTGAGATCGCCGGAGATCGGAAGGAAATGGTCGAGGTTCTAATTGATCCAATCAAAATTGAAAGTTACGGGTTGTCACCGATTGACACCGTAAACGCCATTCGCGCATCAAACCTGCTGGTTGCGGCCGGTGCACAGGATACCGGCAAGGGGCGCTTCAGCCTCAAGGTTCCCGGGTTATTTGAAACAGTTAGCGATATTTACCATATGCCCGTGCAGACCGAGGGCGATGCCGTGGTTACCCTGGGTGACATTGGTCAGGTCCGGCGATCATTCAAGGACACGCAAAGCTTTGCCCGCGTCAATGGCAAACCGGCGATTGCACTAGAGGTTTCCAAACGCAGCGGTGAAAACATCATCGACACCATCGCTGATATCCGCAAGGTGGTCGAAACCGAAAGAGCGGATTGGCCCAAGACACTTCAGCAGGTTGTTCAGATTGGTTATAATTCCGACAAATCCGACGATATACGCAGCATGCTGGGCGACCTGCAAAACAACGTGATTGCCGCCGTCCTGCTGGTGATGATCGTTGTTATCTGGGCGCTGGGGATACGTACGGCGGGCTTGGTCGGAGTCGCCATACCAGGGTCGTTCCTGACGGGTATTCTGGTGCTGGCCGCAGCCGGGTTCACCATCAACATTGTGGTTCTGTTTGCGCTGATCCTGGCGGTCGGGATGCTGGTGGACGGGGCCATCGTGGTGACCGAATATGCGGACCGGAAAATGACGGAAGGCGAACCGCCGTTTCGTGCCTACGGGCTTGCCGCCAAGCGCATGTCGTGGCCGATCATCGCCTCAACGGCAACCACGCTGGCGGCGTTTTTGCCGTTAATGTTCTGGCCGGGGATTGTCGGTGAGTTCATGAAGTATTTGCCGATTACGCTGATTGCGACGCTGACGGCATCATTGTTTATGGCGTTGATATTTGTGCCGACGCTGGGCGCATATTTTGGCAAATCGGGTGGCGTGGCGGATTCGGAAGCCATGCGCGAACTGTCCGGTGAAGGCCATGAAGGTATAGGCGGCGTGGCCGGGTTTACCGGAACTTATCTGCGTATCCTGGACCGCGCCTTGCGTCACCCGGGCAAGGTCCTGTTTCTGGCCTTTGTTGTGCTGATCGCGGTGTTCATCACGTTTGGAAAAATTGGCAAGGGCGTCGAGTTTTTCCCGGACGTCGAGCCGAAGTTTGCCAAGTTGCAAGTCAAGGCGCGGGGCAACCTGTCGATTGCCGAGAAGGACAAGCTGATGCGCGAGGTCGAGGACAAAATCCTTAAAATGCAGCAGGAACGGCCTGAGTTCGAGAGCATCTATACACGCACCGGGACTGTCCAGAATTCCCAGGAGGCCGAGGATATTATCGGCACAATTTCGCTGCAGTTCACCGACTGGCGGCTTCGGCGCAAGGCCGACAAAATTCTGGCTGAAACGCAACGGCGCACCCAGGGGATCGCAGGCATTCAAATCGACCGGCGAAAGGAAGAGAGCGGTCCGCCGACCGGAAAGGATATTCAGCTTCAGATATCTTCGCGATTCCCCGATGCGATCGAAGGCGCCGTCATTAAGATTCGAAAAGGGCTGGAGAAAATTGGCGGATTTCTGAACATTGAAGACAGCCGACCGGTTCCCGGAATAGATTGGCAAATCACCACCGATCGGGCGCAAGCGGCAAAATTTGGCGCCAGCATTGATCTGATCGGTCGCGCCGTCCAACTGGTGTCAACGGGCATTAAACTGGCGGAATACCGACCGGATGACAGTGAAGATGAGCTTGATGTACGTGCACGGTATCCAAAAAAGTACCGCACCATTGAGCAACTGGACAAAATTCGCGTCGCCACATCGGCTGGTCAAATTCCGATCAGTAATTTTGTCTCACGTTCCGCCAAACCGCGCACGGGAACATTGACCCGGGTTGACGGCAAACGGGTGATGACGGTGAAGGCGGATGTGGTTGAGGGGACGTTGGTGGACAGCAAGGTCAGGGAGATCGCAACCTGGTTGAAAACCGCTGGTATTGACCCAAAAGTGCGCATCGAGTTCAAGGGGGAGAACGAGGAGCAGCAAAAGGCCGAGCATTTTCTGGTCAAGGCTTTTGGCGTGGCACTGTTTATCATGGCCGTGATCCTGGTGACTCAGTTCAACAGTTTCTATTCGGCTTTCCTGATTTTGTCGGCGGTGATCATGTCGACCATCGGTGTTTTTATCGGATTGATGGTTACTGACCAGCCGTTCGGCATCGTCATGAACGGCATTGGCGTCATCGCGCTGGCCGGAATTGTGGTGAATAACAACATCGTTCTGATCGATACGTTTGATCGCCTGTGTGAGACGGAAACCGATACTCGTACCGCCATCCTCAAGACCGGTGCGCAACGGTTACGCCCGGTTTTGCTGACCACGATTACAACCATTCTGGGGCTGATGCCGATGGTGCTGGCGGTCAATATCGACTTCATCGCCCGCGATGTAACGGTTGGCGCGCCAGCCATGCAGTGGTGGGGCCAGCTGGCAACATCCATTACCTTCGGGCTGGGGTTTGCCACGGTTTTGACGTTGCTGGTAACCCCGGCATCGCTGATGATCCGAGCAAATCTGCGCGATTGGCGTAGGGGTAGAAAACAACGCAAATCCGGACTGCGGACGCAACCGCAGAGTTAGCAGATATTTACATCAATGGGCGTCACCCGCTTCGGGCGTTTCGGTCTTTTTCTGGTAACGGCGATGTGCGCGGTAACTTAGGGGGAAGGTGCCAAGGTAGAGAATGAGGATTGTTGACAGGGTCAGCCATGGAACGCTGACGGAAAACGCCGCGATCCCGGCGACGATCAGCATCGTCGGCAATACCCAGCGGGGCGAGATTTTTACCTTCTTGAAGGAAAATGTGGGAAAGGAGCTGACCAGAAACCCGCCAACAACAAACAGAAAGACGGCAACTACCCAAGGGCTGCGGACCGGATCGTCACCGATCTGAAACGATAACACCATTGGTAACAATACCAGCCCGGCCCCTGCGGGCGCCGGGACGCCGGTGAAAAAATAAGATTTCCAGACCGGCGCGTTTTCGTCTTCGAGCGCAACATTAAAACGCGCCAGGCGAAGAGCCATGCACATGGCGAACAGCATCACCACAATCCATCCGGCCTTGCCCGCGACTTGCATTGACCAGAGATACAGAATCATCGCGGGCGCGACGCCAAAACAGACAAAATCGGACAGGGAGTCCAGTTCCGCACCGAACTTGCTGGCGCCCTTCAGGAGGCGCGCTACGCGGCCATCCAGGGTATCAAGTATGGCCGCCGCAACGAGTGCAAGGGCGGCGTGTTCCCAGCGTTCCTGAATGGCGAACCGCATGGCGGTCAGGCCTGCGGCCAGGGCGAGCAGGGTCAGGATGTTGGGGATCATGGTATTGATCGTCAAACCGCGCAGTCTGCTTCTTCGTCTTGGAGTAGCGGAATTTTCTATGGTCATGTCCAATGATTTCCCGGTTCTGTCCACTATCGAATTTCAGCGGCACGCGGGCTTTCTGAAGCCTGCATGTCGGCGATTACGGTTTCGCCGCCGACGGTGGTCTGCCCGACGCTAACCAGTGGTGAAACCCCTTCCGGGAGATAGATATCAACGCGGCTTCCAAACCGGATCAGGCCAAACCGTTCGCCGGCCATGATTGTATCACCTTCCTTGACGAAACACAGAATTCGTCTGGCGACCAGCCCGGCAATCTGCACAAACGCGATTTCCGTGCCGTTGTCCATGGCGATTTTCAGGCCCATGCGTTCATTGAATTCGCTGGCCTTGTCGAGGGAGGCATTGAAGAATTTACCCGGATGATATTTTATACCGGTGATGGTTCCAGATACCGGTGCGCGGTTTACGTGAACGTTAAAGACGTTCATGAAAACGGCTACACGCGTTCTGGGTTCGGGTCCCATTCCCAGTTCTTCGGGGGGGATGGCGTCGGCAATCATCTGTACAACGCCGTCCGCCGGGCTGATAACCAATCCGTCACGGACGGGCGTCATGCGGTCAGGATTGCGAAAGAAATAGATGCACCAGGCCGTCAGCACCACACCCAGAAAACTGAGCGGTGGCGCATATACCCCCATGCCGACCGTTGCCGCCGCAAATATGGCGATAAAGGGCCAACCTGCGCGGTGAATGGGAACGAGAACAATTTTGAGCATGCGGTTTGGATTCCTTCGGTTGTCCGCGGATGTGCAAGCGTGAATCTTCTACATTCCGCAGCTTTTGTCACGTTTTGAAATAAACCGGCCCTTCCGAAGGGCAATTGTCCGTGATAATGTCAAAAAAACTCAAGGAGGGACCCGTGCTGGAAACGGTCGCCATTACTACAAAACAGCTTATTGAAAAGATGGACAAGGTGGGCGACCAGCCGCTTGGGCTGGGCAACGCCGCAGACCTGGCTGGAAAAAGCCGGACTTTTGATTTTACGTTTGAATACATGGATTTCATATTTGCGGTGAAGGCAACTGCCGAGAACCGAAAAACACGGATGCGGTTTCATGCCAATCTGGGCCACATTCCGTTTACGTCGGAAAATGCGAAATGCCGCTCCAATACCATCGGGATTGTCAATTTGGCCGGCACCATGCTGGGCGGCAAGGTTCACGTTTCGGCTGAACAAAGGATCATGCTGGCCGAAGAATTCTGGTACGATGAGCCGCTGACGCCAACGCTGCTGATGAGCAAGACGGTTCTGTTGCTGATCAATGCCAAACCTTACTTGATGCTGCTGGCCGAATCGGTGAACATCCCGGTTAAACGCCGCCAGTTTGGCAGCGGACAGGCGGCTGCATAGGAGACCGTTCTTCAAGGGCGTCTGCGCCGAAACTTATTTTGGTTGGGGTGGTTCGCCGCTGCTGGCCAGCCTATCGGGCTTTACCCGTGACGACATCGTTACGCAAAACCCGATTCAGACAGAAAAGCGCCGGGGAAAAGTCCTTCAGCAGGTCCCCGACTGATCTTCAAAAATCCGGTGCGATAATCTGGAGGTGAGTTTCAGTTCGTTGGTACGGCGAAAATTTGGCCGGGGTAGATCAGGTCGGGGTCCTTGATCTGGTCCATATTGGCCTCATAAATTGTCGTATAACGAAACCCTGAACCATAGGTCCGGGTTGCCAGCCGCCATAGACTATTGCCCGGCTGCACGACAACAAATGGTTCCGGTGGCAGGTCGACTTCAGGGTCGGCTCTGGAGAAGGGCATGGAAATTCGTGAAACGACCTGTCCTGTTCCGTCCACATGATCGACCCGCAGGCTGTAAAGACCGGGGTCAATGGCCTGTTGAGGGCGCAGAAGCCAAATGCCGCTGTCGCCGGTAACAGCGCGGCCAACAAAGCGGTTGTCCAGATAGGCAAAGATTTTGCTGCCGGCTTTCGCCCGACCGCTGACCACTAGTTGTCCCGTCTGGTCGTAGTCAATGGTATCAACGTTCAGTTTGTCGATTTCGGTAGGGCCAGAAGGTTTTTGCAGGACCGTGCTGGGGCCACCTTCTTTCGGGAATTTCAATGCCAGCGCCTGTGTCGGCTTGTCGGTTTTCCGTCCGGCGATATCCTTTTTGGCTTCGGGCACGACAAGAACCACGACGTCGTCGGAGCGGACGGGTTGTTTCCCGTCAGTTTCCGCGCGCAAGGTGAGTTGGCGGCTGCCCGGCGAAAAAGGGCTGTCCGGGACATATACCCATTCACCGCGGTGGTCGGCGCGCACTGATCCGACAATTTTCCCATTGTCGATTATGGATACCTGGCTTTCTGGTTCGGCACGTCCGGCAATCACGGCATTTCCGTCGGGGGTAATTCGGACGACGTCAAAACTGGGCGGCGATGGTTCGGGCGCGAGGACTGCGGATTGCTGTTTCTTGATTTTAGAAGTCTGTTTTTCAGTCAGGGGTGTGTTGGCAACGTCTGGCGGCGCGTTGGCAATGACCGCAGGCCGGACACCATCGGTGTCTGCCGAAGAGGGGGCAGGCTGCACTGCGGCGACATCAGCGGCGGGAGGCGTTTCCAGCGTGGTTTCTTCTTCCCACAGGAATACGTTCACGCCGATTGCGGCGGCAATCGCAACGCCTCCAATCCCTGCAATAATCATTGGAGTACGGATCATGAGTTATCTTAGCATGTCTTGGGTGATCGCAAACGTGTGACACAAAGTAAGCCAGCAGCTCCCCATAAACCAGCCAGTTTATTGCCGATGATTTTTTTGCGGTGGCCGATCAGAAGTCACAAAACCGCGAATCGCATTGGTTAATTCCACAACGGCCCGCACGCCACAGCGCTCTTAACTGATGCGCTGTACCTACCGCTATGACAGCGGACAAAATCTCGTATCTATCCAAACTTTTACCAGCTATGCGAACGAACCCGTAGATTCAATACTCATCCATGATACCCAACGCTATTTTTTTTGGACGTTTTTACTGATTTTGTGGGAAACGGCGGGCACGGTTTTCAGGAAAGTTGCAATTGCTTTCCGGTCGATGTCTGTCAGGCTTTCGGTGTTCTTGATTACTTCTCCCATGCTGCCACCAACGAAGTCGCCGTCAGGTAGCATACCCATCGACAGCAGGGAGTCGTAATCATCTATCGACCATGCGCCGATTCCGGTTTTTTCATCCGGCGTGATGTTGGGAACGGTGTCGCCGCCGGGTCCGTCCGGTGTCCCCGCCAGATACATGCCCGTCCTGATTCCGCCCAGTTTATCTCTTGGCGTATGGCACTCTCCGCAATGGCCCAACGCATCGACCAGATACCGGCCCCGGTTCCATATTTCTGACTGGTTGGGGATAGGGGCGAGGGGGCCGGGCTGAAAATTTATGAGTTTCCAGGGACCGACCATAAAGCGCGACCCGAATATGAGCCCCGCTTCGTGATCTTTGTTTTGGCGTGCGACCGGAGGTAGCGTTTGTAGAAAGGCCCACAAATCGCTCATATCCTGATCGCTCATCCGGGTATACGAAACGTATGGGAAAACCGGAAAATAATTGTCTCCGTCGGGGTTCTTGCCCTGCCTTAAGGCACGGATGAAGTCCTGTCGGCTCCATTTTCCGATGCCAAAATCAGGATCAGGCGTGATGTTCGGGCTGTAATAAGTGCCGAAAGGTGTTTTCAACGATCGCCCGCCAGCCAGAAAGACGTTGTTTTTCCGGTCCGCCGCGGTTGTGTGACAAGTGCGGCATCCTGCGATCCGGAACACATACTCGCCGTGTTTTAATGCCGACCCGGTGGCGGCGTCCGGGGCCGAAACCGGGATCATTGCGCCGACCCCGATAACAATCCCGGATACCCAAATCCTGAATGCCTTAAACATTAGAAATAGCTATTTCTTCGGCATTCTGAATGGCTTATGGCACCCTCCACATGACTTGCCGAGCGCCTTGAACGCCTGTGTGAATGCCACCGAATCGCCTGAGTGTGAAACTTTGGATATTGTCATTGCGGCTTTTTCGAAAGCCGATATGGCAGTTTTGAATTCCGTCGGCTTTTGCCATATTTCGGGCTTTGCCCTGGTTTCACCGAAATCTGACCCTTCAGGAAAGATATCTTTGACTGTTTGTGAAAGCCGCCACATGGCATGAGAAAGGGCAACAGCGTGTTTTTGGGATGCTTTCCCCTTAACGATAGCGCCCATGCCCCCCATTGTTCCACCGATGGATTTCATAATGGTCTGACGGTATTTGATATCGCTGGCTTCATCGGCGTGCGCCGAAACCGACGCCACGCCGATTACCACGATGGTGAGTGCGGACAAAATTGTTCGCGGACATTTCCAAGTCATGACAGATCCTCCTCTCTGCTATAGGGTCTTCAGACTATATAATAATCCATAGCTCGATATATAAGTTATGGATAACGAATACGTGAGCAACGGCCCAACTTGACATAACGCAGGATATTGAGATGACAAAAATTTCCTCCCTTTGCGTGTTCTGCGGTTCCAGGTTTGGGAACAATCCTGCCTATGAGGCTGCCGCCCGCAAGCTCGGAGAAATCATGCTTGAGCGTGACATCCGGCTGGTCTATGGCGGCGGCAGTATTGGCCTGATGGGCGTCGTTGCGGATACTGTTGCCAACGGCGGCGGCGAGGTGGTTGGCGTGATTCCCCGATTTTTAGAAAAACTGGAGGTGGGGAAAACGGATGTTAGTGAATTTATCGTCACCGAAAACATGCATTCCAGAAAGAACAGGATGTTTGACCTGTCTGACGGGTTCGTTTCCTTGCCGGGCGGGTTGGGGACGCTGGATGAAACATTCGAGATCATGACCTGGAAACAGCTTCGAATTCACGCCAAACCCATCATTGTATTGAACGTTGAAGGATACTGGTCGGGGTTGCAGAAACTGATTGAGGATACGATTGAGGGTGGATTTGCACCTGAGAAGGCGCGCGAGCTGATCACGGTCGTTGAGACCCCGGAACAGGTGTTTGATGCGCTTGAATCGGCGCCTCTGCCAGACAGGGAAGTGCTGAGCAGTCATCTATGAAATACCGCTGGCGGTCTTGCCATTCCCGTTAACCGCCCGTAAATTCCCGCCAATTGAGCTGTCTGCGGCATTTCGTTGCCCGGCCGCTTCCTGCTGACGCCATATGGAAGGACGAAAAATCCATGTCTAAGATCAAGGTCGCCAATCCCGTCGTTGAGCTCGACGGCGATGAAATGACACGCATTATCTGGGAATTCATCAAGGATAAGCTGATCCTTCCATACCTGGATATTGATCTGAAGTATTATGACCTGAGCGTCCAGAAGCGCGATGAGACCGATGATCAAATCACGATTGATTCGGCCAATGCCATCAAGCAGTACGGTGTCGGCGTTAAGTGTGCGACGATTACGCCTGACGAACAGCGGGTTGAGGAATTCGACCTGAAACAGATGTGGAAATCTCCCAACGGCACCATCCGTAACATCCTCGGCGGCACCGTCTTCCGTCAGCCGATCATCTGCAATAACGTTCCCCGCCTGGTTCCCGGCTGGACCCAGCCGATTGTCATTGGCCGTCACGCCTTTGGAGACCAGTACCGTGCGACTGATATGGTCGTGCCCGGCCCCGGCAAACTGACCATGACATTTGAGCCGGAAGACGGTGGCGATAAAGTCGAGCACGTCGTTTATAATTTCCCCGGTGGCGGCGTCGCCATGTCGATGTACAACCTGGACGAATCGATCCGCGGATTTGCCCGCGCCTGTTTGAATTACGGACTGGATATTGGCTGGCCGGTTTACCTGTCGACCAAAAACACCATCATGAAGGCTTACGATGGCCGTTTTAAGGATCTGTTTGAAGAAGTCTTCGAAGCGGAGTTCAAGGATAAATTTGCCGCTGCGGGTATTACCTACGAACACCGGCTGATCGACGATATGGTAGCGTGCGCCATGAAGTGGAATGGCGGGTTTGTCTGGGCCTGTAAAAACTACGATGGTGATGTTCAGTCCGATACCGTCGCTCAAGGGTTCGGTTCGCTCGGCCTGATGACCTCTGTTCTGATGACGCCGGACGGTAAGACCGTCGAAGCGGAAGCCGCGCACGGCACCGTCACCCGCCATTATCGCCAGCACCAGCAGGGCAAGGAAACATCGACCAACCCGATTGCGTCAATTTTCGCCTGGACCCGCGGCCTTCAATATCGCGGCAAGTTCGATGACACCCCGGATGTCGTGCGCTTCGCCGATACGCTTGAAAAAGTATGCATCGAAAGCGTTGAGGCCGGTTTCATGACCAAGGACCTGGCGTTGTTGATCGGGCCGGATCAGGCCTGGATGACCACCCAGGCTTTCCTGGCCAAGCTTGATGAGGGGCTGAAAGAGGCGATGGGCGCCTGATACGGGCTATTTAGGAAAACTTGGGTATCGGCCGGACTTGAATACGGCCTTTCTCCTCTTGACGGGGCGGGGCGAGTAGCCTAAAAACCGCACCACTCGGGGCGTTTTGCGCCCCGGATCGTGTTTTGAAAAGGATCAAGAAAATGTCCAGACGTTGCGCGCTCACTGGCAAAGGTGTTCAAACCGGCAATAACGTGTCGCATGCCCATAATAAAACCCGTCGCCGGTTTTTGCCGAACCTGCAAAAAACGTCATTGTTGAGCGAAGCTCTTGGGCAGTCCGTTTCCCTGCGTCTCAGTACGGCAGCGATCCGCACCGTCGAGCATAAGGGAGGGCTTGATGCCTATTTGCTGGATTCCCGTGACGACGATCTAACGATGGAAGTCTTGCGGTTGAAAAAACGTGTAAAGAAAGCGGCTGGTGAAAAAGCGGCCTGATCGTTAATTTCCACTACGTTGTTGAAAAGGCTCGCTGTTGCGGGCCTTTTTTATGCAGACAACCTGACGGCTTCATTCGCGTTTGTATAGAATGACGCGATTGTTGCCCGTATCCGTCACCCACATGTAGCGCCCTATGGTTTCGATCCCCTGAGGTCTGATTAACCCCCCGGGCCGCGTTGACGAGGCGTTGATTCGTCCCTTTGGTTTGAACCGGGAGTCGATAATTCCAATCTCGTCACGGCCTTCGTCGGCGATAAATATGAGGCCGGCATCGTCCGATGAAATCCGCCCGGGGCGCTTGAAGCCATATTTTTCGGTGGAAAGTTCCTGCTGGAATTTCAGGCTGAAGTCAAAAACAAGTACGCGTTTGTTGCCGCTGTCGGAAACAAGGACGTGGCCCGCTGAATCGATATGAACGTCAATAGGCCCAGACAAAGCTGTCTCAGCGGGACCGGCGGCTGTAATCCGCGTTATGATTTTCCCATCCTTGATCAGGAGAACTGAATTGTCTCCCGTATTGGCGATATAGATTCGCCCCCCCGTGCCTGCGGCAACACCTTTCGGTGCGGACAATCCGTCGGAAATAGTCGCGAGATATTCGATATTGGGGCTGCCATCGCGATAAACGCCATCGAATTTATAGATCATGATGCGGTCGTTTTTGGTGTCAGCGACCAGCAAACGGCCTTTTGGGTCAAAGGCGACATCATGAGGATCGGCAAGATCACCTTTGCCGAACTGGCTAAGTTGTTTCAGTTTCCCGGTATCGAGGACCTTGATCTCGTTGTTACCTGGGTCAGCGACCAGCAAATAATCCCCTGCCGGAGTGGTGCTTATGCCACTTGGGGCGGACAGAAACTTACCCGATTGGTTGAGCTGAACCGGATTGACACCATTTTTGATGTCAAAGGTCGGGGCTTCAGTCGCACCCGCGTTTAAGGGCGTATGGAAAAAAACCAACAGAGTCAGGAAAAGTACTATGCGTTTCATCTTTAACAGCTTGTTCAGGAGCAACAGCCTCGCAACGGTCAAGTCTCTGCTACTGGAAGGGCGAAAGCAATCGTTGAAGAGAGGGTTATTGTTGCCGTTCCAAGCGCCAGAAATTAGCCAATTCCTGGGCTTTGGACAGCTCAATACTGCTTAGCATGGGGGTCAGCATCGCTTTGCGTGTTCCGGCCTTATCGATACCGTTTTCCGCGGCGATGGAATACCACATGTGGGCATTGATCATGTCTTGAGGGCCACCTATTCCGCTTTCCATCATGGCGCCCAGATAAAACTGGCCGCGTGGGTGATTGGCTTTGGCGGCACGAAGGAACCATTTTCGTGCGCTCATTTCGTCTTTTCGTGTGCCGATACCTTTCAGATACCGTTCAGCAATCAGGAACAGTTCCTCAGCGTCGTTTCTTTTTTGTGCGGCACTGATGTAGGTGCTGAATTGACGTTGTTTTTCGGCCCGAGAGGCCTTGAGGGCGCGATCTGATACGCCCGTCTCGCGCAGGTGCTGGGTATAGCGCTCAAAAAGACCAAGAAGCTTCGGGACGTTGGGTTTGCCGAAACCCCAGGCTTGGTCGGTGTTGATATTTTGCGCTGACATATATCGGCTAAAATCACCGCACCATGTTTCGCGCATGTTCTTTCGAAAGCGCACCATTTCCTGCGTGTCTCGTTTGTAAGAAAAATCCTGGTAGGCCTGTTCTTCATAGATCAACGCCTCACATTCCCGGTCGATCTTGCGGTCCAGTTGTGTTTTACCGCGAAGGTGCTGAAGTCCGTGTCCGACCAGTTCATGGACGATAACGGCGGCAAGTTCGCTGGTTGACCATTTTGCCCCAAACCTGCCGACGACGACGCGGAACTCCCGTGATTTTCCGTCATGTTGGTAGTAATCAGGGAAATATGCGGCAATAACCTGCGATGCCATGTCAGGTTTGGGGAAGGTGGCGTCATATATGATGGTAACCTTGCCATTGCGTTTCAGCAGGTCGATGTGATCGGCGCTGAAGGCCGAGGCGGTATAAATTTTGTCAATGGCGCCACCGATATTTGACAGGGCGGTTTGTGGATCAAGAAGGTCGATGTCGTAAGGGTTGGGCGAGGGCAGGGACAGGGCAACCAGTCTGATTCCCCGGTGTTCCTGTTCAAACCGGGTTTTGGATATGGCGTCGTTCGCGTGAAGCCCAAACCCGGCAATAACCAGGATGAAAAATATCAGCAACGGCTTCAGCGTGCTTAACAAGATTTAATCCCAACCGGTCTGGTGCAAGGGTGGCCCGTCACTGTCCTCCGGTACGCCACGATCATAGGTAAAAGCCTTGTCTTCGTCAAAATAGCTGTGATCGTGAATAACGACACTGTTCTCGCTAATTAATACTACCGCATAATTGGGGTTTTCCCGGCTGGAAATGATTGGCGCATCGGGATCAAGGGTCAGGGCCAGTTGGTGAGCCGTAGCCTTGACGGTAGAAAACGGTATGCCGCGCCAGGACCCATGACAGGCCCGATGCAAATGACCGAAGAACAGATGGCGCACGTTTGGGTAACTGGTAATCAGGTCGCCAAATGCGTCACCGTTGCAGAGGCGGATGCGGTCGATCCCGGCAATGCCCACGTCCATCGGTGCGTGGTGCATGAACAGATAGACATCCAAGCCATCTGCCTGTTCCAGTTCATTGCGCAACCAGTTCAGCCGACGTTCGCACAACAGTCCGCCAGCCTGTCCCTCATCCAGAGAATCAAGCAATAGAAACCGGCTTGCCGCCCTGTCCAGCCGATACTGGGCAAACCCCGGTAATCCCGTCGGCGTGTCAGGGAAGGCCGTAAAAAACTCCTGCCTGAGATCATGGTTTCCGGGAATGGCGTACCACGGAACGGGTAGGGCGTTCATGATCTCGCGAAACTGCTGGAACGCCGCAGCTTCACCCCAATGGGTCACATCGCCGGTGAAAATGCAGAATTCCGCATCGGCGTGTTGGCTGGAGATGCTGTGTATGGCCGCGCGAAGCCGTGCCGCCATATCCATATCAAAAAGCCGCTGTGGCGGTGCGACCAGATGAGCATCGGTAAGATGAATGAACTTCATCAGGCATGATGCGCCGTCCGGGCCCTTTAGAGCAAGCCGCGACGTTTACCGCGAAACCTCAAAAACCACAGTGGCGCACGCTCAGGCATTTACAAGACCAAGGCGTGAGAATGCACTAGGCGTCACTAACTGGGGTCAGGCTGCCAGTTGTTGGGAAATGGACATCCGCAACCAGCTGAAACGCCACATTTGATCATTGCGCCGGTCTAAATAACTGCGCCGGTTAGTTTCACGACGTTCGGTCAAGCTGTACGGAGCAGGCATCGGATCTCTGCGGTCCGGGTTGCGGCGGTCGATATTCTGTCTGTTTAAGCTGGCCATTACATCATCCTCATTCTGATGGATATCAATTGATGTTTCAGGATCACATTCTGCGATCCAGATTTGATAGTACACAACGATGTGAATTTAGACCACATAATCCTGAAGGGATTATGACAAGTCCGGAAAGGTTCTGTATTTTATGCTCGCAGTCTCTTCGGAGCATCTTCTTCGAACAGTTCAGCCAGGGAATTCATCATGGTACCGCCAAGTTCTTCTGCATCAATCAGGGTGACAGCCCGGCGGTAATATCGGGTTACGTCGTGACCAATACCGATGGCCGTTAATTCCACGTCAGAACGGTTTTCGATGAAATCAATGGCGTCTCTCAAGTGACGTTCGAGGTAATTACCCGGATTGGCGCTGAGTGTGGCGTCATCAACCGGTGCGCCATCAGAGATGACCATCAGGATACGGCGTTGTTCAGGCCGCGCCAGCAGGCGGTTATGGGCCCACATCAGGGCTTCTCCATCGATATTTTCCTTGAGCAACCCTTCGCGCAGCATCAGCCCCAGGTTAAGACGGGCACGACGAAGGGGGGCATCCGCGCTTTTATAGACAATGTGGCGCAAATCATTGAGACGACCAGGGTTTTTTGGCTTACCCGCTTCAACCCAGCGCTCCCGAGACGTTCCGCCTTTCCATGACCGCGTCGTGAAGCCCAGAACCTCAACCTTGACCCCGCAACGCTCCAGTGTGCGCGCCAGAATGTCGGCGCTCATGGCGGCAACGGTGATCGGTCTGCCGCGCATGGACCCTGAATTATCGATCAGCAGTGAGACGACGGTATCTCTGAATTCGGTGTCGGTCTCGCGCTTGAACGAGAGGGGATGCACCGGATCGGTGACAACGCGTGACAGTCGGCCGGCATCCAGAATGCCTTCCTCAAGATCGAACTCCCATGAGCGGGTCTGCTTGGCCAGCAGGCGGCGTTGCAGGCGGTTGGCGAGGCGGGAAACGACGCCTTGCAGATTGGAAAGTTGCTGGTCCAGTTGATGGCGCAGGCGAGTCAGTTCTTCAGGGTCGCATAATTCTTCGGCGCCAATAACTTCATCAAAATCTGTAATGTAAGGCCGGTATACCTGATGAAAATCTGGGTCATTGCGGCGGTTCTGGTCGTCCCACATGCTGGGCCCAGCCGGTTCATCTTCGCCGCTGCCCGCCATCATATCGTCATCGCCGACGTCGGAAAGTTCGCTTTCATCGCCCATTTCTGACTCGCCCTCAAGGCCGGTCATCGCGCTGTCGGCGGATTGCTGGGAATCCGCTGAATCGGGATTTTCCTCGCCCGGGTCGTCACTGTTTTCTTCGCTGTCGTCCTGATCTTCGGAATCCAGGGATTGCGAGTCATCGTCTACAAGATCAAGGGCCTCAAGCATCTCGGAAACCAGATCCGCGAAATGTTCCTGATCGTCGGCGCAAGTCTCTATTTGGCGCAACTTGTCCCCGACCCGTGACTCAAGATCCTTGCGCCACAAGTCCACCAACCGGGTCGCACTGTCGGGTACGGCTTGACCGGTAAGATGTTCGCGAACCAGCAGACCAACGACATCCGCCAGCATGGCATCGTTTTTTTCGGTAACGCCCGGATACCCGCGGGCTTTGCAGCGCTCATCCAGCAAGGCATTCAGATTCTGTGCAACGCCAGCCATTCGCGTTGCGCCCAGACATTCGCAGCGGACCTGTTCCACGGCTTCGTACACGGCCCTGGCCTCGGGACCCTTGGGCATATGTTCACGATGGAGCGCTTCGTTATGGTGACGCAGGCGTAGTCCCAGGGCATCCGCCACACCCCGAAGCTTTTTCAGCCCGCCAAGATCGATTTGTCCGCTCGGGGCCGGAAGTTGGACCTGATTACCCGTAACCGAAGCCCCACCCGGAGAAAAGTTGACATTGACCTCCTCCTCGTGATGGCCCGCGATCGCCCTCAGCGCTGATGCGGTAACGCGCTTGACGAGATCATTGGGGTTTTCTTCAGGCATGGAGCCGGAACCTTCCTAAAGCCATATCAGGCGATGGCGTTGGCCGCCGAATCACCCAGCTCATGACCCATGCAGCGCTGATAGTATTCGGATACGACGGAGCGCTCCAGTTCATCACATTTGTTGAGGAAGGTGACGCGGAAGGCAAAGCTCATGTCGCCAAATATCGCGGTGTTTTCCGCCCAGGTGATGACCGTACGGGGCGACATCACGGTCGAGATATCACCGTTCATGAAGCCGTTCCGGGTCAGTTCGGCCAGCTCAATCATGGACGCAATCTGTTCCTGGCCTTCCGGCGATTCGAAGCCGGTGACTTTTGAGAGTACGATTTCTTTCTCGGCGTCGTGGGGCAGGTAATTGAGTGTTGCAACAATATTCCAGCGATCCATCTGCCCCTGATTGATCTGCTGGGTGCCGTGATAGAGACCCGTGGTGTCGCCAAGGCCGATGGTGTTGGTGGTCGAAAACAGCCGGAACCACGGGTTTGGGCGGATGACCCGGTTCTGATCCAGAAGGGTGAGCTTGCCTTCGACTTCCAGAACGCGTTGGATCACGAACATCACGTCCGGGCGGCCGGCATCATATTCGTCAAACACGATGGCCGTCGGCGTTTGCAGGGCCCAGGGTAAAATCCCCTCGCGAAATTCCGTAATCTGTTTGCCATCACGCAAGACGATGGCGTCTTTGCCGACCAGGTCGATACGGCTGATATGGCTATCAAGATTGATACGGATGCAGGGCCAGTTCAAACGGGCAGCAACCTGTTCAATATGTGTCGATTTTCCGGTTCCGTGATAGCCCTGGATCATGACCCGGCGGTTATGGGCGAACCCGGCTAGAATCGCCATCGTCGTATCGTGATCAAAGCGGTAGGACTGATCAACCTCAGGCACGTGTTCTTCAGACTCACTGAAAGCCGGAACCTCAATATCACTGTCGATACCAAAAACCTGACGGACGGAAACGGTGATATCCGGTTTGCGGTTGATGAGGTCTTCACGGGGGGAGGCATTGCTCGTCATCGTAGGGGTGTCCGTAGTCCTGAGGTTGCTGTCACCCTTATGTTGGTGACGGATCGGAAAAGCTCAACTGACGTAGGGGGTTCGAGGTTTTCAGTCAAGGAAACAATCGTCAAAACAGTTGTAACAATAAAGAAACGGCCCGGAATTTTCTGTGCCTGCGTTGTTCGCGCTAGGCGCAGACGAATGCAAGAAGGACGTGATAGGCGTGATTGACCGCCTTGATTTTGTCGTCTGAAGATTCCTGGCTGGAATGGTCTTCACGCCGTACGGCGTCTGGATGGTGGAGTTTTGCAAGTTCCTTGTAGCGCTGCTTTATGCTGTCCGCGGACACTGGCCCTTCAATAGAAAAGACCGCAAGCGCATTTCGCTGTTCAGCTGTTGCATTGGGAAATGTTTCCGGCGGCGGCGGCGCCTTGCGTGGATCGCGCTGTTCGAAAATACCCAGCGGGTCATCCAGTTGGCTGGGGTCAAAGCCGCCGTATTCCGAGCCGAGCAAGTTATTGGCCCCAAGCCGCCATGTCGGGCGCCTCCAGACAGTATCCCGGCGCACATCCGCTTCGACCTCATCATCACTCATCCCTTCGTAATAGTTCCAGGATTTATTGTATTCACGGGCATGTTCCTTGCAAAACCAGCGAAATGTGTCCAGATTGTCTGGAGACGTGGGGGCGCGGCAAAGTCCCTCGTCTTTACATTCCGGCCATTCGCATTCTTTTATGTCGGGCTCGGGTGAATGGCGATGACGACGAAGGAATTCGCTCTGTAAATTGATAGTCATGTTGCTAACTATGCTAATTTTCGCCGTCGGGAACAAGGGCGCTATTTTAGCTAAAATGTGTTACGACTAAAATTGACGAAAGAATTTTTTGGTGCAATTGGCCGTCCAATTTGATTTCGTCTGGTGTTCCTGTGGAATTCCGGATGAGCCAGTGTTTAGGTAATTATTGAAAATCAGTGGCTAATCGGTAATTATCCCTACGTTTTGTAATGAAATTCCCGGAGGGGATGCGATGAATAATGGATTAATCAGTCGAAATGTCACGGTTAATGGTCACCGTACCAGTATTCGGCTTGAACAAGTCACTTGGGATGCGTTGGATGATATCAGCGCCGCTGAAGGTCTTAGTATTCACGAAATCTGCTCCATGGTCGACACTCAGAGGGGGAAATCGAGCCGCACTTCGGCTGTCAGAACGTTTATCCTCAGCTATTTTCGGAATGCCGCGAACGAAGCAGGCGCATTTTCAAAACGCCGTGGTGGCAAAGCCGCCGGTCAGGCTGTCGCCTGACAAAAACTATTATTTGTTATCGGTCGGTTCCTCAAAAAAATCCGGCCAGCGTTCCCTGACAATTGGACCATCTTCGGCATAGGCGATACAGGTGTTAAGCACGGCGGGGCGTTCCGACGGCGCGGGGATTGTTCCGTCCTGCCTGCGTTTGGGGATGATTGTTTGGTAGGCGGTTACGGCGACCGGGCCACTTAGAAGGTCGCGCAGGTGAGTGCACCCTGAAGTTCGCCCCATGATTCGGGCGATTTCACGTCGCCAGCCCGGGCCAATTGTTACACCTTTCAGATTCTTGAATGCACCGGCTATTGACGGGCAAATATTGTAGGGCGAAGACTCGGTGGCTGCTTCAGCCTCATGTATTAACAGGTCGTTGTCGATCGTGAGCCGGATCAGCATGTGGTGGATAGGTTCCCCGCTTGAGATTCCATTGCGACTCAGGTTTTCAAAGGAATAGGTTTTGACGTCGCAAATCGACCCCTCAATGTCCCACAGGCCGTCCTCGCGTTGGTAACCCTTGCAAACGATGTCTCGGGTGTGAAGGTGCTGGCGAGGGACGGGTTTTGACAGCGGCATGACGGTCTCCTGTTTGGTCAGGGCGGGTCTGCCCATTAAAATTTTGTCCGCTTCAAAATAGGAAACAAAATCAAAAAATCAAACGCCAGCCTTGACCGGCATGGATTTTATAATATAACCTAACGAATGTTAGTTAGAAACTTGGCTGTTCAGGCATTGTCGTGAATCAACTCTCGGAGCGACAGAAAATGGCCGTACGGCGGGATAATCGCCTGGAGTCGGTTCTGGATTCTGCGGCAAGGTGCTTTTGTGATCGAGGTTATGACGCGGCCTCGATGCGCGATATTGCCCGTGATGCCGGGATGAAAGCGGGGTCCTTATACTATCATTTTGCGTCGAAATCTGAATTACTGGTTGCCGTTCACGAAGAGGGGATTCGCCGGATTACGACGATGGTGAATTCCGCTCTGAAAACAGATCAGCCCCCTCGGGATCGTTTGGAAGCCGCCATGGTCGCTCACCTTGAGGCCTTGCTGAGCGGGGGTGACTATGCTCAGGTCGTGATCCGGGAGCTGCCGGAAATGAGCGACGGACAAAGAACCCGGCTGATCGGACTTCGCGATGATTACGAGCAGATATTCAAGTCTCTTATCGACGCGTTACCACTCGAAACACGTCACCGGCGGCGGCATTTGCGCTTGCTTCTGCTTGGCGCATTGAACTGGACCCGCACCTGGTATCAGGCGGGAGACGAATCCCCATCGGAAATCGCCAGAGGATTTCTCGAATTGATCAAGGATACATGAAGGCAGGGTCTGTAGATGGAATCAGCACAATTGGTTGATGCCGTCGGGAATCTCTCCCGGCGCATGGGGCGAAGGCCCAAGGTAATGATTACGAAGATTGGTCTGGATGGTCATGACCGGGGATCGCGCCTGGTTGCCGGGTTCTTTCGCGACGCCGGCATGGAAGTCATATATACCGCGCCCTGGCAGGAAATAGGCCACGTTGTCAATCAGGCGCTGGAGGAGGATGTGGACGCCATCGGCGTCAGTTCTCTGGCGACGGATCATCTGCTGGTACCTAAATTGATGACAGCCCTTCGGGACGCGGACATGGCCGATGTGGTCGTTGTCGTTGGCGGGATCGTTCCGGATGAAGATGAGGCGATGCTGAAGGGTGTGGGGGTATCGGAAATTTTTCACCCGGGGACGTCTCGGGAACACATAGTATCCGGGATCACCAATCTGATTTCGGAAAAGTGGGTTGTGGGCGAGGGGGACAGGGATGACTGACAACACCAACATGGATCAGGCGAGACAGGCCTGGGCGCAGGAGTATGCGACTCAGGTCAGCCCCAAAGACCGGCGGGTCAATCGCTCAGGTATTGAAATAGATCCACTGTACACGCCTGAAGATGGGGCAACAGATGCGTATATGAATTCTCTTGGGTTCCCGGGGCAGGAGCCCAGGACTCGCGGAATATACGCCAGTATGCACAGAGGACGCGTCTGGAGCCAGCGCCAGCTCATCGGGTTGGCGACGCCACAACAATATAACGAGCGCATGCATGAAATCGTCAATGCCGGGGCGACGGCGTTGAGCATGATCCCGTGCAACTCCGTCTATCGCGGGTACGATATCGACGAGGTCGATTCGCTTCTTCTCGGTACCTGCGGAACGACAATCAATACGGTTGAGGATATGGCGGTCTGTCTGGATGGAATTTCGCAGGCGGAGATGTCGGTATCCCTGAACGATCCTTTGCCGTTTACGCTGCTGGCTTTGGTGCTGGCCAATGCGAGACGCCAGAACGTTCCCTTCACGGCGGTTTCCGGAACATCCAACCAAAGCGACTACATTTCCCATTTTGTCGCCAATCATATGTTTCTCAGACTGTCCCTGGAAGGATCGCGCCGGGTTCTCACTGATCATATCATCTATGCCAATCGCCATCTGCCGAAGTGGAATCCGGTGTCCGTCGTTGGTCAGCATATGCAACAGGCCGGTGCAACTCCGGCACAAGCCATGGGGTTTGCCTTGTCAACGGCTATTCAATTTGCCGATGATTGCCAGGCCAAGGGAATGGAGCCGGATGATTATCTGCCGAAATTCACGTTCTTTTTCGATATCTCGATCAGTTTTTTTGAAGAGATAGCTAAATTTCGTGCCGGGCGGCGGATGTGGAGCCGCATCGCGCGGGACCGGCTGGGGGCTAAAGACCCACGCTCACAGCGCTTTAAGTTCCATGCCCAGACCTCTGGTGTCGATCTCACCCGTCAACACCCATTGAACAATATCGCCCGCGTCGCCACCCAGGCGATTGCCGGAATTTTCGGTGGCCTTCAGTCCATGCACTCCGATGCTTATGATGAGGTCCTGAGCACGCCAACAAAAGAAGCCGCCAAAATCGCCGTGGCGACACAGAATATTCTGCGCGAAGAGGCCCATCTCTGTGACGTGATCGACCCCTTGGGCGGATCTTACTATGTGGAAACGCTGACTGACCAGATGGAGGGGCAGATTCAGGAAACCATGGATCGGGTTGCCGAGGCCGGAGGCATGTTCGCCGCTGTTCGCGCTGGGCTGGTGCAAAAAATGATCGGAGAATCGGCTCAGGAATTCCAACGCAAGGTTGATTCTGGTGAGCAGAAAATTGTCGGCGTAAACGCCTTCATCGACCAGGAGGACGGCCTGCGGACGACAGCTCTCGAGCGTCCCGACTCCAAGCTGATCGATGAGCAACTGAAACGGTTCAAGGATTACAAGGAGGCGCGCTCCGCCGTCCGGTTAAACCGGGCGCTCGATGCTATTTCCCGCGCGGCAGGTGATGAGAGCGAAAATATTTTCGGTGAAATTGTTGCCGCAGCCGAAGCTGGCGCCACGCATGGTGAGATATGTGCCCGTGTTCGAAGGGATTTGGGGTTCGGCCAGCCCCTGATCGCGGCATGAGCGGCACATTGGAGCGGCTTCGAAAATCGCTGGAAAGCGATCCGTTTTCCCAAATGCTGGACATGCGCCTTGTTGATGGTGGCCCCGGTTTTGCCGTTGTCAGTATGGAGGTCGGCAACAAACACATGAATTTTTTGGGGGGTGGGCACGGTGGTGCGATTTTCGCGCTTGCCGATACGGCTTTTGGTCTGGCTTCCAACTCCCACGACAAAATCAGCATCGGGATCAACGCCAACATTGCCTATGTAAAAGGCGCCATTGCGGGCGATCAGCTTTTGGCCGAGGCGCGCGAAGTGTCACGTGGCCGGAAAACGGCTGTTTATAATGTTGACATCACCTGCGACAACGAAATGACCGCAACCTTTACCGGCACCGTGCACATTTCAAACCGGGATCATTAGGGCGCGCGTCGAAAAACGCTTACGCGCCGTAACGATCGCCGAATACAAAGGCTTCGGTTTCACGAATATCTTCTTCCAGCGCTTCCTGGACGGCGGCATAAAGATCGCGGATTGATACCACGGCCACACATTTTCCATCGTCATCGACAGGCAGGTGGCGGTACTTTCTGGACTGCATTAATTCAAGCGCATCACCCGCAGAATCATCCGGAGACAGAGTATCCGGGTTAGCCGTCATGATTTTACTAACCGGTGTGGCTGCCGGGTCAATGCCTTTTGCAATTACACGCTGTGTCATATCGCGCTCGGTGACAATTCCGATAATATGGGAATCTTCATCCACAACGATCATGGCGGCAATGTTTTTGGCGGCCATGATTTTTGCCGCATCCAGGACTGAGTCTTCCGCTTTCATCGTAGCTATTGAACTGCGTTCCACAATATCTGGTACGATTTTTCTCTGCATCACTACCCTCTCCCTTCTGAATTACCATCTGAATACAATTCTAGGGCATCCAAGGGGGGGGCGCGCAAGAGGGAAAGCGCTTTTTTTCATGAGTTCAGGCATGTCCGTGTGCGAAAAATAGATGATTCACACGATATTTTACAGCCTTGAACCCTCCAGCCACACCAGATTGCAACCTGGACCAGGGCGGGTATTCTGAAAACGGTCATGAAACAGATGACCGGCCAATCAAATTTCAGAGACAGGTTTCATGTGGGGTAATTCTTACAGAAGTAATCTGATGGCGTTGGCGTTCCAGAATGTCGAAGCGAATTCCATGAAAAATGAAACTTTGCCCAACGTCCGGAATTCGCCTGGACTCATGCAGGATCAGGCCAGCGACAGTAGCCGCCTCTTCATCGGGCAAGCCAAGTTCATATTCGCGGTTGATATCTCGAATGGTTGCATTGCCGTCAACGATCAAACTGCCATCACTGTCCTGCCTGGCGTCATTCGCCGCGACGTCGTGTTCGTCATCGATTTCGCCAACGATCTCTTCGATGATATCTTCCAGGGTCACCACTCCCAGCAGGCTGCCATATTCATCAACAACAAGGGAAAAATGTTCACGCCGTTGACGGAAAGCCTCCAACTGATCCAGCAGAAGGGTCTGTTCCGGGATAAACCATGGGTCGGCGGCAAGGGCGACAAGGTCGAGATCATCTGTTACACCGCCTTGGGCCTGAATTTCACGCAACAACGCTTTGGCGTGCAGGACTCCGACAATATTGTCGGGATTGCCCCGCCAGAGCGGCACCCGGGTGTAAGGGCTATCCAGAATTTCGGCAACGCAATCCTTTGCTGGTAAATCAGCGTCGATCGTTATTGCATTTTTCCGATGAGTCATGATCTCGACGACTTGGACTTCCGCCAGATCAAGCACGCTTCTGAGCATGGCGCGCTCGTGTTTGACGGCCTCATTATCCTGACCGACATGCAACTCAATGGCACCGCGTAGTTCTTCATCGCCATTCCCGAAAGCGTCGGTTGCCCGGTAATCAACGCCAAACAGTTTCATGATCAGACGGGCAATGAAGTTCACACCCGCCGTAACAGGTGTGAGGACAATGACACAGGTATTTACGATCCTGGCTATGCCAATCGCCGTTTCATTAGCGTTGTGAATGGCGTAGGTTTTTGGCAGGATTTCCGAGAAAATGAGAACCAGAAAGGTCATGGCTATGGTTGCATAGAGCACCCCGGCTTCGCCAAACAATGAAATCAGAAGGCTGGTCGCCATGGCGGAGGCCATGATATTGACTAGATTGTTACCGAGCAACAGGGTGCCAATCATTTTTTCCTTGCTCCGGTGAAGGCGATTAACCATTCCGGCGCGGCTGTCTCCGTTCTGTTCGGCCTGATGCATAAACGGGCGTGACGCCGCCGTCAGTGCGGTTTCTGATCCGGAAAAAAATGCAGAAAGCAAAAGCAGGATAAAGATGGCACTTAAGGTCAAAAGCACTTTGAATAGCCCATAAATTTCAACAATGTTGGAAGTCTAGCGCACTCTGGGGGCGTTAATCAAAACCGATCAAGTGCCCGTTGCAGAACAAATTCCACGTCCTGCATTTGAACATCACGAGTAACGAAGGACTTTCCAATTCCCCGCGCAAGGATAAAGGCGATTGAGCCGCCCTTAACCTTCTTGTCCTTGCCCATATGCGCAATCAACTTGCCGACACTCCAGGAGTTGTCTGCAAGCCCATCCAATTCAGTTTTGAGACCTACTGATTCGAAATGGGCGCGAACGCGGCCAACTTGTCCCTGATCACAGAAATTCAGGCGGTTTGACAGCTCGAACGCCATTACCATGCCAATGCTGACGGCCTCGCCGTGCAAAAGCTTGTCGCCGTAGCCGGTTTGCGCCTCCAGCGCGTGCGCGAAAGTATGACCTAAGTTCAGCAGCGCCCGCTGCCCCGACTCGCGCTCATCGGCGGAAACGATCCGTGCCTTGGCCTGACAGCTTTTGTGAACGGCGAAGGAGAGGGCTTCAGGTTCTCCGTCGAGCAGAGCGGCTGCGTTGTGCTCACACCAGGCGAAAAAATCCGGATCATCGATAAGGCCATATTTGACAATTTCGGCGTAGCCAGCCAGCAGTTGGCGGCGCGGCAGCGTGCGCAAGGCCGAAATATCGGCCAGAACCAATCGTGGTTGGTAAAACGCGCCGACCAGATTCTTTCCATATGCGGTGTTGATCCCTGTTTTGCCCCCGACGGAACTATCGACCTGGGCCAGCAAACTTGTCGGGACCTGAATGAAATCAATTCCTCGCAACGTTATGGCCGCGGCAAACCCGGTGATGTCGCCGACCACGCCGCCGCCCAGGGCCAGCAGTGTGGTTTTCCGTTCGATCCCTAAATTGAGAATTTCGTCGGTCAGGCGATCAAGGTGGTGGAAGTTTTTGGTCTGTTCTCCCACCGGCAATATGATTGACTGACTTTCGATCCCGGCCTGACCCAGCGATTCGGTGAGTGCACTTAACCAAATCGGCGCCACGTTGTCATCGGTCACGATAATCACTCGTGGCTGGTGCAAAAGTGGAGACACATGCCGTGCTGCGTCTTCGATCAGGTTTTCACCAACCAGGATGGTGTAACTGCGCTCACCCAGATCAAGATTAAGCGGGAAGGGTTCCGTCATGTCGGGGCCTCTGTAAATTCCTGAAGAGCGGAAATAATCCGCCGGACCGTCATATCGTGACCATCCGCCCCGGTATCAATAATTATATCGGCGTTGGCGTAAACGGGATAACGCTGATCTATCAGGGATTTCAGGATTTCGCGAGGGTTACCTTGTTCAAGCAGAGGCCGCCCGCCGCGTCGACCGGTTCGCTCAACAAGGGTATCCAGTTCCGCCCGCAGCCATACGGTGATGGCGTTTTCGTCTATGCGCCTGCGGGTGTCGGGGTGCATATAGGCGCCGCCGCCGGTCGCGATGATACGTTTTGGTTCCTGCAGCAAACGCTCAATCACCTTTTCCTCAAGATCGCGGAACGCGGCCTCACCATAAATCCCAAAAATGTCGGTTATGGAGCACCCCGCAGCCTTGATAATTTCCTCATCCGTATCAATAAATTCAAGGCCAAGGGTGTCGGCGAGCCTGCGACCAATGGAAGACTTTCCCGCTCCCATAAGGCCGATCATCACAATGGATTTATCGGAAACTGACGGTAAAATGGTATTCATAAATAATCAGGGTCGCCGATAATATGTCGCGGCGCAGCTTCTCCGAAATCGGTATTTTTTATACTGCCTAAAAAATGTCATAGTCGGAACCTAACATAAAGACAAATGGCTGTCTTGGACGGGCATGCGAATGCACGAAAACCAATAAGGAATTTATATGAAGAATTTTTCCAAGGTGATACTGGTATTGGTGCTGGCCGCCATTGTCGGCGGTGCCGTTTTTTTGGCGACCTGGGACATCCCAGCACCCATTACTAATGTTGAAAGAGTCCTTCCCGATGATCGATTCCCCCGTTAAATCCTTATTGTTGAGTGCCGCCGGGGTGGTTTTCCTGATCACCACGCTGGCGCCGGCTGAAGCTCAACAAACTGGGACGCAAACCATTGTCAAGGTGCCGGACAATGTGCAACCAAGTGCGCTTCCTTCCAAGCCTCGAATGTTAAATGCACCGAAAAAACGACAAAATCGGACGGTGCTGCCGCGCCCCGTACCCCGGGCGGTTTCCGGTGGTGGGATACAGGTTGATCAGCTTTTGGCGATCAATGCCAACGAAGCGGGCATATTGGTGCATGACACCGGCGCGCTGGGTATTGATATGTGGCAGGGTACTCCGGCGTCTTTGGTCACCAGATTGATCCCGGCACTGCCGCTCAATGCGCCATCTTCGACCATGCGTAAACTGATGCGACGTTTGTTGTTGAGCCCGGCGCGGGCTCCGAAAGGGGAGCATGGAGGACCAAGCCTGATTTCGTCGCGTATCAGGAAGCTCATGATGATCGGAGACTTAAAGGGAGCCGCCGATCTGTTGAAGGTCTTGCCGGATGTTAAACGGGAACCGGCGCTTGTCCGGCTTGAAACGGATTTAAGCTTCCTCACCTATGATACTTCCCATGCCTGTGCCATTGCGGTACGGGAAATGCCACTTCAACCGACGCCTTATTGGCAGAAAGCCTTTAATTTTTGCGAGATCATCAATGGTCGAGAAGACAAGGCGTCTCTCGGTCTGTCGCTGATGCGTGAATTGGGAGAGGCGGATGACATCTACTTTTTGTTGGCAGAGGCGCTAATTGCAAAAGAACCGCTTGTTCTGTCAAACCTGCCAAACCCGACGCCGTTGCATTTGGCTATGATCCGCGAAGCCAATGTGACGTTCCCGGCCGATGTGCTCAGTTCAAATACACCGTTTGTTTCACGCGCCGTTGCCACCAGTTCACTGGCGTCGAAAGGACTTCGGTTGGAGGCGGCGGAACGCGCCGACGTGGCGGGTGCGCTGCCGAAAGCTGCTCTTCGCCAGCTTTATGCGAGTGTTGAGTTCTCAGAGGCGGATCGCGCCAATCCACTGAGCCGGGCGGAGGTGGAGTTCGGGCCCATGGTTCGCGCTCTTCTGTATCATACTGCTTTGACCCAAACCGTACCGACGGCCAAGGCGGAGGCGACATCGCGGGCGTTTGCGCTGGCCCGGGACGAAGGCCGCTACGCATCAACCGTTCAGGTATTTGAACCGGTTCTCCGCCGCATACCACCGTCCGCGGACCTTAGATGGTTTGCCCCACAGGCCGTGCGGGCATTTCTCGTGATTGGAGACCAGGCCCAGGCCCAGGCCTGGTATCAGATTATCCAAACCAGTGCCGGGCAGGATGCGGACTCGCAAAAGGCGCTTGCCCAATTCCGGCCGGTTGCGTGGCTGTTTAAATTTGCCGATCAGAACATATCGGGTCCTGAAATTATTTCGGCCTGGAGCGATGCCAATAAAAACGACCCGGATGTCACGGGAAAGGCTGCTTTGCTGTTCAATGTGTTAGAAGCGCTTGGATTTGAGATTCCGCCAGAGGCGTGGACACCTTATATCAATGCAACCCCGCGCCAGGGAGTATCCTTGCCCGCTCCGGGGTTGTGGCGACGTATTTTGGCGCTCGCAAATGGAAATATTGATGCTCGGGACAGGCGTGAACAAGACCCCGCAGGGGGACTTGTGTTATCTTCAGTTCCAGCAATGCCAAATGCATTAACGACCGGAGAGGGAGCCGAAAAGTTGGGCAAGCAGGTATCGTCTCAGGTCATCGCGGCGCCTCTGGATGAACCCGGAGGGCCCGCTGTGCGTGTTGGTGAAACCGTGCTATTGTCATTGATAGCCCTTGGAAACGCCGGGCCTGAAAATATTGATCCGTTTGTTCTTCGCGAAATCCTGAGAGCCATGGGCCGGGTCGGCCTGAAAAAAGAAGCCCGTGCCCTGGCGCTGGATGCAGTTCTGGCGAGAGGACTATGAAGGCGGCCCGGCCACCGGAACGCAGGTCGCGTCATGTGGAAAATTTCCTGCACATGATGTCGGCCGAACGTGACGCCGCGGCCAATACCCTTGAATCTTACGGACGTGATCTGGATGACTTTGCAAGATTCCTGAGCAGCCGCCGCCGTCGTCCTGAAGACGCAGGTTCGTTACACATCCGGGCGTATCTGAAAGCGCTGTCCGGGGCGGGTTTGGCATCAAGCACCATCGCGCGTCGGCTGTCGGCGCTTCGGCGGTTTTTCAGGTTTCTGTATAGCGAGCGGGTGCGCGGAGACGACCCCTCGTCCAGTCTGGACAGCCCCCGCCAAGGGCGGGTCCTGCCGAAATGTTTGACCGAGGAAGAAGTCGATCAACTGCTTGAAGCGGCGCAGTGTCGGACAGGCGCAGAAGGTGTCCGACTGGTCGCGCTATTGGAGATTTTATACGCGACGGGACTTAGGGTTTCTGAGTTGGTGGGGTTACCTCTGGAGTCGATGTCTCGTGATCAGGGATACCTGATTGTCCGTGGTAAAGGTCAGAAGGAACGCATGGTGCCGTTGAGCGACCCGGCCCGCGATGCAATCTCCATGTATAAGAAGGTGCGGACCGCATTTATACCGAAAGGTCGCACACAGGGGACACCTGAGTCCTGGATGTTTCCCTCACGCGGCAAGGGAGGGCATTTGACGCGGGCGCGATTCGCTCAGCTGTTGAAGGAACTGGCTGTTGACGCCGGGATTGATCGTCGCCGTGTATCTCCCCATGTCCTGCGTCATTCTTTCGCCAGCCACCTGCTCGCTCACGGTGCCGACCTCAGGTCTATACAGCAGATGCTGGGGCACACGGATATTTCGACCACGCAAATCTATACGCATGTCCTTGACGAGCGCTTGAAATCGCTGGTCAACGACGCTCACCCGCTGGCGGGCGCCGAAGACCTGCTTTCCTGATCAGAAGCTCATTGAGATGTCCCGGTGATGGGACAGGCAACTGGCAACTTCTTCGGCCTGTCCCGATGTCAGGCGTTCCTGCTGACGCAGACCGATAGTCGTCTTGATGTCGGCATCATATTTTTGCAGACCCGCTAGCAACTTGGCCTTTGCGGCCTGACGCCAGGCGACTTCTTTGCTGAAAATATCCAGTGCTTTGGCCAGTGCTTTGGCGGCCTTGTCGCGTTTGGGGGTCTTCCCCTTGAGCGCACGTCGCGCCTTGGACAGTTTCGACTTGATCGACCCGGCACCCTTGATGGCCCCGACCTCTGAAGCCACGGCCTTGATCTTCTTGATGGCCTCGGCGCCGGGATCGTTGGCGATCACAACATCAAGGCTTCTGATCCGGCCTTCAAGGGCGGCCAAGGCATCCGCTACGGCAATCAGCCCCTGAACCTCGACGATTGGTTCATAGGCGTCATCGACGTTCCGGCGATAGGTCCGCCGTGCGGTATTTTCAGCTTTCTCCAGGTCAACGTAGCGTTTGCGTGCGTCTCCCCAGCCAACTGGAGGTGAGCCCAGAATTTTCTTTTTGTGTTCTTCAAGCCGCGAAATTTCGGCCAGAGTGTTTTCAAATTCAACCTTGTCGATATCGCCGCCTCGGGAAAGTCGACGGCTGGTTTTAGTGAGATCCTTCAGTTCGCGATCAACGGTCGCCGCTTCGACCCGAATAACGTGCATCTCTTCATGCAGGGGACGATATTCAGGAAGATAGCTTTGAAGGGCTTTTTCAGACGTTCTTACCTTGGCCACCAAATCAAACGTCTTCCCGGCGGACTGGATAGCTTCGCTGATCGACGTCCGGTATTTGTCCGGCAGCATGCTGAGATCAAGGGATCTGGCAGCGCTGATGCGGGCCTTAAGTTGTTCGGTATTCTGATCATATTGGTTGAACAGATAATTTTCAACGCAGCGTTGCAGTTTCGGGTTCTGCGGCGGCGGCGCCGTTTCCGATGTCAGATAGACCCGGTTCGGGAGATAGTTCACCAACGGCGGGTAGAGGCCGACGATGAGCAGCCCAAGCAGCTGCAACATGATAAACGGCACGACACCACGATACATTTCAATGGTCTTGACCTGGGGCGGGGCAACGCCACGCAGATAGAACAGGGCAAATCCGAATGGCGGCGTCAGGAAGGAGGTCTGCATATTGACCCCAATCATAACACCAAGCCAAACCGCAGTTACGTTGGCGGACGGATCGGCAAGCAGAATTGGTGCAATAATCGGCACAACGACAACGGCGATTTCGATGAAATCAAGAAAGAAACCAAGCAGAAAGATTACCGACATGACGACAACGAACTTGGTGACAAACCCCCCCGGAAGCCCGGTCAGAAAGTCACGAACCAGTTCTTCGCCGCCAAATGCCCGGAATGACGCCGTTAACATCGCCGCACCCAGCAAGATAATAAAAACCAGCGAAGTCGTCTTCGCTGTTTCCGTCATCACTCCTTGAAGGGTATCGCCGATTTTGAATGTCCGCCAGCCACTCCAGGCAACGGCCGCGAGAAGGCCGGTTGAGGCGATCGCGGCCATAACAATGGCGTTAATGTCGCTCTGATTTTGAATATTTTTAATGTTGATATCATAGGCTGATAGGAGGAAAAACAAAGAGACAACTGAAACGCCAGCCAGGATAGCGGGTCTGAAGGCTCCTTTTTGTCCTTCCATAAGGCGGTATCCGGCCATGATCATGGCGCCGATAGCGCCGATAGCACCCGCCTGATTGACCGTAGCGATACCCATAACAATGGAGCCGAGAACGGCGAAAATCAGTGTTAATGGCGGGACCAGAACGAGCAGCACCCGAGATAGAAACTTGGTGTCAAATTTTACCTTATTCGGCGAAGGCGGGGCCATTTTCGGGCGAAAAAAAGCAACCGTCAGAATATAAAGGATATAAAGGCCAACGAGCACCATACCCGGCAGAAACGCACCCAGAAACATGTCGCCCGCACTGGTCGAGATGAGGTCGAATTCCGAGGGCAGTGAAACTTGTCCGGTTCCGAGTTTGTACTCGGTCGTTCGGAGAGAGACGGCTTGATCCGTCGCGTTTGACAACTGGTCGGATAGAATAATCAGGACAATAGACGGCGGTATGATCTGCCCCAGCGTTCCCGATGCGCTGATTGTTCCGCTCGCCAGGGAATGACTGTAGTTGGCGCGGAGCATGACCGGCAGGGATATCAGCCCCATCGCAATGACAGTGGCTCCAACGATACCTGTCGTCGCCGCCAGTAGCGCGCCGACGATGACGACGGAAATTCCCAGTCCACCCGGAATTGGACCGAACAGCTGGGCCATTGTCACCAGCAGGTCTTCGGCAACTTTTGACCGTTCCAGCATGATGCCCATGAAGATAAACAACGGAATCGCGATCAATGTGTCGCGTTCGGCCTCCCAATAAATGCCGCGGAAATTTGTGACGCCGGCATTCAGCCACTGTATGGGATCACCATGAGCAAAATAGGCCTCCATGCCGCCGCCGAAAAGAGAACCGCAGATGCCGGCCAGCGTGATCGTGAAAATAGCTGCCCCAGGAAGGGAAAATGCGACGGGAAACCCCGCCCCAAGTGCAGCCATCATTGATAAAACAAGGATTATGAGAAACAGAATTTCCATGAATTAGTTTTCCGCCGATCTATACAGTTGCGTGTTCTGTTGTGTCCGGGTGATGGCCCGGTTCTCGAAGCAATACGGCCGCGCTGCTCAGGAAATAACTCATGAACTGGATGAGCATGGTGATGGCGAAAATGAGCAAAAACCCGGCCAGAAGATACTTGACGTATAAACCGTACCCTGCCTGTGTCACTTCAAAGTTCAGTAATGGCCCGGTAATTACATTGGACTTCCCCCACATTCCGCGGGTCAGAATAACCCAGCAAAGGGGCATGCCCAGAAACGCCGACCCAATCGTATTGGTCCATGCCTTGCCGCGTTCGCCGAAGCTTGCGTAAAGAATGTCCACACGCACATGACCTTCGTGGATCAGGGTGTAGGGGCTGGCAAACAGGAATAGCGCGCCATACCAAAATCTCACCAAATCGGCCATGAAAGCCTGTTCGTATGAAAACACAAACCTCGCGATGACGATCTGAACTTCCGCAATTACAATCAGCAGGGCAAGCCAGATAAATCCAACCGACCGTGTAAGCGCCGCTATTACCATCGACACGGCAATCAAGGGATAGTGAACGTGATTTCCCCTATAACTTGACCGGCCGAGGTTTTCGATCAGTTCAATCCCAATAAAATTATGAAGAAAATTTTCAACCCGGAGAAATGAAATCACACTGTCGGCAAAGCCAATCAACAATACGGACCAGAACGCGGCGCGGATGATATAGGCAGAGATGCTTGAAAGAATATCGGCATCTTCATGCATGGTTCGGTCTGGCGTTTTCCAGACAAATAATGCCAGCGCGATGATAGGCGCGAGATAGAGCGCCAGTTGCGTCCAACCAAGTGTAACTTGATGGCCGTCCAGAGGCGCTTTAAGTGGTTCTGCGCCAAACCAGCCAAGGTGCGAATAAAGCGTCAGCACGCTAGGCCAGTTTTGCCAGAAATTGAGGTAATTATTAAAAATATAGAAAATCGATAAAGACACAACACTGAGCGCGAAAATACGCAAAGTCACTGTCGTGGCAGTATTAGGGCTGCTATGAGGATAAGTTGTCATATTAGAAGGCCAACAATAACATCAAAAACGCAAAAACACGGGCGAGTTGGTTGAATCCATTAATGAGAAGCGGAGCCCCCAGGGCTCCGCTTCCATTGATCCAACTCAGAAGGCCTGGATTAAAGGCCGAGAACGCGGTTGCGTTGCGCCAGGAAGGCCTGATCGGAAATTTTTGACCAACCGCCAAGATCGGCACGGGCCGCCTGGAAGCTGCTGTCGATCTTTTTTGCCAGCGGGCTGTGCGAACGCACACCGACAAATACCTCTTCCGCTGCTTCACCGAAGGCGTCATAAACGTCGTCGTTGAATTTACGGAGCTTAACACCCTGGTTTTTGACAAGGTCAGTCAATGCCGAGCCGCTTTTCATATTGTATTCGGCCATCATCATATCATTTTCCCAAGCCGCACTACCTTCGATGATTGCCTGATCGGATTTGGAAAGAGCATCCCACCATTTCTTATTCATGCCCAACGCCAGCATTGATCCCGGCTCATGCATGCCCGGATAGTAGTAGTATTTTGCGGCTTCGTAGAATTTCATGAAGCGGTCGTTCCAGGGGCCAACCCATTCGGTCGCATCAATAGCGCCGGAAACCAAGTTTTCGTAGATTTGGCTTCCAGGTAAAGAAACCGGAGAGGCGCCAAGTTTGGCCATAACGTCGCCGCCAAGCCCAGGAATACGCATCTTCAGCCCCTTGAGGTCGTCAGCAGAGTTGATTTCCTTGTTGAACCAGCCCCCCATCTGACAACCGGTGTTACCCGCCATAACGCATTTAAGGCCGAACCCAGCTGCAAGCTCATCCCATAATTCCTGGCCGCCGCCGAAGCGAATCCAAGCGTTCATTTCCGTATAGCTAAGACCAAATGGAACAGACGTAAAATAGGCCCAACCAGGATGTTTGCCTTTCCAGTAGTAATCCGCAGCGTGATAGGCCTGTGAATTACCTGATGCGACTTCATCAAAAGAGTCAAACGGGCGTACGCGTTCCCCTCCTGCGAAATACTCTACTTCAATACGCCCATCAGTCATCTTGCCAATGCGTTTAGCCAAACGTTGTGCGCCAGTTCCAAGTCCTGGAAAATCGCGGCCCCACGTCGATACCATAACCATCTTCATCGTGCCGGCGGCGATTGATGGTGTCGCCAGCGTCGTTGAAGCGGCGGCGGCGACAGTGGCGACTGCGCCACCTTTCAAAAGTTTACGTCTCGTTACCTTCTTGGTCATGTGAATACTCCCTTGGGATTAACATTATTTTGGCTTTCAGCCTTTTTGAAACAAAAGGCTGAAAGCCATGTTGCACGATTTTCCGTACATGGTGATCCGTAGTAAACATATTTTGTACTGTAAAGGCAAACACATCGTTTCGGTGGTTGTTAAAGATAATATGTTAAGGGCCAAGGCTACCGTCATAGCTGGCCGCAATTTTTGATTTTGTGGCACAGGTTCTTATCTGGAGGGAATACCCGGCAGAACCAATTTTCCTTGCAGTTTCGCGAACTTTTACGCATTTTGCTGCGGCGCACCATACGGGTGCCTAACATACATCTCTGGGCCTGAATTATGTGTGGTCCATGACGTAGATTAAAAGGAGACGGGCATGAGTTTCACTATCATTGATCAGGCGCCAGCCAGGTTGAACCGGTCAGAGCTGGCAGTACCGGGGTCGAATCCGACATTTCTGGAAAAAGCAGCGAAAAGTTCGGCTGATGTGGTGTTCCTTGACCTGGAAGACGCGGTGGCGCCGGATGATAAAGTCTCGGCACGCACCAACATCATTCAGGCGCTGAATGACCTGGACTGGAGCGGCAAAGCCGTATCCGTGCGGATTAACGGCCTGGATACACATTACATGTACCGCGATGTCGTCGATATTGTTGAGCAGGCCGGACAGAACCTTGATCTGATCATGATCCCGAAAGCGGGTACGGCTTCGGATATCTATGCCCTTGATATGCTGGTCACCCAGATTGAGGACGCCAAAGGCATCACCAAGCGTATCGGGTTTGAAATGATCATCGAAACGGCGCTTGGCATGCAGAATGTATTTGAAATCGCCGCCGCCTCGAAACGCAATGAATCCCTCCACTTCGGCGTTGCCGATTACGCTGCATCGACCAAGGCGCGGACGACCGTTATTGGCGGGCCAAATGCTGATTATCACGTTCTGACCGATGCCGACGGTGAGGGTGACCGAGAGGTACATTGGGGCGACATGTGGCATTATCCGATCGCCCAGATGGTCGTTGCCGCACGGGCTAACGGCCTGCGTCCGGTCGATGGTCCGTTTGGCGATTTTTCCGACCCGGATGGTTTCGTGGCGCAGGCCAAACGGGCCGCGACACTGGGTTGCGAAGGCAAGTGGGCTATTCATCCTTCCCAGGTTGAGTTGGCCAATACCTGCTACAGTCCGTCGGAAGAAGAAGTCACAAAAGCCAGACGCATTCTGGAAGCCATGGAACAGGCGCAGAAGGAAGGCAAGGGAGCTGTGGCGCTTGATGGCCGCCTGATTGATATCGCCTCGATTAAACAGGCTGAAGTCATGGTCGAAAAAGCTGCTCAGATCGCCGAAAACGACGCCTGAACTGGTTGCATATGACGGTGAAAGCCCCGAAGGGTTTCCCTTCGGGGCTTTTGTTTGAATTGGCTGCAAATATGAGTGCCATTTCGGGATCACCATGTTAAACACCGCCATGCATAACTATCTTGATTTTGAAAAGCCGATTGCTGAACTCGAAGGAAAAATCGAGGAACTTCGGCATTTGAGCGGGTCAGGCGAAGTCAATATCACCGAAGAGGTCACCAGGCTTCAGGGCAAAGTCGACAAGCTTTTGGTGCAGACCTATGCCAAACTCACGCCGTGGCAAAAAGCACAGGTCGCGCGCCACTCTGATCGCCCACATGCCCTTGATTATATTGCCGCCCTGATCTCCGAATTTGTGCCGCTGGCAGGCGACCGCGCCTTTGCCGAGGATCAGGCTATTGTTGGCGGGCTGGGACGGCTGAACGGGCAAGCGGTGGTCGTGATCGGCACCGAAAAGGGTTCCGATACAGAAAGCCGGGTCAGACATAATTTTGGCATGGCGCGACCGGAAGGCTACCGCAAGGCCCAACGGCTGATGAAACTGGCTGATCGGTTTGAGCTTCCTGTGATCACCTTTGTTGATACGACGGGAGCCTATCCCGGTGTTGACGCGGAAGCCCGCGGGCAGGCCGAAGCCATTGCCCGTTCCATCGAAGTCAGTCTGAAGCTCAGGGTTCCAATCATCAGTGTGATTATCGGCGAAGGTGGGTCAGGGGGGGCGATTGCCCTTGCGTCCGCGAACAAGGTTCTGATGCTGGAACATTCCATTTATTCGGTGATTTCACCGGAAGGCTGTGCATCAATTCTGTGGCGCGACGGAGATCAGGCGCAGGAAGCCGCCACGGCGCTTAAAATTACGGCGCAGGACTTATCCAGCCTGGGGATCATTGATAGCGTGATTGACGAGCCGGTCGGCGGTGCTCACCGCGAGCCTGAAGTTGCCATGGAACGGGTTGCAAACGCCATTTCCGCAATGCTTGAAGAACTGGCCGACCTTGATTCAGCCGCCTTGATAAAAGCCCGCCGGGATAAATTTCTGGATATGGGCAAAAAAGGTCTGAATTAGAATTTCAGGCCAAAAGCGTCTCCGAGAGCCATATTGTAAGGGGTTGGGTATTCCAGGTAGGGGGCATGTCCGGCTCCCCTGATGACTACCCGTGTCGCATTGGGAATGAGGCCTGTAAACTTTTCTGTGGTTTCCTCCGTTATCACCGGGTCCAGTTCCCCACTAAGGACCGTTACTGGCGCGTCGAGCGTCTGGAGAAGGCTGCGGTTATCGGTTTCCTGGAGCATACGCGCAGACGCTTCAAATCCGTCAGTGCGTGTTTCAGATGCGATACTTGCGGCCATCTCGACAACATCCTGTGGGGCGTCTTTCGTCAGCATGGCAGCAGCGCGTTGTTGTCCGTATTGTTGCGCGGAAATGGTGCTTAGTTTGTCCAATCTGGCCTGATAACCTGATGCCAATGGCCCTCCCTTTGGCGTTGCGCCTCCCCAGAAGCTGCACGACATGACCAGCGCCGCGACCCGTTCTGGGTGCGTTCCGGCAAAGCGCCCGGCGACAATGCCGCCCATGGAATGTCCGGTCAGATATATTTCACTAACGTCGAGAAAATCGAGCAACGCGCACAGGGTATCAGAGAAAGCGTCAACATCCGAACCGACGCAGTCCGAGCCACCGAATCCCGGCGCATCCCAGGCGATCACCCGATGGGTTCGCGAGAAAGCTTCGAACTGATGTTCCCAACTCCGCGAATTTCCGGCAAGGCCGTGGAGAAACACCATAACTTTTCCGATGCCCCGGTCCCGGTAGGTGATTCGAAGGCCGGAAAGATTGGCGGATTGCTGAGATGGAATTGCCATATTAAGATTTCCGCTTCGATCTGAATAATTCGATCAGCATGTTGCCTCTCCCATCAAGTCAGTACAATGCGGGAATTCTTCGTTTGCAGCGTCAGCGATGTAAACAGACAATGGTGGCGACACAAAGAACAGGGAAATAGGGCGATGCGCGTGACGTATGTATCAAAGGCATTTGCGGTCTTTCTGATTGCGGTCTTTCTGGTTGGTGGCAGTGCCTATGCGCGGTCGGGAAAACCAGTCCTGATTGATGGCGTCTTGCCTCGGGGGACCCAAGGCAGTTGCTATCGTGAAGCCTTCTGCATTCACTGGAAAAAAATGAATGTTGGCATCGACGCCTGGCTGGAGGCGATGACGGACCAATTGATCACAATTCAGTTCAGGACTACGTCAAAAAACCTCGCGGGTCCGGTCCGGGATAAAGCCATCGTCATGGACAAACCGGGTATTACCCAGGTGTTGAGTTTGCGAAAAAAAGGTCCGGGCTCATGGAATTATAATTTCAAATATTACTATCATCCGGGACGACCGGATTCGGCCCGCCCCGATCGCAATTTCGTTTATGAACTGCCCTTCACCAAGGGCCAGACTTACAGGGTGACTCAGGGGTTTAACGAGCGCTTTACGCATAAGAGACGCGAGGCCTTCGCCGTGGACTGGAATCTCAAGTCAGGAACACCGGTTCATGCAGCGCGGGGCGGCAAGGTCATCGGGGTGAGCGGATCAACGTCATCCCAACGGCAAGGGCATGGAAACTTTATCTGGATACTGCATAAGGACGGCACGGTTGGCTGGTATCAGCACCTGCGCCAGGGGGGAACCCGGGTCAGCAAAGGACAGATTGTGAAAACCGGCGACTTGATCGGGTTTTCAGGAAATACGGGTAAAACGAGCGGACCACATCTGCATTTTCACGTATCCATGACCGTTTCTGGGCCTGATACCTGGAAATCGCTGCCGATTAAATTCCGCACCTCAAAGGGCGTTGTAACGAAAGTTAAATCCGGCGACCTGCATCACCGACCGGACTGACTTAAACTTTACCGTGACAGCGTTTGTATTTGTTGCCGGACCCGCAGGGGCAAGGCTCATTTCGCGATACGCGGCCCCAGGTCGATGGGTCATCGGGATCAATGTTGGCTGATGCCTGACGGTTGCTTCTGGGCAGCTGGACCAGTTCCCCATCATCAGCGGCGGCTCCTGCGAAGGCCGGGTCCGAGCGGCTTTCTATCATTTCCTGCTGGTTCTGCTGAAAGGCGAGTTCCTCCGGAGATGTGAAATGGAGTTCAACCTGGCTCAGCATCTGAGTGACGCGCTCGCGCAGTGAATCCAGCATTTCCTCGAACAGGTTAAAGGCTTCCTGCTTGTATTCATTCAACGGGTCGCGTTGCGCATAGGCCCTGAGACCGATGCCCTGGCGAAGGTGGTCAAGGGTCAGAAGATGTTCCTTCCACAGTTGGTCAAGCAACTGAAGAAGAAGGCTTTTTTCGACACTGCGCATGACATCCGGACCGTAATTTGCGGCTTTCTCCGCCATTTTGCGATCAGTCAGGTCCTTCAGCCGCTCGCGAATTTCAGCGTCCGCAATGCCTTCCTCCTTGGCCCATTCCTTGACTGGCAGGTCGGCTCCGAATATGCGTAGCACCTCTTCATGAAGCGCGTCCATATCCCATTGTTCGGCGTAGGCCCGTTCCGGGATGCAACGTGACACGATGTCATCAATGACTTCGTGGCGCATGTGATTGACCTCTTCGGAAACGTCTTCCGTCGCCATCAGTTCCTTGCGCTGTTCGTAAATGACCTTGCGCTGGTCATTCATTACGTCATCAAATTTCAGCAGATTTTTGCGAATTTCAAAATTGCGTTCCTCGACCTTGCGCTGGGCTTTTTCAAGCGCCTTGTTAACCCAGGGGTGAACAATGGCTTCGCCTTCTTCAAGTCCCAGCTTTTGCAGCATCCCGTCGATCCGTTCGGACCCGAAGATGCGCATCAGATCATCTTCCAGCGACAGGAAGAAACACGATGCCCCCGGATCTCCCTGACGACCGGAACGACCGCGCAACTGGTTGTCGATGCGGCGGCTTTCATGGCGTTCCGTACCGATCACAAACAGTCCGCCGCCTTCCATCGCAAGCTTGCGGTTGGCTTCGATCTCGGCTTCGATTTTGGCGACGGCTTTATCGTAGGCGTCTGTTCCAGGTTCAGCTTTGACTTCTTCAGCGATCCGCATATCAAGGTTGCCGCCCATCTGAATGTCGGTGCCGCGACCTGCCATGTTGGTGGCGATGGTAACGACTCCCGGGCCGCCCGCCTGAGAGATGATCTTGGCTTCCTGTTCGTGATAGCGGGCATTCAGCACGTTGTGTTTGACCTTGGCCTTTTTCAGCATGCTGGCAAGATGTTCGGATTTCTCGATGCTGACGGTGCCGACCAGAACGGGCTGGTTGCGGTCCTGACATTCCTTGACCAGGGCGATGATCGCCTCGTCCTTTTCCGCCGTGGTGCGGTAAACCTCATCGTCCATGTCTTTGCGAATGCATTCGACATTGGTTGGAATATCAATGACTTCCAGTTTGTAGATTTCAGCGAATTCGCCGGCTTCGGTCATCGCCGTGCCGGTCATGCCGGACAGTTTGGGATACAGGCGGAAGTAATTCTGAAACGTGATTGAGGCCAAGGTCTGATTTTCGTTCTGGATTTCGACATGTTCCTTGGCTTCAAGTGCCTGATGCAGACCTTCGGAATAGCGACGGCCTTCCATCATACGACCGGTGAACTCATCGATAATGATCACCTGGTTGTCCTTGACGATGTAATCGGTGTCGCGCTGGAACATGGTGTGAGCGCGAAGCGCCTGATTGGCGTGATGAACCAGCGATATGTTCTGGATATCGTAGAGGTTGCCCTCTTCCAGAAGCCCGGCTTCACGCATCAGGGCTTCAATTTTATCCGTACCGGCTTCGGTGAAGGCGACGCTGCGGGCTTTTTCATCTTTTTCGTAATCGTCTTCGGTGATCTGGGGCGCGAGCTTGTCGATGGCGGTATAAAGGTCGGAATTGTCCTCTGTTGGGCCGGATATGATCAGCGGTGTACGCGCTTCATCGACCAGAATACTGTCAACTTCATCAACGATGGCATAGTTGAATTCGCGCTGGACCATTTCTTCCAGTGAAAATTTCATGTTGTCGCGCAGGTAGTCGAAGCCCAGCTCATTGTTGGTGGCGTAGGTGACGTCATTATTGTACTGGGTGCGCCGTTCCTCATCATCCAGACCATGAACAATACAACCGACCGTAAGGCCCAGGAACCTATAAATTTGTCCCATCCATTCGGCATCGCGCTGGGCAAGATAGTCGTTGACCGTCACCACATGAACACCTTTGCCGGAAATTGCGTTAAGGTACACGGGAAGGGTGGACACCAGGGTCTTCCCTTCACCGGTTCTCATTTCCGAAATCATGCCGTTGTTGAGGATCATGCCGCCCAGCAACTGGACATTAAAATGACGTTGCCCCAGGGTGCGTTTGGCTGCTTCGCGCACGGTGGCGAAGGCTTCTTCAAGGATGGCGTCAAGGTCTTCGCCGGCCTCAAGGCGTTCACGGAACCACGGTGTACGGGCCTTGAGCTCGTCATCCGTGAGTTTTTCCAGTTCCGGTTCCAGCGCATTGATGGCGTCAATGCGGCCGTCCAGGCGTTTGAGGTAACGATCATTGGCGGAGCCAAACATGCGCTTGGCGAGGGATTGAAACATGAGGAATATACCTAACGGAAAATTGGAAAATCCGAATTGCCAAACCGGACAGGAGACAGGGAAACCCGGCCAATTTTGATGCGAGAAAGAGATAGATGTGTGGGCGGGTGATGTCAATGCAGGGCAGAGGACATGGTGCGTCAATTCGTCGCAAAATTCGGTAGTGTCTCAGTTTGAATTATCTTTCTTATACGAGCCTCGCGGACCCGGATTCGATGCACGGGCGTCGATCAAGCCGACAATCCATTCCATATCGTGAAGCGTACCTGATACGCCAGCGGCCATTGCCGGGGTAACTTTCAAACTCTTATGGATACGGCAAAAGTTGTAATGAACGAAGTAGAGCGAAAGCATATGAATATGGTTATCGATCTTCTTTGAAAAACCGTTGGTCAATCGCGTGAACCGGCGCATGGACATCCGCATGGTTAAGTTCTGGCGTTCAACATATGACGTCGAAACATCTTCAATAGCCGGATCGCCTTCAACACGACGCTTACGGGTGCCGGTACATTCAGCGGGGCTGTAACGGCCCTTCATGGCGTCCGGGGCCGCGCCGTACATCTTGACCAATTGAGCGTAATCAATATCGCCACCGAACGCACCCTCAACGGCTTCCAGATATGCCTTGTGACCGTCCGTCGTCATTTGCACACGGTTTGCAAGGCGCTTGGCTACATCGTCCATAAACTCAATTGCGTACTGGCTATCACGTCCGCCAACCAGATAGGACACGATCAGCTTGCTATCGGCGTCAAGCGCCGTCCAAGTCCACACGTCGCCAGCTTCTTCCGGGGCGGCCTTTGCGGTTTTGACGTTCTTTTGCTTGGCATAGCAGAAAGACCAGATTTCATCGCACTGTACGCGACGGGCCTCTACATTGCGCACCGTTTCATCATGGTATGCCGCGCAGGCTTCGCCAGCCTGTACCAGCAACTTCGTAACCGTGTTGATCGACACGCCAACCACACGCGAGATAGACCGCATGGAAGAGCCCTCAACCAGCATTGAAAGGATTTGTACGCGCTTGTGTAAGGGCAATCTATTCATGCCCTTATTATATGAACTTTTATGCTTAACGTCAAACATTCAGTTCATTTTCTATTTCCATCTTGATCTGTGTTCCCTTTTTTGGGAATGCAATATCAAGATGGCGTAAAAACGAATTCCAGTTCTTTGATATTTTCATAATTGGGAGCAGTTGCAGAATGTGATCTCGAAGGTCAGGCTGACCTACTTCTTGTGACAGGAACTGGTGGTGCTTCCATTTCCTTCGTTTGGTTTTTTCCGTTGTGGGATTGAGCTCCCGCAATTTATCCAATACACCATCTGGAAGGCGATCATAAACTATGTCATTTGTGATGTGCCCGAGCAGAGGGGTCTTGGCGCGGCCAACAGGCCATTTCCACCCTTTGAGTCGATAAATTTGCCTATAAAACTCATCGGGGAACCGCTTGGCCCAAGCTAAGCGCTCTTCCACTAAATATGCAGATAGAAGCTGATGGAGTTCGTCTCTGTCGCGTTCTGCTTGGAATCCCGTCGCTTCGTCAACAAGGGCGACGATCCCAACTTTCGCAAGCGCACGTATCAAAATTTCACTTTTCTCAGCTATCGAATTTTGCTGTGTTGTAAGTAGCCCGCTTGATCTTGCCTCTAGAAAAAGATCACAAACCTTTGGAAGGAGTTCTGCCTTAAAGCCGAGCGCCTTACCGCCTGTAGAAGTGATAAACGATACAGGAGCCGTCGAGTCGATTATTTCTTGTGTTATCAGCGGCTTAAGGCTTCTTGTAGCTAAAAAAGGCGGTAAACCGTCGGTTACCTGTTGAGACTTGCCTTTCGGTTTCGTGGAACGCCCAAGGGCTCCAAGAAACCCCGCCTGAGTTAGCAGTCGAGTGCCGTCGGAAAGAACGGCGCATGGGATCTCCGCTTCGCCAATTATTAATGTTCCCTGATGTGTGGCCTTCGGCAAATTGGCCACTTTTGCCCATCGTGCAGTAGCAGCCCGTCGCGCAATGTCTTTTCGTTCTTCGGAAGATAGGTTTTCGGCGCGCGTTATGCCGCCTTTGCTTTGTCGAGAGCCCATAAGAAAAACCTCCATGCTTGCTAAGATGGGGCTTTATATGCTTGCTTAATTTAATAAGCAAGCATTAATTCAGAGAACGGAGTTATGCTTGCTTATTACCCCAACGTTTTGACGCGGCCTTCTTAGCTATCTTTGATCTCTGTTCGGGAGACATTTTAGCGGCCCGCGCCTTCCCCCCCAAACGCCCAAGCTCCTGCGCGGCTTTGTTCTTACCGTCGTCGGGAACAACGTCCTCAATCTCGCCAGTGGCGATCCTGCCTATCATTACAGCAGCGCCTACTACATCGGCGGG